>Ga0308159_1002800_pt1 | contig 19145 bp, 15 predicted proteins | sample PhyCR1_FD_201040 | JGI IMG/M metagenome (GOLD analysis project Ga0308159, IMG submission 201040) | Phyllosphere microbial communities from UC Gill Tract Community Farm, Albany, California, United States - DLSLC.R1 | ecosystem: Host-associated > Plants > Phyllosphere > Unclassified | place: USA... | reverse complement strand
CGAGAGGACCGAAGTCGTAGGCGTCGGCGAAACGAGGCGCCTCCATGAGGAGGAGGTTGTTGATGAGCATCCCGCGGCCCATGAACGCCCAGAGGTCCTGATCGGACCCCCCGGCATCACGCAGGGTGCGATACACCTCGTCGAACTGTCGACGCGACTCGGCGCCGATCGCCGGCTCGGCCGTCGCCGCCGAGAAGGCGTGCGCCCACACCAAGACGTCCGCCGGGTGGGAGACGACCAGGGAACGATAGGCCGCCCCCAGGCGATCGGGGTCGAAGCCGCCGCCGGCGGCATCGCGGAACGTCGACGTGATCGCCCGTGCGGCATGAGCGTGCGTGCGGACGAACAGTTCGAGTTTCGACCCGAACGTGCGAATGACGTAGGGCTGAGAAACGCCCATCTCGGCCGCGACCCGAGCCGTGGACGTCCCGAAGTACCCACGGGCGGCGAAGGCACGGACGGATGCCGACAGCAATTCGTCGTCGCGTGCGGGACGGCGCCGGGGGTTCGGCATCCACTCTTCCTCTCCCAGGGTGTTATTGAACGATAACACCGCAGCTCAGGACCGCCGCGTCAGGATCCGGGCAGCAGGGCGCGCGATCGTATATGATCGCTCCCGTCAGGCGCACGAGGTCGTGTGTCGCTGCTCGAAAAAGGGGCACGTAGCGCGAGACCCGCGCGAGACACATACGGCTCATTCCCGTTCCTGTTTCGCGAAAGGCTTCCGCATGCCCATCGTCTCCGCGCACGTCGCCCACACCCTCGGCCGCCACCTCGACCACGTCTTCGGCGTGATGGGCAACGGCAACGCGTACTTCCTCGACGCCCTGCACCGTCACACCGATGCCGTCTTCACCGCCATGCGACACGAGGCCGGAGGGGTCGTGGCCGCCGACGCGCACTATCGCGCGTCGGGTCGGATCGCCGCCGCCACCGCCACCTACGGCGCCGGGTTCACCAACACGCTCACCGCCCTCGCCGAGTCCGCTCAGGCGCGTATTCCCCTGCTCCTCGTGGTCGGCGACGAGCCCACCTCGGGCCCGCGCCCGTGGGGCGTCGACCAGGTCGCCCTCGCCTCGGCCGTGGGCGTGCGCACCTACACTGTCGGCGATCGCGACGCCTCGGCCACCGTCCTCATCGCGCTCGAGCACGCATTGACGTATCGCGTGCCCGTCGTGCTGGCGATCCCCTACGACGTGGTCACGCGCGAGGCCGGAGAGCTGACGGATGCCGGGACGGTGACGATCCCCTCCCCCCTGGCCCCGCAGGGTCCCTCGGCGAGCGCCACGCTCGACCGCATCGCCGATGCCCTCGCCGCCGCCGAGCGCCCCTTCCTGCTCGCCGGTCGCGGAGCCTGGCTCGCCGACGCCGGCCCCGCGCTCGGGCGCCTGGCCGAGACGACCGGGGCGATCACGGCATCCACCGCTCTCGGCCGCGGAATCTTCCCCGACACCGCCCACGACCTCGGCGTCACGGGGGGCTTCGGCGCGGCGGGGGCGATGGAGCTCGTGCGTGAGGCCGACGTCGCCGTCGTCTTCGGCGCGGGTCTCAACCAGTTCACGATGCGCTTCGGCGAGCTCTTCGCCCCGGGCACGCAGGTCTTCCAGGTCGACGTGGCGACCACCGCGACCCACGCCCAGGTAGGTGGGTTCGTGCGGGCGGATGCCGCGGTGGCGGCCGACGAGATCGTGAACCGCCTGCGCTCTCGCGGGGCGGTGTCGTCGGGCTGGCGCGACCGCGTCGACGTCGCGCCGCTGCGCGAGCAGGAGGTCGGAGAGGGGCTCGCTCCGGACGGCCGCCTCGACCCCCGCTCCGCCGCCGCGCGAATCGGCGAGCTGCTGCCCGAGGACCGGGTCGTGGTGTCGGACGGCGGGCACTTTCTCGGCTGGTCGAACATGTATTGGCCCGTCGCCTCGCCGGACCGCGTGATGATGGTCGGCACGGCATACCAGTCGATCGGTCTCGGCTTCCCCTCGGTCGCGGGGGCCATCGCCGCCCGGCCCGACTCCACGGTGGTGCTCACCACCGGCGACGGCGGCGGGCTCATGGCGATCGCCGACCTCGAGAGCGCCGTGCGCACGGCCGGCGGTCACGGCATCGCGGTGGTGTGGAACGACGCCGCCTACGGCGCCGAGATCAACCTGTACGGCCTGAAGGGCCTCGCCCGCGAGCCGATGCTGATCCCCGAGGTCGACTTCGCCGCCGTCGCACGCGGCTTCGGTGCCGAGGGCGTGGTCGTACGCGAGGTCGCCGACCTCGACGCGCTGGCCGAATGGGCGCGCCACGACCCCGCCGAACGGCCCTTCCTGCTGCTCGACCTGCGCATCAGCGGCACCGTGATCGCTCCGTACCAGCGCGAGATCATCAAGGTGAACTCGTGAGCGAGCCCGCGGCGCGGGCCGGCGCGGTGCGGGACGCGGTGTCGCGCGCAGAGGATGACCTGACAGAAGCCATCGGGCGCGCTGCGTCGGCTGACACCCTCGGCGAGCTCCGCGCAGCGCTCGGCGACCGCCTCCTCGACGACCCCGCGAGCCTCGCCGCCTACGCCGTCGACAGCTCGCGCGCGCAGCCCGAAGGCCCGCCGATCGCCGTGGTGCGGGCGGCCTCGACCGACGACGTGTCGACGGCTCTCTCGTGGGCGCACGCCCGCGGCATCCGGGTCTCGGTCCGCGGCGCGGGAACGGGACTCTCGGGCGGGGCCGTGGCCTACGACGGCGGCCTGGTCGTCTCGCTCGAGGCGATGGACCGCATCATCGACATCGACGTCGACAACCGTCTCGCCGACGTCGAGGCGGGGGTGATCACCGCAGATCTCGATGCCGCCGCCCTCGCGCACGGCCTGTTCTTCCCGCCCGACCCGGCGAGCGCGCAGTGGTCCACCATCGGCGGCAACATCGCCACGAACGCCGGCGGCCTGCGCTGCGTCGCCCACGGGGTGACCACCGACGTCGTCGCGGCCCTCGAGGTCGTGCTCGCCGACGGCCGCGTGATGCGCACCGGCGCGCGCACGCGCAAGAACACCACCGGCTACGACCTCACGAGCCTGTTCACCGGCTCGGAGGGCACGCTCGGCGTCATCACCGCTGCGACCGTGCGCCTCAAGCCCGTGCCGCCCGGGCAGCCCCGCACCTTCCGCGCGAGCTTCGACGACATCGAAGACGCCGGCCGCGCGGTCACCGCGATCGTGTCGGGATCGGCCACCCCCGAGGTGCTCGAACTGATCGACGCGCGCAGCGTCGAGATCATCGAGGCGTTCCACCCGAGCGGCCTCCCCGCACCCGGCGCGGCGATGCTCGTCGGTCAGACCGTGGGTCTCGCAGCGCTCCACACCGCCGAGGCCATTGCCGCGCTCTGCCGTGAGCACGGCGCCGTCGAGACCGAGATCAGCGACTCCGACAACCTGCTCGAGGCCCGTCGCCTGGCGAATCCCGCGCTCACCGCGCAGGGGCTGCGGGTGTCGTGCGACGTCGGTGTGCCGGTCGCGCAGCTCGCGACGGTGTTCCGCGGCATCGGCGAGCTGGCCGAGCGTCACGGTCGCCGCATCGCCGTGGTCGCGCACGCGGGCGACGGCAACCTGCACCCGACCGTCGAGGCGGGCGAGAGCCCCGAGGAGTACGCCGCGGCCGAACTCGTGATCGACGACATCACGCGCCTCGCCCTCTCACTCGGCGGCACCATCTCGGGCGAGCACGGCATCGGGTCGGTCAAGCGGCACGAGCTCCCCTGGCAGCAGGATGCCGTTGCCCTCGACGTGCAGCGCGCGATCAAGGCCGCGCTGGATTCGCGTGGCATCCTGACGCCCGACCGCTCGATCTAGGTCCGGGCGTCGGGCTGCTGCTTCACCGCTTCGTTTGCCGCAGATGGCCGCATCGAGACCGCGCCGCGGCGAAGTGCGGCAAACGACCCACGCCCCTGACGCTCACCTGCCGCAAATCGCCACACCCCACCCCCGCCGCGACAAAGTACGGCAAACGACCCACGCCCCTGACGCTCACCTGCCGCAAATCGCCACACCCCACCCCCGCCGCGGCGAAGTGCGGCAAACGATGCCGAGCATCGCATTCCCGCGCGTGCGCGGCCGCCGCGCACGCGCGGCGACAAGGCGGGACGAACGAGCCACGGCCGCAACGCTCGCCTGCCGCGCATGGCCGCGTTGGCCCAAGGGCGACCGACCATCTGCGGCGAACGAAGGAGCGGACGGCGGCGTCCCCGGCCGAACGATCGGGCGGTTATCCACAGATCGTGGATGCCGCGCCGCCGGGCCATGCGCCCTGTGCGATGTTTCGGGGGTGAGAGCCGCGCCCCTACCCGCCGAGCTGCCAGAGTCCTTCTCGGTCGGTGCGGCAGTGCGGCTGGGGGTATCACGGCGACGGCTTCGGGCTGCGGATCATTCCTCTCCCTTCTACGGAGTGCGAACGCGTTCGGCCCCGACGGACGACGCGTTCGAGGCATCCGTTCTGCGTCGGTCAGCTGCGTACGCGGCGCGGATGCGGGAGTGCGAGTTCTTCTGTCTGGTCGCCGCAGCGGTGGCGTGGGGCGCGCCGCTGCCCGCGACGGTCTTCCACCACCGCGACGGGAACCGGCTCGTCGAGCGTCCCCTCGATGTCGGAGTGCTCCTGCCTTCGCGCGCGAGCAGGGGGCGCGGAGTGCGCGGCACTTCCCTCTCGGAGGGGATGGGCAGCGTCCGCACCGAACCCGTGAGCGGGCTGCGGGTGACGAGCCCCGCGACGACCTGGGCCATGATGGGCGCCCTGTTACGCCGGGACGACCTCGTCGCGCTGGGCGACGCATTGGTGCGCGAGCCCATGCGCAGCGGTGACCCGCCCGCACTCACGACGATCGCCGAGCTCACGGCGGCCCTCGAAGCAGGACGCCGGCGGGGTGCCGCTGCCCTGCGTGAAGCGCTTCCCCTGGTACGTACACGCTCGCGGTCGAGGAAAGAGACCGAGACCCGACTCGTGCTCGTGGCCGCGGGCCTGCCCGAACCGTCGCTGAATCACCCCGTGGTCGTCGAGAGCACACTAGTGGCGCTCGTCGACCTCGCCTATCCCGACCGCAAGGTCGGTCTCGAGTACGAGGGCGAGCAGCACCTCACCGACCCACGACAGTGGGCACGCGACATCCGGCGGTAGGAGATGCTCGCCGACCTCGGATGGCGCATCATTCGCGTCACGGCATCCGACCTCGTGCAGCACCGGGAGGAGTTCGTGAAGAGGGCGCGCGCGGCGCTCTCCCGCGGACCGCGCCTCGGTTGACGCACGCCGTCCGCCGGGCGCCCGCGTTGTTCGAGCCACGGCATCCATTCACTTGCCTCGAATGGTCACCGGCCCGAGCAACACCGACCATCTCAGGCAGACCAATCGACAGGCCCCGCGCTCACTTGCCTCGATCGGCTGTCGGCCCGGGCACGATCGACCATCCAGGGCAAGTGAACCGACAGGCCCCGCGCTCACTTGCCTCGAATGGTCACCGGCCCGAGCAACACCGACCATCTCAGGCAAACCAATCGACAGGCCCCGCGCTCACTTGCCTCGAACCGCCAGCCGGCCCGAGCAACACCGACCATCTCAGGCAAACGAGCCTCGCCGCGGCCGCCGAACCCGGCCGCGCCGGCTCGAGCGACAGCACGCGAACGGCCCCACCGCGCCGAGGCACGACAGGGCCGTTCGTCGACCGACTCAGACCTTCGACAGCCCGCGGACGGGGCTCACCTCTTGCTCGGCCTCGTGGTCGGGGCCGAGGGGGATGCCGCTGCGGTCGCGCAGCAGCAGCGTCGCGACGAGACCGAGCACGGCCATGATCACGAGGTACACCGTGACCGACACGGTGGTTCCGGTGCTCTCCACGAGCGCGGTCGCGATGGTCGGGGCGAAGGCGCCGCCGAGGATGGCGCCGAGCGCGTAGGCGATCGACACCCCCGAGAAGCGGATGGATGCCGGGAACAGCTCGGCGTACAGCGCCGCCTGGGGGCCGTAGGTCAGACCGAGGCCGACCGTGAGCAGCATGAGGCCGAGCGTCAGCAGCACGATGCTGCCGGAGTTCACGAGCGGGAACAGCGCCACGATGGCCACGAGCAGGGAGAGCCACCCGATGATGTAGGTGTTTCGGCGGCCGAGCTTGTCGCCGAGCCACCCGCCGAGCCACGTGAAGATCAGCCAGGTGACGGCCGACAGGGTCACGGCGCCGAGCACGTCGGCGGTCGCGAGGCCCAGCGGGCCCTTCGGGTCGGTCGCGTAGCGCTGGATGTACCCGCCGGTGGTCATGTAGCCCACGGCGTTGTTGCCGGCGAACACGAACGCGGCGATGATCACGAGCAGCGAGTGCTTGCGGAACAGCTGCACGATCGGCATCCGGGTCTGCTCCTTGCGCTCGGCGAGTTCGACGAACACCGGGCTCTCCTCGACCTTCTTGCGCACGTAGTAACCGACGAGGATCAACACGAACGACAGCAGGAACGGCACGCGCCAGCCCCACGCGAAGAACGCGTCGCCGGGGGCGATGAGCGCCATGAGGGCGAGCATGCCGCTGGCGAGCAGCAGGCCGAGCGGCACGCCCAGCTGCGGCGAGGCGCCGAACAGGCTGCGCTTGGTCTTGGGGGCGTGCTCGACGGCCATGAGCACCGCGCCGCCCCACTCGCCACCGGCCGAGATGCCCTGCAGCACGCGCAACAGGATCAGCAGCACGGGGGCGGCGACGCCGATGACCTCGTAGGTCGGCAGCACGCCGATGAGGGTGGTCGAGGCGCCCATCATGATGAGCGTCAGCATGAGCACGACGCGGCGGCCGTACTTGTCGCCGAGGTGCCCGGCGAGGAAGGCGCCGAGGGGACGGAACAAGAAACTCAGACCCACCGTGAGGAACGACAGGATCTGCGCGATGCCGGGGCCGGCGGGCGCGAAGAACAGGTGGCCGAACACGAGACCGGCGGCCGAGGCGTAGAGGAAGAAGTCGTACCACTCGACGGTGGTGCCGACAACGGTGGCGAAGACCACGCGGCGGCGGTCCTTCGGGGTGGAGATGGTGCCGGTGGGCGTGAAGCCCTGCGGCTGAGAGCGGGACATGGGGACTCCTTCGAGACGTCATCGTCGAGCCCCGGGTCGTCGTCTGCGACGAGGCGTGGTGTTGCTGGGGCGTTCGTCATCGTATACGATTTCAGATACGACGCAAGGGAGCCTCATGAACGACACCACCGACCCCCGGTTCACCGTCCTCGGTGCACGTCCGGGCAAGATCGTGGCCGTCCATCTGTCGTACGGCTCGCGCGCCGATCAGCGCGGTCGTCGACCGGACGCCCCGTCGTACTTCTTCAAGCCGTCGAGCTCGCTCGCGGCATCCGGGTCCGAGATCGTGCGTCCCGCGAGCACCGAGCTGCTCGCGTTCGAGGGTGAGATCGCGCTCGTCATCGGCGAGCCGGCGCGGTGGGCGACTCCGGATTCCGCGTGGTCGCACGTGGCATCCGTCACCGCCGCGAATGATTTCGGCCTCTACGACCTCCGCGCGAACGACAAGGGCTCGAACGTGCGCTCCAAAGGCGGCGACGGATACACCCCGCTCGGCCCCGCGCTCATCGACGCCCGCGAGGTCGACCCCGCCACCCTGCGCCTGCGCACGTGGGTGAACGGCGACCTCGTGCAGGACGACTCCACCGCGGGCCTCATCTTCTCGCTCGCCCAGATCGTCGCCGACCTCTCGCAGCACTTCACCCTCGAGACCGGAGACGTGATCCTCACCGGCACCCCCGCCGGCTCATCGGTGGTCGTGCCCGGCGACGTGGTCGAGGTGCAGGTGGATGCCGGCGCCCACTCGACCGGCCGGCTCCGAACGACCGTGACCCAGGGCGCGCGGTCCTTCGACCCCGCGATCGGCTCGCTCCCCGCGGTCGACGACACCCAGCGCACCGAGGCGTGGGGCTCGGCCGAGGCGGCCGCCGCCGCTGCCGCTGCCGCTGCCACGAGAACAGGCGATGTCACCGCAACAGGCGGAAATCCGGCGGATCAGCCTGTTCCCGTCGCATCCCCTGTTCTCGTGACGGATGCCGCCGCACCCCGCACCGGCGACGCCGCTGAAGCAAGTGGGAAGGTGACGGATGCCGCGGCCCCGCGCCTCTCCCCCGCCCTGCGCGCCAAGCTCTCGCGCGTCCCGGTCGCCGCCCTGAGCGGGCAGCTGCGCAAGCGCGGCCTGAACGACGTCACCATCGACGGCGTGCACCCGCTCACCCCGGGCAGCCGCTTCGTCGGCACGGCGCGGACGCTGCGCTTCGTCCCGCACCGCGAAGACCTCTTCGCCTCGCACGGCGGCGGACAGAACGCCCAGAAGCGCGCGTTCGACGCGGTCGGCGAGGGCGAGGTCATCGTCATCGAGGCGCGCGGCGAGACCGGCTCGGGCACGCTCGGCGACATCCTCGCGATCCGCGCGCACGCCCGAAAGGCCGCGGCGATCGTCACCGACGGCGGGGTCCGCGACGCCGAGGCCGTGGCCGCGGTGGGCATCCCCGTCTTCACCGCCGGGGCGCACCCGGCCGTCCTCGGCCGCCGCCACGTGCCGTGGGAGACCGACGTCGCCGTCGGCTGCGGCGGCACGACCGTCGAGCCCGGCGACATCCTCGTCGGCGACGGCGACGGCGTGATCGTCATCCCGCCCGCGATCGCCGAAGAGGTGGTCGACGCCGCCCTCGCGCAAGAGGAGGAAGACGCGTGGATCGCCCGGCAGGTGGCATTCGGTCACCCCGTCGAGGGGCTGTTCCCGATGAACGCGGAGTGGCGCGCCCGCTTCGAGAACGAGAGGCAGAACTGATGGATGCCGCCACCCCCGCGATGTCGATCGGCTCCCGCGCCGCGCAGTCCACGTCAGCGCCCGCGAGCGCGCAGAGCAAGTCGCAGCAGGCGTACCGCTGGATCAAGGACCGCATCGCCTCGCAGGACTTCACCCCCGGGTACCGCCTGGTGCTCGGCACCATCGCCGGCGAACTCGACATGAGCGTCGTGCCCGTGCGCGAGGCGATCCGCCAGCTCGAGGCCGAGGGCCTGGTGATGTTCGAACGCAACGTCGGCGCGCGCGTGTCGATGGTGGACGACACGGCCTACCGCTTCAGCATGCAGGCCCTCAGCCTGCTCGAGGGGGCCGCCACCGCCCTGTCGGCGCGCGCGCTCACCGCCGACGACGTGCGCCGCGCCCGCCAGGTGAACGAGCTGATGGTCGAGACGCTCGAGCACTTCGACCCGCGCGCCTTCACCGCGCTCAACCAGGAGTTCCACGCGATCCTGTTCGAGAAGTGCGCCAACCCGCGCATGCTCGAGCTCGTCGAGGCCGAATGGGCGCGCCTCGGGCACCTGCGCGACTCCACGTTCAGCTTCGTACCGGGCCGCGCCGCGGAATCGGTGCGCGAGCACGAGAACATCCTCGTGCTCATCGAGAACGGCGCCCCGCTCGGCGAGATCGAGAAGGTCTCGCGCCGCCACCGCTCGGCCACCCTCGACGCGTACATGATTCACGAGCACCCCGACGAAGTGCTCGGCCTCCCCGCTTTCTGACCTCGAAAAAGTTCCGGATGCCATGACCCCGCGCCCCAACGACATCGCCGTCGCGGTTCGCCTGCCACCCGGCATCCACCCCTCTTCACCGAAGGAGCACCCATGACCACCCCGCTCACCACCGCCCGCCGGATCCCGGCCGATCTGCCCGAGCGCATCCAGCACTACATCGGCGGCCGGTTCGTCGACTCTGTCGACGGCGACACCTTCGACGTGCTCGACCCGGTGACCAACCGGACCTACCTGCAGGCCGCGGCCGGCAAGAAGGCCGACATCGACCTCGCCGTCGCCGCCGCACGCAAGGCCTTCACCGAGGGACCCTGGCCCCGGATGCTGGCGCGCGAGCGCTCGCGCGTGCTGCACCGCATCGCCGACATCGTCGAGTCGCGTGACGAGCGTCTCGCCGAGCTCGAGTCGTTCGACTCGGGCCTGCCGATCACGCAGGCGCTCGGTCAGGCCCGTCGCGCAGCCGAGAACTTCCGCTTCTTCGCCGACCTGATCGTGGCCCAGACCGACGACGCCTTCAAGGTGCCCGGCCGTCAGCTCAACTACGTCAACCGCAGGCCGATCGGGGTCGCTGGCCTCATCACGCCGTGGAACACCCCGTTCATGCTCGAGTCGTGGAAGCTGGGTCCGGCGCTGGCCACCGGCAACGCCGTGGTGCTCAAGCCCGCCGAGTTCACGCCCCTGTCGGCGTCGCTGTGGGCCGGGATCTTCGAAGAGGCGGGCCTGCCCGAGGGCGTGTTCAACCTCGTCAACGGCCTCGGCGAGGACGCCGGCGACGCGCTCGTGAAGCACCCCGACGTGCCGCTCATCTCGTTCACCGGCGAGAGCTCGACGGGTCAGCTGATCTTCGCCAACGCGGCGCCCTTCCTGAAGGGCCTCTCGATGGAGCTGGGCGGCAAGAGCCCGGCGATCGTGTTCGCCGACGCCGACCTCGACGCCGCGATCGACGCGACGATCTTCGGTGTCTTCTCGCTCAACGGCGAGCGCTGCACCGCGGGCAGCCGCATCCTCGTACAGCGCGAGGTCTACGACGAGTTCGTCGAGCGCTACGCCGCCCAGGCCGATCGCGTGAAGGTCGGCTTCCCCGACGACCCCGAGACCGAGGTCGGCGCCCTCGTGCACCCCGAGCACTACGCCAAGGTCATGTCGTACGTCGAGCTCGGCAAGACCGAAGGGCGCCTGGTCGCCGGCGGCGGTCGCCCCGAGGGCTTCGACGAGGGCAACTTCGTACGCCCCACCGTGTTCGCCGACGTCGCGCCCGACGCGCGCATCTTCCAGGAGGAGATCTTCGGTCCGGTGGTGGCGATCACCCCCTTCGACACCGACGACGAAGCCCTCGCCCTCGCGAACAACACGAAGTACGGCCTCGCCGCCTACGTCTGGACCAACGACCTCAAGCGCGCGCACCTCTTCGCGCAGAACGTCGAGGCGGGCATGGTGTGGCTGAACTCCAACAATGTCCGCGACCTTCGCACGCCCTTCGGCGGCGTGAAGGCCTCGGGCCTGGGGCACGAGGGCGGCTACCGCTCGATCGACTTCTACACCGACCAGCAGGCCGTGCACATCACGCTCGGCGGCGCCCACAACCCCACCTTCGGCAAGGCGCAGGCGCACTGAGCCCCGTCGCCGGCGGCTGAGCCGCTACGAGGTGGCTGAGCCTGTCGAAGCCACCCCCCGACCCGCAGACCACCCCACGCAAGGACGCGATCCATGGCAAAGCACACCGAAGAACAGAAGACCTCCTCCGGGTTCTGGGTGACCGAAGAGGCACCGATCCACTCGGACGACCCCATCCCCACGCCCACTTCCCCCGCGCCCGACATCCTGCGCTGCGCGTACATGGAGCTCGTCGTCACCGACCTCGCGGCATCCCGTGTCTTCTACGTCGACATCCTCGGCCTGCACATCACCGAAGAGAACGACGAGGCGATCTACCTCCGCTCGACCGAGGAGTTCATCCACCACAACCTGGTGCTGCGTCAGGGCGCGGTCGCGGCCGTCGCCGCCTTCTCGTACCGCGTGCGCAGTGCCGACGACCTCGACAAGGCCGTCGCGTTCTACGAGGAACTCGGCTGCGAGGTGCGCCGTGAGCCGAACGGGTTCACCAAGGGCATCGGTGACTCGGTGCGCGTGGTCGACCCCCTCGGCTTCCCGTACGAGTTCTTCTTCGACACCGAGCACCAGGAGCGCCTCTCGTGGCGCTACGACCTGTACTCCCCCGGTGAGCTCGTGCGCCTCGACCACTTCAACCAGATCACCCCCGACGTGCCCCGCGCGGTGAACTTCATGCAGTCGCTCGGCTTCCGCGTGACCGAGGACATCCAGGACGAAGAGGGCACCGTCTACGCCGCCTGGATGCGCCGCAAGCCCACCGTGCACGACACCGCCATGACCGGTGGCGACGGCCCCCGCATGCACCACGTGTGCTTCGCGACGCACGAGAAGCACAACATCCTTTCGATCTGCGACAAGCTCGGTGCCCTGCGCCGGTCGGATGCCATCGAGCGCGGCCCCGGCCGCCACGGCGTCTCGAATGCGTTCTACCTGTACCTGCGCGACCCCGACGGCCACCGCGTCGAGATCTACACGCAGGACTACTACACCGGCGACCCCGACAACCCGGTCATCACGTGGGACGTGCACGACAACCAGCGCCGCGACTGGTGGGGCAACCCCGTCGTGCCGTCGTGGTACACCGAGGGCTCGCTCGTGCTCGACCTCGACGGCAATCCGCAGCCGGTGCGCGCCCGCACGGACTCGAGCGAGATGGCCGTGACCATCGGCGCCGACGGCTTCAGCTACACCCGCGCTCCCGAAGAGGTCGGCGCGGGCGCCGAGGCCGCGGCATCCGGTTCGGGCGAGTTCAAGCTCGGCAACCAGCTCTGACCCGCCAGCCCAGCCGGCGCCACCGCCCAACCAGCGCCGCCCCCGCGCCCATGTTCCACTTATGGCGGTCTGAACCCCTGTCACCCAGCCGAATTCGGGACACGCTCCACCACAAGTGGGACGCGCGCACAGCCGCAGGCCGTCCAGCCCACCCATGTCCCACTTATGGCTGGTTGGGCGCCCCTCAACCAGCCGTAAGTGGGACGCGCTCCACCAAAATTGGGACAAGGTTCCTGAGACCGACCAAGGAGACCCCATGCTCACCGACGCACAGATCGACGCCATCGCGGCCGAACTCGCCGAGGCCGACCGCACGCACGCGGTGATCCCGCGCATCACGGCGAGGTATCCGGATGCCGTGGTCGACGACTCCTACGCGATCCAGGGCCGCTGGCGCGATACGCAGATCGCCGCGGGTCGCACCCTCGTCGGGCGCAAGATCGGCCTGACCTCCAAGGCGATGCAGCAGGCGACCGGCATCACCGAACCCGACTACGGCGTGATGTTCGACGACACGGTCTACCGCTCGGGAGACGAGATCCCGGTCGCCCTGTTCTCGAACGTGCGCATCGAGGTCGAATTGGCGTTCGTGCTGAAGACCCCGCTCGAGGGCCCCGAGTGCACGCTCGACGACGCCCTCGCGGCTATCGACTACGCCGTGCCCGCGCTCGAGGTGCTCAACTCGCACATCGAGCTCGAGGGGCGCACGATCGTCGACACGATCAGCGACAACGCCGCCTACGGCGCGATGGTGCTGGGCGACGTGCACAAGCGTCCCGACGAGATCGACCTGCGCTGGGTCCCCGGAGTACTGAGCCGCAACGGCGAGATCGAAGAGACCGGGGTCGCCGCCGGCGTCCTCGGCCACCCGGCGACCGGGGTCGCGTGGCTCGCGAACAAGTTCGCCCAGCACGGCGCGCGCCTGGAGGCGGGCGAGATCATCCTGGCAGGATCGTTCACGCGCCCGATGTGGGTGTCGCAGGGCGATGACGTGCTGTGCGACTACGGACCGATGGGAACGATCTCGTGCCGCTTCGTCTGACCCCGACCTTCCGCTCCGCCCTCGCGGCTTCCGATCGACCCCTCGCGGGTATGTGGGTGTGCTCGGGCAACGCCACCATCACCGAGGTCGCCGCGGGCTCGGGCCTCGACTGGCTGCTGCTCGACATGGAGCACTCCGCCACCTCGCTCGAGTCGGTGCTGACCCAGCTGCAGGTGGCCGCCGCCTACCCGGTGACCCCGGTCGTGCGCGTGCCGTGGAACGACCCCGTGACCATCAAACGGGTGCTCGACCTGGGTGCGCAGAACCTCATCGTGCCGATGGTCTCGACCGCCGACGAGGCGCGAGCCGCGGTCGCCGCCACGCGCTACCCGCCCCAGGGCGTTCGCGGAGTGGGGAGCGCCCTCGCCCGCAGCGCCCGCTGGAACCGCGTCGACGGCTACCTCGCCGACGCCGCCGAGCACGTCTCTCTCACGGTCCAGATCGAGACGACCGCAGGAGTCCACAACGCCGCCGCGATCGCCGCGGTCGAAGGAGTGGATGCCGTGTTCGTCGGCCCCAGCGACCTCTCGGCCTCGATGGGCCTGCTCGGGCAGCAGTCGCACCCCGACGTCGTGGCGGCGGTGCGTCGCGTGTTCGCCGCAGCGGCCGATGCCGGTACCCCGGTCGGCGTGAACGCCTTCGACCCCGCGGTGGCCGAGGCCTACCTCGACGCGGGCGCGGATTTCGTGGCGGTCGGCGCCGACGTGGCTCTGCTCGCCCGCGCGTCCGAGGCGCTGGCGGCGCGGTTCGTCACCGCCCGCACGGAGCAGCGCGACAGCTACTGAGCGCGCGCCGTCCCGAGGGCCGCGAGCTCGGCCCGGGTGGAGACCCCTGCTTTGCGCAACAGATTCGACACGTGGAACTTCGCGGTGTTCTCGCTGATGCCGAGGCGTTCGGCGATCGCGCGATTGCGTGATCCCGCCACGACCAGGCTGAGCACCTCGCTCTCGCGGGGGCTGAGGTCGACCGCCTCGTCGAGGAAGTCGGGACGCGGCGGCGGATCGAGCGGCAGGACGACCGACAGTTCGGAGCCCCACCCGGGGGTCGAGGCGACGTCGAACGCCCCGTTCAGCGCGCTGACCCGCTCGACGATCGGTCCCAGCGAGTCGTCGTGAGCGGTGAGCGTGCCCGCGCCGTCGTCGCGGATGCCGATGAGCAGGTTCAGCCCATCGCAGTCCCACTGGATGCGCACGCGGTGCGGAGTGCCCCGGTCGAGCAGGGCGAGCACGGCGCTGCGGACGATCGCCCGCGCCTCGTGGGCGACTTCGCCGGGGAGGGCGCGCCCGGTCGCCGGCGGTTCGACGAACTGCACGTCGAGGTCGCCGTGCCGGACGAGCGGACGGAGGTCGGTGCGCAACCGGGCGAAGGCCCCGGTGACGGGTTCCAGCAGGGCGCTGCGCTGCTGATCGGTCGACGTCCGCAGGACGACGAGAGCGGCGGCCGCGGTCTCCACGGCGAGGGCGCGCGCGGCCCGGTCGTCGAGGCGCGTGGACCGCAGGATCGCCAGCACCGCTTCGAGCGTCACGGCGTGGCGGTCGGCCTGCTCGGCGACGACGCGTTCGTGCTCGATGACGAGGGCGCGAGACGCGGGGGACGACAACTCGGCGGGCGGCTTCACCCGCCCAAACCTAGCCGACGGAGGGGAACCTACCCGATCGGGTAGGTCGACCTGTGCCGTCGACCGGCCACGCGCCCCGCTCCCCCGGCGAAGCATGGAGACATGACCTCCCCCGACGCCGGCATCACGGCATCCCTCTCCCGCATCTCGGGCGAGCTGACCTCGGTCGTCGATCGCCTCACGAGAAACGACGGCGCGGACGACGTGCTCGAGGTGCTGGGCGGTGCCGACCGCGTGTTCGTCCTCGGCGCCGGCCGCTCGGGCCTCGCGCTGCAGATGACGGCCATGCGCCTCATGCATCTCGGCCTCACCGTGCACGTGGTCGGCGAGACCACCGCACCCGCGATCCGCGCCGGCGACGTGCTGCTCACCGCCAGCGGCTCGGGGACGACGACCGCGATCGTCCGCGCCGTCGAGACGGCCACCCAGGTCGGCGCCCGCATCGTGGCGATCACCACCGCTCCCGACTCGCCCCTCGGGCGGGCGGCGGACGCCCTCGTCGTGGTCCCCGCCGCCACGAAGCTGGACCGCTCGGGCACGGCCTCCACCCAATACGCCGGCGGCCTGTTCGAGCAGGCCGTCGTGCTCGTCGGCGACGCGATCTTCGACGCGCTCTGGCAGCGCTCGGGCCGCTCGGCCGACGACCTGTGGCCCCGCCACGCGAACCTCGAATGACCCTCCACCCCGAAAGACAGGACCCCCGAATGAAGCTGCAGTTCGCCATGGACACCCTCACCACCGAGGCCGCCCTCGACCTCGCCGCCGCCGCGGCTCCGCACGTCGACATCCTCGAGCTGGGCACCCCGCTCATTAAGAGCGAGGGCCTGTCGGCCATCACCGCGATCAAGAAGGCGCACCCCGACAAGATCGTCTTCGCCGATCTGAAGACGATGGATGCCGGCGAGCTCGAGGCCGACATCGCCTTCGGCGCCGGAGCCGACCTCGTGACGGTGCTCGGCAGCGCCGGAGACAGCACGATCGTCGGAGCCGTCACCGCCGCGAAGAAGCACGGCAAGGGCGTCGTCGTCGACCTCATCGGGGTCGCCGACAAGCCGGCCCGCGCCAAGGAGGTCATCGCCCTCGGCGTCGAGTTCGTCGAGATGCACGCCGGCCTCGACGAGCAGGCCGAGGAGGGCTTCACCTTCGCCACGCTGCTGCACGATGGAGAAGCCTCGGGCGTGCCGTTCTCGGTCGCCGGGGGCGTCAACGCGTCGAGCATCGCCGACGTGCAGAAGGCGGGCGCTCAGGTCGCCGTCGCCGGCAGCGCCATCTACAGCGCTGCCGATGTGGGCGCCGCCGCCGCCGAGCTGCGCGCCGCGATCGTCTGAGCGCCGACGTCATCCGCGAATCGACGAGGTTCCGTTCGCCGATGGCGCCCCGGGCGACGCCGACGAGCAGGCGCGGATCACCTCGATGAAGGCTTCCCTCGGCGGCCCCGCCTGAGAACGCGAGAGGGCCGCGCCGGTACGGCGCGGCCCTCTCGAACGGGAGTCAGTCCTCGTCGGCGTCTTCTTCGTCGTCGTCGCCGATGATCTCGATGTCCTCGACCTCGAGCTCGGGCGTGAGCTGCACGTGCACGAGAGCGTCGGGGAATGAGGTCTGACCGGCGAAGACCACGATGATCGCGTCGGCGAACACGCCCACGCCGATCGCCTCGAGGTCGGTGCGCAGGTCGACGTCGGCATCGAGCTCGTCGTCGTCGAGGGCGTCTTCGATGTCGCTCGAGATCTCTTCGACGATGGCGCGCCAGCGCTCCTCGCCGACCGAGAGCACGTCCTTGAGGTTGCTCATGATCGCGTCGAGGTCGGGGGCTTCGTCGTCGTCGATCTCGGGGTCGAGGTCGACCTCCACCTCGACGCCGGCGGCATCCAGGTGTCCGGAACCGATGACGCTGTCTTCGTCGATCTGGGCGTCTTCGAGCAGGCCGCTCTCGGTGACGCGGCGGAGGAGGTCGTTCAGCACGGACTCAGTCATGAGAAAACCTTGCCACGTCGCACGCGCTCCCGCCTCCCCATTGCGTGCGACGCTCCGTCTGTTCAACCGGCGGCACGCCGTGGTTCACCGTCAGGGGGTGGTGGCGCGCTCCGCCGCCTCGACGACGTTGGTCATCAGCAGGGCCACGGTCATCGGTCCGACCCCGCCGGGGTTGGGCGAGACGAATCCGGCGACCTCGGCGACGTCCGGGTGCACGTCGCCGTACACGCGCGACTTCCCGGTCTCGGGGTCGATCTCGCGCGTGACGCCCACGTCGAGCACGGCGGCGCCCGGCTTGACGTCGGCCGCCCGCACGATGTGCTTCACTCCCGCAGCCGCGACGATGACGTCGGCCTCGCGCAGGTGCTTCGCGAGGTCGGCGGTGCCGGTGTGGGTGAGAGTCACGGTCGCGTTGATCTCACGGCGGGTCAGCAGCAGCCCGATCGAGCGGCCGATCGTGACGCCGCGGCCGACGACGACGACCTCCTTACCCTTCAGGTCGTAGTCGTTGCGCAGCAGAAGCTCGATGACGCCGCGCGGCGTGCACGGCAACGGCGTGTGGATCGGGGCGTTGACGTTGAGCACGAGACGCCCGAGGTTCGTGGGGTGCAGGCCGTCGGCATCCTTCGCCGGATCGATCCGCTCGAGGATCGCATCGGTGTCGAGGTGCTTCGGCAGCGGCAGCTGCACGATGTAGCCGTGGCATTCGGGGTCGGCGTTGAGCCGGTCGATGACGGCCTCGACCTCCTGCTGCGTAGCCTCGGCGGGCAGCTCGACCTGGATCGAGTTCATGCCGATCGCCTCGGACTGCTTGTGCTTCATGCCGACGTACAGCTGCGAGGCGGGGTCGGCGCCCACGAGCACCGTCGCGATACCGGGGACCACGCCCTTCGCGCGCAGGGCTGCGACGCGCTCGGCGAGCTCCGCCTTGATCGCCGCCGACGCGGCCTTACCGTCGAGAATCGTCGCCGTCATGGCATCCCTCGTTCTATGTCTGTCGTTCGTGGTGTCGCGAAGTCGCCGCCCCGCTGCCCCTCGGCGATAAACGCCGATCCTGTCGAGACACGCCGCCTTGCACCGTGTTTCGAGAGAAAGAGCGTTTGTCGCGGCTGTGCACCGCACGAGTGCGACGCGCGGGCTGCGCGGCGGGAAGCGGGGGCCGGATGCCGGCACCCGGCGCCCGCAAAGAGCCGTCACCCGCCGGGGCGGGGCCGCCGCAGCAGCACCGCCCCGGGCGGGGCTCACTGCTGCAGGTCGGGGTACAGCGGGAAGGCGTCGGCCAGCTTCGCCACGCGCGCGCGCAGGGCGTCAACATCGGCGCCGGGGATCAGCGCGAGCGCGATGATGTCGGCCACTTCGGTGAACTCCGCGTCACCGAAGCCGCGGGTCGCGAGCGCCGGGGTGCCGATGCGCAGGCCCGAGGTCACCATCGGCGGCCGCGGGTCGTTCGGCACCGCGTTGCGGTTGACCGTGATGTGGATGTCGTGCAGCAGGTCTTCGGCCTGCTTGCCGTCGATCTCGGCCTCGCGCAGGTCGACGAGCACGAGGTGCACGTCGGTACCGCCCGAGCGCACGGCGATGCCGGCGTTCTTCACGTCGTCCTGGGTGAGGCGGTCGGCGAGGATCGACGCACCGCGCAGGGTGCGCTCCTGGCGCTCGGTGAACTCGGGCGTCATCGCGAGCTTGAACGCCGTGGCCTTCGCGGCGATGACGTGCATGAGCGGTCCGCCCTGCTGTCCGGGGAAGACCGCCGTGTTGATCTTCTTGGCGAGGTCGGCGTCGTTCGTGAGGATGAGGCCCGAACGGGGGCCGCCGATCGTCTTGTGCACGGTGGTCGAGACGACGTGGGCGTGCGGGATCGGCGAGGGGTGCACGCCCGCGGCGACGAGACCGGCGAAGTGCGCCATGTCGACCCACAGCAGGGCGCCCACCTCGTCGGCGATCGCGCGGAAGGCGGCGAAGTCGAGCTGGCGGGGGTAGGCCGACCAGCCGGCGATGATGACCTTCGGCTTGTGCTCGAGGGCGAGGCGGCGCACCTCGTCCATGTCGATGATGCTGGTCTCGGGGTCGACGCCGTAGGCGACGATGT
>Ga0308159_1002799_pt1 | contig 19149 bp, 18 predicted proteins | sample PhyCR1_FD_201040 | JGI IMG/M metagenome (GOLD analysis project Ga0308159, IMG submission 201040) | Phyllosphere microbial communities from UC Gill Tract Community Farm, Albany, California, United States - DLSLC.R1 | ecosystem: Host-associated > Plants > Phyllosphere > Unclassified | place: USA... | reverse complement strand
TCCAGGATGCCGAGGAACTTCTCGCTGCGGTACGAGCGGCGCATCGCCTTGAGGATGCGGTCGGAGCCCGACTGCAGCGGCATGTGGAGCTGCGGCATGACCGCCGGCGTCTCCGCCATCGCGGCGATGACGTCGTCGGTGAACGCGGCCGGGTGCGGGCTCGTGAAGCGCACGCGCTCGAGACCGTCGATCTCGCCCGCGGCGCGCAGCAGCTTGCCGAAAGCCAGGCGGTCCCCGAACTCCACGCCGTACGAGTTGACGTTCTGGCCGAGCAGCGTGACCTCGATCGCGCCGTCCTCGACGAGCAGGCGGATCTCGTTCAGGATGTCGCCGGGACGGCGGTCCTTCTCTTTGCCGCGCAGGCTCGGCACGATGCAGAACGTGCAGGTGTTGTTGCAGCCGACCGAGATCGACACCCAGCCGCTGTGGACCGAGTCGCGCTTGGTGGGAAGCGTGGAGGGGAAGATCTCGAGCGACTCGAGGATCTCGAGCTCGGCTTCGCCGTTGTGCCGCGCGCGCTCGAGCATGCCCGGGAGCGAACCCATGTTGTGCGTGCCGAAGACGACGTCGACCCACGGGGCCTTCTGCTGCACGGCGTCTTTGTCCATCTGGGCGAGGCAGCCGCCGACGGCGATCTGCATGCCCGCGTGCGCATCCTTGCGCGACTTGAGGTGACCGAGCGTGCCGTAGAGCTTGCCGGCGGCGTTGTCGCGCACGGCGCAGGTGTTGATCACGACGACGTCGGCCTCGGTGCCGGCGTCGGCACGGACATAGCCCGCGCTCTCGAGTGAGCCGGAGAGCCGCTCCGAGTCGTGCACGTTCATCTGGCAGCCGAACGTGCGGACCTCGTAGGTGCGGGGTCCCGTGGCGCTCTGTGCGGCGGGGGACGGCGCGATCAGCGTCGGAGTCGAAACGGGGGTGGTCATGATGGGAGCAAGTCTAAGCGCCGGTCGTCCCGGGGTCCCTCGCCTGTGCACGTTCCACGCCACGCGCCGGCCCCTCGCGAATCGGGCGCAAGTGTGCGTTCGGGGGCCGGACTTCGTCGAGGCACCTCGGTACGTTGACAACGACGCGGGGGCGCCTCGCGTCGGTCCGTGCGTGCGCGGGCGCGGTGCGAAGGAGAGCTCTGTGAGGGACGATCAGGCGTGGACCTCCTGGTCCGAACCCCTGATCGGCGCTGACCGGGACGCCGCGGCTCTCGCGGGTTCGCTCCTCGCCGGCACGTCGGTGATCATCGCCGGCACCCGCGGGAGCGGTCGGAGCCACCTTCTGCGCGCCGCCGTCCGCGAGCTGGCCACGCACGGTGTCGCACCCGTGGTCATCCGCCCGTCCACCGTGCTCTCCGATGTGCCGTTCGGCGCTCTGGATGCCGCGGGCGATCCCCGCATGATCGACCTGCGTCGAGGACGCGTGCCCGACGGGGATGTCGTCGTCCTCGTCGACGACGTCCACGCCCTCGACGTCGACTCCGCCCGGTTCCTCGCCCGGTGCGTCGCCGGCGGCCGTGTCACCCTGCTCGCGACGCTTCTCATCCCGCGCGCTCGTGCGCGCCGCACCGACGTGGACACCACCGGTGTCGGACAGACGATGCTCAGCCTGTGGCTCGACGGTCTCGCCGAGCGCCTCGACCTGTCGGAGTTGACCCCGGCGGACAGCGAGGAACTGCTCGCCGTGCTCCCCGGGGCATCGACTCTGGATGCCGCCATCTGCGGCGCGATCCTCTGGCGAGCGGACGGCTCCCGGACGCTGCTCAGGGAACTCGTGGCAGAGGCGGTCGGCGCGGTGGCCGCCGGCCGTGATCCCTTCGCCGCGATCCGCGACACCCCGCCGCACAGCCGCCTGTCCGTCGCGCTCAAGCTGCACACGGGCGATCTCGCCGAAGCGGATCAGGAGTGCCTCGCCTTCCTGCACCGTCTTCCCCACGTGGAGTTCTCGGTCGCGACGCGGTTCGCCTCGCACACACGCATCGACGCTCTCATCACCGCCGGGCTCGTGCACTCCGACGACAGTCCCGCGCGCCGTCTGACCGCGAACGAAGCCATCGCGCGCGAAGCCGAACGGCAGGTGGGCGCCGCGCGTATCGATGCGCTCGTCGCGTCCGCCGGCGTGCGCATGCTCGAAGCCGACGGCGAGTGGTGGTGCTCTCCCCTGGCCGTGTCGATCGCCGAGAGATGGCATCGCGGCGACGACACCACGGACACCCCCGCTTCACCGGCGCTGCGCGCCCGGGTCGCCGTGGACGCGGCGCGGGAGGCGAACGACCGCGCGGACGCCGCCCATGCCGCTGCCCACGCGGCCCGCGGACTCCGCTCCCTCGATTCGCCCGAGCTGCGGCTGGAGGCCGCGTACGCGCTCGCCCAGTTGGGAACGGGCGCGGACACGATGACCATCGACGCGATCGATCCACGAGAACTCGATGATGAGGGTCGCGGGCGTCTCGCCCGCCTGCGTGCGGTCGTCAGGGATCGAGGCCTGGCGGTGCCCCTCTACGCCGCGACGAGGGGCGACGGGGATGCCGAGATTGAAAGGCACCTCGACGAATCCGCGCGCGCGGGGGCTTCATTCGAGTGGACCCGCGCCGTCGAGGCGGCCGAGCGGGCGATGGCGCTGTCGACCGAGCGGAGCGCCACGCACCTCCGGGCTCGGCTGAGCGCGGGCATGGCGGAGAGCTTCCGCGGGCGATGGGGGCGCGCACGAACGCATTTCGATGAGGTGGAGCGCCTGCTCGACTCCCGCCAGCGCCCCGTCGACGTCGGCGCGACGCAGCGACTGAGCGCGATCCTCGTCATGCTCGCGAGCCACCAGCTGGCGGGCGCAGACGGGGGTCCCCTGTGCGTGCGCCTGTCGAAAGAGCGGACGACGGCCGCGCGGGAACACGACGCGGTGGCGTTGACGATCGCGGGTGTCGCCGCGTCCATCAGCGCGACGAATCTGGGCAGGCCCGGCGACGCCCTTCGCGAATGGGAGGCCGTCCGCGCCAAGTCCGCCGGTTCCCTCTCGGGGCCCGACGCGGACCTCGCCGAACTCGGTCTCGCGGAGGCCTTGGCCGCGGGCGGCAGGGCGACGGACGCCCGGGCGATGCTCTCGCGGATCGAGAGGAGCAACGAGGTGCATGTGCGCCACGCGCGCGCCTCCGTCGAGACCACCGTGCTGATGGCGGAGGGCCGCACCGACGAGGCGCGTACCACCGCGCGGATCGCTGCGTCGCTGTCGGCAGCACACGAGGTTCCGCCGATGCGGGCTCGGGACCTGTTCCGACTGATCGTGCTGCGGGACATCACCGGGCCGGAGATCGAGGAGCTTCGCGAGCTCCTGCGGACGAGCGACCTCCCCCTCGCCGTCGCACTCCGGCGACGGCTCGACGCGTGGGACGCCGGTGAGGTCCACGACGCGGCCGACGGACTGCGCCTGCACCCCCTGTGGTCTGCTGACGACCCCGCTGACGGCGCTCGCCTGGGACGGCTGTCGCCGTTCCCCTCGCACGGGCCCTCTGGGGATGTGCCGGCGCTGAATGAGCTCACGCGGCGTGAGAGGGAGATCGCCCTCCTCGTCGAGCGAGGACACACGAACCGCGAGATCGCCGAGCGACTCTACCTCTCGGTGCGGACGGTCGAATCGCATGTGTACCAAGCGCGCGCCAAGATCGGGGGACTCTCGCGGGGCGAACTCGGGCGGTTGGTCGCGCAATGGGAGAATCGCCGCTCGCGCGCGTGATCGTGCTCTTTCACGGGTGTGAGCATGCTCGCTCGCGCGCGTGATCGTGCTCTTTCACGGGTGTGAGCATGCTCGCTCGCGCGCGTGATCGTGCTGGCTCGCGGGTGTGAGCGTGCTCGCTCGCGCGCCTCGCCGCGCGGAGGTTCCGGGGTCGCGCGGGAGACACGACCTCACTCGTCGGGAGTGAACCGCACCCCCGACACCGGTCGGACGGGACGGGAGCGCCCTACGCCCACTTCACGCAGAGCCTGCCGTGCCGCAGTCAGCGCGACCGACGAGGGATAGCCACGGCGGGCGAGCTGACCGGCCAGGCGCCGCAGAGCCGCGTCGTCGTCCTTGCCCCCGACACCGCGCGCCTTGCTGCGTGCGAACTCGAGTGCGCGCTCGGCGTCGTCGTCGGGCATCTCCGCGATGGCTGCGTCCGCGATATCGCGCGGAATCCCTCGTTTGAACAGGGTGTTGGCCACGGCACGTCGGCCTTCACCGCGCTTTTCGATCGCGGACAGGACGAGCTGCTCGGCGAACACGGCGTCATTCAGGTAGCCGAGGTCGATGAAACGGTCGATGAGATCGGAGATCACGACGTCGTCGGCGCCCGGCACCTCGCGAACAGCGGAACGCGCCTCGGAGATCGACAACGAGCGCGAGCGCAGCTTGCGCAGCAACAGGGCTTCGGCGCGCTCCTGCACATCTTCTTGCTCGGCCGCGGAATCGGATGTCACACCCTCGGGTCCGATGTCGTCGCCCTCGACCGTAGTCCCACGGTCTCGGTCTCCCCTGCCGAGAGTCGAGGGGTGCCCGAACCGGGCGCTCTCGTCGACGGACGAGGCACGACGGAACCGGGCGCCCGCGTCGACGATCCCGGACGTGGACGACTCCGGGGTCTCCCACTGCCCAGCGTCTCGCCGCTCGTCGTCCCGCTGCTCGGTGTCTCGCGGTCCGGCGTGCCGCTGTCCGGCGTGCCGCTGCCCGGCGTCTCGCTGCCCGCCGCCCTGGTCGCCGGCGGCCCACCCCACGCCTCGCCCGGCGGCGGCCCGCCCCGCGGTGTCGCGCCCCGCGCTCGAGCCGGACCGCGCACCCCCGAAGAGAGGGATGACGGGCGCCAGGGATTCACCTGCGGCGGCCCCGAGGCCGCCGTCCACGGACGACAGTCCGCGACGACGACCCGGGCGCTGTCCGTCGGTCATCAGGCCGGGCGGCGAGCCGCGAGTTCGTCGGCCGCAGGCTCTGCAGAAGCGGCCGGAGCACCGATACCGAGCTTGTTCTTGATCTTCGACTCGATCTCGGCGGCCACGTCCGCGTTCTTGATGAGGAAGTTTCGGGCGTTCTCTTTACCCTGACCGAGCTGTTCGCCCTCGTACGTGTACCAGGCTCCCGACTTCTTGACGATGCCGTGCTCGACACCGAAGTCGATCAGGCTTCCTTCACGGGAGATGCCGACGCCGTAGAGGATGTCGAACTCGGCCTGCTTGAACGGAGGCGCCATCTTGTTCTTGACGACCTTGACACGCGTGCGGTTACCGACGGCCTCGGTGCCGTCCTTCAGCGTCTCGATACGACGGATGTCGAGTCGCACCGACGCGTAGAACTTCAGAGCCTTACCACCCGCCGTCGTCTCGGGAGAGCCGAAGAAGACACCGATCTTCTCGCGCAGCTGGTTGATGAAGATCGCGGTGGTCTTGGTCGTGTTGAGGCCACCCGTGAGCTTGCGGAGCGCCTGCGACATCAGGCGAGCCTGCAGACCGACGTGCGAGTCGCCCATCTCGCCCTTGATCTCGGCTTCCGGGACCAAGGCGGCGACGGAGTCGATGACGACGAGGTCGATGGCTCCCGAACGGATCAGCATGTCCGCGATCTCGAGTGCCTGCTCACCGGTGTCGGGCTGCGACACGAGCAGGGCGTCGATGTCGACCCCGAGCTTCTTGGCGTACTCGGGATCGAGCGCGTGCTCCGCGTCGATGAACGCGGCGATACCGCCGGCGCGCTGGGCGTTGGCGATGGCGTGAAGCGTGAGGGTGGTCTTACCGGACGACTCCGGTCCGTAGATCTCGATGATGCGACCACGAGGAAGGCCACCGATGCCGAGGGCGACGTCCAGGGCGACGGAGCCGGTGGGGATGGTCTCGATCGGGGCGCGGTCGTCGCTGCCCAGTCGCATGACCGAGCCCTTTCCGAACTGGCGGTCGATCTGCGCAAGGGCCGACTCGAGGGCCTTTTCGCGCTCTGCGGGTGAGGGCATGACGTCTTCTTTCTGCTCGCGTTCCGTCGCCTATAGGCTGTCGCGCTCCACACCGACGGTGTGGATGCCCGACAAGGCGTTCAGAGTGTCGTTCGACGTCGTCCACGTTAGGGAGGGCCTCCGACATTGGTGTCGTCGGGCCCCCCGAATGGGGACGGATCGACGGTGAACTCCGATGTGCAGAAGCCTACGCGCTCATCGAACGAAGATTCGATGACACGCCGGTCGAATGATCGCCACCACCGAAACCTTCGGCGCACAGGTGCACCGGAATCGCAGGCGGTGCCGGCAGCGAACGTCAGCGACGGCGGGGGTCGAGTCTTCCGACGCCATACCGCCGCTCGAGGGGCACGTCGGTCTCGGCACACAGGGCGAGCCACACGTCCCGGGGGTCCGCACCCGCGGAGAGCGCTTCGGCAGGGGTGCGCCCACCCACCGCGGAGAGAACGAGATCAGTCATCAGGGAGCCACCGCGCGCGCCGAATTCATCGGCGACGGCGCGATCGAATTCGCTACGACGCATGCGGTCGACGAACGAGGGTCAGCGCAGCGACAGTTCGGGCTCGACCTCGGCGACGAGGTCGTCGGGAACGACGTCGGGGAAGGTCTGCAGGCCCTCGAGCACGGAGAGGCGGTCTCCGACCTCGCGCATGATCGACGAGATGGGAACATCGAGGGCTTCCGCGACAGACGCGAGGATCTCGCTCGACGCTTCCTTCTGACCGCGTTCGACCTCACTGAGGTAGCCGAGCGCCACGCTCGCGCGGCTGGCGACCTGGCGGAGGGTACGCCCCTTCTGCTGGCGGAGGTCACGCAGGACTTCGCCGATCTCTTGACGAACCAGGATCATTTTGGGCCCCTCCTCACTGCTGATTCCGACGCTGCCCGAGTGGACAACGGTACAACACCATGTGGTCACCCTAATGCCGCGCGCTGGGCACTGGATGGGAATCGCTATGCAAAACCGATCTCTGTCATCATTTGTTCCCGCATTCGCGACCTTCGCGATCCGAGAGCGGATCTCAGAGAGCAGCGAGTGTCCTGCGCACCGCTATCCGTGCGGCTTCCCGGCGGATGCGTTCGCGGTCTCCCGCGATCACGAGGGAGTCGACGCTGGTTCCCAAGGGGGTCGAAACACCGATGTGGACGGTTCCCACGACGTGTCCGTCCTGTGTATCGGGACCGGCGACGCCCGTCGTCGCCAAGCCGACGTCGGCGGGCACCCCGTCGCGCCCGAGGACGTCGCGCACCCCTCGCGCCATCTGACGGGCCACTCGCGGGTGCACGGCCCCGTGCGCCTCGAGAAGCGCCGCGTCGACGCCGAGAACGCTCTGCTTGACGTCGGTCGCGTACGCCACCACTCCCCCGCGGACCACCCGCGACGCACCGGGCACATCAACGAGGGAAGACACGACCAGACCGCCCGTGAGCGACTCGGCGACGGCGACGGTCCATCCGAGCTCGGCCAGACGGTCGAGCAGCATCGCGGCGCTTTCGCGCGGATCGGTGCTGAGCGTCTCGTCGAAATCGTCGGGGATGACGTGGCTCATCGTGACCTCCGTGCTGTGCGCGCCGCCCGTACCTCCGTCACGACGTAGTCGAGACCGGAAGCGATCGTGAGGATCACCGCGATCGTCATCGTCACCACACCCGCCCACCAAACCGTGGCCTGCCAGCCGGCGGCATCCGAGAGGCTCGCGAAGGGAAGCAGCGCGATCGAGAGCGCGACGGCCTGGGCGACGGTCTTGAGCTTGCCCATCCACGCCGCGGCGAGAACGTGATCGCTCACCACCATGAAGCGGTAGACCGTGATCCCGACCTCGCGGACGAGCACCACGATCGTCACCCACCAGTCCAGCTCGCCGAGGATCGAGAGGCCCACGAACGCGACGCCGGTGAGGGCCTTGTCGGCGATCGGGTCCAGAAGCTTGCCCAGATCGCTGACGATCTCGTACTTGCGCGCGATGTACCCGTCGATCCCGTCCGTCGCGATCGCGACGATGAAGACGATGCCCGCGGCCCAGCGCAGCGCGCCGCCATCGCCTCCGTCGGCGAGGAGCATCCACAGGAACACCGGCGCGCAGAGGATGCGCGCGATCGTGATCGCGTTGGGGAGCTGCGGGTGCACGGCCATCAGTCGCGGCCCGTCAGCTGCCAGGCGTCTTCGGAACCCTCGTCGTCCTCGGCGACGGGGAGACCCTCGAACTGCGCTTCGATCGGATCGGCCCCGTAACGATCGTCGTCCGCGGCGGCATCCGCGGCACCCGCGGGGACATCGTCGCCGCGGAGCTTCGCGAGCACGGCGGGGAGCTGCTCATTCGTGACGAGCACGTCGCGCGCTTTGGAACCCTCGGACGGTCCGACGATCTCGCGCGATTCGAGGAGGTCCATGAGGCGTCCGGCCTTGGCGAAACCGACCCGCAGCTTGCGCTGCAGCATCGAGGTCGACCCGAACTGCGTCGAGACGACGAGCTCCGCCGCCGCGAGCAGAAGCTCGAGGTCGTCGCCGATGTCGGCGTCGATCTCTTTCTTCTCGGCCGCCGCCTGGACGTCCGAGCGGTACTCGGGCCGCGCCTGCTGGGTGACGTGGGCGACGACCTTCTCGATCTCCTGCTCGCTCACCCACGCTCCCTGGACGCGGACGGCTTTCGAGGCGCCCATCGGGAGGAACAGGCCATCGCCCTGACCGATCAGGCGGTCGGCGCCGGGCTGGTCGAGGATGACGCGCGAGTCGGTGACGCTCGTGACGGCGAAGGCGAGGCGCGAGGGGACGTTCGCCTTGATGAGCCCCGTCACCACGTCGACCGACGGGCGCTGCGTCGCCAGCACGAGGTGGATGCCGCTCGCACGGGCGAGCTGGGTGATGCGGACGATCGAGTCCTCGACGTCGCGCGGCGCGACCATCATGAGATCGGCGAGCTCGTCGACGACGACGAGGAGGTACGGGTACGGCTTGAGCACGCGTTCGCTGCCGGCGGGAAGCTGGATCTCGCCGGCGACGACCGCGCGGTTGAAGTCGTCGATGTGGCGGAACCCGAACGACGCGAGGTCGTCGTACCGCATGTCCATCTCTTTCACGACCCACTGCAGCGCCTCGGCGGCCTTCTTCGGGTTCGTGATGATGGGCGTGATGAGGTGCGGCACACCCGCGTACGACGTGAGTTCCACCCGCTTGGGGTCGATGAGCACCATGCGCACGTCGGACGGCTTTGCCCGCATGAGCAGGCTGGTGATCATCGAGTTCACGAAACTCGACTTTCCCGAGCCTGTGGACCCGGCGACCAGCAGGTGGGGCATCTTCGCGAGGTTCGCGACGACGAAGCCTCCGCCCACGTCCTTGCCGACGCCGATGGTCATCGGGTGCGTCGACGAGGTCGCGGCATCGGATCGGAGGATGTCGCCCAGCGTGACGATCTCACGGTCCGCGTTCGGGATCTCGACACCGATCGCGCTCTTGCCCGGGATCGGCGCGAGGATGCGCACCTCGTTCGAGGCGACCGCGTAGGCGATGTTGTTCGTCAGCGCCGTGATGCGCTCGACCTTGACACCCGGGCCGACCTCGATCTCGTACTGGGTCACTGTCGGTCCGCGCGAGAAGCCGGTGACGCGCGCGTCCACCTTGAACTGCTCCATCACGCTCTCGATCGCCTTCACGACGGCGTCGTTCGCGGCGGAGCGGGCCTTCGGCGGGGTGCCCGTGGCGAGGGCGGTCACCGCCGGGAGGCGATAGTTGGCCGATGGCGGAGCACCCGCGTTGTCGCCACCCAGACCGGAGATGCCGGGCATGTCGTCGTCGGGGAGGTCGTCGACGGGCGAGTCGTCGTGGAGTCCGCGACCGCTCGCCGCCTTCGCGAGGGTCGCGGCGTCGAACACCTCGGTGAGGGCTTCGGGGGCGGGAGGCGGCGGCGACAGCGGCCGCACCGGCGCGGTGACCTGCTCGGGCGCGACGACGGGCGACTCGAAGCCTCCCTGCGGCGTCCCGGGGGTGAGCAGTTCGGTGAGGTCGTCGGAGCCGAGACCACCGTCGACGTCTTCTTCCCGCCCGGACTTGTTCCGTCGCCACCACGGCAGCGACTTCTCGGCGGGCTCGTCGTCGGTGTCATCGGCCGGGAGCACCTTCGTGGTGGCCGTCTCGCCGCTCGCATCGCGTTCCACGCGCTCGGCGCCGAACAACCAGGCGTAGAGCTCGCCGAGACGGCGACCGATGCGATTCGGCGGCGTCTTGGTGAGGATGAGCACGCTCAGCACCGCGAGTAGAGACAGGGCGATGTACGCCCCGACGACCTGGAAGACCAGCGCGAGGGGTTCGCCGACGATCCATCCGGCGATCCCTCCGGCGGGGCTCAGAACGGGCGGCCCCCCGTTGCTCGGCACGGGCCGACCGCCCGCGACGTGACAGAAACCGGACAGGACGACGACGAAGAGTCCGAATCCGATCCCCACGCGGCCGTTGTCGTGAACCGACGCAGGATGACGGAACAACCAGCCCGCCAGGAGCAGGAGGAGGACCGGGAGCACGAAAGCGACCCGCCCGAAGAGCATGCCGAAGCTGTACGCGCTGATGAGCGCAGCGGCATCCGTCCCGATGAAGAACCATTCGACGACCGCGCCGAGGGCGGCGAGCACGACGAGGAAGAACGGGAAACCGTCGCGCCGCTGATCGCGCTCCAGGTTCTCGGGCCCGAAAGCGCGGAACATGCCGCCCACGCCGTGAGCGACCGCCATCCACGCGCGCACGGCGATCGACGGCTTCTCGGGCTCATCGACGTAGCGCTTGGGCGCGGGGGCCGAGCGCTTCGGCGCCGGCGCCGCGGCTTTGGATCGCGGCGTCCCCTTCGCGGGGGCGCGACCGCCGGAGGGGGACGAGGTACGAGCCATGCTTCCACGGTAGGCGGGACCACCGACATTCGGTCGTACCGACGCGGGCTTCACCGCAGTCGCTTCACCATCACGTCGCGGCCGATCCCCCGGCGCACGACGGCGAATCCCTCGGAGCGGTAGAGCGACACCGCGTAATTCTCGCGCTCGACGCTGAGGCTGAGCCGGGCGAACCCCTGGGCCCGCGCGTGGTCGGCGAGGCGCTGCAGCAGGGCACGACCGACCCCGTGCGCGCGCCAGACGGGTCGCACGCCGATGATGAGCTCGGGCACCCCGGTCCCGACCCAGCCGAAGCCGGGCTCATCGCGCGGAAGCATGCGGTACCAGGCGGCGCCGACCGGTTCTCCCCCCGGCGATTCGGCGACGAAGCCCGCGTCGCCCGGCCGGAGCCACCCGGCGAGGTATCGCCGGTACTCCTCGCTGCTGAGGATCTCGTGCCGCGGTCGCACCGCCCCCGCGCGCCAGGTCGCAGCCTCGACCATCATGTCGGCGAGGAAGGCGCCATCGGACGGGAGCGCCGCGCGGATCGGGAGACCGGGCATGCCCGCATGATAGCGACGACGCGGCCACCGCGGGAAACGACGAAGCGCCACGGGAGACCCCGTGGCGCTTCGAGACGATCAGGCCTCGATGATCAGCGGCACGATCATGGGGCGGCGGCGGAGCGACTGGTTGACCCAGCGGCCGATCGTGCGGCGCACCACCTGCGACAGGGCGTGGTTGTCGCGGACGCCGGACTGCGCCGCCTCGGTCAGGGCCGCGGCGATCTTGGGCTTGACGCTCTCGAACACCGAGTCGTTCTCGGCGACACCGCGGGCGTGGATGTCGGGACCGGAGACGATCTTGCCGGTCGCCGAGTCGACGACGACGATCACCGAGATGAAGCCCTCCTCGCCCAGGATGCGACGGTCCTTCAGATCGGCATCCGTGATGGCGCCCACCGAGGAGCCGTCGACGTAGACGAACCCGATGTCCAACTGCCCGACGACCGTGGCGACGCCGTCGCGCAGGTCGACGACCGTGCCGTTCTCGCCGAGGATCGTGTTCTGCTCGGAGATCCCGGTCTCCTGCGCCAACTTGGCGTTGGCCATCAGGTGACGGTACTCGCCGTGCACGGGCAGCACGTTCTTGGGCTTGAGGATGTTGTAGCAGTAGAGCAGCTCGCCGGCCGCGGCGTGACCCGAGACGTGCACCTTGGCGTTGCCCTTGTGCACGACCGTCGCCCCGAGCTTCGTCAGCCCGTCGATCACGCGGTAGATCGCGTTCTCGTTCCCGGGGATCTGGCTGGACGCCAGGATGATGGTGTCGCCCTCGCCCGGCTCGATCGCGTGATCGAGGTTGGCCATGCGGCTGAGCACGGCCATCGGCTCGCCCTGGGAGCCGGTCGACATGTAGACGATCTTGTCGTCGGGAAGGTCGCGGGCCTTCTTGTAGTCGATCAGCACGCCGTCCGGCACGTTGAGGTAGCCGAGATCGGCGGCGATGCCCATGTTGCGCACCATGCTGCGCCCGAGCAGCGCCACGCGACGTCCGTTGGCGTGCGCGGCGTCGAGCACCTGCTGCACGCGGTGCACATGGCTGGAGAAGCTCGCCACGACCACGCGGCGGGGCGCCTTGGCGATCACCTGGTCGAGCACGGGGCCGATGCCGCGCTCCGTGGGCGTGAACCCGGGCACGTCGGCGTTGGTGGAGTCGACGAGGAACAGGTCGACGCCCTCTTCACCGAGGCGGGCGAACGCGCGCAGGTCGGTGATGCGCCCGTCGAGCGGCAGCTGGTCCATCTTGAAGTCGCCGGTGGCCAGCACGAGGCCCGCGGGTGTGCGGATCGCCACGGCCAAGGCATCCGGGATCGAGTGGTTCACCGCGACGAACTCGAGGTCGAAGGGACCGACCTGCTCGCGCTGCCCCTCCTGCACCGTCAGGGTGAACGGACGGATGCGGTGCTCTTTGAGCTTCGCCTCGATGAGGGCGAGTGTGAGGCCGGAGCCGATGAGGGGGATGTCGCCCTTGAGCTTGAGCAGGTACGGCACGGCGCCGATGTGGTCCTCGTGGCCGTGGGTCAGCACGACGCCGACGATGTCGTCGAGGCGGTGCTTGATGGGCTCGAAGTCCGGCAGGATCAGATCGACGCCGGGCTGGTGCTCCTCGGGGAACAGCACGCCGCAGTCGACCACGAGGAGCTTGCCCTCGTACTCGAACACGGTCATGTTGCGACCGACCTCGCCGAGGCCGCCGAGGGGGAAGACGCGCAGGGTGCCGGGGGCGAGCTCCGGGGGATCGTAAACAGTCGTGGGCATATGTGCCTCCTCGGATGCCACCGAGTGGCATCCTTTCTTTTCCGATGCCGCCGTGCGGCATCCTTCTGTGGCGCGTCCCACGCCGCGGATCGGCGCGCGCCGATGTCTATCGCGTCGTGCCGTGCACCTTCGGCAGGGCACCGCCGGCGGCCGCGTTGCGGTCGGGGCGGAAGTTGGAGAAGTCGGCGCCGGCCACGTTCTTCACGAGGGCCAGTTCGTCTTCGATGACGGCGGCTTCCCATTCTTCGGGGCCGACGAGGGGAAGGCGCACACGCGGGCTGCCGATGCGGCCGAGTCCGTGCAGGATGTACTTCGCCGCGACCGTGCCGGGCACGTGCGTCATCACGGCGCGGACGAGCGGCTCGAGGCTCTGGTGAGCGGCGGTGGCCGATGCGAGATCGCCCGCGTTCACGGCATCCACGATCGTCCGGTAGGGCGTGGCGGTGATGTTCGCCGTCACACCGATGAGGCCGCTCGCACCGATCGAGAGGTGCGGCAGAACGTTGGCGTCGTCGCCGGAGAAGTACATGAGGTCGGTCTGGTTCAGCACACGGCTGACCTCGCTGAAGTCGCCCTTGGCGTCTTTGATCGCGAGGATGTTGGGGTGCTTGGCCAGGCGCAGGATCGTCTCGTACTTGATGGGGACGCCCGTGCGACCCGGGATGTCGTAGAGGATGACGGGCAGGTCGGTCGCGTCGGCGACGAGGCGGAAGTGCGTCAGGATGCCGGCCTGCGTCGGCTTGTTGTAGTACGGCGTGACGATCATGATGCCGTCCGCCCCGGCCTTCTCACTGGCCTTGTAGAGCTCGATCGCGTGCGCGGTCTCGTTCGAGCCGCCGCCCGTGATGATCTTGGCGCGACCGGACGAGACGCTCTTGCCGACCTCGACGAGACGCAGCTTCTCGGGGTCGGTGAGAGTCGAGGTCTCGCCCGTGGTGCCGGTGACGACGATGCCGTCGGCGCCGGCGGTGATGACGTCGTCGATGTGCTTCTCGGTGGCGGGCCAATCGACTTCGCCGTCGGCGGTCATCGGGGTGATGAGCGCGACGAGCACCTGACCGAAGGGATTGCCGGAGTGCGTCATGGTCCCAGGGTATCGGTTCGACGGGGTCCTCCCCGTGACGGCGGTGAACAATGCGTGACGGCGCCGGAGCCTAGGGTGGCGGAATGACCTGGACCACCCGCGCGAGCCGCACCGTCTACGAGAACCGCTGGATCCACGTGCGCGAGGACCAGGTCACAGGCCCGCACGGCGACGGGATCTACGGCGTGGTCCGGATGCAGCACCCGGCCGTGTTCGTCATCGCACTGGACGACGACGACCGGATCTGTCTCGTCGAGCTCGAGCGGTACACGACCGGTCGCTCCATCGAGGTCCCCGCGGGCGGTTCCGACGGCGAGGATCCGCTCCTCGCCGCCCAGCGGGAGCTGCTCGAGGAGACCGGGGTCACGGCATCCGAATGGCAGCACCTCGGTCGGATGAACGCTCTCAACGGCATCGCGGACGCGCCCGAGCACGTCTATCTCGCGCGGGGGCTCTCGATGACGGATGCCACGGCCTCCCAGCACGAAGAGGGCATCGCGGCCGTGCGGTGGGTCCCGTTCGCCGAGGCCGTGACGCTCGTTGCCGAAGGGGAGATCACGGACGGAGAGACGATCGCCGCGCTGGCGTTCGCGGGCATCCGGCTCGGGCGGTTCCGCTAGCCGGTCCTCAGCGGCCCCGCGCGGCCGCCCGCACCACCGTACGGTCGGGCAGCAGACGGGAGACGGCGACGAGCACCTTGTACCGCCAGGAGGGGACAGAAACCGCGCGACCGCGCGCCGCGTCGCGGAGCCCCTCGCGCACGACGGTCTCGGCGTCGAGCCAGAGACCGGGCGGGACCCCCTCTTCACCGGGCGGCAGGCCCAGGCGCTCGTGGAAGTTCGTGTGGACGAAGCCCGGGCATACGGCCGTGACGGTGACCCCGCGCGGACGGTACGCGACGTTCGCCCAGCGGCTGAACGAGATGAGCCATCCCTTCGCGGCACCGTAGGTTCCGCGCGGCACGAAGCCCGCCACCGAGGCGACGTTGACGATCCGGCCTCGCCCCCGATCGAGCATCGTCGGCAGCGCGGCCCGGGTGAGGCGCAGGGTGGCCTCCACGTGAAGACGGAGATGGCGGACCTCATCGTCCACCGGGTTCTTCTCGAACGCGAGGTCGAGCCCGAAGCCGGCGTTGTTGACGAGAACGTCGACGCCCTCGGACAGACGCGTCTCGACCGCGGCCAGAGCGTCCTCGTCGAGGAGATCGGCGACCAGGACCTCCACACGGACACCGCGCCGAGCGCTGATCTCGGCGGCGAGCGCTTCGAGGGCCGCCCGATCGCGCGCCACGACCACCAGGTCGGCTCCCCGCGCAGCGAGCTGACGGGCGAACTCGGCCCCGAGCCCCGAGCTGGCTCCGGTGATCACGGCTGTCGGCATGTCAGTCCTCCGGTCGGCGGTAGGTCTCGAAGCGATACCGGATGCCGCCGCGCGAGGTGTGCCATCCCTCGGCAGGGTCGACGGCATCCCGTCGCCACCCCTCGATGGAGGGGGCGAAGGTGTCGCCGTCGACGGAGACGTCGAGGCGCGTGAGCTCGACGACGTCGGCGCGATCGAGGGCGCCGGCGTAGAGGCGACCGCCGCCGATGACCCACACCGTGTCGCTCTCGGCCTGCGCCAGGGCGTCGTCGACGGAGGATGCCCGCTCGGCCCCCTCGGCGCTCCAGGTGTCGGAGCCGGTGACCACGATGTTGCGTCTGCCGGGCAGGGGCCGGAACCGCTCAGGGAGCGACTCCCAGGTGCGCCGCCCCATGACGACGTCGGACGACCCCGTCACCGCGCGGAAGTGCGCGAGATCTTCGGGCACGTGCCACGGCATCCCGCCGTCGGCGCCGATCACTCCTCCCCGGGCCTCGGCCCAGACGAGCCCGATCACGGTCATACCGCGACGGCTCCGCGGATGGCGGGGTGGTGCCGGTAGTCCTCGACGAGGATGTCGTCGTAGGTGTAGTCGAAGATCGACTCCGGCGTGCGCGCGAAGCGGAGCGTCGGGTACGCGTAGGGCTCGCGCGTCAGCTGCTCCTGGACCTGCTCGCGGTGGTTGTCGTAGACGTGGCAGTCGCCGCCGGTCCAGACGAACTCGCCGGGCTGGAGGCCGGTCTGCTGCGCGACCATCAGGGTCAGCAGTGCGTAGGAGGCGATGTTGAAGGGCACGCCCAGGAACATGTCCGCGCTGCGCTGGTAGAGCTGGCACGACAGCTTGCCGTCGGCCACGTAGAACTGGAACAGCGCGTGACACGGGGCGAGCGCCATGTCGGGGATGTCGGCGGGGTTCCACGCCGACACGATCAGTCGTCGCGAGTCGGGATCGCGGCGGATCTGCTCGATCACCTGCGAGATCTGGTCGATCGTGCCGCCGTCGGCGGTGGGCCAGGAGCGCCACTGGACGCCGTACACGGGTCCCAGTTCGCCGTCGCCGTCGGCCCACTCGTCCCAGATGGTGACGCCGTTGTCTTTGAGCCAGCCGACGTTGGATTCTCCGCGGAGGAACCACAGCAGTTCGTAGACGATCGACTTCAGGTGCACGCGCTTGGTCGTGATGAGCGGGAAGCCCTCGGCGAGGTCGAAGCGGATCTGACGGCCGAAGACGCTCGTGGTGCCGGTGCCGGTGCGATCGGACTTGTGGACGCCCGTCTCGAGCACGTCGCGCAACAGGTCTTCGTACGGGGTGGGGATGTCGGCGGTCACGGCCCTCACGATACCCGCCGCGGGCGCTCTCGAGCCCTGGACAGAGTGCGCATGGGGGTCGTCCGCGGGCGCTCCGGCCCGGGGAGGAGGAGTGGGGACGTCACGATCCGACTCATCGGCCCCGATGCCGGAGACGGCGGCTACCGTTGATCAGCGTGGACCTCGCTCTCGCGCTCGTGATCGTCGCCGTGTTGCTCGCGGCCACCGTCGTGCTGGGCCTGGTGTGGCGACGCGGACAAGGGCGGGCGCGAGCGGTGGAGGCCGGCGAGATCGTCGACCCCCGCGTGCTCGAGTCGGGCCCCTTCGGAACGACCGCCACGCTCGTGCAGTTCAGCACCGAGATGTGCACCCGCTGCCCCGGTGTGCACCGCATGCTCTCCGCGGTCGCCGACGACCGCGCAGGAGTGCACCACATCGACGTCGATCTGACGCATCGCCCCGATCTGGCGAAGCGATTCCGGGTCCTGCAGACGCCGACGACGCTCCTCATCGACGGGAGCGGCCTCACCGTACGTCGCTTCGGCGGTCCGCCGACGCGCGCTGACGTCAAGCACGAACTCGACCGCCTCACGAAAGAGAACGCCCATGGCTGAATCCGCTCGCATCGACGCCCGCGGCCCGCGGTTCGCGGCATCCCTCACCGCCGTCCTTCTTCTCGTCGCGACGTTCTTGAGCCTGATCGGCGTCTCGACCTGGCGCGAGGCGAGCTTCGGCTGGTTCGCCTATCAGCCCCTCTCGGGCGAGACCTTCACCCCCGGCGGGTGGGTGCTCCCGCAGATCTCGCCGGTGGCGCGGGCGGCCGACCCGGGATTCCTGCTCGTGCTCGTCGTCGCACTGCTGTTCGTGTGGGGTGTGTCCTCGCCTCGCACCGCGCCCTGGGGCGTGCTGTATCGCCGCCTCGTCCAGCCTCGGCTCGCGCCGCCCACCGAGTTCGAAGACCCTCGTCCTCCCCGCTTCGCGCAGGGCGTGGGCCTCTTCGTGACCGCGGTCGGTCTCCTTCTCCACCTGGCGGGGGTGCCGTGGGCACTCCCTGTCGCGGCCGCCATGGCTTTCGTCGCCGCGTTCCTCAACGCCGCCTTCGGATTGTGCCTCGGATGCCAGCTCTACCTCGTGCTGCAGCGGGCGGGCGTGGTGGGGCGCCGGGGGCCGGCATCCGCCTGATCGATTGTCTACGGAAGGGCTGTCAAGACCTGAAGCACGACGGTCGTCCTCGTTAGGCTGGCCGCGTCGCGGTCAACCGGACCGCGCCCATCACGTCGCGGTCCTCGGGCCGCGCAGACACCACGGAGGTTCCCATGGCCGTCACGAGCGAAGCCGCCACCGCCTGGAAAGGCAGCCTGTTCGAGGGATCGGGCGAGGTCACCTTCACCTCCTCCGGCATCGGCACGTTCGACGTCAACTGGAAGGCCCGCAGCGAGGGCTCGAGCTCGGTCACCACGCCCGAGGAACTCCTCGCCGGCGCGCACTCCGCGTGCTTCAGCATGGCCCTGTCGAACGCCCTCGCCGAGAACGGCACCCCGCCGGAGTCGGTCGACGCCACCGCGTCCGTCACCTTCAAGCCCGGCACCGGCATCACCGGCAGCCACCTGAACGTCAACGCCGTCGTGCCCGGTCTCGACGCCGCGACCTTCGAGAAGATCGCAAACGACGCCAAGGCGAACTGCCCGGTGTCGCAGGCGCTCGCGGGCATCGACATCACCCTCGAGGCGACGCTTGCCTGAGACCCCGGCCCGACGCGTCGTCCTCGCCGGCGCGTCGGGCCTCATCGGCTCGGCTCTCGCCGAGTCGCTGCGTGCCGACGGCGTCGAGGTGACGTCGCTCGTGCGCCACGAGCCGCGCGGACCTCACGACGTCCAGTGGCTGCAGGACTCCGCTCCCCTGGACCCCGATGTGCTGGCCGGTGCCGACGCGGTGGTCTGCCTCAACGGCGCGTCGATCGGACGCTTCCCCTGGACGCCGTCGTACAAGAGCACCCTGCTGTGGTCGCGGATCACGCCGACGCGCACGCTCGCGACCGCGATCCGCGCTCTCGGCTCCGACGCCCCCGCGCTCGTGAACGCGAGCGCCACGGGGTTCTACGGCTCCCAGCCGGGTGCCGTGCTGACAGAGGCCTCCGGACGCAGGAAGGGCTTCCTCGTCGACGTCTGCGTCGACTGGGAGGCGGCCGCCCGCGCCGCGGGCGATCACGCTCGTGTCGCTCTGCTGCGCACCGCCCCGATCGTCCACGAGAAGGGTGTTCTCAAGCCCCT
>Ga0308159_1002798_pt1 | contig 19153 bp, 18 predicted proteins | sample PhyCR1_FD_201040 | JGI IMG/M metagenome (GOLD analysis project Ga0308159, IMG submission 201040) | Phyllosphere microbial communities from UC Gill Tract Community Farm, Albany, California, United States - DLSLC.R1 | ecosystem: Host-associated > Plants > Phyllosphere > Unclassified | place: USA... | reverse complement strand
GAAGGAATTCCCCCAGGCCCCCATCTTTTTTCTGCAAGTTGGAAGTGGGTTTCTGGTGGGGCGGCAGCGTCATGACGGTTAAGGGGCGTGCGGGTTGAACGGTGGTTCCCGCCGCGTCTAGCGCAAGACCACTGCCGCCAACGCTACGCCCGCCAAACTCGTAGAAAGAAAATGGGGTCCGGGGAATTCCTTCCCCGGCCTTGCTTCCTTCCCGGCGCACGAAAGCGCCGAAGGCCAGGGCATGGCCCGGACCTGTCGGCCTGGCGATGATCGAATATTAGGGAAGGCAGGGCGGCGGGGTTATTGCCGTCAGACACCCGGCAACGAGGCAGGCGTTGGCGGGGTGCCCCGGTTGCCGTCAGGCCCGGGGCGCCGCGTCAGGGCCAAGTGACTTCCGCCCGGTCGCAGGTCGCGATGTTGCGGCGTTCCTGGGCACGGCCGCCATTGAAGACGACGCGGATATCGACGGAGCAGCCTTCGTCGCTGGGCACGTCGATCCAGCGATCCTGGCCAGAGGCCAGGGTGTTGCGGCCCAGGCGGTCCTGCCCCCAGCTGTCGCGCTGGGTGCTGGATACGTAGAGCTCCTGGATCGTCTCGCCGCTGCGGTTGACGAAGCTGAAGGACGGGTCGCCGGTCTGCTGGCCACGGCCCTGGCGGCCGGCGACACCGCCACCCGCACCACCGCCACCACCGATGGTGCCACCGGCACCGCCCGGCTGCTCGACCGTGCCACCGGCGCCGCCGTCACGGCCGGCGCGGCCGGAGGGGTTGGTGAAGACGATGCGGCTGATGTTGCAGGCGTTGACGCTGCGCTTCTCTTCCGACTGGCCGCCTTCATACTCCACCTTGATGTCGAGCATGCAGTCGCGCGCTGCGGGGTTGACGCGCACCTGCTCGCCGGCCGGCAGCACGGTGTTGCCCAGCACGTCCGGCCCCCAGTTGGAGAGGCGGGTGGGGGAGACGTAGGCCCGCTCGATCGTCAGGCCGGAATTGTTCACCAGCCAGAAGCGGTTCTGCGCCATGGCGGGGGAGGCAGCGAGGGTGGTGGCGCCGATCAGCATCAGCGCGAGGGCGGTCAGGAACGAACGCACTAAGTCCTCCATGCGGTGGGCGAAAAGGGGGGAAGGCCAGGCGGGGGCGCAGCGGGCTTGGTGCGCCGCTGGTCCGGATGCGCCGGGATGCGGGCAGGGTGCTGCTCGGGCTGGTCCTGTCTCTGCATCGGCGTCCTCCTGGCCTTTATGTGCCTTGAGAGTCTTAACGTTGGATCATGACGCGGGCGCCTTGCGGCGGCGGCCATTGTTCCTGGATGGCTGGTCGCGAACCTCGCCGCGGCGTGACCGGGCGATGCAGTGAGCGCATGTTACTTTCGACCGCAGGTTGGGGGGAGAGGGCAGGCGCTTCCTCGCGAATAGTTGGTTCTGGGGGTGAGGGCGGCGTTAGACGCCTCATGGCGGGCTGGCGGGCTGGCGGCGTTGGTCTCCGGCGTTCATCCGGGTTTCGCGCGCCGGCCTCCACGCATCGGTTTCCAAGCGCCGGCTTCGAGGCACCAGTTTCCGCTGGCTTGGTTTCGTGTTGGCGAGTGCCGCGTCGTCTCCATCCGGCACGCCGGGGGTGCGTGTCGGGCTGGGTGGCATGGATCGCTGGAAAGGCAGCCGGGCGGGCGGGGCGTGAAAACCCCTCAATGTCACGCGGCGTGACAAAGCGGGGCGTTTTCAGCAGGGGGCAAAAGGCTCTAACGTCCTCGCATGGTCGCTCTCGTCTCTCCCCGCCGTGTCGCTCTGCTGGCCGCCGCTTTGCTGACGGGTTGTGCCGCCAGTGGGGGCGCGCCCGATGCGGCGACGCCCACCCCCATGCCGCAGGTGCGGCTGACCGCCTCCGGCACCTATCTGGCCGGCAGCTTCGCCGCGGCGGAGACGGACACCCAGGCCGCCGCCGACTTCCTGCTGGAAGCGCTGCGCCTGGCGCCCGACCAGCCGGAGGTCATCAACCGCGCCTTCCTGGCCACGGTGCTGGATGGCCGCCCGGAAGCGGTGCGGATTGCCCGCCGCCTGCCGGAGAACGAACTGGCTGCGATGCTGCAGGCCGGCGCCGACGCCATGGCCGGGCGGTGGGACCGGGCGGAAACGCGGGTGCGCAGCCTGCCGCGCCAGGGTGCCAGCCAGATCCTGCAACCGTTGCTGCTGGCCTGGGTGCAGGCCGGTCGCGGCAATATCGACGCCGCCATGGCCACCCTGCGGCCGCAGCTGGAAGGCAACCGCCCCAGCGCCATCGCGGCGCTGCATGGCGCCATGATCGCCGATCTCGGCAACCGGCCGCTGGAGGCGGAGCGGCTGGTGCGGCTGGCGCTGGCGCATTCGCCGGAGGTGAACCTGCGGCTGGTGCAGATCGCCGCCGGCATTCTCGGCCGCGCCGGCAAGGAAGCCGAGGCGATGAAGCTGGTCGAGAGCATCTCGACCGGGGGCGACGACCTGGCGATGCTCGGCACGCCGGAAGTGCGCCGCCGCATGTTGCAGGACCGCCCGGTGAATTCGGCGGTCGAGGGCATGGCGGAGGCGGAGTTGGCGCTGGCTGGCGCGTTGCGCGGCCAGAACGCGCCGGAACTAGCCTTGCTGCTGGCGCGGCTCTCCCTGCGCCTGCGGCCGGATTTCGTGCCGGCGCTGCTGGTGGCCGCCGAATCGCTGATGGCCGAGCAGCACTATGCCGGTGCCCTGAGCATTCTGAGCCGCGTGCCGAAGGATGACGCCCTGTACCCGGTGGTGGTGGTGCGTCGCGCCACCCTGCTGGACCGGCTGAACCGGCCGGATGAGGCCATCGCCACCTTGCAGGCCCTGGCCACCGAGCGGCCCGAATCGCTGCAGCCCGCCGCCCGACTGGGCGACCTGCTGCGCGCCCGGGAACGCTATGCCGAGGCCGCCGTGGCTTATAACGCCGCCGTCGCCCGCGCCGGCGATGGCCCGAACACCTGGCCACTGCTCTATGCCCGCGGCATCGCGCTGGAGCGCTCTGGCCAGTGGCCGCGCGCGGAGGCGGATTTCAAGCGGGCATTGCAGCTCTCGCCAGAGCAGCCCTACGTGCTGAACTACCTGGGCTATACCTGGGTGGAGCGGGGCGAGAACCTGACCGAGGCGCGCCAGATGCTGGAACGGGCAATGGCGCTGCGCCCGAATGACGGCAACATCGCCGACAGCCTGGGCTGGGCGCTGTTCAAGCTGGGCGACCTGCCCGGCGCGGTGAAGTGGCTGGAACGGGCCGTGGAACTGGAATCCCGCAACGCCACCATCAACGACCATCTGGGCGATGCCTACTGGGCTGCCGGCCGGCAGCGCGAGGCGGTGTTCCAGTGGCGCCGCGCCGTGACGGTGGACCCGGAGCCGAAGGAAACTCCCCGCATTGCCGCCAAGCTGCGGGAGCGCCAGCCAGCCGGCCAGCCGTAATGGTGCCGGGCAAGGCCGGGCTGGCGCTGGAAGCGGCGCCGGCCAAGGTGAATCTGTACCTGCATGTCACCGGGCGGCGGGCGGATGGCTACCACCTGCTCGATTCGCTGGTGGTGTTCGCCGCGGCGGCGGACAGCGTGCGTTACGCGCCGGCCGAGGCGCTTTCCCTGGCGCTGGCGGGGCCGGAAGGCACGGCGCTGGCGACCGAACCGGATAATTTGGTGCTGCGCGCCGCCCGGCTGCTGGCGGCTGAGGCCGGGCTGCCGCCGACCGGGCGGCTGGAATTGGAAAAATGCCTGCCGGTGGCGTCCGGCATTGGTGGCGGTTCCGCCGATGCGGCAGCCGCGCTGCGCCTGCTGAACACGGCCTGGGACGTGCGCTTCGCCCCCACCCGGCTGGAAGCGCTGGCGGCGCGGCTGGGGGCGGATGTGTCGGTTTGCGTCGCTTCCGCCGCCGCGCGGATGGAGGGGGTGGGGGAGACGCTCTCCGCCGCGCCGCACTTACCAGCTTGCGGCCTGGTACTGGCCAACCCCCGCCTGCCGTTGCCGACGCCGGCGGTGTTCAAGGCCCGGCAGGGCGGCTTCACCCCGCGCGCGGCGCTGCCGGAGGGTTGGGACGATGCCGCCACGATGGCGCGGGACCTGGCCGTCTGCCGCAACGATCTGGAAGACGCGGCGATCGGCCTGTGCCCGGAGGTGGCGGCGGTGCTGGCGGTCCTGCGGGCGCTGCCCGGCTGCCTGTTAGCGCGGATGAGTGGTTCCGGCGCCACCTGCTTCGCCCTGTTCGCCGATGCGGCGCAGGCGCGGCAGGGGGCAGGAATGTTGCCGGAAGCATGGTGGCGATGGGGAGGGGGGCTTTACGGCGCCCCCCTCTGACGCTTATTCAGCAGCGCTGACCGGTGGGGCGTAGCCAAGCGGTAAGGCAGCGGTTTTTGGTACCGCCATTCCCAGGTTCGAATCCTGGCGCCCCAACCAGTCCCTCTCCCGGTTCATCCCTGCGCCGAACCTAGAGCATGCCGTTGTTTGGCCACGTGATTCAGGCCTTCGGTGATATTACCTCAAGCCGTCTCGCTCTAGCCCGAAGCCTTCCAGCGCCTGCAGCAAGGGCGCGGGCGCGGGGCCTTCGGCGATCAGCACCAGCCGGCCGGCGGCGTGGGCCGGGCCGGGCTGGAACTCGGCCGGATGCACCACCATCATCGCCGCTTGCAGGATGGCCACGCGGCCGTCGCGCAGCGGCAGGATGCCCTTCAGGCGCAGCAGCTGCGGCCCGGCCCAGGCGCGCAGCGCGGCCTCGATCCGCGCGATGTCGGCGTCTTCCAGCGATTGCGTGGCGTGCAGCACGGTGGCGCTGAAGCGTTCCGCGTGATGGTGGTGTTCGTGCGCGTGCGACGGATCGTCGCAGCCGGGGCCGCAAGGCGCGGTGGCGTCCTGCGCCGAGCCGGGGCCGAGCAGTTCTTCCGCCGCGATCTGGCCCTGGAGCACCGGCAGGATGGGCGCGACCGGGTTGAGGCCGCGCAGCCGGGCCGTCAGCGCGGCGGCGGTGGCGGGGGCAACGAGATCGGTCTTGGTCAGCAGCAGACGGTCGGCTACCCGGGCCTGGTGGTCGGCCTCGGGGTGGCGCTCCAGCGCCTCGGCGCCCGCCACCGCATCGATGGTGGTGATCACCTGTTCCAGCCGGTAGCGCGCCATCACTGCGGCGTCGCTGAGCAGGAAGCCCAGCAGCGGCGCGGGGTCGGCGACGCCGGATGTCTCCACCACCACGCGGTCGAACGCCCGCAGCCTGCCGTCGGCCACCTGCGCCTGCACGTCCAGCAGCGTATCCACCAGATTGCCGCGAATGGTGCAGCACAGGCAGCCATTGGCCAGCAGGATGGTGTCGTCCGAGGAGGCTTCCAGCAGATCGTGGTCGATGCCGACCTCGCCGAACTCGTTCACCACCACCAGCGTGCCGGCCAGGCCCGGCTGGGTCAGCAACTGCGCGATCAGCGTCGTCTTGCCGCTGCCGAGGAAGCCGGTGACCAGAGTGATGGGGATGCGGCTCATGCGCTGCGGCCGCGCCGGACCAGGAAGCGGCCCTGGCCGGGCTTGCCGAGGAAGGCGCCGTCCTGCACCGCGATCTCACCGCGCCGGATGGTCATGCTGGGCCATCCGGTGAGGTCCATGCCGTCATACGGGTTGTAGCCGATGGCGCCGTAATGGCTGTCCACGCCCATGCGCCGGCGGGTGTGTGGGTCGATCAGCACGAGGTCGGCATCGGCGCCGGGGGTGATGCTGCCTTTCTCCGGCGCCAGGCCGAACAGGCGGGCGGGGCCGGTGCTCCAGGCCTCTACCAGTTGCGGCAGGGTGATGCGGCCGGATTCCACGCCGAGTGTGTAGAGCAGGGGCAGGCGGGCCTCGACGCCGGGGACGCCATTGGCGATGCGGTCGAAGGACTCGGCGCCCAGCGCCTTGGCCTCGGCGCTGTAGGAGGCGTCATCCGAGGTGACGGCGGCGAGCGAGCCACTGGCCACGCCGGCCCACATGCAGTCCTGCGTCGCGGCGTCGCGCAGCGGCGGGCTCATGACGAAGAGATGGCCGTCCGGCCGGTCATACTGCTCGGCGGTGAGGGCAAGGTAGTGGGTGCAGGTTTCGGCCGAGGCGGCCTGGCCGCGTGCCTGCGCGGCCTCGATGGCATCCAATGCCGGGCCGGAATTCAGGTGGAAGATGTGCAGCGGGCAACCGGCATCCTGCGCCAGCAACAGGCCGCGCTGGACGGCTTCGGTTTCCGCCAAGGCGGGGCGGGAGAGGGCGTGGAAGCGTGGCGTGACTTCGCCCGCCGCCAGATGTTTGGCGATGGCGTGGTCGATGAGGGAGGCGTTCTCCGCATGCAGGCCGAGCATGCCGCCGACAGGGGCGAGCGCGCGCATGAGGTCGTGCAGCGGGCCGTCCTCGACCTTCAGCTGTTCCTTCTCATAGACGGTATAGACCTTCATCGAGGACGCGCCGGCGGCGACAATGGCGGGGATTTCCGCCAGGGTCGCCGGGTTGATGTCGGTGGCGATCAGATGCAGGCCGTAATCGGTGGCGACGTGGCGGTCCGCCTGCACGCGGCGGTGCTTCAGCCCGTCCATCATGGTGCGGCCGCGCCGTTGCAGGGCGAAATCGATGACGGTGGTGTTGCCGCCGCGCAGGGCGGCGACGGTGCCGGAGTAGAAATCGTAGACGCTGCGCTGCCCCATGAAGCCGATGAGGAAATGCACATGCGGGTCGATGCCACCAGGCAGCACGATGCGGTCGGTGGCGTCGATGATCCGCTCGCCGCGCCCGCTGCCAGGATCGGCGAGGCCGAGGATCCGGCCATCTTCCATCAGGATATCCGCCTTCTCCACGCCCGCGGGGTGAACGACGGTGCCGTTGGCGATGACCAGATCGGCGCTCATTTCAGCATCTCGCGCGAGATGACGACGCGCAGGATCTCCGAGGTGCCGCCGCCAATCTCCGCCAGTTTCGAATCGCGGTAGTGGCGCTGCATGTCGAACTCCATCAGGTAGCCCCAGCCGCCCATCATCCGCATGCCGTTCAGCGCGGCGCGGACATAGGTTTCCGAGGAAGCCAGATTGGCGACGGCGGATTCCTTGTTGTTGGGGATACTTCGATCGACCAGGGTGGCGCTGCGGTAGAGCAGCAGGCGGGAGGAATCGATCTCCATTTCCATATCCGCCAGCTTGGCGCGGGTGAGCTGGAACTGGCTGATGGCCTGCCCGAACTGCTGGCGCTCCTTCGTGTAGTTCAGCGCCTTGTCCAGGCAGGATTGCGCCGCGCCGACATTCACCGCCGAGAGGCAGCAGCGCTCGTAATCCAGCGTCTTGAGCACGTTGCGCCAGCCCTTGTTGACCTGGCCGATGACGTTGCCCTTGGGGATGCGGACGTCGGTGAGGAAGATCTCGTTCAGGTCCATCGGCTTGAGGCCGAGCTTTTTCAGCTTGCGGATCTCGACGCCGGGCGCGTCCTTCGGCAGCAGGAACATGGTGATGCCGTCATGCTTCGGCGCATCGATATCCGTGCGCGCCATCAGCAGGATGTAGTCTGCCACCTGGGCGCAGGAGCAGAACATCTTCTGGCCGTTGATCACCCACTCATCGCCCTCCAGCACCGCGCGGGTGCGGAGTGAGGCGGCGTCGGAGCCGGAATTGGGTTCCGAGAGCGAGAAGGCGAAGCGGATCTCGCCGCGTGCCAGCTTGGGCAGGAGGTCGCGCTTCTGCTCCTCGCTGCCGAAATGGCCGATGGCGTCGGTGGCGATGACCACGGTGGTGTAGAAGATGTTGGCGCCGGCTTCGAAATGCGCGGCGAATTCCTCCAGGAAGGCGGCGAGGTCGGTGCAACTGCCGCCGGCGCCACCATACTCCTCGGCGATGGGCAGGCCGAGCCAGCCCTGCTCGGCCAGCTTGGCGTAGAGCTCATGCGGGAAGCGCTCGGCCTCGTCGCATTCGCGCACGTATTCGATCGGGCATTCCCGCTTGAGGAAATTCCGCAGCGCCTCGCGCGTCGCGAGCTGCTGTTCGCTCAGGTCGAAATCCATGGTCGGCCTTTCAGCGTCCGGTCCAGCGCGGGGCGCGCTTCTCGGCGAAGGCGCGGGGGCCCTCGTGGAAATCATTCGATTCGCGCATGCGGCGATGCGCCGGCAGGCCGGAGCGCATTTTTGCGAAGGCCTCCTGGTCGGGCAGGGTCTCGGTGGCGTGGGCAATCTCAAGGAAGGCTTCGACCGCCAGCGGGGCGCTGGTGGCGATCTGCGCGGCCATCTCCCGCGCGGCATCCATGAGGTGCTCGCGCGGCACGATGCGGTTGACGAAGCCGAGGCGGAGCCCTTCCTCAGCGCTCATGCGGCGGCCCGTCAGCAGCAGCTCATAGGCGATGTTCTGCGGCAGGCGGCGCAGGGCCCGCCATAGCCCCCCGGCTTCCGGAATAAAGCCGCGTTGCAATTCCGGCAGGGCGAATTCGACATGCGGGGCGCAGATAATCATGTGCGCCATCAGCGAGAGTTCGAACCCACCGCCCACCGCCAGGCCGTTGATGGCGACGATCAGCGGCTTGGTCAGGTGGGAGCGTTCCAGCCCCATGAAACCATATTCGCCGAAATCCTCGCCGGTATCGCCTGCGGCCACGGCCTTCAGGTCCCAGCCGGCGGAGAAGATGCGGTCCCCCGTGGCGGTGATGATGGCGCAGCGCAGGTGCGGGCTGTCCTGCAACCGGGCGAAGGCGGCGTTCAGGTCGCGGCTGGCGCGCTGGTCGAAGGCATGGGCGGGCGGGTGGTTGAAGGTGATCTCGAGGATCGGCCCGTTCTCGACCAGTTTGAGGCGGGAAGGGGCGTCGCTCACGCGCGGAACTCCCGCAGCACGTCCTTGGAGATGATGTCGCGATGAATTTCCGAAGTGCCTTCCCAGATGCGCTCCACCCGCGCATCCCGCCAGAAGCGTTCCAGCGGCAGCTCCTTCGTCACGCCCATGCCGCCCAGCACCTGCAAGGCGTTGTCGGTGACCCGGCCGACCATCTCCGAGCCGAACAGATTAACCTGGGAGGCCTCCCGCTGGGTGATGGTGCCGGCATCCATCTTCGCCGCCGCATCCTGCACCATCAGCCGCGTGGCGTGGATTTCCATCGCCATGTCGGCCAGCTTGAAGGCCGTGCCCTGGAACTGGCCGATCGGCTTGCCGAAGGCCACGCGTTCATTGGCATAGGTGGCGGCCATGCCCATGGCGCGCTCGGCCAGGCCGACGCAATTGGCGGCGAGCATGACGCGGCCCGAGAAAATCCAGTTCTTGGCGATGGCGAAGCCGCCGCCTTCCGCGCCCAGGATGTTGCGCGCCGGCACCCGCACATCGTCGAAGGCGATCATGCAGGATTTCATGCCGCGATTGGACAGCACGGCGATGGGCGAGACCTCGATACCCGGCGTGGCTTTGTCGACCAGGAAGGCGGTGATGCGCTTCTGCGGGCCGCGCGGCGTCTCGTCCGTGCCAGTAACGGCGAAGACGATCATGAAATCCGCCCGCAGCGCCATGGTGATGAACTGCTTGGTGCCGGTGATGCGGTAGTCATCCCCATCCCGCACCGCGCGGGTGGTGATGGCGCGGGCGTCCGAGCCGGCGCCGGGCTCGGTGAGCGCGAAGCACTCCCAGCGCTCACCGCGGATGGTGGGCTTCAGGTAGGTCTCGATCTGGTCGCCCTGGCAGGCCTTCAGGATCGGTGCCGGGCGGTTGCAGATGACGCCGAGGGCGCGGCTGACCCGGCCGAATTCGATCTCGCAGACCGCGCGTTCGCGCGCGCCGAGGCCGCCGCCGCCATGCTCCTCCGGCATGTTCAGCGCGTAGAAGCCGGCCGCCAGGGCCTTTTGCTGGATCTGGCGGAACAGCTCGTCCGGCACGGCGTCGAGTTTCTCGACGAGGTCCTCGTGGGGCAGCAGCTCCGCCTCGACGAAGGCGCGCACCCCGTCGGTGAGGAGGCTGAGATCATCCGCGACCGCCAGATCCATGGGGATCTCCGCTTGTTTCAAATCTAAAAACGCTGTTTCATATTTTCCGAGGGCTTCCTGCCCTGTCAATGGTGGGGCATAAGCCACGTATCAAACATTTCCATTCGCTAAAATGGAGTATTTACGATGCGTCGTCGTGATTTTGGTGCGGTGGCTGCGACACTGGGCATGAGCGGCCTGCTGCCAGCACGGTGGGCGCAGGCGCAGACCCGGGCGGAAAGCCTGCGGGTGCTGAGCGAGGCCGGGCCCAACAGCTTCGACCCCATCGGCATCGGCGTGAACCGCAATGCCATCCAGCTGCACTGGAACGCCTATGACCGCCTGCTACGCTTCGGCACGCAGACGCGGCCGGACGGCACGCTCTATTTCGACTACTACACCATCGAGGGTGAGCTGGCCGAGCGTTTCGAGGTCTCGGACGACAAGACGGCCATCACCCTGCACCTGCGGCGCGACGCCACCTTCCATGACGGCAGCCCCGTCACGGCCGAGGATGTGAAGTGGTCGCTGGACCGCGTACTGGGCATCGCCAGCGGCCGGGCGCAGTTCAGCACCGGGTCGATGACCAGCCCTGACCAGTTCGTGGTGGTGGATGCGCATACGGTGCGGGTGACGACGCCGCGGCCGGACCGCTTCACCCTGCCCAACCTGGCGGGCACCTACCCGGTCATCTTCAATGCCAAGGTCGCCAAGGCGCATGCCACCGCGGCCGACCCCTGGGCCACCGAGTGGCTGAAGACCAACGTCGCCGGCGGTGGCGCCTTCAAGCTGGATAACCATGTGCCGGGGCAGAGCCTGACGCTCTCCCGCTTCGACAACTGGAAGAGCGGCGCGCTGCCGGGCTTCCGCCGCGTGCTGTGGCAGATGGTGCCGAACGCGCAATCCCGCCGCAGCTCGCTGGAGCGCGGGGATGCGGATATCGTGCAAGACCTGCCGCCGCAGGATGCGGTCTCCATCGCCCAGGCCGGCAAGGTGAAGGTCGTGGGCGTGCCGATGGCCGGCGCCTTCCAGTTCATCGGCATGAACAGCGCCAAGACGCCCTTCGACAACGTCAAGGTGCGCCAGGCCGTGGCCTACGCGCTGCCCTACCAGCAGATGTTCGAGGCGGCTTTGTTCAAGCGCGGCCAGCCGCTGTTCGGCGGCAAGCCGAGCGAGGCTGACGGTATCGCCTTCCCGCAGCCGCTGGGCTACAGCACGGATCTGGAGAAGGCGAAGGCGCTGCTGGTGGAAGCCGGCTTCGCCAATGGCTTCGACACCACCTTCAGCTTTGAGCTCTCCCTCGCCACGGTGGCGGAGCCGGTTTCGCTGCTGGTGCAGGAAGGGCTGGGCAAGATCGGCATCCGTGTCACCATCGACAAGGTGCCCGGCGGCCAGTTGGGCACGCGGCTGGAGAAGAAGGAGGTGCCCTTCTTCTTCGAAGGTTCGGCAGCCTATTTCGCTGACCCGGACTACTTCTTCCGCATTTTCTACCACGGCCCGACGCGCTGGAACTTCGGCAGCTACAACAACCCGGAATTCCAGGCGCTGGTGGATAAGACCCGCTACGAGACCGACAAGGCGGTGTACGATGCCGATGTCTCCCGCATGATCGCGCTGGTAAAGCAGGACATTCCCATCATCCTGCTGTGGCAGCCGGCGCTGGATACCGGCATGCAGGCCTCGGTGGAGGGCTACAAATACCTGTTCCATCGCCAGCTTGAGCTGCGCACCCTGAAGCGCGGCTGAGACGGCTTCATGGCGTTCCTGCTCCGGCGCCTGGCGGGTGTTGTGCCGACGCTGTTTGGCGTGGTGGTGGCGGCCTTCATCCTGACGCGGCTGCTGCCGGGCGACCCCGCCGTGTTCTTCGCCAACAGCGTCACCGCCGATGCAGCGACCATCGCGGCGGTGCGGCAGAAGCTGGGGCTGGACCTCCCGGTGTGGCAGCAATTCCTGGTCTATGCCGGGCAGTTGCTGCGCGGCGATCTGGGCCAGTCCGTCGGCACCGGGCAGCCGGTGGCGGCGGATTTGCTGCGGCTACTGCCTGCCTCGGCGGAGCTTACCTTGGTGGCCTTCGCCATGGCCATCCTGGTGGCGGTGCCGCTGGGGGTGGCGGCGGCGCTGCGGCCGGGTTCCGTGATCGACCATGCCTGCCGGCTGCTCAGCACGGCGGGGGTCTCGCTGCCCACCTTCGTCAGTGGCCTGCTGCTGATCTACATCTTCTACTACCAACTCGGCACGGCGCCGGAACCGATCGGGCGCATCGACCCGTTTGCCATCCCGCCGCCCGGCATTACCGGCTTCCTGCTGATCGACACGCTGCTGGCCGGCGATACCGAGGGCTTCGCCGCCGCCGCGCGGCAGATCGTGCTGCCGGCGGTGACGATGGCGCTGTTCGCCCTGGCGCCGCTGGCGCGGATGACGCGTGCCTCCATGCTGGGCGTGCTGGGCAGCGAGTTCATCCGCACCGCACGCGCCAACGGGCTGCGCCGGCGCAAGATCATCGTCTCCTACGCGTTGCGGAATGCGCTGCTGCCGATCGTCACCACGCTGGGCATGGTGTTCTCCAACATGCTCGGCGCCAACGTGCTGGTGGAGCGGGTGTTCGCCTGGCCCGGCATCGGCTCCTACGCGCTCGATTCCCTCATCTCGCTCGACTACGCGCCGGTGCAGGGTTTCATGCTGCTGATGGCGACGATTTTCGTTCTCGTGAATTTGGTCATCGACCTGCTCTATGCGGTCATCGACCCTCGCACCGGCCTGTTCCATGCGTGAGAAGCTGGCGCTGCTGCGCTACATCCTGGCCGGCAATCCGGTGACGCTGCTGGCGCTGGGCATGCTGGTGCTGCTGCTGGGCTGCGCCATCCTCGGCCCGGCGCTGGTGCCCTACGACCCCATCGCCACCAACACCGCCAGTGCGTTGCAGGCACCCTCCGCCACGCACTGGTTTGGTACAGACCAGCTGGGGCGGGACGTGTTCTCCCGCGTCGTGGTGGCGGCGCGGCTGGACCTCGCCATCGCCTTCGCGGCGGTGCTGCTGTCGATGGCGGTGGGCTCGGTCTTCGGCGCCGCCATGGGGTATTTCCGCGGCTGGCTGGATACGGCGGGCAGCCGGGGCACCGATGTGCTGATGGCCTTCCCGCTCTTCGTGCTCGCCATGGCGATGGTGGCGGCGCTGGGCAACTCGGTCTCCTCCGTCGTCTATGCCACCGCCGTCATCAACCTGCCCTTCTACATCCGCCTGGCCCGGGCCGAGACCAGCATCCGGCGGGACATGGGGTATATCGAGGCCGCGCGGGTCGGCGGTTCCGGCCATGCGCGCATCCTGCGGGTGTTCCTGCTGCCCAATATCCTGCCGGCGCTGGTGGTGCAGGCTTCGGTTAATCTGGGCTGGGCGGTGCTGAACACGGCGGGGCTGTCCTTCATCGGCCTCGGCGTGCGGGCGCCGACGCCGGAATGGGGGATCATGGTGGCGGAGGGCGCGCAGTTCATCGTCTCCGGCCGCTGGTGGATCGCGGCCTTCCCCGGGGCGGCGCTGATGCTGGCGGTGTTCTGCTTCAACCTGCTGGGCGATGGCCTGCGCGACATCGTCGATCCGCGGAGCCGCACGTGAGCGAGACCCTGCTCTCCGTCCGCCACCTCTCGGTCGAGTTCCGCACGCGGCATGGCATCGTGCCGGCGCTGCGCGGCATCTCCTTCGACCTCGCGCCGGGGGAGATGCTGGGCATCGTGGGGGAAAGCGGCTCCGGCAAGTCGGTCACGGCCTATTCAGTGATGGGGCTGTTGGAGGCTTCCGCGCGGGTGACGGGCGGCCAGGCGCTGTTCGGCGGGCGGGACCTGCTGCGGTTGGGGCAGGGGGCGCTGAACCAGCTGCGCGGGGCGGAGATGTCCATCGTTTTCCAGAACCCGCGTACCGCGCTGAACCCGATCCGCCCGGTGGGCGCGCAGATCGCCGACGTCATCGCCCGGCACGACCCGGCGCCCGCCGCGATCATCGAGGCGCGGGTGCTGGAGGCGCTGCGGCAGATGCGGATCGCGGAGCCGGAACGGCGGGCCTCGGCTTATCCGTTCGAGCTGTCGGGCGGCATGTGCCAGCGCATCGGCATCGCCATGGCGCTGGCGTGCTCGCCCAAGCTGCTGATCGCGGACGAGCCGACCACGGGGCTGGACGTCACCACCCAGGCGGCGGTGATGGACCTGTTCCGGGATGCGGTACGCGCGCGCGGCGTCGGCTCCATCCTGATCACGCACGACCTGGCGTTGGCCTCGGAATACTGCGACCGCATCGTCGTGATGCAGACCGGGCAGGTGGTGGAGGATGCTCCGGTGGCGGAGCTGTTTGCCCGCCCGCGCCACGCCTATACGCAAAAGCTGCTTCGCAGCACGCCGTCCTCGGTGGACAGCATCGAAGCACTGGCGCCGGATGAGGAGCCGGTGGCGCCGGCACCCGTAGCGGCGCGGCCATCCGGTCCCCCGGTGCTGGAGGTGCGCGGCCTGTGCAAGAGCTACGTCCATTCCCGCTCCCGCGCCTTCTGGCGGCGGCGAGAGGTGGCGCGGCTGCAGGCGGTGGCGGATGTGGATCTGGTGATCCATCCGGGCGAGGCGGTGGGGCTGGTGGGCGAATCCGGCTGCGGGAAGTCCACCCTCTCCCGCATGATCAGCCGGCTGATCATGCCCGACGCGGGCGAGGTGCTGCTGGATGGTGCGCCGATCCACAGCATCGCCCCCGGGCGCTTCGCCCGGCTGCCGCAGCGGCGGCATATCCAGATGGTATTCCAGGACCCGACCGAGAGCCTGAACCCACGCTTCAGCGTGTTCGACGCCATCGCCGACCCGGTGACGCAGCTGCTGCCGCGCCAGGGCAAAGCCGCATTGCGGGCGCGGGTGGAACAGGCGGCCCTGCAGGTCGGGCTGCCGTTGGAATTGCTCAACCGCTATCCGCACCAGCTCTCCGGCGGGCAGAAGGCGCGGGTGGGCATCGCCCGCGCCATGGCGGTGGAACCGCGCCTGCTGGTGCTGGACGAGCCGACCAGCGCGCTCGATGTATCCGTCCAGGCGGTGGTGCTGAAGCTGCTGACGCGGCTGCGGCGGCAGCAGGGCGTGGCGCAGCTCTTCGTCAGCCACGACCTGAATGTGGTGCGGCTGCTGTGCGACCGTATCCTGGTGATGCACAAGGGGCGGGTGGTGGAAAGCGGCCCGGCCGAGCAGGTCTTCAACCGCCCGGCGCATGCCTATACCCGAAGCCTGCTGGCGGCCATTCCACGCTTGCCGCAGTTGCAGGAGGCAACCACGCCATGACGGCGCAGATCTGGTTCGAGGATTTCCACCCCGGCACCGTGCTGGAAAGCCCCCGGCGCCGCATCACTATCGAGGATATCGACCGCTACGCCGAGCTGACCGGGGAGGACCACCCGGTACACATGGATGACGACTTCGCCCGCGCCGCCGGTTTCCAGGGCCGCATCGCGCACGGGCTGTTCGCGCTGGCGCTGGTGGAGGGGCTGAAGGCGCTGATGGGCGGCTTCGACCGCAGCGTCATTGCCTCCCTCGGCTGGGACAAGGTGCGCTTCCTGGCGCCGCTGGAGCCGGGCGACGAGGTGCATCTGCGGCTGGAGCTGGTGGAGAAGCGCCCCAGCTCCAAGCCCGGCCGTGGCGTGGCGATGGAGCGTGGCTCTCTGCTGAAGGCCGATGGCACGGTGGTGGTGACGGGGGAACACGCCGTCATCCTGCTGAACCGGCCGGCGGCGTGATCTGGCTCAGCGCTTTGACCGGGATCTGGACCTGTCATGGACCAGGGCCCATGGTTTCCCATAGCACCGCTTAACAAGATCAAACGGGGAATTGCTGCCCCAAGGTGGCGTGTGTGGGTTCCTAGTATGCTTTAGAGATTGACCGTTGCCGGCGGCAGGAGCTGTACCGCTGGATTTGCCGCCCGCCGTGATCCACTAATTGGCTTCGATCATGATGCCGGCTACCGGGATGAACCGGCGGCGATAGCGGGGCAGGGGCCGCACTGGACGGTCGAACTGCACGGCCCCGACTGGCGGGACTGGCGCGCCGATACGGTGGAATCGCCGCTGGCCTCCCGCGTCGCCGCCCGCGCCCTGGAAGCCGGCGCGGTGATCGGCACCAGCGGGGAGCAGGTCTCGCTGTTCCTGGCGCCGCCGCTGGTGATCTCGGATGCCGAGGCGGACGCATTGCTGGACATTCTTGACACTAGGCTCGATCTTGCCGATCGCGAGCATAACCGCAGCATGGAAGGCGCCCAGTGAATGACTGAACTCGAGCAGGTCCTTGCCACCGTACAGGGCTATTTCGACGCGTTGTACGAGGGCAGCGTGGAGCGCTTCCGCGCCGTGTTCCACCCGCAGGCGCAACTGTTCACGGCCGAGGGCGGCAACACCGCCGCGCTGGATTTCGAGAGCTACATGGTGCGCGTGGCCGGTCGCGCCGCCCCGGCCTCCCGCAACGACCCGCGCCACGACGCGGTGGTCAGCGCCACCATCGCCAGCCCGACCACGGCGCATGTACGGGTGCGCGACGCCCTGCTGCCCAACCGCTTCGTGGACGAGCTGGTGCTGGTGAAGTTCCCGGATGGCTGGAAGATCGTCAGCAAGGTCTGGGCCTACGACAACGCGGCCCAGCCGGGATGATCCGCACCGAGGTCGTCGAGGACACGATCCTCGTCATCACCATGGACCGGCCGCCGGCGAATGCCATTGACCAGGGGATGAGCGACGGCCTCGACGCGGCGTTCAGCCGGTTCGAGCAGGAGGCGGCGCTGCTGGCCTGCATCGTCACCGGCAGCGGTGAGCGGTTCTTCTCGGCCGGGTGGGACCTGAAGGAATTCGTGGCCGGGCGGGATGACGAAAGCCGCTTCGGCAGCGGCGGCTATATGGGCCTGACGGAGCGCTGGGACCTGGTGAAGCCGGTGATCGCCGCCGTCAACGGCACCGCGGCCGGCGGTGGTTTCGAGCTGGCCTTGGCGTGCGACCTGGTCGTGGCGGCGGAAGGCGCGCGCTTCGTCCTGCCGGAAGTGCGGCACGGGTTGGTGGCGGAGGGCGGCGGCGCCATCCGCGCCCCGCGCCGGCTGCCACCGATGCTGGCCATGGAATTGCTGCTGACCGGCCGCCCGGCCCTGGCGGAGGAGCTGCACCGGCATGGCTTCGTCAACCGCGTGGTGCCGGCGGCGCAGGTGCTGGATGCGGCGCTGGAATTGGCGCGCGCCATCTGCGCCGCCGCGCCGACCTCCATTGCCGCGACGACGGAAATCGTCCGCCGTACCGCGCATCTTTCCGTACGGGACGCCTATGCGGAGATGCGGGGCGGCACCATGCCGGCCTATCGCCGCATGCGGGATTCCGCCAACCGGACCGAAGGCCCGCGCGCGTTCACGGAGAAGCGGCCTCCGCGCTGGACAGGGTGAGACCGCGCCGCAATACTGGCTCAATCTGAAACCGCGTTTCTCTATCAGAAACACGCAGGAAGGGCCTTCGCATGACGCAGCAGCCGGAACCGCCCTTCTGGCCGGCCGGCGTGCCGCAGGATGTCGGGCCCCTGCCGCGCAACCTGGGCGAGGCCTTGCGTGCCTCCGCCGCCCGCCGGCCGTCCCACCCCGCCCTGGTCTTCTACGGCGCGGAGATGCGCTTCGCGGAACTGCTCCGCCGTGTCGAAGCGCTGGCGGGCTTTCTGCAACATCGCTGTGGCCTGCTGAAGGGCGACCGCGTGTTGCTGGACATGCAGAACTCGCCGCATTTCGTCATCGGCTTCCACGCCATCGCGCGCGCGGGCGGCGTGGTGGTGCCGGTGAACCCGATGAACATGGCGCCGGAGCTGGCCTATCTCTGCCAGGATAGCGGCGCCCGCATCGCGCTGGTCGGCGCCGAGTTGCTGGACCGCTTCGCCGCGCTGATGCCGGCGCCGCTGCGGCACGTCGTCCTCGCCAGCTATGCCGACGAGATCCCGCAGCCACCGCCCTTCCGCCTGCCGCCGGTGATGGCGGAAAGCGTGCTGCCGGCGCAGCCGCCCCCCAGTGTGGTTGCCTGGGCGGATGCGCTGGCGGAAACCCGGCCGCCCCGCCCGGATGATACGGTGCAGGACGACCTTTGCGTCATGCCCTACACCTCCGGCACCACGGGCAAGCCCAAGGCCTGCGCGCATACCCACGCCACCACGCTGTTCACCGCCATCGCCCAGGCCGCCTGGTATCGCTACGACGACGACACCGTGGTGACCGGCTTCATGCCGATGTTCCATGTCGCCGGCATGCAGGTTTCGCTGAATGGCGGCATCGTCGCCGGCGCCACCATCGTCATCATGGCGCGGTGGGACCGGGAGCTGATCTCACCGCTCTTCACCCGCTACGGCGTCACGGTCTGGAGCGCGGCGCCCACCATGGTCGTCGATGTGCTGGCGGCGCCAGGCTTCGACGAAAAGGCCTTCACATCGCTGCGTGTGCTGACCGGCGGCGGCTCCACCATGCCCACTGCCGTGGCAGAGCAACTGGAACGCCGCTGGGGGCTCCGCTTCGTGGAGGGCTATGGCCTCAGCGAGACCATCGCGGCCACCCACCTCAATCCGCCCGACCGGCCCAAGCCGCAATGCATGGGCATTCCCATCCAGGGCACCGTCTCCCGCATCATCGACCCGGAGACACTGGTGGACCTGCCTGTGGGCGAGGTCGGTGAGATCATCATCGCCGGGCCACAGGTCATGCGCGGCTACTGGAACCGGCCAGACGCCGATCCGGAAGTCTTCCTGCAGCGGGACGGGCTGCGCTTCCTCCGCACCGGCGATCTCGGCCGGGTGGACGCGGAAGGCTACTTCTACACCGTCGACCGGCTGAAGCGGATGATCAGCGTCAGCGGCTACAAGGTCTGGCCCGCCGAATGCGAGGCGACGCTGTATCACCACCCCGCCATCCAGGAATGCTGCGTCATCGCCGCGCCGGATTCCTACCGCGGGGAGACGGTGAAGGCCTTCGTCGTCCTCCGCCCCGGTGCCACGCTGGACGCCGCCGGGCTGGTGGAATGGGCACGCAGCGTCATGGCCGCCTACAAGGTGCCAAGGCTGGTGGAGTTCGTGGACAGCCTGCCACGCTCCGGTACCAACAAGATCGATTGGCGCAGCCTTCAGGTGGCGGAGTGGGAGAAGGCCCGGGCCTGAGCGGTGGGAATCGGAAGGCCGGGGAAGGAATTCCCCGGGCCCCTTCTTTTCTTTTTTCGAGTTTTTTGCGT
>Ga0308159_1002797_pt1 | contig 19161 bp, 14 predicted proteins | sample PhyCR1_FD_201040 | JGI IMG/M metagenome (GOLD analysis project Ga0308159, IMG submission 201040) | Phyllosphere microbial communities from UC Gill Tract Community Farm, Albany, California, United States - DLSLC.R1 | ecosystem: Host-associated > Plants > Phyllosphere > Unclassified | place: USA... | reverse complement strand
CTTTGGCAGGAACGATCGAAGCCGAATGCAGGGCGCGGGGCTGTCTTCGATCGAAACGGGAATACGCCTGCGGTATCGCGCGACGCGTTCCGTCGCCCCCTATCTGGGTTATTCCTACGAAAGATCCGCGGGTCATACCGCCGATTATCGGCGGCTCGCGGGCCGTGACGTTTTCGAAGGACGCCTGGTCCTCGGCATCAACAGCTGGTTCTGAACATTTTTCCAAGGAGATAAGCGATGAAGACATTCTGCCGACTGACCGCCCTCATGCTGATGCTTGCCCCCACCACCGCCATGGCCGATGCGAAGCCGAACGTCGTCGATCAGGCTTTCAGCAAATATGACAGAAACAAGGATGGTTATATTACCAAGGCCGAAATTCCCGCTGGCCATGAAATGCTGGAGCATTTCGATATGGCCGATCGTGACCATGACGGAAAACTGGACAAGCGCGAGTTCGGGATCGTCCTCAAGATGATCTAGCGGCATAGGGAACGCGACATTGGGGAGGATAGGGGGGCCATCGGCTCACTTTCCTCCCGGGCGGGGCATTGGGGATCGGTGCCGATCTGCCGGGAAATGCTGCTCGCCCCGCCTGCATCCCATCGGCGTGCCGCACGCCTTGCCGATCCGGGCAGACGTTTCGTTCAAGCCTGGCGGGTCGCCATTCGCTACGACAAGGCCGCAAAATCCTATATTGGCTTTGTCAGTCTCGTATCATTTCTGCAATTTCGCGAAAACGGGCGGGAGAGATTCCAAGTCGACAGACCAGGATCGCATCCGAGAACCAAAAATCGCATATAGAAGAACTATGCCATAGCATGGGGCGCCCAGCAGATACGCTGCCTGCATGTCATGCATATCGGCGGCGATCCATCCGAATATCTGTGGGATGACGGCTCCACCGGAAATTGCCATCACCAGCAATGCCGAACCCGTGGACGATAGTTTGCCAAGGCCATCGAGTGCGAGGGGCCAGACGGTCGGCCAGACGAGAGCGTTCGAAAGTCCCATCAACGCGACGCAGAATACGGGATCGGGTATCGCCGACAGGCCTGTCCATCCGAGGACGATCTCGGATAGCGCATGCGATTCCGGCAATGTCATGCTGATTCCCGCAATGCTGGCAAGCCCGGCGAAACCGGACAGGGCAAGCGCCTTGCGCTGGCTCAGCAACCGTGGAACGACCAGCGCGCCGATGGCATATCCCAGCACCATGAAGCCCATCGTGTAGGAGGTCAGGCTCACGAAATCGACCATGCCGAGGGACTGGCCGAACAGCCCGATTGTATCGCCCGCCATCACCTCGAGCCCCATGTAGAAGAAGAGCGTGATCGCCCCCAGCACAAGATGCGGAAAGCGCCATATGCTGGATGGCTCGACTTCCTCCTTGGTCCCATCGACGTCGATCTCGGGAAGCGGCGCTGCCCGAAGCAGGGCCGCGAGCAGCAGGAGGAGCGCTGCCATGCCGAGATAGGGCCTAACCAGTCCGTTCGCGAGCGAATGGGCCATGGCGGCGTTGATCCTGCCTTGCGGGGCAGGATCACCGTTGCCGACATTCGGTATCAGGGCCGCGAAGGCGAGCGGTGCGAGAACGCCCGCCGACTTGTTGATGATCCCCATGATGCTGATACGCCGCGCGGCGCTTTCGGCTGGGCCGAGCAGGACGATATAGGGGTTTGAGGCGGTTTGCAGGATTGTCAGGCCACTGCCGATCACGAACAATGCCAGCAGAAAGAAGGGGAAGGCCGCGAGATAGGCGGCCGGTATATGCAGCAGCGCGCCCAGTGCCATGATCGCCATGCCCAGCGCCATGCCGGTGCGATATCCGATCCGCCGCAAGATCGCTGCGGCTGGCAGGGCCATGACCGTATAAGCGGCGTAGAATACGAACGTCACCAGCAACGCCTGCGATGTGCTGAGCTGGCAAATGATCCGAAGCACCGGGATCAGCGAACCGTTCAGCCAGGTCACGAAGCCGAAGACGAAAAAGAGCAGCCCGATGATCGCGATCGAGCCGCGATTGCCGGTGGGCGTCGCCGCGCGCATGGGCATGACCTTCATATCCCTGTCCTGATTCCGATGGCTTTGAGGTGTGCCGGGCGTTCCGAAGCGACGGTAGCGGCGCGGTATATTGTCCCCCTCATGCCTCGGGGCTGGCCAAGGTGGACAGTCGCGTGGCGATCTCCCAATCGTTGACGACATAGACCAACCGACCGCCGACCAGCGTGGCCATTACCATGCCCGCCGGATCGAGTAGGACCAGATCTGCGGCCTTGCCCGTCGCGATGCTGCCGTACCGGTCGTCGACATTGGCGAAACGGGCCGGATACAGGCTCGCCATGTGGATGGCGTCGCGGAACGCCACGTCCCCGGCCTCGACCAGATGCGCGACCGCGCGGTCCAGCGTCAGCGTGCTGCCGGCCAGTCCCCCACCATCGGTTCGAGCGACGCCTCCGGTGACGGTGACGTCCATTTCTCCCAGCCGATAGCGGCCATCGTCCAGGCCACCGGCGCACATGCAATCGCTGATCAGCAGGATATCATTTGCGGGCTTCAGCCGTGCGATGAGGGAGAGGATAGCGGGGTGCAGATGCACGCCGTCCGCGATCACTTCCACCGTGCAACGTTCGAGCAGCAGCGCGCCGGCGCAGCCAGGCTCACGATGATGGATGCCGCGCATCCCGTTGAACAGATAGACTCCGCCCGAAGCCCCCGCCGCCAGTGCGGAGCGCGTCTGGTCGTAGGTCGCGTCGGTGTGCCCAAGCACCACGCGCACCCCCTTTTCCACGGCGTGACGCAGCGCGGGCATGGCGCCTTCGATCTCCGGCGCGAGCGCGATGACCTTGAGCGAGCCACGCGCCGCCGCGATCATCGCCTCGACCCGTTCGACGCTGGGTTGAAGGAAGAAGTCCGGGTTGTGCGCGCCACGATGCTCGCAGCAGAAGAACAGTCCTTCGCTATACGCTCCCAGCAGGCGTGCACCGGGCATGGCCGAACCCCCTTGGCGCGCGCCGATGACGTCAAGCGCCGCCAGCGTCCGCTCCCAACCGGCGGTGACGGTGGTCGCCAGAAAGCTGGTGATGCCATGGCGTGCCAGCGAGCGCGATATGCCGTCGAGGGCCGCTGGCGTCGCATCCATCACGTCGTGCCCGTCGCGACCGTGGATATGAACATCGATCAGGCCGGGTGCGATGCGGATGTCGCCGAGATCTATCGCGGGCACGCCAGCGGGTGCTTCGGGCAGGATCGCGTCGATCACGCCGTCGCGGAGCACCAGCCAGGCGTCATGATGATCGGCCTTCTCGCCAACGATACTCGCCGAGCGAAGGGCCAGGGCGTTCGGGGTGATGTGTGTTTTCATAGGGTGGTCTGCCAGGCCAGGATGGCCGCTCCGCGCGCGCCGCTGGCATCGCCAAACCGGGCCGGAACCACGGCCGGGGCGGGAAAGCCGGCGAACAGGTGATGGGTGATGGCGGTCGGGATCAATGGAACCAGATCGTCCAAGAGCGACAATCCTCCCCCAAGCACGATCACGTCGGGGTCGACCATCATGGTGACGTTGGCAAAGGTCGCGCCAAGAATGTCGAGGAAACAGTCCCGCGCCGCCAGCGCGGCGGTGTCACCGCTACGCCACGCAGCGGCAAGCGAGGGGACGTCCCTATAGTCGGCACCATGATGCCGTCCCAGCCAGGTCAGTCCCGGCCCCGCGACATAGGACTCGACGCACGCCGGCAATCCACATCCGCATTTTCGCAACGGCAGTTCATATCGTTCGGCCAGTGCTGCTGGTAACGGGAGGTGGCCATATTCACCGGCGATACCCTGCCGACCGCGCAACAACCGGCCTTGGCTGACCAGACCGCCCGCCGCACCCGTGCCGAGGATCGCACCGAACACCGTGTCGAAGCCCGTGCCCGCACCGCCGACCGCTTCGGATATGGCGAAGCAGCGACAGTCGTTTTCCGACACGATCGTTCGCCCGGTCCGCCGGGCGATGTCGACGGCGACACGATGGCCGTTCGCCGCGGGAATATTGGCGGACAGCGAGCGTCCCTGCCCATCGATCAGACCGGGAATTCCAAGGCCGATCGCAGCTTCGGACCCGAACCGGATATCCGCCTCTGCGATCAGCCGGATGATCGCGTCGAGCAGGGCGTCATAATCCCCCTGCGGCGTGGTGATTCGCCAACGGTCGCGCAAGGCGAGATCGGAGTCGAAGACCGCGATCTCGATTTTGGTTCCCCCTATATCGATCCCATAGATCATCCGAGCATCGGGTCGAACGGATGGATCGTGACGCCCTGCACGACGCGGTTGACCATTCCATCAGGCGCCGGATTGTCGGGCGTCACGCCATGCGCCAGCGCGTTGCGCCATGCGAGCAACTGGCACCACACCAGATAGGCTAGACCGAGCCAGAGCCCTTTCAGTTGCGCACCCGCGAAGGGAAAGACCCGATCGAGACGCACCACCCCATGCGCGACCTGATCATTCTCCAATTCGGCGGCCATGTCTTGGTCGTAGCGCCGGATATAGGGATCGGCGGCGGTTAGCGAGATCACCTTGCTATGGGCATCGACCACGAATTTCGGGCCGTGGCGCAGGCCGAGCGAACTTTCGGCAAAGCAGCATGTTCGCCCTGCGCTGAGCTCCACGCATTTGAGCGCGGCCTCGGTCGCCACACCCTGTAGAGCGCCGCTGCCCAGGAAAATCACCCGCTCCAGGCCGTTTCCGACCAGCGCCGCGACATCGGCGAGCGGGGTTTCGAGCAGGTGATCGACCGTCTTGCCAAGCAATGCCGCCTGTTCCGCATCGGGGGCCAGCAGCGCGAGCAGCGACACCACCATCGATGTCACGCTGCTCGTCATCGCGAAGCTGCGATCGAGTGTCTCGGGCGGCATCAACAGGCAAAGGCCGTCTCGGACCACCTGCCGGGCAAGCTGGCTGTCCGGGTTGCAGCACAGGATGAGGTGATGGGCGTCCTTGACCAGTTGTTCGGTCAGGTCGACGGCGGCGACGCTTTCCGGGCTGCTGCCTGACCTTGCGAAGGAAACGAGCAGCGTCGGCGTTTCGGGCAGCAGATACTGGCGCGGGGCGGCGACGATATCGGTCGTGGCGATCGCCTCGACCGGGCGGCCCAGCGCCTCGGTGAGAGCCGGGGCCAGCATCTGCCCGGCATAGGCGGACGTTCCCGCGCCCGTCAGGATGATGCGAAGCTTCGGGCGAGCGAGCAGGGGCGCAAGCCAGGTCGCCACTTCCGCGCGTCGGACATCGATCGCCGCGATTGCACGCCGCCACATTTCGGGTTGCTGCGCGATCTCGCGGATAGTCCAGTCGGCATCGGGGACTGCGGCCATCGCGGCGGGCGAAAGGGGGGCCTCGATGGCGGTCGTCGTCGCGCGCATCAGCCATGCTCCGGTGAGCAGGCCGCCGCATAGGGGGCGAGGGCGGCGCGGATATGCGCCTTTACCAACGCAGTCGGATCGGGGGCCAGCGTGCCGCCACGGACTTGCGCCAGTTCCAGTGGCATATACTGGCCGAGCAGACCGAGCGGGATGTCCCTGCCCGAGAGATTTTCCAGCAACGCCTCGGATGCGGCGCAGATCGCCGGGTCGGGCCAATAATAGCGAATGCGGTCGCTGAGGCTGAAGTGCCGCAACAGCGCCAGTTCCTGCACGTCACCTTCGTAAAAGCGCTGCCAATATTTCGGTTCGGCGCGCATCCGTTCCTCGCAGATCTCGGCGAGCCGCGCCCGCCGGTCGGGGGGCAGCATCTCGCTCTCGATCCGGTCAAGCGCGAACAGCGCCTCGCGCAAGGCGAAGGTAAGCGCCGGACCGACCTTGAGGATGGCGAAATGATCGCGCACCAGTTGGGCGAAGGCATGGGGGCGTTGATAGTCGGTCGAATGGGCCTCGAACGCGACGCCATCGCTGTCTCGTTCGGCAAACGCCTTGAGATCCTTCGCCGGTTCGGGTCGGTAATCGACGACGGTGGAATGATCGAATTCGACGCCGGGCTGGACCACCATCGCGATCACGCGTTGCCAGGCCTCGCTTAGTCCGGCGCGGCCAAACTGGTCGCGATGAATGTCGAGTGTGCGGCGCGCGCGCGGCAGAGGCGTGACCTCGACCGAACTCAGCCTTTCGTCGGCGCCACCCGGCGGGGGAACCTCCGTGCCGATGACATAGACGATCCCGGCGGTTCCGAACGTGTGTCGCGCGCTCCTTTCCGCTGCCGCGCAAAGCCGCACCGCGCGGGCGGCGACGACTTCATCGCCGAGCTGGGCCGGATCGTCGGCGCATGGCATGCTACAGTCGAGGTGAAGTTTCTGGAAACCCGCGGCGGCGAAAGCGGCGACTAGCGCTTCCGCCTTGGTCAGTGCGGCTTCGGCCGGCTCGCCTGTCCAGCAGACGGGGCCGAGATGATCGCCGCCCAGAATGATCCGATCGCGCGCCATCCCGCGCGCGGCGGCGATGGCGAAAACATGGGCCGCGAAATTGGACGGTGTCATCCCGGTGTATCCACCGAACTGGTTGACCTGGTTGGCGGTCGCCTCGATCAGAAGGAACGTTCCGTCAGCCAGCGCCTGATCGACCGCCGCTTCGATGACCAGCGGGTGCGAACAGCATACCGAGTAGACACCCGTCTGCTCGCCGGCCAGATTGCGGGCAACGACATGGCGAAGCGCTTCGGCGCCGTTCCAGCCATCGACGACGGCGTTGTCGGTAACACATTGCGTAGTCATCAGGCCTCCACGATGATCAGGCGCACGCCGCGGCTTTCGAGCGCGCTGGCGAAGCGGTCGGGAATGCCGCTATCGGTGACGAGAATATCGATCTCGCCAAAGCGACGTATCTTGTGGACGCCTGACAGGTTGAATTTGGACGAGTCGGTCACGGCGATGATCTGCTTGGCAGCCTCGCACATGCGACGATTGAGAATAGCCTCATATTCGAAATGGGTGGTGATCCCGACATGGAAGTCGAAGCCATCGACACCCAGGAAGAGCTTGTCGAAATTGTAGCGGGCCAAGGATTCCTCGGCGTGGCGACCGAAAAAGGATTGCGACACTTTGCGCAGCTTGCCGCCGGTCATCAGCAGCTCGATGCCGTCGATGCTCGCCAAGTTCCCGGCAACGTTCAACCCGTTGGTCATGACCATTAGGTGGCGATAGCCGGTCAGGCATCGCGCGATTTCCGCCGTGGTCGTCCCGGAATCGAGGATCAACGTGTCCCCGTCGTTCACCAGGGTGCGGGCGGCCTGCGCGATGAGACGCTTGATCGCGATCCTTTTGTCCCTGCGCTCGGTCAGGGGCATCTCGCGAAGGATGCGATTGCTGGCCATCGCGCCGCCGCGCGTTCGGACGAGCAGGCCCTGGCGATCGAGATAATTCAGATCGGCTCGTATCGTGACGCCGGAGACATCGAACTTCAGCGCCAGCTCCGACACGTCGACCTTGCCCGCTGACAAGGCAAGCTGGACGATCTCATGACGGCGTTCCATGCTGTTCATCAGGGATGCTCGAACTGCAGTGCGAAAGGCGGATGTCTTTCACGAATTTTCAATGTGCAGGGCGATTCGTGACGAAACCGATCTGCCTGGGTAAGATGCTCGCCGGTGCATCATCGGGCAAGAAACTGAATTTAAAAAACTCAATCGCCACTTTCAAAGCAGGAATATGTCAAGAAAGCAATATGCTATACAGCATATAAGAGGCATTCGCCGCATCACTTGGCAAGGTTGTGAAAGGTCGGTTAGGCTTGCCGGTCTTGTGCAACCACCAATCGCGGGGCCAAGATTTTCCCGTTCGGTGACAGCCATCTCATAAAGAGAGGCGTCTCAGTCAGCTCGCCGGAAGAGCCGTGCTCGTCGCGAGAAAGTGACTTGTAGCATATTCACGGGACACGATCAGGAGAGATGCGCTGCATTTGTGTCATACGGCGCATTTGAGCGCATTTTGTCTGCATGTTTCGATAGAAACGGAAAGAGTTTCTCAATGTCACATTCGTCGGGTGATTCTTGAAATCAAGATCATCTCGATCAGTTTAGAAATGCAATTCTTTCTGGGCGTCGATATCGCAATAAGGGGGCTTCATGCGTAAAGAACACAAGAATAAGAGTTTTTGTGGAATGGCGGCTTCGCTTGTCGTTGTCGCAACGATGTTGGCCGGAATGCCGGTTCGCGCCCAGACCGCGCCATCCGCGTCGACCCAGAATGCCGATGAAGGCGGCGAACAGCCGGAAATCGTCGTCACGGGCTATCGCGCCAGCGTGGAGCGATCGATCGCGATCAAGCGCAAGGCGGCGGGCATCGTCGATGCGATCACGGCGGAGGATATGGGCAAGATGCCCGACCTCAATCTGTCGGAGTCGCTTCAGCGTGTGCCTGGCGTCACAATCGACCGGAACGCCGGTGGCGAGGGGCGTTCGATCAATCTGCGTGGTCTCGGCGCATCCTTCACGCGTGTCGAACTGGACGGCATGTCGGGGCTTGCCAGCGGCACGGGTGGTCGTTTCGGCACCAATCAAGGCGGGCGCGCGTTCAACTTTGAAATCCTCGCGTCCGAACTCTTCTCGAAGGCGGAAATCTACAAGACCGCGACGCCCGACCAGACCGAGGGGGGCCTTGCCGGTCTGGTGCGCCTCGAAACGCCCAAGCCCTTCGACAACAAGGGGTTCAAGCTGACCGCCGGCGGCCTTGGAAACTACGGCCAGAACACCGGGCGGCTCGATCCGCGCCTTTCGCTGCTCGTCAGCCAGAATTGGAACGATCGCTTCGGCATCGCGGCATCGGTCGCCTGGTCGAAATCGCACTTCGTCACCGACACCGCGGAAGGTGGAAGCTGGCGCGCCTTTTCCAACGTCAACACCGGCAAGCGCGCGACAGATGCGGTGCGTGCGGCACTAATCGCCAATGGACCGCGCTATTATCATTTCGATGAGAGTCGCGACACGCTGGGCATCACTTTGGCCACGCAATATCGCCCTTCCGACAATCTGGACATTTCGGTCGACGGCGTCTTCGCGAAGCTGACGAGCCGGTCTCGCGCGCTGCGTGATGACATGGCGCTTGAAAGCGGGATCAACGCCCCGATCAGCACGACAATCGAGAATGGTGTCATCACCGCCGGTCAGTTTACCGGCGCGCAGCAGCGCGTGGGCGACAATCGCTATCACAACGATGAGACGATGGGACAGGTCATCGCGCGGGCGGATTGGCATCCAGGCGACGATTGGTCGGTCCGTCCCTCGATCGGCTATGCCAAGCGCAAGGCCGATCGCACCTGGAATCTCTATTCCTTCCGCCTTGCCGATTCGAGTGGCAAGTTCGATCCCGGCATCGTTTCCTACAAGATACGCGGCAATTTCCTGGACTTCTCGTCCACGGCAACCGATTTCACCTCGGGCGCGCAGAACTTCCTGTTCAACGTGTTCGTGTTTCGGCCGACTGCCGACGTCAACGACGAACTCCAGACGAAGCTGGACATCGAAAAGACCTTCGATGGGGCGCTCAAGAACGTCAAGGCCGGTATCCGATATGCGGATGGCAGCAAGACGCGCACCGCGGCCCAGTCCCGGCTCAACGTCAACGGCGTCGCCAATTCCGCGGTACCCAATCTGGGCACGGTATCCGACCTTGTAGACTATGATGTTCGCGGTTCGACCGGCCCGTCATCGCTCCTCGGCGTCAATGAGCGGCTGATCAGTGGCGTATATTTCCCGAACGGCAGCCCCGTCACGGGCACCGCGATGCGAAACTATACCGGCTATGCCGCGCAGCAGACCTATACGATCGGCGAAAAGACTTTGAGCGGCTATGCCTCCACCGAGTTCGATACCGACGGCGTGCAGGTCATCGGCGGTGTCCGCTTCATCAGCACCAGGCAAACGTCGAGAGGCTTCACGGTCGCCAACATCAATCTTGCGACCCAGACGATCACGCCGGTTTCCTATGGCAAGACCTATACCGCCTTCCTGCCCAGCCTGACGGCGAAGTGGGATGTGGCGGCCGGGGCGATCGTTCGTGCGGCCTATTCGCGCACGCTGACCCGTCCCGATTATGACAGCCTCGCCCCTTCGGAAACGGTGTCGGGCATCGATGCCGGCGGCGGCACCGGCACCAAGGGTAATCCCAACCTCAATCCCTACCTGTCGGACAATATCGACTTCGGCGGCGAATATTATTTCGGCAAGGACGGCCTGATCGCCGCGAACGTCTTCTACAAAAAGATGGACGGCTTCATCGACACGACCACTTTTGTCGAGACGCGCACCTATCCACGTCAGGCGGATGGTATGCTCGTGACCGGGCCGATCACCTTCACGCAGCCGATCAACAGCGTTTCAGCAAGCGTGAAAGGATTGGAATTGGCGGCACAGAGCGGTTTGCCGTTCCTGCCGGGCATGTTGTCCAACCTTGGCGTGCAGGCCAATCTGACATTGACCGACAGCAGCGCCGATTTCGCGACTGCGGGCGACGTGCGTAGCCGTGGTCTGCCGGGGCTTTCGAAGCGAAGCTGGAACGCGACGCTCTATTACAGCACGCCGGCACTGGACGTTCGCTTCTCCTATGCGTGGCGCAGTCGCTATCTTGCGCAATTCTCCGACGACTTCGCCATTCCGCGCTTCGTCAACGCTTATGGCCAGCTCGACTTCAGCGCCAACTACAATCTGAACAAGCGGGTTTCCTTCCAGCTTCAGGCGCTCAATCTGACGCGAAATCAGGAAGTCGACGTGTCGAGCGCCACATATCTGCCTTATGGGGTCAATCAACTCGATCGCCGCATTTTGTTCGGCGCACGCATGTCCTTCTGATCTTGCTGGATGACCGGCCAGCCTGTTCCGACTGGCCGGTTGTCGGCATGACGCTGATGAGGATCGAGGCGTGTCTGCTACGCAGGCTGGCGGTGACACGCCCGAGCCAGGTCTGGGCAACGGTCATCGGGCGTCGCTACATGACGCCATTCCTTCCGACGCAGGATGAGATGTGGTCGACGCCCCATTCGACAAGCCCAGGCAGGAGGGCCTCCGTTTCGGACGCGCTCTGGTTCAAGCCCTTTCTTGGATCGATCCGATGAAAAGGCGAGGGCGGCAAATCGGCAATCGCCTGCCCCGTCCGTCAGAGCCGGACATATATCCGTCGCCGATCAAGGAGCCAGGCGAGCATCCAGCAGGCTTGGGTGAAGGCCAACGCATAGACCAGCGAAGCCGTCTTGCCGCCAATCCACGCGAATCCGGTATCATAGACCCAGCGCAGCAGCGGCGTGGCCCCGATGTGCAGCGTCCAATCCATATTCATCGCCAGCTCCGCGACCATATAGACCACCAGCGCGTTCTTGCCGAAAATCTCGAAATAGGCGGTTCCGGCGCGTACCGACCAGCGATCGACGATCTGCACCATGGCCGCTAGCAGGACGACGTCGATACCGATGGTCAACAGCGTATAGCTGATCGACCATAACTTCTTGTTGATCGGGATGCCGGTCTTCAACATCAGTGCGCCGATCATCAGCGCCAGCCCGACGCCCGTCATCGCCAGCAAGTCGCGGGTCGCGATTCCTCCGCTGCCTCGGTTCGCACCGATCGCGGCGCGGTGGCGCAGGAAGCGTGTCGCAAGATACCCCGCGAGCAGGTTGACCGACGCCGGGATCGTGCCGAGCAAACCCTCGGGATCGAACGGCGCGCCCTCGAGCTGATACAGGTGTCCCGCGCCCAGCAGGGCATAGTCGATCCGCGCCGCGGCATTGCCGGTCAGGCTGTGGTCGCCACCGAATTGCGCGACCAGTTCCGCCCCGATCAGCGCGGCGGCCGAATAGGCCAGCACCCCCCGCCACGACACCCGATAGAGCAGCCCCGCCGCAAGCAGATAGGCCAGCGCGATACGCTGTAGCACGCCCATGATGCGGATCGTCTCGATCGGCTGGACGACGATATGGCCGTGAACGATCGTGAAGAAGGGGAAATTGGAAACCACCAACCCGCACAGGAAGATACGCAGGCTGCGATTGCCGATCCGCCGGGCATAAGCCGCCGCTCCCTCGCGGGCATAGCGCTCTGCGGTGAAGGCGAGGGAGGCACCGACCACGAACAGGAATGTCGGGAACACCGCATCGGTCAGAGTGAAGCCGTCCCACGCCGAATGCAGCAACGGCGCAAAGGACAGGGTTTCGTTGAGCGACATGTTGACGACGATCATCAGCGCAACCGTCATGCCGCGCAGCACGTCGATGGCGCGATAGCGCGGGGCGGGGGGCGTGCTCACCGGCGCGCTCCGATCACGGGGGACAGGACCCGTTCCATCACGGCATAGCCCGCCGCATTGGGATGGACGCCGTCGCCGCTCAATCCCGGCCGCATCGCCCCTTGCCCGGTTGCCATCGGCGTATAGAAATCGACAAACCCCAATCCCTCGCGTGCGGCATAGTCGCGCAGCCAGCGATTATGCGCGACGATGCGGGCGGCGGGCCGGATCTCCGGCGCCCAGTGATAATGGTCGGTGGGCAGGATCGAGGCGAGGATCACCCGAATCCCGCTGGCCCGCGCCTGTTCGACCATGGCGCGGATATCGGCCCGCACCGCCTCGTCGGACACCGGCCCGCCATTGCCCGCAAAGTCGTTGGTCCCGCCCAGCAGGACAAGCGTTTCGGGATGAAGCGCGATCACGTCCTGCCCGAAACGAAGCCGCATCTGGGCCAGCGTCTGCCCGCTGATGCCACGATTGATATGCGTGGGATCGGAGAACAGCGTCTGGTGATCCCGGTCCCACCCCTGCGTGATCGAATCCCCCATGAAGACAATGCGATGCGCCACCGCACCGCGCGCGATCAGGTCCGCATCCTGCTGGCGATAGACTTCCAGCCCCGATGGATCCGTCTGCGCATCCGCCGTGGCCGGGGACGCCAGAAGCAGGGTAAGACTGGCGAGGGTGCAACGAACGCTCATGGTGTCTCCGGTGCGAAAGAAAGGTCGGAGGAACGGCTGGCACGACCGCTTGCGGAGAAGGCGGCGACCCGGATGATGCCCTTCGCGGCGACGGGCGAGGAGAATACCGGGCTGGAAGCGACAGGCACGGTGCCATCGGTCGTGTACCGCAGCGTCAGGCCCGGCAGCGCGCTGTTGGCCAGGACCTGGCCGCCTTGCACCAAGAGGCCGGGCGGGGGCACGCGCCATGCTACGCCGGGATGCGCGTGATCGAGCCGGGGCAGCAACCGCGTGCCCACCTGTGTCGCGAAGGAGGACCATGCCGCGTCATAGGCCGCCGCGCGCGCGGGCCCGGTCAGAAAGACCCAATACGGCGCGGGCGCCCAGGCCCGCTCGGCCAATGCATACAGGCGAGGCAGCAGCATATGGTCCAGCCGCCACGGCGCGCGCACCGTCTCGCTGAACAGCGTCGCCTCCAACCCGACAACATGATCGCGCCCGGTGGGCGACAATGCGGTCAACCCCGCCTTGTCCGTCTCCGGCATCGCCATCGGATCGAGCCGGTACACATCCTCCAGATCGACATAGCCCGCCCAGTCATGCCCCGGTTCGGACCGATCGCGCTGATAGGCCATGTCGAAATAATAGTTGGTTGCGGGCGACAGCACCACGTCATAGCCTCGATTGGCCAATCGATAGGCCAGATCCTCCGCCCCGCTCAGATTGCTCCAGACGTGCAGCGTCGCGATCCGGCCCAGGAAATGCGGGTTGACCTCCTGATGCGTGCCGTCGGACGTCTGCGTCTTGCGCATGCCCATTTCCTCCCAGCCGGCCATGCGGATACCGCGCCGGGCCAGGATCGCCGCCACATGGTCGTAGAAGGCGTCCCAAAGCTCGGCGGGATCGCGCCCCTGCGCGGTCGGCGACCCCCGCCACGCGCCGTTCGCGAGTTCGTCGCCGCCCATGTGCAGCGTGGTCAGCGGCTGACCCGCCAGCCGGTGAAGCCGTGCAACCTCCGCCACCACCGTATCGATGAAATGATAGGTCGAGGGCAGCCCCGGATCGATCACATTGTCTTCATAGCCCTGCACCGAGTGATAGCGCGAGCGGTCACGCGGGTCGGCCAGCCGATACGCCTCCGCCCCCGGCCGCCCGGATGCGGCAAGCCTGCGCGACCGCTCCGCCATCGCCTTGACCGCCGCGCGGGCATGGCCCGGCATCTCGATCTCGGGCAGCACGGTGATGTGGCGCGCCTGCGCATGGCGCAGGATCGCCACATAATCCTCCGCCGTGTAGAATCCGCTGCCGTGCGGATCGCCGGCGTTCGGTCCCGATCCATAAGAGGGGGGCAACATCGCCCCGTTCGCAAAGCCTTGCCCCCGCCGCGCGCCCACCTGCGTCAGTTCGGGCAGCGCCGGGATCGCGAGCCGCCATCCCTCATCGTCGGTCAGATGCAGATGCAGCACGTTGAGCTTGTTCTGCGCCATCAGGTCGAGGATCGCGAAGAGCCGTTCCTTGGCCTGGAAATTGCGCGCGACGTCGATCATGAGCCCGCGATAGCCGAAGCGCGGCGCGTCGGTGATCGACAGCGCGGGGAGGCTAAGCCCGCCCGCGCCGCGCGGTGCCTCCGCAACGATCTGTGCCAGCGATTGCAGGCCGTAGAAAACGCCGGCGGACGATGCGCCGGTCACGGTGATGCCAACCCCCGGCTCGATACGCAGTCGATAGGCCTCGGATGAGGTCTGCCCCTCGATCCGCCCGATGCGCAGGCGCAGCGCCGTCGCGCCGTCGCAATGCCCATCGGCGATCAGCGTCCGTGCGAACGCCGCTTCGACCGCCAGCGTGGCGTCGGCTTCCACTGCGACGCGCCGAACCGACAGCCTTCCCGGCAACCGTTCGAAATTAAGCGGCGTGGGGAAAACCGGCGGCAGCGCCTCTGGTGCGACGGGGCGAAGCCGCGCATTGCGGGCATAGAGCGCCCCCGGATCGGCGACCGCGCCGCCCGCTGCCGATCCGGGGGCGGGCGCGTAATCGGTGATCGCGACGCCGCGATCGGGTGTCGCGTCATAGACCAGATAGGGACCGACCGGCCCCTTGTCGGGCAGCAGCGACCGATCCGCATGGCGTACCGTCAGCGTCACGCTCGCCCCCGGTGCCAGCATGGCCTGTGCCGTCACCGGACGCAGGCGGAACAACGGCCCCGCGACCTGCGTGACCTCTACGCCGTCCTCGGGATGGCCCTGCTCCAGCGGGGTGATCGCGCTGACATAGAGCGACCAGCCCCGGAGCGGCAGCGGCGCGGTGCCGGTGTTGCGCAGGGTCAGCGCCAAGCGGCCATGACCATCGCCGAACGCCGCCTCCGACCACCGGATCTGCAGCGGCGGGGCACCGGCGACCTCCGAAGACATCCCCGGCATGGCGGCGGCCAGAAGCCCCGCCGCCAGCCCCGTTGCGAGTCCCGCCGCCCGGACGATCGATCCGGTCCCGCCCCATCGCCGCTTTCGGTCCATCTCGATTGCCCCCGTCATGCTGTCCGTATCGCCGTCAGAAGGTGTAGGAGACACCTAGCAGATATTGCGTCCCGAACTTGTGATATTGTTGCGGCGCGGTGCGACCATCGACCGTCTGGCTGGTCACATAGGGTTCGTCGTTGATGTTATTGGCCTGCAGCGTGATCGCCAGGTCCTTTAGCGGACCGGCGGGTACGGTATAGCCGATCTGCGCGTCGATGATCCGTTCGGGCTGGATATTCTCGGTCACGAAGCGGAACGCGTTATGCCGCCGCGCCGAATAGCCCGAGCGGAAACGCTGACCCAGCCGCAGCTGATAGCCGTTCTTTTCGTAATAGACCGCGCCCGACCATACATCGCCCGAAAAGCCTTCGAGCAACGTGTTGAGGAACACGCCGTCCTTGTCGGTCTTGGGCGTCAGCCACGTCTTGGAATAGCTGCCCGTGATGCCGAACCCGTCGAGCCACCCGGTCAGCAGATTGCCTTCCAGCGTCCCGCTCACTTCCACGCCCCGGAGCAGGCCGCCGGCCGTGTTGGTCGGGGTGGTCAGCGTGCCGATCTGGCTGATCGGAATGACGTTGGACGAATTGGTATAGCCCGAGAAGTCGTACTGCACGTCCTTGGTCACGATGCCGCGCGTGATGTCCTTGTAGAAGGCCGCAACCGCGACATAGGAACTGCGCCCGATATAATGTTCGAGAGACAGGTCGAAGTCCCAGGACTGCCAGGGCTTCAGCTTGGGGTTGCCGCCATCGCCGTACCAGCGCCGGTCGGCTTGCGCGACAGAGGCGGTGATCCCGGCGCGCATGTCGCTCATCTCGGCCCGCGCCAGCGCCCGGGCCGCGCCGAAGCGCAGGAAGGTCGCATGCGCCAGTTCGGCGTTCAGGTTCAGGCTGGGCAACACGTCGGTATAGCTGGTGCCGTCGCCGACCGGCGAGATGCCGCCCTCCGCATCGACATACAGGCCGCTGGCGCGTTGCCGCGTATGGATCACCTGCGCGCCCAGATTGCCGCGGATCGGCACCCAATGGTCGTCCTGAATGTCGAGCTTGACGAAGCCGGTCGTCACCTTTTCGTCGACACCCCAATTCCACGACGGATCCTTGGGATTGGGAGCGCGGGTATAGCCTTCGCCGTACAGCGCCACGTCCGCCTGGAAATAGAGCACCTTGGGCACGCCCATGAAGCCCATGTCCACCTGCCGGGTGCGCAGCGACGCCGGGATCGCCTCGCAGGTCAGGCCGTTGAGGCAGGGGGTTCCGCTCGACAGGATGTAGCTGGTCTGGTCATAGGCCAGCGTCTTGGTGCGATGGCTGTAGAGTACGCCCACCTCGACTCCGCTGAAGATGCCCAGCCGGAGTTCGCCGCGAGCCGACACCCGGCCGGTCTCGACCTTGTCGTTGACATGGGCGAGCGACACCATGCCGCCCATATTCTCGCCCCATACGCTGGCCAGCGACATGGCCGATGCACTGCCCAGGTCGACGCTCGGCTTGGCTTGGCCGAACCGATCATAGGTGGTCGGCAACAGCACATCGAGCGACATCGGCGTCGCGGACATCAGATAGGCCTCGCCCACCCATTCGCGCCGCTTGGCCTTGGATACCCCTAGGCTGCCTGCAAAGGTCCAGTTGCCGGTGCTATAGCTGTTGTTCCAGCTGATCGCGTTGATCTCGTCGTCGCGATCGTCCTGCCGCATGGTCAGGATCGGGCTGGCATTGTCGACGCGGATGCGGTCATTCTCCATCTGCACCACCGGAACGCTGCCTGAGGCCCAGTTGGCAAGCACGCCGATCATCTCGTCGCCGCGCATCCGCTGGGTGAAGCGTGAATGAAACAGGTCGATCTTGCTGGAGAAGTGATCGTCGGGCGCGAATTGCAGCACGCCCAGCAACCCGTCGCGCACCGTCTTGGTCGACGCGACGCCGGCCTCGAATCCGCTGAAGGTGTAGTTGTCGCCCAGTCCGTCGACGCCCAACTGCGTGCCGGTGCCATAGTCCCACAGGTTGAAATATTTCTTCTTGTTGGGACTGTCGAGCCGGGCATAGCCGACCGCCACGCCGATCGTATCATTGGCGAACTGGTCGACATAGGACACGCTGATCCGGCTGCCATAGCCCTTGGTGCCGGGCAGCACCGAACCCATCGAATTGCCTTCGTACCGTGCGCTGGCGTTGATCCGCCGCTCCTTGAAATCGAGCGGCCGCAATGTGTGGATATCGATCGTCCCTGAAAGGCCCATCGCACCCAGCGAGGCGTCCGGGGTCTTGTAGAGGACGGCCGAACTGACCAGTTCGGCGGGAAATTGGTCATATTCGAAGCTGCGATCGTCGCCGGTCGACACCATTTCCTGTCCGTTGAACAGGGTCATGCCGAACTTGGGCGCCATGCCGCGGATCGACAGCACCTGCGCGCGGCCATCGACCCGCTGCGCGGCGACACCGGGCAGGCGGGCGAGCGATTCCGCGATGCTGACGCCGGGCAGCTTGCCGATATCCTCGGCGCTGACGACCTCGACGATCTCGTTCGACTTACGCTTGGCCCCGATCGATTTTTCCAGACTCGCGCGGATGCCGGTGACGACGATATCCGTGCCGGACGCGGCATCGGCCTGATCGCCTTCCGGTTTCTGATCCGACGCTTCCGACGCCTGCTGCGCGATAGCGTTTGAACAGGTCAGAGGCTGTGCCAGAATTGCCGCAATAATCGGCAACGCCGTCTGTCCCAGCCATGCCTTGCGCCCCCGAATACCGTTATTCACTATCGCGGCCCCCCTGTTTTAAAGCCCATTGTTGCTAGATTGGTAACATTTAAGTCATTAAATTATCAATGGGGACAATACCAATAAAATGCCTATGCCGATCAGTGGGATGGTGAAACGGTCGCCCCAGGTGAGTCGTTTTTTTGACCGCCATCGGGCGAAAACTCGTTGTTACTCGTGGATTTTTGAATCAAAACGCCTCTGACGTGACCATGCCGAGGCCGGACGACTTGTCGAAAAGCCACTCAGCGCCTCGGGAGGGGGCTGCATTTGGCCTAGATGTTTGATCCCGGCCTTTGATGGTGCATCACCCGCGCAAGCTTGGAAGGATGCGACGTGCGGCCCATTTTCAGGCCGCAAATAAGCAAGCTTCTGTCTCCTTGCGCCCTTGGCGTGGGCGGTTGTTGAACTCCGCGTGTGCAACGCCGCCGAGGCTGCTGTGTGGATGCACGGTGTTGTGGTCGGTCATCGACTTCTCCACCGTAGCGTCGCGATCCGCAGACCGGATCAGTTTTTTCCGGCAAATCCGTCGGTGCCGATACCTCCGGCGTCCGCAACCGTGCCGCATTCGACACGGTCATCCCGCCGTTTTCGCCTTCCAGTCGTAGAACGTCGGATCGCTGAGGCCGTGCTTCCGGCAAAGCTCCGTGGTCTTCACGCCAGCCTCGTGCTTACGCAGCAGGCCTATGATCTGGTCCTCGGTAAAGCGGCATCGTCGCATCGCTCGTCTCCGCCTGACCAGCCAACTTGCCAATGGCACGAGTTCCAGGAAGCACGTTAAAATGACCGAAGGCATGTCGCGGTTTGAATAACTCCTGGTTTTCTAGACGCTTTCCGCCTTCAAAACCTGCTGCCGTTCGAACGCGACGGGCGACAGCATCCCGTTCCTGACCTGCTTGCGTACAGGGTTGTAGAACATCTCGACGTAATCGAACACGTCCTGCCGGGCTTCCTCACGGGTTTTAT
>Ga0308159_1002793_pt1 | contig 19187 bp, 18 predicted proteins | sample PhyCR1_FD_201040 | JGI IMG/M metagenome (GOLD analysis project Ga0308159, IMG submission 201040) | Phyllosphere microbial communities from UC Gill Tract Community Farm, Albany, California, United States - DLSLC.R1 | ecosystem: Host-associated > Plants > Phyllosphere > Unclassified | place: USA... | reverse complement strand
GCTGAAGAAGTACCCCGTGATCAACGCGTCGGTTGACGGCAACGACATCGTCTACCACGGCTATTTCGACATCGGTATCGCTGTCGGCTCGCCGCGTGGCCTGGTGGTGCCCATCCTGCGCAATGCCGACCAGATGAGCCTGGCCGATATCGAGAAGAAGATTGCCGAGTTCGGCCAGAAGGCCAAGGACGGCAAGCTGACGCTGGACGACCTGACCGGCGGTACGTTCTCGATCTCGAACGGCGGCACGTTCGGCTCGATGCTGTCGACCCCGATCATTAACCCGCCGCAATCGGCCATCCTGGGCGTGCACGCCACCAAGGATCGCGCTGTGGTGGAGAACGGCCAAGTCGTGGTTCGCCCGATGAACTACCTGGCCATGTCCTACGACCACCGAATCATCGACGGCCGCGAAGCTGTGCTGGGCCTGGTGGCGATGAAGGAAGCGCTGGAAGACCCGGCCCGCCTGCTGCTGGACCTGTAAACCTGCCCACGTTCCTACTGCGCGGCCCGATCTTGGCCCTGTGATACTCGCCGTACCCACGTACGGCTGCCGATTTTGGCAAATTCGTCGGACCAACCTCGGCCCGCTCGCTACGGACCGTGAACAGGTTTAAACCGCTTGTTGACGTTCCCGCTTGTGCGGGAGCGACGGACTAAAGGATTTCTCCATGAGCAAAGAATTTGACGTGCTGGTGATCGGCGCCGGCCCTGGCGGTTACATCGCCGCCATCCGCGCTGGCCAGCTGGGCCTGAACGTGGCCTGCTGCGAAGACAACGCCTACGACGACCCGAAGGGCGAGCCGCGCCTGGGCGGCACCTGCCTGAATGTCGGCTGCATTCCCTCGAAGGCGCTGCTGGCGTCGTCGGAAGAGTTCGAGAACGTGAATCACCACCTGGCCGACCACGGCATCACGGTGGATGGCGTCAAGGTCGACGTGGCCAAGATGCTCAAGCGCAAGGACGACATCGTCGGCAAGATGACGAAGGGCATCGAGTTCCTGTTCCGCAAGAACAAGGTGACGTTGCTCAAGGGCCACGGCAAGTTCGTCGGCAAGACGGAGGCGGGCTATCAGGTCGAGATCGCAGGCAAGGCCGGCACGGAAGTCGTGACGGCCAAGCACGTGATCATCGCTACGGGCTCGAAGGCTCGCCATCTGCCGGGCGTGAAGGTCGACAACGTGACCATCGCCGACAACGAAGGCGCACTGAAGTTTGGCGAAGTGCCGAAGAAGCTGGGCGTGATCGGTGCTGGCGTGATCGGCCTCGAGCTCGGTTCGGTGTGGCGCCGTCTGGGTGCCGAAGTGACGATTCTCGAAGCGCTGCCGAGCTTCCTCGGTGCGGCTGACGAATCCGTTGCCAAGGAAGCCAACAAGCTGCTGACCAAGCAGGGCCTGAAGATCAACGTCGGCGTGAAGGTCGGCGAGATCGAATCGTCGGGCAAGGGCGTGAAGGTGAACTACACCGACGCTGCGGGCGCCGCGCAAGTGCTGGAGTGCGACAAGCTGATCGTGTCGATCGGCCGCGTGCCGAACACCGACAACCTGGGCCTGGAAGCGATCGGCCTGGCGGCGGATCAGCGTGGCTTTATCGAGGTGGACGAACACTGCGCGACCAAGCTGCCGAGCGCATCGTTGGCCAGAAGCCGCACATCGACTACAACTGCATTCCGTGGGTCATCTACACCTACCCGGAAATTGCATGGGTGGGCAAGACCGAACAGCAGCTCAAGGCCGAAGGCCGCGAGACCAAGGCCGGCCAGTTCCCGTTCATTGCTAACGGCCGCGCACTGGGCATGGGCGCATCCGATGGTTTCGTGAAGGTCATCGCCGATGCGAAGACCGATGAAATCCTGGGCGTGCACATCGTGGCAGCCAACGCTTCGGACCTGGTTGCCGAAGCCGTGGTGGCGATGGAGTTCAAGGCTGCAGCTGAAGACATCGGCCGTATCTGCCATCCGCACCCGTCGATGTCGGAAGTGATGCGCGAAGCTGCGCTGGCGGTCGACAAGCGTCAGCTCAATATGTAAATCGCAAGCCACAAGGCAAGTAGGATGCCCGGTGAATCCACAAGATTGCCGGGCATCGGTCCATCTGGGCCCGCAAACGGTGCCCCATGCAGATCAAGCAGATGAACGTCCAGGAAACCTACCTACAGGAATTGAAGGCGCGCGGCTATCGGCCCGACGAAGCGCAACAGCGCGCCGTCGATCGCCTGCAGCGGTGCTACGACGAATGGCTTGCCTACAAGGCCCGTCGTTCGACTGCGCTGCGCAAGATGCTCGTGCGCCCGGATTTGCCCCGTGGCGTCTACATGTGGGGCGGGGTGGGGCGCGGCAAGTCGTTCCTGATGGATGCGTTCTATAGCTGCGTGCCGTTGGTGCGTAAGACGCGCCTGCACTTTCACGAGTTCATGCGCGAAGTGCATCGTCAACTGGAAGAGCTGCGCGGCCGCGCTGATCCGCTGGACGAGCTGGCCCGTCGCATCGCCAAGCGCTACCGCTTGATCTGTTTTGATGAATTCCACGTCAGCGACGTTGCCGACGCGATGATCCTGCACCGCTTGCTCGATCAGTTGTTTGCCAACGGCGTGCAGTTTGTGATGACGTCCAACTATCGGCCCGACTTGCTGTATCCGGACGGCCTGCACCGCGACCGCGTGCTGCCGGCCATTGCGCTGCTGCAGGAGAAGCTCGACGTCCTCAACGTCGACGCGGGCGTTGATTACCGCAAGCGAGCGATGGAGCAGGTGCAGGCGTATTACACGCCGTTGGGTGCCAAGGCCAACTCGGCGTTGCGCGATGCGTTTGCGGCAGTGGCGGAAGCGCCGGACGAATCGCCGGTGCTGCGCATCGAGCACCGTGAGATTCGCGCGGCGCGCAAGGCCGGCGGCGTGGTCTGGTTCGATTTCGCCACGCTGTGCGGTGGCCCGCGCTCACAGAACGATTACCTGGAAATCGCCTCGCGCTTTCACACCGTTATCCTGGCCGATGTGCCGAAGATGACGCCGCGCATGGCGTCCGAGGCACGCCGCTTCACGTGGCTGATCGACGTGTTCTACGACCACAAGGTCAAGCTGCTGATGTCGGCGGAGGTGCCGGCGGACGAGCTGTACACCGAAGGCCAGATGGCCAATGAATTCCAGCGCACCGTGTCGCGTATCGTCGAGATGCAGTCGCGCGAATACCTCGAGGCGCCTCGACGTGAGGTCGACACATCACTGACCTGACTTCTCCCGGTGGCAACCGCCTAGTGTGACGTCGGCGGCGGGTTGCGGTGCGACGGCGGTGCCTGCGAGGGCCGCAGGTTTGCGCCAAAGAAGTCCTGTGGCAGACGCTCGGTCTTGCGGTTGACGTTCCGGAACGCGCCTTCCACCAACATGGGGGCGACGTTGCTCACATCGGTTTGCGAAGCCATGGTCACGTCTTCGGTAAAGCCGCGTTCGCACAGCTCCCGGCCCGACACGGAATCGAGCAACCACGCTTTCATCATGCCTGTCTGCGACGCCTCGCGATAGATCGCGCGGGCGGCGAGCGCTTCGGGCGACAGCGCTTGCGGCAGGAACCCCGCCACCGTTTCCGAAAGGTGATGCACGATCGCACCGGCGGCCAGCCAGTCTTCAAGGGCCGGGCGCAGGCTGCCATCGGCCCAGCGCTCTCCTGACGCTACCACGGCCACGCGGCGGCCCAGCCGCGATGCGGCTTCTGCCACGGCGCGCGCGTTGCGCAGACAACCTGCAAACGTCGGCGTCGATCCGGTGGCGAGCGCGAGCGTTGCACCATTAGGCGAGGGCAGGACCAGGTTGCTGCCGATTGGTAATTCACGCAGCGACGCTGGCGAGAGCGTATACCCCGCCTGGCTGCGGTTGTAGCCCGCCAGCATGGCGCCGGCGCGGCGTGCGAAGGTTTCAGCGCTGGCGTCACGCCATGGGTACGGATAGATGCGTGCCCCGCGCGCCACGGCTACATCCACACAAGTACAGAAGGACAGCACGTCCACCACGATGACGGCGTCGCAATGCGGCGCCAGCGCGGATGCTCCGTGCTCACCCCATTCACAGTGGATGTTGTACAGGCTGAATTCGGTTGCCATGTCGCGCCCTCCTGTTTGCCTGGTGCAGCTATCCAATATAGGCGGCCTATTTTTTTTATGGGAGGGTAGGGGCGGTTGAAGTGCGCTGAGAATCGCATCTCGGGTTGATTCTTATTGCGCCGTGCTTGATGCGCATCAAGGGCGCGCCGGGGGATGCTGGCTAGCATCGTCCCCATAATGACGACGATATTCGCCCCCAACTATCCAACCGCGCCGGTTGACGGCATAGGCTCGCCTATCGGCCCGAGCGGGGCAGGCGCGTCGCACATCACTTGCTATCACTGCGCGTCGCCACTGGAGGGCGACACCGCCGTCCACGCTGAGATCGGCGGCAAGTCCCGGGAATTTTGCTGTGCCGGCTGCCAGGCTGTCGCGCAAACGCTGCACGCCTCCGGCATGGGTCACGTCTATGATGGCCCAATCGCCTTCGCCAAGCCCATCGAAGGTGACCGTCGCACCGAAGCGGAAGCCGTTTGGGCAACCTACGATCTGCCCGTCATGCGTGAGCGCTTCGTACGCACACGCGCTGACGGCGCGGAAGAATTTTCTCTTGCCATCAGCGGCATGCGTTGCGCCGCGTGTGTATGGCTGATCGAGCGCGCGCTCTCGCGAGTGCCAGGCGTGCGCGAAGCCACTGTCAATTACGCCACGGAACGCGCGCGCATCGCCGGAGACGCTGGGGCGATGCGGCTGTCTGCGGTGTTTGCCGCGATTGCCGACGTCGGTTACGAAGCGTGGCCAGACCAGCCATCCGCTCGCCGCACTGCCGAAGCGCGTGAACGCCGCAGCCTGCTGATCCGCTTGGGACTGGCGATGCTCGGGATGATGCAAGTGATGATGTACGCGTGGCCGGTGTATCTGCACGGCAGCGATATCCCCGCGAGCCAGACGCGCCTGATGCAGTGGGCCAGCCTGATGCTGACCGTGCCGGTGGTGTTGATTTCTGCGCGGCCCATTTTCATCAATGCGTGGCGGCAAGTACGGCATGCGCACGTCGGCATGGATGTGCCCGTGGCGCTGGGGGTCGGCGCGGCGTTCATTGCCAGTGTGCTGGCGACCTTGCGCGGTCATGGCGAGACGTACTTCGATTCCGTGACGATGTTCGTCGCTTTCCTGCTGGCGGCGCGCTATCTCGAACTGCGTGCGCGGCAGAGTGCGGCTTCCGGTGCCGAAGCGTTGGTGCATCAGTTGCCGGCTACTTGCCGGCGCTTCAACGCCGAAAGCGGCGTGCTCGAGACCATCCCCGTTGCAGCCTTGCAGCAAGGTGATTGCGTGGAAGTGCGCGCCGGTGAAGTTCTGCCCGCCGACGGCACCATTGAACGCGGCACCACTGAGATCGACGAATCGCTTCTCTCCGGTGAAAGCGTGCCGCGCCCGCGTGACGTGGGCGCGACCGTGCTGGCGGGCAGCTACAACGTGGTCAGCGCCATTCGCGTGCGTGTCAACCGCGTGGGTGCCCAGACGCGCCTTGCCGCCATCGTTGACTTGCTTGAACGCGCCTTGACGGACAAGCCCCGCATGGCTGAACTCGCCGATCGTGTGGCCGGGCGCTTTGTGGCAGTGCTGCTCGGCTGGGCGCTGCTGACGGCGATCGCGTGGTGGTGGATCGATCCGACACGCATGTTTGCCGTCACCGTGGCGGTGCTGGTGGTGAGTTGCCCCTGCGCGTTGTCGCTGGCTACGCCGTCTGCGCTGGCCGCGGCGAGTGGTGCCCTGGCACGGCGCGGTGTGCTGGTCACGCGCGGCCACGCCATCGAGAGCTTGGCAGCCGTGACGGACGTGCTGCTCGACAAGACCGGTACGCTCACCGAGGGGCGTCTGCGCTTGCTGAGCATCGAGACCTTCGCCGATGTGGATGCCGAGCACTGCCTCGCACTGGCATGCGCGATGGAGCAATCCGAGAATCATCCGATTGCCCAGTCGTTGCGCGCCGCCACCTCCGCTGAAATGTCGTTGCCAACGTTGGGGCGCGTGACCAACGTGCCAGGGCAGGGCGTGTATGCCGTGGCTGATAACCAATTGGTGCGTCTTGGCACGCAGTCGTTCGCGGTCGCGCACTACGCAGATCAGCCGGTTGCTTCCATTCGTTACGGCACGGAAGCGCCGATGGAGGAGGTGCCGCCAGCGGCCGCATGCACGTCGGTGTGGCTCGGCCGTGATGGCCAACCGCTCGCGCGCTTCACGCTGGCCGATACGCCACGCGCCGATGCGCCTGCATGCCTGAGTGCGTTGCGCGCACAAGGATTGCGCTTGCATCTCGTTTCCGGCGATGCGCCTGAGACCGTGCACTGGTGGGCCAACCGCCTTGGCATCGACCGCGCCGTGGGCGGCGCCAGCCCCGAAGACAAACGTGCCTACGTGCGCAAGCTGCAGGCAGACGGCGCCCGCGTGTTGGCCGTCGGCGACGGCATCAACGATGCGCCGTTGCTCGCGCAGGCGCAGGTCTCCATTGCCATTGGGTCGGGTGCGCCGCTGGCCCAGGCCGGCGCGGATGCCATCCTCACCGAGCCTCGCCTGTTTGCCATTAGCGAGGCCGTGTCGATTGGCCGTCGCACGTTGCGCGTGGTGCGCCAGAACCTCGGCTGGGCTTTCGCCTACAACGCGATCAGCATTCCGCTCGCCACGCTGGGGTGGTTGTCGCCGCTGGTGGCGGGCATCGGCATGTCGGTGTCGTCGTTGCTGGTGGCGCTCAATGCGTGGCGTTTGTCGCGCGCCGCTTAAGGAGCCGAAATGGAAACGCTATTCCTGCTGATTCCGCTGTCGCTGATGTTGGTGGTGGCGATTGTCGGGGTGCTGTGGTGGGCCGTCGGCTCGGGCCAGTACGACGATCTCAAGGCGCCTGCTGAATCGATTCTGCTGGACCCTGATACCCCGGCGCGTGACGCAATGTCGCGGGACGGAACTACTTGACCACGTTGGCTGGGGTGCCTTGACGCACATCAAGACTCGAATGTCGCCCCATTCTTAACATGACCCTATCAAACCAACACTCTCGGGGAGCAAGCATGCAATCGTCCAGCGCGTTGCAGCCCACCCAGACCTTCAATTACCGCGTTGTTCGCCAGTTCTCGATCATGACGATCGTCTGGGGCATCGTCGGTATGGCGGTCGGTGCGCTGATCGCGGCCCAGTTGATCTGGCCGCAACTGAATTTCGGGGTGCCTTGGCTGACCTATGGTCGGCTGCGTCCTCTGCACACGAATGCCGTCATCTTTGCGTTTGGCGGCAGCGCTCTGTTTGCGACGTCTTACTACATCGTGCAGCGTACCTGCCAGGTGCGCCTGCTTTCCGACAAGCTCGCCGCCTTCACGTTCTGGGGCTGGCAGGCAGTGATCGTGGCAGCCGCCATCACCCTGCCGCTGGGCTACACAAGCTCGAAGGAATACGCCGAACTCGAATGGCCGATCGACATCCTGATCACCGTGGTGTGGGTGGCCTACGCGATCGTGTTCTTTGGCACAATCGTCAAGCGCAAGACCCGGCACATCTACGTGGCCAACTGGTTCTTCGGCGCCTACATCATCACGATTGCGCTGCTGCACATCGTCAACAACGCTGAGTTGCCGGTGTCGATGTGGAAGTCGTACTCGGCTTATGCCGGCGTGCAGGATGCGATGGTGCAATGGTGGTACGGCCACAACGCAGTGGGCTTCTTCCTGACCACCAGCTTCCTGGGCATGATGTATTACTTCGTGCCCAAGCAGGCCGAGCGTCCGATCTATTCGTATCGCCTCTCGATCGTCCACTTCTGGGCGCTGAATTTCACCTACATGTGGGCGGGTCCGCACCACCTCCAGTACACGTCGCTGCCCGACTGGGCGCAGTCGCTGGGCATGGTGTTCTCGCTCATTCTGCTGGCCCCATCGTGGGGCGGCATGATCAACGGGATCATGACCCTCTCGGGTGCCTGGCACAAACTGCGCACCGATCCGATCCTGAAGTTCCTCGTGGTGGCACTGTCGTTCTACGGCATGGCGACGTTCGAGGGCTCGATGATGTCCATCAAGACCGTGAATGCGCTGTCGCACTACACCGACTGGACGATCGGCCACGTGCACTCCGGCGCCCTGGGCTGGGTGGCAATGATCACTATCGGCTCGATGTACTACATGATCCCGCGCCTCTTCGGCCAGCAGAAGATGTACAGCACGCGCCTGATCGAGGTCCACTTCTGGGTGGCGACCATCGGCGTGGTGCTCTACATCGCTGCCATGTGGGTAGCCGGCGTGATGCAGGGCCTGATGTGGCGCGCCACCGAGGCTGACGGCACGCTGACCTACAGCTTTGTCGAAGCGGTGAAGGCAACGTACCCGTTCTACCTGATTCGTTTGGCTGGCGGCCTGTGCTTCCTGGGCGGCATGCTGCTGATGGCATTCAACGTGTTCAAGACCATCCAGGGCAGCAAGGCAATCGATGCACCGATTCCTCAATCGGCCCAGACCCCGATGGTCGCGGCTCAGTGAGGAGGGGAACATGAGCAATCAATCCAACAAGTTTTTCTCGCACGAGACGCTGGAAAAGAACATCGGCTTGCTGATCGTGATGACGCTCGTCGTCGTCAGCATTGCCGGCCTGGTGCAGATCTTGCCGCTGTTCTTCCAGCATTCGACCACTGAACCGGTCAAGGGCATCGCCCCGTATTCGCCGCTGCGGCTGGCGGGGCGCGATATCTACATCCGCGAAGGCTGCGTTGGCTGCCACTCTCAGCAAGTGCGTACGCTTCGCGCTGAGACCGAACGCTACGGCCACTATTCGCTGGCTGGCGAGTCGGTGTTCGATCACCCGTTCCTGTGGGGTTCCAAGCGCACGGGCCCGGATCTGGCGCGCGTTGGGCAGCGCTATTCGGACGACTGGCATCGCATCCACCTGCGTGATCCGCGTGAAGTGGTGCCTGAGTCGAACATGCCGTCATATGCGTGGCTCTCGAAGACGCCGCTGGACAACAGTGACATCGAAAAGAAGATGCATGTCCTGCGTCAGCTGGGTGTTCCGTACACGGATGCCCAGATTGCCGGGGCACGCGAGCAACTCGCAGGCAAAACGGAAGAAGACGCCGTGGTCGCCTATCTGCAAGGCCTTGGCGTGGAGCTGCGTAACGTCCGGGACGTGGCTGTCGCTCCGGCTGCTGCGCCTGCCACCGTTGCAGCCAAGGAGTAAGCCATGGCCATGCTGAGTGCAATTGCGACTGCCGTCTTCCTCGTGTTGTTCGTCTGCATTACCTGGTGGGCATTCTCCGCGCATCGCCGCGCTGCGAATGCGGAATCGGCCATGCTGCCGTTCCTGCTGCCCGATGAGGCCGAGGTCGCCGGTGCGCGCGCAGACGCGTCGCGCCCGCATCAATAAGGACACAGAATCATGAGCGACTTCATTTCGGAGTTCTGGGGGTATTACATCGCAGCGATCGCCTTGGTTGGCATCGTGTGGTGTGTCTGGTTGCTGTTTTCGCAGAGGCGCATTCAGATTGCGCCCGGTCATAGCGCGGGCGAGGACACCGGCCATGTATGGGACGGCGACCTGCGCGAACTGAACAACCCGCTGCCACGCTGGTGGATGTGGATGTTCCTGCTGTCGTGCATCTTTGCGTTGGGGTACCTGATCCTCTACCCGGGGTTGGGTTCATACGGCGGCGCCCTCGGTTTCTCGACACGGGGCGAATTGGCCGCGCAGCGCGCTGCAGCCGATGCACAGGTCCGTCCGGTCTATGAGCGTTATGCCAGCATGGACATCAAGCAGATCGCCGCCGACCCGCAGGCCCATGAGATCGGCCAGCGCCTGTTCCTGAACAACTGCGCGCAGTGCCACGGCTCCGACGCCGGCGGCTCGAAGGGCTTCCCGAACCTGACCGACAGCGACTGGCTGTACGGCGGCGAGCCCGAGACGATCCTGACCACCATCACCAAGGGGCGTCACGGTGTCATGCCATCGCTGGCTGCTGTGGTGGATGGCAACCAGGCTGTCAACGTGGCCAACTACGTGCGCTCGCTGTCGGGCTTGTCTTACGACCCGATCAAGGCAGCGCGTGGTGAACCGACGTTCAAGTCGGTCTGCGCGGCCTGCCACACGGCAAGCGGCAAGGGCAATCAGACACTTGGCGCACCTAACCTGACCGACCGCGTCTGGCTGTACGGCAGTTCGGAAGCAACCATCGTCGAGACCATTCTCAAGGGTCGTGACAACACGATGCCGGCGCACGAGAACCTGCTCTCGCCGGAGAAGATCCGCATGCTGGCGGCCTATGTATGGGGTCTGTCGAATAGCAATACGAGTCACGCGCAATGAGCGACAAAGAACCAGCCTGGCGCCCGATGACGCCCGCCACTGCGGCGGCGGGCGCCGAAGACGCACCCACCGAGCAGATGCTCTATGAGGTCCGGCGCAAGATTTATCCACGCGCCGTGACCGGCGCCTTTGCGCGTTGGCGCGTCTGGCTGGTGCTGGCCACGCAAGCCATCTTTTATGGCTTGCCGTGGTTCCAGTGGAACGGTCGCCAAGCAGTGCTATTCGACTTGGGCGCACGCAAGTTCTACCTCTTTGGCCTCGTGTTGTGGCCGCAGGATGTCATCTATCTGACGTTGCTGCTGGTGCTGTCGGCGCTGGCGCTGTTTCTATTTACGGCGGTGGCGGGGCGGCTCTTTTGCGGCTATGCCTGTCCGCAGACGGTCTACACCGAGATTTTCATGTGGATCGAGCGGCACATCGAAGGAGATCGCTTCGCGCGCATCCGCCTCGACGGTGAGCGTTGGAGCCTGCGAAAATTCCGCCTGAAGGCCGCAAAACATTCGGCTTGGATCCTCATCGCGCTGTGGACGGGCTTCACCTTCGTGGGCTTCTTCACGCCAATCCGCGATCTGGGCATGGAGACCTGGACGCTGTCGCTCGGTCCTTGGCAGACATTCTGGATGCTGTTCTACGCATTTGCGACGTGGGGCAACGCCGGTTTCATGCGCGAGCAAGTCTGTCGGTACATGTGTCCCTACGCTCGTTTCCAGAGCGTGATGGTCGATCCCGATACCTATGTTGTGACTTACGACACCCAGCGCGGCGAGCCGCGCGGCAGCCGTTCGCGCAACGCCGATTTCGAAGCTCAGGGTCTGGGTGCTTGCGTCGACTGCAGCATCTGCGTGCAGGTGTGCCCGACCGGCATCGACATCCGTCAAGGGCTGCAATACGAATGCATCGGTTGCGGTGCTTGCATTGACGCCTGTGACCAGGTCATGGACAAGATGCGCTACCCGCGCGGTCTGATTCGCTACACGTCAGAACGCGCGATGCTTGATCGGCTCAGCCCGAAGGAAGCCCGGCGACATCTGCTGCGTCCGCGTGTGCTGATCTATACCGGGATCATGCTGGTGCTCTTCACCGGGTTCATCGTGGCGTTGGCCATGCGGCAGCCACTCAAGGTTGACGTCATTCGTGATCGTGGTGCACTGGCGCGTGAAGTGGATGGCGGCAAGATCGAGAACGTTTATCGCCTGCAACTGATGAACGCCTCCGAGCACCCCATGCGCGTGACCATCACCGCAGAGGGCATGCCGGAACTGGACGTGGAAGGCGGTCGCGGCGAGTCGACCACATTGGAACTGCCGCCGGCGGCTAACCGACTGCTGCCAGTGCGCGTACGCCGGCCGGCCGACGATGCCGCCCCCGGCTCGCACAAAATCCGTTTCGTCATCCATGCAGACAGCGGTAGCGACAGCCTCGTACTGCGCGAACCGTCGAGCTTCATCGTGCCGCGCTGATGCGGCATCCCCAACAGGAGGCAACGATGCACGCAACGCAATCTTCCGCACAGGCCCGTCCTTGGTGGCGCGAGCCCTGGCCGTGGCTGCTGATGGCAGGGCCGTTCGTCGCCATGGTCGGCTGCGGCGTCACAATCTGGCTGGCGGTGTCGCATCCCGACGCTGTTATTCATGACAACGTCGTGCGGCGCGGTTTGGTCGTTGAAAAGACGGTCCTCACGCCGGCGCATGCCATTCACACGGAGGCCCGATGAAGCGTCGATTGCTGATGTGGATTCTGTGGCCGGCATTTCTGTCGGCCGCGCTGGCTGAGCTGGTGGTCTTCGCGGTGGTCGACCCCGCAGACCTGCGTTTTTTCGGCGAGCAGATCACGGTGTCGGCCCAAGCGGTCTACACCGTGTCGTTCTTTGTGTTCTGGTTGTTGTGCGGATTGTCGAGCGCGCTGACGCTCTATGTGTCACCGGGCATTGGCAAGCTGGAAGCGCATGAACACCCGCTCGTCTGAGCGGGCGCCATGGAGGGCAGCTTAGGCCGCCTGACCGCTCATGACCTGGCGCAGGCCGGCCAGGTCGATCAGCTTGACGTGGCGTTGGCGGATCTGGATGAGACCCGCTTCGGCAAAGCGCGAGAACAGGCGGCTGACCGTTTCGAGCTTCAGGCCAAGATAGCTGCCGAGTTCTTCGCGGCTCATCCGCAGGACAAACTCGGTCGACGAATATCCACGCTGGGCCGAACGCTTCGAGAGGTTTAGTAGGAACGCTGCGAGACGCTCCTCCGCACGCATGGAGCCCAGCGTGAGCAGCATCAGATGATCCTGCGAAATCTCCTTGCTCATGATGCGCAGGAACTGATGCTGCAGCGAAGGCAGCCGGCGCGAAAGGTGCTGCAACTCGTCGTAGCGCACCACGCAGACTTCGGTATCTTCGAGCGCGGTGGCGTCCGACACGTGGCGCATGTCGCCAATGCCATCGAGCCCGACGATTTCACCCGGCAGGTGGAACCCCGTGATCTGGTGTCGACCGTCTTCAAGCGTCAGATGGGTTTTGAGCGTGCCGAAACGAATGCCATAAACCGCTTCCAGCGGCTCGCCCAAGGAATAGAGCGATTGCCCCTTCTTAATGCGGATGCGCTCGCTGACCAAATCGTCCATCTTGCGCACGTCGTCCGAGTTCATTCCCACCGGCAGGCAGATTTGCCCTAGTACGCAGGTGGAGCAACGCGAGGCTTGATCGGTAAGTGCGATTCGAGTGAGCACGGGTGGGGGCGACTGAATTTCGGGAAAGTGAAATGAGTAATTCTTGTGATGCTGCTGCAGCTTATTATAACGGCGACCTTCTTGTCCTCGGACATTTCCGATGCGGCAAAACGCGTCGATTACGCTTAGTTCGCAACAGTAAAACGAAAACCTTGGTCCATATCAAGAGAGCGTCAGAAAGATGAGTGCCGCAGCGCTTCTGAGCGTTTTCCTGATTGCATTGCTCGGTGGTGTGCATTGTCTGGCGATGTGCAGCGGTATCGCACTCGCGGCCGAACGTGGAGCTGTGGCGGTGCGGATCGTGTCCCGTCGCCGGCTATGGTTTGAGCAGGTCGTCATGCATGCCGGCCGGCTGACCACCTATGCGTTGCTGGGCGCAATCATGGGTGCGATGGGCGCGACTGTCTGGCGCCAGCAATGGCTGCCGATTCAACGCGGCTTGTTTGCCTTCGCTAGCGCATTGCTGGTCGCCTACGGGGTTTTGCTGCTTGTTCGTTCCGCTGGGGATGCGTGGCGCAGTGTGTGGCTTGAGCGCTTGCTTGGCCGCGTGGCAGGTGGCCTGTCTCGAGGGGCCGCCACGCTGGGAAGTAGGCTGCAACGTCAGTCGCCGTTACTACGCCGCTATCTCACTGGCATGGCCTGGGGGCTGGTGCCGTGTGGCATGGTCTACGGCGCATTGGCTGTGGCGTTGTTGGCGGGCAACGCCGCCTCCGGGGCCGTGGTCATGCTCGCTTTTGGTGCCGGTACGCTGCCCAACCTGCTGATGATGTCTGGTCTGGCTGGGTGGCTGCGCGGGCTGTCGCGCCAGCGATGGGCGCGGGGCGCGGCCGGCATCGCCATCGCCGGGTTTGGGGTCTGGGGGCTGGTTCACGCAATCTGGTTGCCAGAGATGCTTAACGCACACGGATTCTGTCTAGTGCTGTAGGTGTTTAAGGCGCGCGGAAATTGCCATCCGGCCTGGGATGGGTGGCTAGGGCATCTTCCCGGTTGCGGCGTTGCTGGAAATTGCCCTACAATCGACAACAATTCGATTCGCCACCCGCGCAAATCAACAATCCCAAGCGCGGCGCCAAGCGATGCCATCCAGCGGTAGAGTCACCCTGGACAGTCGATTCGGGCAGGCTGCCGTTCTTCTTGGTAGTCGTCCGGTGCAGTATCCGTTCCCATGGCGGCGGAAGAAATTGCCCTTGTGGTGCCTGACCGGCACCGGATCAACTCGCTCCTCCGGCCCTACTTTACGGGCACAACCACTGCGTTTTGGTGCAGAGTCCAATTGAATTAATTGGCCTTCGCGTGCCGGGCCCGGGCGGGCAACAGCATTCAGAAATGCCGCGTGCTTCGCGGCGGGACGACAAACCTCAAGCGTGACGGCGACTGGCCGCGCGCGAGCAATGACGAGCCGCTCAACCCGATGAATACCCAAGAGGCGAAGATCGTCCTCGAAACCGCGCTGATCTGCGCGCAGGACCCGTTGCGAGTCAATGACTTGCGCAAGCTGTTCGACGAAGATGTTTCCGCAGACACCATCCGTGTGCTGCTCGAAGAGCTGCGCCAGGACTGGTTGAATCGCGGTGTCGAACTGGTCGCGCTGGCCTCGGGCTGGCGCCTGCAGAGCCGCCCGGAAATGCGCGTGTATCTCGATCGCCTGCATCCGGAAAAGCCGCCAAAGTATTCGCGCGCCGTGATGGAAACGCTGGCGATCATCGCTTATCGCCAGCCGGTCACCCGCGGTGATATCGAAGACATTCGCGGTGTGACGGTCAACACGCAGGTCATCAAGCAGATTGAAGACCGCGGCTGGATCGAGGTCATCGGTCATCGCGACGTGCCAGGCCGCCCTGCGCTGTATGCGACGACCAAGCAGTTTCTCGACGACCTTGGCTTGCGTTCGCTGGACGAACTGCCGCCGCTTGAAGATGCCCGCGCCCAGGCGCAGGCGAGCCTGCTGGAGCAGGGCGCCATCGAATTCGAGGGCGGTGCAATTGCGGTGGAAGAGCTGACGGCGATGGTCAACGACGCGCCGGAAGGTGCTGAGAGCGTAGCGGCTTCGGTGGAGGACTCTGCCGGATCGCCCGTTGCCGAGGCTTCCGTCGAGGCAATTGCTGAAACGCCAGCGCAGCCCGTTGAGGTTGCGGCGGGTGGCGAGCCAGCGCTGGAAACCGAGTCGCAAACAGTGAATGCGATCGAGGTTGCAACTGAAGACGAGTACAAAACACCGATCGAGCCGCCTGCGGCTCCCGCCAATGAACATTCGTGACGCCATGCCCGCCGCACAGTCGGTGCATGGTCTGAACCCCTAGATTTTTTGAAGACGTTGTGAGCACCCAGTCAGACTCCATGGATACACGTATGCCGGCCGACGCCGACGCTCAGCCGCCGCGACAAGACGGCGGTGATGGGACTGAGGCCGCGCCTCGTCGCAAGGGATTGCGCCGAGGCTTGCGCAACCTTGTGGCTTCGCGCCGCCAGCAGCAGGACGGCCGCCCTGAGGGGGAAGCTGCTGAGGCGGGTAGTGCGGACGCCGGCCAGCCTGCGCAACCGCGCAAGAGCCGCGCGCCACGGGCACGCAAGCCGAAAGAAGCGGCTGGTGAGCCGGCGACCGTTGCCGCAGAAGGTGCTGCTCCGGCAGAACAGGCGCCAGCAGAAAGCCAGGGGGAGCGACGTGGTCCGCGCGGCCGTTTCGGCAAGAACCGTCGCCGTCAAGGCGAAGGCCAACCGGCGGAACGCGCCGAGCGCAGCGAACGTACGGAAGGCGCTGGCGGCAAGAATGCCGGCGGTCGTGGCAAGCAGCCGAACCACAATGGCAAACCGCAGGGCAAGGCTGGCGGCCAGACCCAGAATCGAGGGGGCAAGGGGCTGAAGAGCGGCAAGGGCTCCGAAGACGTCTTCCAATACGTGATTTCCGGCGCGTACGATTCGGAGGTTGACGCTGGAGGTGCATCGCAGCCCCCCAAGGTGCGCGAACTGACCTCCGACGACGACGCTCCCAAGCTGCACAAAATCTTGGCTGATGCCGGGCTTGGCTCGCGCCGCGACATGGAAGACCTGATCCTGCAAGGTCGCGTCTCCGTGAACGGCCTGCCGGCCCACATCGGCCAACGCATTCTCGCGACCGATCAGGTGCGCGTGAATGGCAAGCTGATCCAACGCAAGCTGCCGAACAAGCCGCCGCGCGTGCTGCTGTATCACAAGCCGGCCGGTGAAATCGTGAGCCAGTCCGATCCGGAAGGCCGGCCGACCGTGTTCGACGCGTTGCCACGCATGAAGACGGGCAAGTGGGTTGCAGTCGGCCGCCTCGACTTCAATACCGAGGGCCTGCTGATTTTCACGACCTCCGGCGATATCGCCAACCGGTTCATGCACCCGCGCTATGGCGTTGAGCGTGAATACGCGGTGCGTACGCTGGGTGAGCTGGCCGAAACTGACCGTCAGAAGCTCTTGCACGGCATCCCGCTTCAGGACGGCGAAGCCAACTTCCTGCGCTGCGTCGATGGCGGCGGCGAAGGTGTCAACCACTGGTACCACGTCGCCCTGACCGAGGGGCGTAACCGCGAAGTGCGGCGCATGTTCGAGGCGGTCAACCTGACCGTGTCGCGCCTGATCCGTACGCGCTATGGCAGCTTCGTATTGCCACGCGGGCTTAAGCGCGGGCGCTGGCAGGAAGTGTCGGCCGACGATGTGCGTACGCTGATGGGTACGCTGGGCATGAAGGTGCCGACGGCCAGTTCTGGCGGTGGGCAAGACCGCCAGGGCAATCGTCGCCGTGGGCCCGCGCCGGTGTTGATGGGGCCGATGTCGTCCGGTTTTGCGGGGGAAGCCAACTTCCAGTCGCGCGGTATGGGCGTTGAGAACGGTAATCGCGCGCAACCCGCGCAGCGCCGTCCGTCGAGCCCGCGTCAGCCCGATCCGATGCAAACGTCCATGGGCTACATCAATGTGGGTGGTCCCACCACGCTGACAGCGCGCACCCGTATGGGTGAGCGCCCGAATGGCCGCGGCGGCGCGGCCGGCGGCGGTGGTATGCGTGATGGCAATCGCGCGCCCGGCAGCAAGCGCCCCGGAAAGAGTGGTGGTGGTGTCCCGAGTGGCAATAAGGCGCCGCGCGGTGGTAGCAAACGCGGCGGTAAGCGTTAAAAATGCGGGCGTTGTGTGCGGCGTTCGTCGCAACGCCCCATTTTGTGGCGGCTTCTAGGCAATTTTTGCGTTTTGCCTCGAAACGTATTACAATGAGAGTCTAATCAAAAGTCATCCTGCAGAAGATGGGCGAATGATATGGGCGTTGCGCCCATTTTTTTTTGCTTCCGCAGGTTGGTCATACCGGGAAATTCTTCAGGAAAAACGTGCATTTGACTGATCTGATTGAGAAAACCCTCACCGCCATGGGTTACGAGCTGGTGGAAGTGGAGCGCGCGCCCGCCGGGCTGCTGCGCGTGTATATCGATCAGGCAGAGAACGGCATCGTCATTGAAGATTGCGAAAAAGTGAGCCATCAGCTCACGCGCGTGTTCGAAGTTGAAAACGTCAACTACGAACGGTTGGAAGTGTCGTCGCCCGGGCTGGACCGCCCGCTGCGCACGCTGGCCGACTTCACGCGCTTCGCCGGCCTTGAGGTCAAGGTGACGTTGCGCCTGCCGGTGGGCGGGCAAAAGAATTTCACGGGAATCATTCAGGCTCCGACGGGCGAGCCAGGCCAGGAACGAATCGGCCTTGAGTTTGAGGGCAAGGAAGGCCCCGCGCTGCTGGAATTCACGCTGTCGGAACTCGACCGCGCCCGGCTGGTGCCTGTGCTGGACTTCAAAGGAAATCGAAACAAAGGGAACAAGCAATGAGCCGCGTCGATGCGCTTGCGCGCGAAAAAAACGTCGACAAGGATGTGGTGTTCGGGGCGTTGGAGGCCGCATTGGCTTCCGCGACCAAGAAGCGCTTTGAAGAAGACGTGGATGTGCGCGTGGCGATCGACCGTGAGTCGGGCGAACACGAAACCTTCCGTCGCTGGCTCGTCGTTCCCGACGATGCAGGCCTGCAGGAACCGGACAAGCAGATTTTGCTGTTCGAAGCCAAGGAGCAAAATCCTGACCTCGATGTCGACGACTTCGTCGAAGAGCAGATCGAGTCGGTCGAGTTCGGCCGCATTGGCGCGCAGGCGGCCAAGCAGGTGATCCTGCAACGCATTCGCGATGCCGAGCGGGAGCAGATCCTGAACGATTACCTGGATCGTGGCGAGAAGGTCATGACCGGCACGATCAAGCGCGCCGACAAGAAGGGCCTGATCGTTGAAACCGGCCGCGTCGAGGCGCTGCTGGCCCGCGACCAGATGATCCCGAAGGAAAATTTGCGCACGGGCGACCGCGTCCGCGCGTACATCTTGAATGTCGACCGCACCGCACGCGGCCCGCAGATCGAGCTTTCGCGCACCTGCCCAGAGTTCCTGATCAAGCTCTTCGAAAACGAAGTGCCGGAAATGGAACAGGGCCTGTTGGAGATCAAGGCCGCCGCGCGCGATCCTGGCGTGCGTGCGAAAATCGCGGTCGTTGCGCACGACAAGCGTATTGACCCGATTGGCACCTGCGTTGGCGTGCGCGGCACCCGCGTGACGGCTGTGCGTAACGAAGTTGGCGGCGAGGCTGTGGACATCGTGCTGTGGTCGGAAGACCCGGCGCAGTTTGTGATCGGTGCGCTGGCGCCGGCGCAAGTGCAGTCCATCGTCGTGGACGAGGAAAAGCACAGCATGGACGTGGTGGTCGACGAGGAAAACCTCGCCGTGGCCATCGGCCGTAGCGGCCAGAATGTTCGCTTGGCGTCGGAGTTGACCGGCTGGCAGATCAACATCATGACGCCGGCAGAGTCTGCGCAGAAGCAGGCAGAAGAAAGCTCAGTCGTTCGCCAGTTGTTCATGGCGAAGCTGGACGTGGACGAAGAGGTTGCAGACATCCTGATCGAAGAGGGCTTCAGCTCGCTCGAGGAAGTGGCTTACGTGCCGCTGCAGGAAATGATGGAAATCGAAGCGTTCGACGAAGACACCGTCAACGAGCTGCGCAACCGCGCTCGGGACGTGCTGTTGACGATGGAGCTGGCGAAGGAAGAAAAGGTCGAGAAGGTATC
>Ga0308159_1002791_pt1 | contig 19200 bp, 12 predicted proteins | sample PhyCR1_FD_201040 | JGI IMG/M metagenome (GOLD analysis project Ga0308159, IMG submission 201040) | Phyllosphere microbial communities from UC Gill Tract Community Farm, Albany, California, United States - DLSLC.R1 | ecosystem: Host-associated > Plants > Phyllosphere > Unclassified | place: USA... | reverse complement strand
GGATCAGACCGGCCGCTCACCCTTGACCTGAATGCGGTAGCCCGAGCGTACCTGCGGGTAATAGTCCCAGATCGCCATGTGCTGGCCGCAGCGGTTATCCCAGATGGCGATGGCGTGGGGGCTCCAGGTGAAGCGGCACTGGAACATCGGGCTCTGCACGTGTTCGAACAGGAAACCCAGAAGCGCCTCGCTCTCGCGCTCGGAAATGCCCTCGATCCGGGTGGTGTAGCCGCGGTTGACGTAGAGCGCCCTGCGCCCCGTCACCGGATGGGTACGCACCACCGGATGCGAGGTGCAGGGCAGTTCCTGGCCCTTGGGGACGAGGCCGCCGAACGCCTTCACCGCATCATGGACCGCGCTCAACCCTTCCAGCTGTGCCTTCATGCGGTCCGACAATGCCTCATAGGCGGCATACATGCTCGCGAAGACGGTGTCGCCGCCCAGCGGCGGTATCGTGTGCAGGTACAGCAGCGAGCCCATCGGCGGTTCGGGGTCCGCGCTCATGTCCGAGTGCCAGTCCTCGCCCGCGACGTAGGTTGAATTCTCGTCGGCGTGCATCCTGGTGATTTCGTCGAAGCCGGGCACGCGCCAGGGCTTGGTGCTGGGTGCGACGTGCGCTTCCCCGAACACGGCGGCGAGGCGGCGATGGGCCTCGAAATCGACAGGCTGGTCGCGCAGGAAGATCACGAGGTTCTCGGCCAGGGCACGCCGCAGTTCGTCGGCTACGTCCTCGCCGAAAGGCCGGGTCAGGTCCACGCCGCTGACGTAGGCGCCGATCGTGGGGTTCAGCTTGTCGACCTTCAGCAGCCGGTAGGTGGTTCCCGCCTGCACGCTTTCCTCAACCGCGACGTCCATCTGTGCCTCCAGTTTGCTATCTGCTCATGGCGAAATCTACGAGCGCCGCTCCGCCTGCTCTTGAGCGAGAGCGCCTTATTCGTTCGCCGTCAGGCCAATGCCGCCAGCAGCGCGTCCACCTCGGCGCGGCGCGGCATCGAAGGGGCGGCCCCGTGCCGGCCGACCGAGATCGACGCCGCCGCATTGGCGAGCCCCAGCGCTTCCTGCGCGCCGATGCCCTGATCGACGCAGGCTGCCACGACGCCGCAGAAGCAGTCGCCCGCGCCGCTGGTATCGACCACCGCTTCGGCGCGGATGGCCGGCGCGAAGATCGCCCGGTCCATCCAGATCGCCGCCGACCCGATCGCGCCCAGCGTCACCACCACTGCCTGGTCGGGCCGCGTCAGCAGCCGGCGTGCGGGTGCGAGGTCTTCCAGCGTTTCGGGTTCGCGGTCGAGCCGCAGGTAATCGGCGAACTCGGTCTGGTTGAAGATCAGCATGTCGCACAGGTCGAACAGGCGCGATCCCGCCGGAATCGCGGGCGCGGCGTTGAGTATCCTGCGGACGGAAGCTGCCGGCCCACTGGCAAGCAGGGCCGCGATCTGGTCGATGTCGGTCTCAAGCTGGACGAGCAGGACGCGCGTTTCGGTATCGAGCGCGGCCACCGCACCGGCTGCCTGCGCGGAGAGGTTGGCCGCCGCTTCCACCGCGATCATGTTGTCGCCGCCCGGCTCGATCAGGATCGTGGCGCGGCCGCTGCCCCGGCCTTCCAGCACTTCGACCTGTGCGGTGTCGATCCCTTCCGCCTCCAGCGCATCGCGCAGCATCACGCCCGCGGCATCGCCGCCCACTGCCCCGGCCATGCGGGTAGCCGAACCGAACCGCGCTGCCGCCACCGCCTGGTTGAGCCCCTTGCCGCCTACGGCCTGCTGCCCCTCATCCACCAGCAGCGTCTGCCCCCAGGCCGCGCGGACCGGGAGGCGCAGGGCGATGTCGAGGTTGAGGGAACCGAAAACGCTGACGCTCATGCCATATTCCTCACCCTGCGAAGGCCCACGGATCGCCAGGATATCCTGCTCGTCCGGTGCTCCACAAGCTAGATGGCCGCCACCTTGCGGGAGCGGCCATCGTATGCATTTGCCGGACGGCGAAAGCCCTCAGAACGAGTAGCCGACCGAGAAGATCGCCTGGCGCGGCGGGATGTACGTGTCGAACACCTGGGCGCTGCCGTAGGGATCGGTATAGCGCGAATTCACGCCGTTCACGTCGAACACGTTGGTCACGGTCGCCGAGACATGGAGGCCGGTATCGGCGAGGGCGTAGCTCGCGAAGAGGTTCACCTGCTGATAGGACGGGGTCTTGTCCTGCGCGCCGTTGTCGAACACGCGGGCATTGTACTTGCCGCGATAGATGTATTGGACGCGGGCGGAGAATTCGCCCGGGCCGACCTCGCCGGTCCACGACGCCGCCGCCGAACCCTGCACTGCAGGCATCTGCGGAACGTCGTTGCCCTTGATGTTCTGGCGAGCCGATTCGCGCGCATACGTGGCCGGGCCGTAATTGCTGTAGAAGCCGAAGACGCCGGCATATCCGGCCGCGTTCTGGGCGGCGGTCGCCTGGGCCGGGTCGAGCGCATCGTAGTTCCCGGTGAACTCACCGTGGAGCAGCGAGAGCGAGCCCTCGAAACGCAGATGCGGCGTGGGGTGCCAGTCCGCCTCGAACTCGGCGCCGTAGATTTCCGCCTTGGGCCCGTTGCTGATGCCGTTGGCGAACAGGATCGCGTCGGACTCGAGGAACTCCATGTTCTTGTAGAAATAGTAGAACGCAGAGGCGTTGAGCTGCAGCGTGTTGCCGAAGAAGCGGTTCTTGCTGCCCACCTCGAGGGAGTCGACGATTTCCGGCTTGTACGTCGGCTTGATGCCGTTGGCCATGCCGAAGATCGTGTACGAACTGCCCCCGGCGGCGGCGGTGCTGTTGATGCCGCCCGGCTTGAAGCCGCGCGTGTAGCTGGCATAGACCATGTTCGAGGGCGTCAGATCGTAATCGAGCGCGAACTTGCCGGTAAGGCGCTGCGTCGTCGTGCCTTCGGTGCGGGCGGGCTGGAGGTAGGCCCCCGATGTCTGGTTGGTGGCGCCGCCCGAAAGGCTGTCGCTGGTGCCGCTGTACTTGTCGTGGTTGAGGCGCGCGCCGGCGGTGACGGTCAGCTTGTCGGTCAGGTCGAAGCTGGCCTGCCCGTAGAACGCATAAGCCTCGCGGGTGATCGACGACAGTTCGGCATAGGTCAGGCTTTCGACCAGATCGTTGTCGTAGGCCGCATTCTGCGGCAGCGCCGCGTTGAGGCCGTCACCTTCGGTGTCGCGGTATTCGTTGATGTAGTTGTCGTTCTTGGAGTGCAGGTAGACGCCGCCCAGAATCCAGCGGAAGCGGCCGCCCGGGTCGGACGCCAGGTTGTACTCCTGCGTCCAGGATTCGGTCTTCTGCTCCCAGAGCGCGGTATGGTCGTAATTTGCCGTCCCGCCGCTGACCACCGAGAACAGCTCCGGATTCAACCCGTCGCTGTCCCAGGACAGCTTGCTGTGCAGCTTCTGGTAGCTGGTGATCGAGCTGAACGTGGCGCCGCCCATGTCGAACTTGATCACGCCGTAGTAGAGCTGCGTGCGGATATAGGTTTTGCCCGGATAGTCCTGGGTGACTTCGCGCGCGTCGGTGTTCGGATCGAGGATGTTCTTCTGCTCGGCTGCGTTGTTGTCCATCCGCGACTGGATGGTGCTGAGCAGCACCGTGATACGGTCGGTGGGCGTCCACTTGACCGCCAGCTTGCCGCCCCACTCGTCGGCATCGTCCAGCTCGTAATCGGAATCGCCGGCAACGTCGGTCGCCTTGCCATATCCGTCGTGGCGGAAGCGCTGGACCGCACCGCGGACCGCCAGCGTGTCGGTGATCGGCACGTTGAGCGTGGCGTCGGCCTTGAGCAGGTTGTAGTTGCCGTAGCCCACGTCGGCGGACCCGGAGAGCTTGTCGGCGTCAGGCTGCTTCGACACGACGTTGATGGTGCCGCCGGTCGATCCCTGGCCGTACATTGTCCCCTGCGGCCCGCGCAGCACCTCGATCTGCCCGACGTCGATGAAGGCGGCGTTCGCGGCGATCGAATTGAAGATGTAGACGCCGTCGACGTGGAACGACACGCCCGGCTGGGTCGAGGGGTTCTCGGGCGTCTGCGAGCCGATGCCGCGGATCGAGATCATCCGCTCGCCGCCGCCGCTCTTGGCGACCGAAAGCCCGGGGACGGAGCCGTTGAGGCCGGTGATCTCGGTGATGTTCGCCTTCCGCAGCGTGTCGTCGGTGACGGCCGTGACCGATAGCGACGCCTTCTGCAGCGTGACGTTGGTACGCTCGGCCGCGACGACGATCTCCTGGAGGCCGGAACCGGAGCCGCTGGCGTCCGCCGCAGCCGTGTCGGCGGCCGTGTCGTCCTCTGCGGCCCAGGCATGGATGGGAAAGGTCGCGGCAAGCAGCGCCAGTACGGAGACACCCGTGGTTTTCGCTAATCGAGCTCTCGTGATCACAATAACCCCCATCGTTGAAGGCGCACCGGATCGATGCGCGCATGGCCGACGCCCTTCGTCTGGAAACCCTCGTCCCGCATTCATGGCCCGGCTTGGGAGAGGGGCCGTAGTCGGCCTCTCCGCAATGTCCCGTGCCGCGATGGTCCTGTACGCCACCGCAGCGGGCCTGCACGCTTATCCCTGAAACTTTTCTTTGAAACGCATGGCTATTTTCCATGCTTGTCCAGATGCAACGTCATTCTTCATCATGCCGCGGCAGGCCCGGATTTTTCCCGATCCGCCGTGCATCGCCTGCTGAACTTCGGCGATTTCGCCGGGGACGCAAGCGCCAAGTGGCCGCGTGCGCTCGCGATCAAATGGCGGGGCCTCATGCGCAAAGAAAGCCCCGGGCGCGCAAATCGCCCGCATTCATGCGCCGCGCACCATATCCGGCCAAAGGTGCGCCCAGGGCCGCGCTTTCTCGAAAGCCGCCGCGGCGGTAAGCACTGCCGCATCGGCCAGATGACGCCCGACGATCTGCAGGCCCACCGGAAGGCCCGCCGCCGTGAACCCGGCGGGGACACTCGCGGCGGGCTGGCCGGTCCAGTTGAAGGGATAGGTGAACGGCGATGGGTTGACCTCCTCGGCCGGAATTCCCCCGACCTCGACCGGATTGAAATGCCCGGCCGGAAAAGCCGGCGAGGAAACCGTGGGGGTCAGCAGCAGATCGTAGCCGCGCATGAAACGGGCCAGGGTGTTGCACACCGCCTGGCGACCCATCGCGGCATCGGTGAAGTCCTGCGCCGTCCAGTCTCGTTCCAGCATCATCAGCAGGCCGGGCAGGTCGACGAGGCCGCGTCCGGCCAGTGCGCGCAGGCCGCCCAGGTCGGAATCGCGCATGATGATCGCCAGGAACAGGTCGAACATGTCCTGCAGTGGCGGGCTGTCCTCCACCACCTCGCAGCCCAGCTCGTCGGCGAAGACCTGCGCCGCCGCCCGGGTTATCTCGCGCACTTCCGGGTCGACCACGGAGAACCCGAAATCGGGCGTAAAGGCGATGCGCAGCCGGCCGAGGGGCGAGCGGGGCGCGGCGGTCCAGTCGACGTCGCCGCCGGGGAGCGAGTGCCAGTCGCGCGGATCGGGACCGGCGATCACCGACATCAGCAGCGCCGCATCCTCCACCGTTCGGGTCAGCGGGCCGAGATGCTCGACGCTTTCCCAGCTGCTGAGCCCGGGATGGCGCGGGTCGCGGCAGCCGGGCCAGGCGGGCACCCGGCCGAACGAGGGCTTGAGCCCGAACAGGCCGCAGAAGCTCGCCGGCCCCCGGATCGAGCCGCCGCCGTCGCTGCCGATCGTCAGCGAACCCATGCCGCTGGCCACCGCCGCGGCGCTGCCTGCGCTCGACCCGCCCGAGGTCATCGCCGGGTTCCAGGGGTTGGTGGTGGTCGGGAAGATCGCGTTCTTGCCGGCGCCGGCATAGCCGAATTCGGGCGTATTGGTCTTGCCGATCACGATCGCGCCGGCGCCGCGCACCCGCTCGACGCAGATGTCGTCGTCTTCCGGGAGGAAGCCGGCATAGGCCCGCGATCCGCTGGTGGTCGGCAGGTCGGCGGTGCAGATGAGGTCCTTGATCGAGATCGGCACGCCGTGGAGCGGCCCCAGCGCATCGCCGCGCATCACCGCCGCTTCGGCGGCGCGGGCCGCTTTGCGGGCCTGTTCGGGCGCCACCACGCAGAACGCGTGCAGCACCGGATCGAGCGCATCGATCCGCGCCAGCACCGCGTCGACGACTTCGACCGGCGACGCCTGCCGGTCGCGGATCAGCCGTGCCTGGTGCGCCGCCGGCAGCAGGGCGAGGTCGGATATCGTGTCTGCCATGCCGCGCTCCTGCCGGGCCCCGATGCCCGCCGCCGGCAGTAGAGGCGATCCCGGAGGCGGGGCAATGGGCGAATGGACGCCGTTCGCTGGCGGCAGGTTATTCGGCGCGGACCGCACAGCGGCGGGCTGGCCCGGGGCCCCCTGGTTGATGAAACACATGCTGGCGGCGTCCCACTGCGGGACCGTGTTGGACTTTTGGACGACTTGCCAGTGGTATCGTTTACATCTATAAGCCGAGTCACACGCCGCTGGTGATACGGGTGCACTCTCCTCCCTCTGCACCCGCAGTCCCGCCGCGTAGAGCCCTTCTCGGGTCGCACCGCAGAACAGGCAAGGGAACCCCGGGAGCTCCGCACTCCCGGGGTTTTCTTTTCAGGTCAAGGCGTTGCTCAGGCCACGCCCATCCGGCTGAAATCCGGGAGCGCATCGTCGTCACCGCCGGCGAAGTCGTCGAAGGCGTGTTCGGTCACGCGGATGATGTGCCGGTCGATGAACGGGGCGCCTTCCGCCGCGCCGACTTCGGGGTGCTTGAGCGCGCATTCCCATTCGAGCACAGCCCAGCCCATGAAATCGTATTGCGCCATCTTCGAGAAGATCTGCCCGAAGTCCACCTGCCCGTCGCCCAGCGAGCGGAACCGGCCCGGACGCTCGGCCCAGCCCTGGTAGCCGCCATAGACGCCCGAGCGCGGCGACATGCGGAATTCCGCGTCCTTGACGTGGAAGCACTTGATGCGCTCGTGATAGATGTCGAGGAAGCCCAGGTAGTCGAGCTGCTGCAGCACGAAGTGGCTGGGATCGTAGAGGATGTTGGCGCGCGGATGGTTGCCCGTCGCCTCCAGGAAGCGCTCGAAGGTGACGCCGTCGTGCAGGTCCTCGCCGGGGTGCAGCTCGAAGCCGATGTCGACGCCGGCTTCGTCGAAGCGGTCGAGGATCGGGCGCCAGCGGCGGGCCAGCTCGGCGAAAGCCTCGTCCACCAGCTGCGCCGGGCGCTGCGGCCAGGCGTAGAAATAGGGCCATGCCAGCGCGCCCGAGAAGCTGGCGTGCGTGGTCAGGCCCAGCCGCCGGCTGGCGATGGCGGCCTTTTCCATCTGGCTGACCGCCCATGCCTGGCGCTGCGCCGGCTTGCCGCGCAGTTCGGGGGGCGCGAAAGCGTCGAACGCGGCGTCGTAGGCCGGGTGCACGGCCACGAGCTGGCCCTGGATGTGCGTCGAAAGCTCGGTCAGTTCCAGCCCGTGCTGGCCCAGGATGCCAAGCACCTCGTCGCAGTAGTCCTGGCTTTCGGCCGCCTTGTCGAGGTCGAACAGGCGCTTGTCGTTGCTGGGCACCTGCACGCCCTTGTAGCCGAGCCCGGCCGCCCAGGCGGCGATCGAATCGAGCGAATTGAACGGCGCCTCGGCGCCGGCGAACTGGGCAAGGAAGATGCCCGGACCCTTGATCGTCTTCATGTCGGAAACCCTTTTGCTTAAACCGTGAAATCGACCCAGCCGGCACCGTCGCGGCTGGCGGCGACGGCGGCGGCGACCAGCGCCATGCCGCGCAGGCCGTCCTCGATGCCGGGGACCAGCGAGCCCTGCTCGCCGCGCAGCGTACCCGCGAAATCACGGTAGAGGTTGGCCAGCGCCTCCAAAAGCCCTTCCGGGTGCCCGCCGGGGAGCCGGGTGCCGCGCATCGCCGCCGCCGAGAGGCCCGGATCGCCGGCCCGCACGATCTCCATGCCGCCCTCGGCCTTGAGCCATTCGATGGTGCCGGGATTTTCCTGGCTCCAGCGCAGCGCGCCGTTCTCGCCGTAGATGCGGATGGCGAGGTCGTTGCCCTCGCCGGTCATGATCTGCGAGGCCATGAGCAGGCCGCGCGCGCCATTGTCGAAGCGCAGGAACATCTGGCAATCGTCGTCGAGCGCGCGGCCCGGGACCACGGTGCCAAGGTCGGCGTTGATCCGCTCGACCCGCAGGCCGGTGACGAATTCGGCGAGGTGGAAGGCGTGCACGCCGATGTCGGCGATGCATCCGCCCTCGCCCGAGCGGGCCGGATCGAGCCGCCATTCGGCCTGCTTGCCCTCGCCCGCGCCGGCCAGCCAGCCCTGGTTGTACTCGACCACGACCTTGCGCACGGCGCCGATCGCGCCCGCGGCGATGCGGGCGCGCATCTCGCGCACCAGCGGATAGCCGGAATAGGTGTAGGTCAGGCCATAGGGCACCGGATGCGCGGCCAGATCCGCCGCCAGTTCGCGGGCCTGCGCCAGCGTGGCGGTCATCGGCTTGTCGCTCATCACCGCGATGCCGGCGCGCATCGCGGCGCGGGCGGCGGGCAGGTGGTGGAAGTTGGGGGTGGCGATGGTCACGAACTGGATGCCGTCGGCGCGCTGCGCCTCGGCCTCGAGCATGGCCTCGATCGAGGGATAGGCGCGCTCGGGCGCGATGCCGTAGCCGCGCCCGGCCTCGGCGCTGCGCTGCGCATCGCGGCTGAAGGCGCCGGCGACGAGGGTGATCTCGCCATCGAGTTCGGCGGCGATTCGGTGGACAGGTCCGATGAACGAGCCGGGTCCGCCGCCGACAAGGCCCATGCGAATGCGGTCAACCATGAATTTTCTTTCCTCTCGGCCGGGCCGGCGAATTCGCCCGGTCTCCGGCATCTAATGAAAACGATAACAGTGCACTTCTAGGCGGGAAACGCAGATTCGGGCAATCCCCTGTCCGGCACGGCTTGACAAGGCCCGAGGATTGAGGCTTTTTCAAAAAAGAAAAGGTTTACATTGGCGGTTTGGGGGGAAATCCACGAGCCTGCCTCAATCCAAGGTATCGAGAAATGTTTTCGTTCGGTGTCGATCTCATCACGTTCTTCCATCCCGGCTTCTGGGGGATGGCGAATGAAGAGGAAGTCGTCGCATATGGCAATGCCCAGCCGCGTCCCTTCTGGGACCGGATGCTCGACACGCTCGAGCAGAGCGGCGTCACCGGCATCGAGCTGACCTTCGCGCCCTTCGGCGCCGACGGCCTGATCGCCGCTTATGGCTCGCACGAGGCGGCCGGCGCCGAACTCGCCCGGCGCGGCCTCGCCATCGCCAGCGGCTTCTTCGCCGATATCGCGATCGAGGGCGGTGCCATCGAGGGCGGGATCGGCGATCCCGAGACCGAGGCACGCTGGCTGCGCAAGGGCGACGAACTGGCCCGGGCGCTGGCCGGATGGGGCTCCGACGTCATGGTCATCGGCCTGCCCATGCGCACCAGCTGGGATGCGGTGCCGCCGGTCTTCGTCGACCTCGGCGCGGCGCAGCAGGCAGCGGACTTCTCCAACCGCCTCGGCGCGCTGACGCTGCGCCACGGCGTGCGCCTGGCGCTGCACACCGAGGCCCACTCGATGTTCTGCCAGCCGCGCGACATCGACCTGCTGCTGCTGCTGACCGACCCGGTCTACGTCGGCTTCTGCCCCGACAGCGCGCATATCCTGCTCTCCGGCGGCGATCCGGCGGCGATCGCGGCGCGCCATGCCGAACGCATCGTCATCGCCCACTGGAAGGACGCCACCGGCCCGATGGCGATCAACATCCCCATCGATCACGGCATCCACCACGCCCACCGCGCCTATTTCTGCGCCATCGGCGACGGCAAGGTGGACTTTGGCGCCTGGGCGGGCCTGATGGCGGCGCGGACCAGCCAGCGCTGGGCCATCCTGGAGATCGACGCCGTGCCCGACCCGCTGACCGAAACCCGCAAGTCCCTGGAATTCGCGCAGGGCGTGCTCGCCCGGCTGGAACCCTCGCGCATCGGCTGCCCGGCATGAGCGGGGGCATGAGCGGGGCCATGAATGGGGCCATGAGTGGGGGCGCCGCCCTGACCTGGCGCGAGAAGCTCAGCTATGCGCTGGGCAACTTCGGCATCAACCTGCCGTTCGGCATGACCAATGCCTACCTGCTCTATTTCTACACCGACATCTACGGGGTCAGCGCCGGCACCGTCGCCTCGCTGTTCCTGATCGCGCGCTGCGTCGATGCGGTGTTCGACCCGATGATGGGCCTGCTGATAGACCGCACCGACACCCGCTGGGGCAAGCACCGGCCGTTCCTGCTGTGGCTGGCGGTGCCCTTCGCCGTGTGCGGCGCCATCGTGTTCTGGGCCCCGCCGCTCGACGGGTGGCAGAAGATCGCCTTCATCTTCGCCAGCTACACGCTGATGGGCATCCTCTATTCCGCGGTCAGCCTGCCGCTGAACTCGATGCTGCCCACGCTGACCCGCGATCCCCGGCAGCGCAACACCGTCAACGCCCTGCGCGAGGTGATCGGCTCCTCCGCCACGGTCGGCATCGGCTATGCCGCGCTGCCGCTGATCAAGGCGTTCAGCAATGGCGACGAGGCGCACGGCTTCATCGTCCTCGCGGCGATCTGCGGCGTCATCACCCTGGTGTGCATGCTCAACGCCTTCGCCAACACGCGCGAGCGGGTGGAAGTGGATGCCAGCGTCGCCCGGCTGACCACCGCGCAGTCGCTGAAAGCCACCAAGGGCAACCTGCCGTGGATCGCGACGATGCTGGTGAACTTCTTCTTCTGGATCGGCTTCACCGGGCACATCCAGTCGTTCGTCTACTTCGCCGGGCAGGTGCTGGGCGACGCCGCGTTCACCTCCACCCTGATGCTGACGATGCTGGCGGTGCTGATCGGCACCGCGCTGGCCGGGGTCTGCGCCAACGCCATCGGCAAGCGCATGACCGGCGCCATCGGCGCCGGCGTCGCGACGCTGTTCACCGCGCTGATGCCGCTGTCGAACGACCATACCTGGCTCGTCGTCGCCAACGTGGTCGCCTACATGGGCCAGGGCCTGATCGGCGGGCTGCTGTTCTCGCTGATGGCGGACGCGGTGGACTACGGCGCGTGGCGTTCGGGCTACCGCGCGCAGGGCTTCCTGTTCGCCGCCTCCAGCTTCGGCGTGAAGCTGGGCATGAGCGTGGGCGGCGCCGCCGGCGCGTGGTTCCTCAGCCTCGCCGCCTACGACGCCAAGGCCGCCGCGACCCCGGGCGTGATCACCGCCGTCATCGCCGGCCACGTCTGGCTGCCTGCCGCCAGCTATGTCGCGATGGGACTGTCGCTGCTGCTGTTCCGCTTCGCCCCCGCCTACAACGCCCGCCAGATCGAGTCGTAAGATGCGCACCCAGTTCGATTACATCATCGTCGGCGCCGGTTCCGCCGGCTGCGTCCTCGCCGAGCGCCTGAGCGCCGACGGCACGAAGCAGGTGCTCCTGCTCGAAGCGGGCGGGCGCAACGACGAGCTGATGGTCCGCATGCCGCGCGGCATGGTCAAGATCTGGACCAAGCCGACCTGGTACTGGCCCTTCCCCGCCGAGCAGCAGGGGGAGCGCCCCGCCGGCGAGACCTGGTACTACGGCAAGGGCCTGGGCGGATCGAGCGCGGTCAACGGCACCTGGTACTTCCGCGGCCAGCCGCGCGACTTCGACGCTTGGGAGGCGCAGGGCAACCCGGGCTGGAACTGGTCCGAGATCGAGCGCTGCTACCGCCAGCTCGAAGACTATCGCGGCGCCGGCTACGCCGAGCGCGGGAAAGGCGGGCCGATGCAGGTGACGGACGTGCCCGCCGGCGACGCCGCACTGACCGCCGCCATCCTCGAAGCCGCGCGCGAGACCGGCATTCCCGTCCACGCCGACGTCAACACCCCGGGCACCCAGGTCGCCGGGCCGACCCAGCAGACGGTGGACGAACGCGGCAACCGCGTCACCGCCTACACCGCCTTCCTCGCCGCCGCGAAGGACCGCGCCAACCTCACCATCCTCACCGGCGCGCTGGTGCGCCGCGTCACGTTCGAGGGCAAGCAGGCCACCGGCGTCCTCGCCCGGGTGGACGGCCGCGAGGTGGCGTTCACCGCCGGGCGCACGATCCTCGCCGCCGGCGTGCTGCAGAGCCCCAAGCTGCTCCAGCTTTCGGGCATCGGCCCCGCCGAGGTGCTGCGCCGCCACGCCGTCGAGGTGGTCCACGAGAACCCGCACGTCGGCCGCAACATGAACGAGCACATGATGGTCGCGCTTTCGTGGCGGCTGAACAAGGCGCGCGGGCTCAATCACCAGTTCCGGGGCTGGCGCGCGTACCTGCACGGCCTGCGCTACATCCTGGGCGGCAAGGGCCTGATGGCCTCGCTGCTGCCGGAAGTGTCGATCATGGCCTCGATCGAGGCCGACGCCGACTGGCCGGACCTGCAGATCGGCATCTCGCCCTATTCGATGGCCCAGTCCGAGGACGACAAGCCCGAAGCCGGGCGCGGCACCACCGAAAGCGTGCCGGGCATCACCGCCACCGCCTTCTGCCTGCGCCCCGGCAGCCACGGCTATGTCGAGATCGCCTCCACCGACCCGGAGATTTCCCCGCGCCTGGTGCCGCAGTGGTTCTCCGTGCCCGAGGACCGCGTCACCATCCAGCGCGCCATCCGCAAGGTGCGCGAAGTCATGGGCCAGCCCGCCCTCGCGCCCTACGTGGGCGAGGAGACCGCCCCCGGTCCCTCGGTCCAGAGCGACGAGGAGATCCAGAAGGCCGCCAACTGGATGATCTCCACCGGCCTCCACGGCACCGGCACCTGCCGGATGGGCCCCGCGCAGGACGCGGGCGAGGGCAGCGTCGTCGATGCGGGCCTGCGCGTGCACGGCGTCTCGGGCCTCTACGTGGCGGACTGCTCGGCGATGCCCACGGGCATCTCGGGCAACACCAACGGCCCGGCCATCGCCTTCGCCTGGCGCGCCGCGGAAGTGATCGCAGCGGCCTGAATTGCAAAGGGGGCCGAAAAAGACACGGCCCCTTTGCAATTTGCATAGTTTGCAACACCGGCGCTTGCTCCACCCGCGCGGCAAATGTAACGTTTACATCATATGGCAAATATCAAGGACATCGCCCGCGTCGCGGGCGTTTCGGTAGCAACGGTTTCCCGGGCGCTGAGCACGCCCTCGCTGGTGCGTCCGGCCACCATCGAGCGGATCGAGGCGGCCATCGCCGACCTCAACTACGAGCCGAACCACCTTGCCGCCGGCCTGCGCCGCCAGCGCAGCGACAACGTCATCGTCGCCGTGCCCAGCATCTACAACCCGTTCACCTCGGCCTTCGTGGAAGGGATCGAGAACGTCGCGCGGGCGAACAAGATGCGGGTCCTGCTGGGGATCACCGAAGGCGACATCGACACGCTGAACAAATACGTCGCGATGATCGCGGGCAAGCAGGCCGACGGCATGATCCTGCTCGAGAAGAACCTGCCCGACATCGTCCGCAATCCCCCCACCAAGAGCAAGATGCCGCCGCTGGTCGCGGCCTGCGAATATCCGCCCGACATCACCCTGCCGCGCGTGCGCACCGACAACCACGAGGCCAGCGCGCTGATCGTCGGCCACCTGGTCGAACTCGGCCATACCCGCATCGCGGCGATCACCGGGCCGCTCGACCAGTTCATGTCGAAGGACCGCCTCTCCGGCTACAAGCTGGGCCTGCTGCGCGCCCGCATCGAGGTGGACGAGGCGATCGTCGCCGCCGGCGACTTCTCGCTGCAGTCCGGCTACGACGCGATGATCCGCCTGCTCGACGCCGACGCCGAGTTCACCGCCGTCACCTGCGCCAACGACGAGATGGCGCTGGGCGCGCTCAGCGCCCTGCAGCAGCGCGGCATCAGCGTGCCCGACGAGATGTCGGTCGCCGGCTTCGACGACTTGCGCTTCGGCGCCTTCTCCAGCCCGCCGCTGACCACCGTGCACATCCCCACGGTCGAGATCGGCGAGGCGGCGATGCGGCTGATGCTCGATTCGCTGCTCCAGCCGGAACACACCAGCCCCGCGCGCGAGGTGATCCTGCCCCACCGGCTGATCGTGCGCCAGTCGACCGCCGCGCCGGGGAAACGCAAGTAACCGGCCCGCGGCGGGCGGGCGCGGAGGCACGAAGGCGCCCCGCCGGCCCGCGCCGCGGGGGGCACGGCCCGTTTACCGGCGCAACCCCGGTCGACATCGTGATGAAATCCCGATAAGCACCGCTATCGTTGCAGGGACTGGCTTACGCTTACATGATCGTCGACCTTTCAAACTGCGACCGTGAACCAATCCATATCCCCGGTAGCATCCAGCCCCACGGGGCGATGCTCGTCTGCGATCCGGTGACGAGCGAAGTGCTGTTCGCCTCCCAGACCGCGGAGGATCTGCTCGGCAAGCGCAATTCCAGCCTCATCGGCCTTTCCCTGCCCGAAGTCCTTGGCGCGGGCCCGGCGCACGACTTGCGCAACGCGGCGGCCAAGGTCGGCGGTTCGCATCTCGCCGGGGTCCTGCTCGGCCTGAAGCTGGCCAACCTGGACGCTCCGGTCGATGCGCTGACGCACCGCCACCGCGACCGGCTGTTCGTCGAGATCGAGCCCACGTCGATCGACGCCACCGCGGCGAAGGACGCGCTCGACATGACGCAGAACCTCGTTCGCAGGATCGGGCTCGAAACCAGCGTCGAGAAGATCGCGGCGACCGGGGCGCGCCTGATCCGCGGAATGCTCGGCTACGACCGGGTGATGGTCTACCAGTTCCTCCACAACGGGGCGGGACGCGTCATCGCGGAAGCCAAGTCCAGCGCGCTGAACAGCTTCATGGGCCAGCACTTCCCCGCGTCCGACATCCCGTACCAGGCCCGCCGGCTCTACCTCGAAAACACCATTCGCATGATCGGCGATGTCAATTTCAGGCCGGTCCCGCTGGAGCCGCCGCTCGCCCCCGGCGAGGAGCCCGTCGACATGTCCTTCGCGCAGCTGCGCAGCGTGTCGCCGATCCACTGCGAATACCTCAAGAACATGGGCGTGGCGGCGACCATGTCGATCTCGGTGGTGGTCGACGGCGAGTTGTGGGGCCTGATCTCGTGCCACCATGATACGGCCAAGGTCATCCCGATGCCGCTGCGCGTGGGAGCGGAACTGTTCGGCCAGTACTTCTCCATGCAGATCGCCCTTGCCGAACGGCGCTCGGCGCTGATCGCCACCAACGAGGCACGGGCCCAGCTCGACCAGATCGTCGCCGACATCGAGCCCGGCGAACCCGTCGACGTGGCCGTGACCCGCCACCTGGCCGATCTCGCCGCGCTCGTCGAAAGCGATGGCGCCGGCATTTCCGTGAACGGCGGCTGGAGCTGCATCGGCCGCGCGCCCTCGGGCCAGGCCGCCATGGACCTGATCAACGTCCTCAGGGCCGAGGCGGACGGCAACGTCTGGTCGACCGCGGACCTGCGCTCGATCGCGGGCCTGTCGGGCAATTACGGCAGCGAAGTGGCGGGCCTGCTGGCGATACCGATCTCGTCGATCTCGCGCGATTACCTCGTCCTGTTCCGCAGCGAGGAGGCGTTCGACGTCGAATGGGCGGGGGAACCCGTCAAGCAGGTCGTCACCGGCCCTTCCGGCGACCGGCTCAGCCCGCGCGGCAGTTTCGACACCTGGCGCGAGGAAGTGCGCGGCCAGTCCAAGCCATGGACCGAACGCGAGCTGGCGGTGGCCGAGGCGATCCGCGTCTACCTGCGCGACGTCGTGCTGCGCTACAACGAAGCGACCTCGGAGGAGCGCGAGCGCACCGAACATCGCCGCCGCGTGCTCAACGACGAACTCAACCACCGCGTCAAGAACATCCTCTCGCTGGTGAAGTCGATCGCCCGTCAGACCGGCGCGACCGCCGCCAGCGTCGAGGATTATGCCTCCGCGATGGAAGGACGCCTGCGCGCCCTGGCCTTCGCCCACGACCAGTCGCTCCAGGCGGGAAGCGGCGGCGACCTGGCGACGCTGATCGCCGCCGAGGCCGGCCTCCACCGCTACGGCGGCGAGGCCGATCGCATCGTCACCGACGGACCCTCGATCGGCCTTTCCGACCGCAGCTTCGGCGTCGTCGCGCTGGTGCTCCACGAACTCATGACCAATGCGGCCAAGTATGGCGCGCTCTCGGTGACGGATGGCCGGCTCGCGCTGTCGTGGCAGCTGTCCGGCGACGGGGACTGCGTGATCACCTGGCTGGAATCGGGCGGACCGCAGGTCACGGCACCGACGCGGTCCGGGTTCGGCAGCAAGCTGATACAGACCACGATGGACTACGATCTCGGCGGCTCGGCCAAGGTCGATTACGACCCGGCGGGGCTGCGCGCGAAGCTCGTCATTCCCGGCAGCCACCTCGTCGCCAGCGCCGACGCAAGGCCGGCGGCGGAGGCCCCCGTCAGCCGCACCAGCACCGCGCTGGGCGGTCTCGACGTGCTGCTCGTCGAAGACCAGGCCCTGATCGCGATGGACACCGAGGACACCCTGCGCAAGCTCGGAGCGCTGACGGTGAGGCTGGCGGCCAACGTCGCGCAGGCAAAGGCGGAGATGGCGACGGCGCTGCCGGAATTCGCGATCCTCGACTTCAATCTGGGCAGCGAAACCTCCGCCGGCATCGCCGACCTGCTCATAGCCTCGGACGTACCGTTCCTGTTCGTCACCGGCTACGGCGACAACGTGACCTTGCCCGACCGGCTCAAGCAGGTCCCGATCGTCCGCAAGCCGGTCAGCGCCACGTCGCTCGCCGGCCGGATCGAGGCCATGCAGAACGACCGGGCGACCTGACCGCCGGGCCCCGCGATCGGCCCGGACGCGCCGATCGCGGGGTGTAATCGGTTGCCTTCCATATCCGAAGAAATATAGAGCAGGGCAGTTTCAGGGGACGACCGTGCCAAGCTCATACAAGACCATCCTAGCCGCATGCGGCGCGCAGGCGCTCGCCGCAGCGGCTTTCGCATCTCCGGGCTTCGCGCAATCCACGCAGGATCGCGAGATCGTCGTCAACGGCGTCCTGCCTTCCGAGGACGACACCTACCGCAGCCGCAAGGTCGATGTCGGCCCGCTCGGGGAAAAGGCGCTGCTCGACACGCCTTACTCCGTCAGCGTCGTCCCGGTGAACCTCGCCGAGAACCAGCAGCTCCAGAACGTGCGGGAGCTGTTCCGCTACATCCCCTCGGTGCAGGGCGAGAACATCCGCCCGCAGTCGCGCGGCATGCAGGCGGGCGTGGTGCAGAACACCCGCATCGACGGCCTCAACATCGCCGCGACCACCGATTACGCAATCGAGCAGTTCGAACGCATCGAAGTGCTGAACGGCCTGGCCGGCGCGCTCTATGGCCCGGCGAGCCCGGCGGGAACGTTCAACTACGTGTTCAAGCGCCCGACGGAGCAGCCGCTGTCCGCCGTGAAGCTGGGCTACACCAGCGACGGCAACATCCTGGCGCATGTCGACCTCAGCCGCCGCGCCGGGCCGGAGGGCATGCTGGGCGCGCGCATCAACCTCCTCTCGCAGGAGGGCGAGACTTACGCCGATACCAGCAACCTGCGGCGCCGGCTGGCAAGCGCATCCTTCGACCTGCGCCCCGCCGAGGGCACCCGCGCGGAGGTGAACGCAAGCTACTATCGCTATACCGCCACCGGCCTGCCCGGCACCTTCTCGTTCGCGCGCGGCGTGAGTTTCGCGACGGTCGAGCCCGATGCGAAGCGCAATGGCTATGGCTACCGCTGGGCCGGCGACGACAACGAGACGTTCCTGGCCAGCGGACGGCTGTTCCAGGATATCGGCAGCGACTGGCACCTGAGCGCGGGCGTGCTCTACATGACCAACGACCGCGCCTCCACCGTGCCGACGCTGACCGTGCTCAACGCCGCGGGCGATTATCGCGCCACCACCGTCAACACCACTTTCAGCCTCGACCGGGTCCTGAGCAACCACGCCACCTTGCGCGGCACCGTGGACCTGGGCGGCATCCGCAACGAGGTCTTCGTGGGCACGACCGGGTTCACGTGGAAACGCTACACCCCCTTCCAGACCGGCGCGATCACGCTGGGCACGGGCAATCTCGCGGACCCGGCCGTCTTCGCCGAGCCGGCGCTTCCGGACTTCAAGGACCGCTTCCACGCCCAGACCACCCGCCAGCAGGCGATCACGTTCGGCGACACCATCAGCTTCAACGACAGCGTCTCGGTGCTGCTGGCGGCCAGCCAGAGCTGGATCACCGCTCGCAACATCAACCGCACCGGGGTCGTCACCTCGCGGTACAAGGATGACGGGTTCAGCCCCACCGCCAGCCTGATCGTCAAGCCGCGCGCCGACATGTCCGTCTACGTCACTTATGCCAGCAGCCTGCAGCAGGGCGATGCCGCCCCGACCGCCGCCGCCAATGCCGGCGACACCCTCGCGCCCTATCGCAGCGAGCAGTGGGAGGCGGGCTACAAGGTCGACCTCGGCCGGATCGGCTTCACCCTCGCCGCCTATCAGATCAAGCGCCCTTACGCCTTCGTGGGCACCGACAACGTGTTCCGCGAGCAGGGACGCCAGCGCAATCGCGGCATCGAACTGACGGCGAACGGACGCATCACCGACAGCCTGAACCTGTTCGGAGGCGTCTCGATCCTCGACCCCAAGCTGTTCGACACCGGCTCGGCGCTGACCAGCGACAAGCAGATCCTGGGCCTGCCCAAACTGGCATTCAACCTGCTGGGCGAGTATCGCCTGCCGATGCTGCCGCAAGTGACGCTGAGCGCCGACGTCAGCCACGTCAGCCAGCGCCCGAGCAACTACAGCAACACCGATTTCGTGGACGGCTATACCCTGCTCGACCTCGGCATCCGCTACCAGACGAACCTCGGGGGGCAGGCGATGGCCTTGCGGCTGAGCGTGAACAACCTGTTCGACGAACGCTACTGGGCCAACGTCGCGCCGACCGGGCAGAACGGCTACAACAGCACCGACAACGGCACCGGCACCCTGGGGACCCCGCGCTCCGTCCGCCTGCAGATGCAGGTGGCGCTGTGAGGGGCCCCGCCGCCGTTCCTGCCGCCGTCACCGCAGCCGCCGCCGCGTTCCTGGCGCTGTTCCTCGCCGGAACCGCAGGCGCGCAGCCCGCCGAAACCCCGCTCACCGTCTATGCAGCCGGCAGCACCAC
>Ga0308159_1002790_pt1 | contig 19202 bp, 25 predicted proteins | sample PhyCR1_FD_201040 | JGI IMG/M metagenome (GOLD analysis project Ga0308159, IMG submission 201040) | Phyllosphere microbial communities from UC Gill Tract Community Farm, Albany, California, United States - DLSLC.R1 | ecosystem: Host-associated > Plants > Phyllosphere > Unclassified | place: USA... | reverse complement strand
GAGCAGGAGATATCACGCTGCCTGCTGAACGGTGATGAAGACCTGTTTGCTGAGTTCTCCGTTGAAGGCTTGCTTCGTGCCGACAGCGCCGGACGCTCCGCTTATTACACCACCGCGCTGCAGAACGGCTGGATGTCCCGTAATGATGTGCGCCGTCTGGAAAACCTGCCGCCGATTGAAGGTGGTGATATCTACACGGTGCAGCTGAATCTGACACCGCTTGAAGACTTACGCAAAAACAGCACCGCCGCAAGGGCCACGCTGTTGCGTGAAGTTCACAACGCCGTTTTCCCGGACATTCCTTTCGAACAATCACCGCTCAAACAGGCGGCTTAGGAGCACCCCCAATGACAGTAAAAAGTCTTCCGGCAGCGCCGGAGGGGCGGCCTTTTGCGCGCGAAAATCGCGATCTGCCGTCTTCTGCAATGGAGCGCTGGAACGGCGGCATCAAGGCCGCAAAGAGTGATGACAACAGCATTTCGGTATTCGACGTCATTGGCGCTGACTGGTACGGCGACGGCGTTACCGCCAGCCGCATCGCGGCGGCACTGCGATCAATCGGCGGTGCTGATGTGACCGTGAATATCAACTCGCCGGGCGGCGACATGTTTGAAGGCCTGGCGATTTATAACCTGCTGCGCGAGTACGAGGGGAAGGTCACCGTCAAGGTGCTGGGCCTTGCAGCCTCTGCTGCGTCGATTATCGCGATGGCCGGTGATGAGGTGCAGATCGGTCGCGGTGCCTTTCTGATGATCCATAACTGCTGGGTGTACGCGATGGGCAACCGTCACGACCTGCAGCAGATTGCGGCGGACATGGTGCCTTTTGATAAGGCGATGAACGATATCTATGGCGCACGAACCGGTCTGGATGCGGCCACCATCGACGCGATGATGGATGCAGAAACCTACATCGGCGGCAGCGATGCGGTTGAAAAAGGTTTTGCAGATCGTCTGCTGGCGGCAGATGAAATTGCTGATGGCGACGACAGCCCAGCAGCTGCGTTGCGCAAGCTGGACGCGATGCTGGCAAAAACCGACGCGCCACGCTCCGAGCGTCGAAAACTTCTTAAAGCATTAACCGGCGGCAAGCCAGGCGCTGCTGCCATCCCTGAAGGTATGCCGGGCGCTACCGACGAAATCAACCCTGAAAATATTGCACAACTTAAAAACGCGCTGGCCGCGTTCGGCAAATAAGGATTAACAATGTCTGAAGTAAATGAAGTTCTGAAGCAGGTTACTGCCAGCATCAACGAAGCCAGCGGCAAGTTTAATGCGAAGGCTGAGGAAGCGTTGGCTGAGGCGAAAAAATCTGGTTCGCTGTCAACTGAGACCAAAGCGGCAGTGGATAAAATGGCGAGTGAGCTTAACGCCATGCGTGAAGCAGAGAAAACGCTGAAGGCGGCGCTGGGAGATCTGGAGCAGCATGTAGCGCAGATGCCGCTGGCAAATGCTAAAGGCGTTATCGAAACCGTGGGTAGCCAGGTTATTTCTTCCGAAGCGCTGAAAGCTTTTTCGGCGAGTATCGAAGGTAACAAGCGCCTTAGCATTCCGGTTAAGGCCGCGCTGCTGTCCGTTAACGTGCCGGGTCAGATCGTAGCGCCAGACCGCCAGCCGGGCATCGATCAGCAGCCAAAACAGCGACTGTTTATCCGCGACCTGATCGCACCGGGCCGTACTGAGTCTAACACCATCTACTGGGTTCAGCAGACCGGCTTTACCAATAATGCAGCGACCGTCGCTGAGAACACCACCAAACCGTACAGCGGTATCACCTTTGCGGAAAAAATCACGCCGGTTCGAACCATTGCGCACCTGTTCAAAGCCGCAAAGCAGATTCTGGACGACATGCCGCAGCTTCAGTCTACGATTGACGCCGAGCTGCGCTACGGCCTGAAATACGTTGAAGAGCAGGAGATTCTGTTCGGCGACGGCACCGGCACGCACCTGAACGGTATCGTTCCGCAGGCATCTGCATATGCTGCTGCCTTCAGCGTGGCGAATCAAAGTGGTATTGATGATCTGCGACTGGCTATGCTACAGGCGCAACTGGCGCGCTTCCCGGCGTCCGGCCATGTTCTGCACTTCATCGACTGGGCGAAGATCGAGCTGACTAAGGACTCGCTGGGTCGTTACATTCTGGCGAACCCGGCAGCGCTGACTGGTCCTACCCTGTGGGGTCTGCCGGTTGTCGCGACCGAAGCGGCTGCGTTCCAGGGTAAATTCCTGACCGGCGCATTCAATGCCGGTGCGCAGATTTTCGATCGCGAAGATGCCAACGTGGTTATCTCCACTGAAAACGCCGACGACTTTGAGAAAAACATGATCTCAATCCGCTGTGAGGAACGTCTGGCGCTGGCCGTTAAGCGTCCTGAAGCGTTCGTTTACGGTTCCTTCACCGCACCTGCTGCAGCTGCGTAACAGCAACGGCGGCCTCCGGGCCGCCTTTCCGGGAGTTACATATGAAACTGCTTCTGATTAAACCTAACTACTTCGGCGGCACTGTTGTTTCTGAAGGCAATACCATCGAGACCACAGAACAGCATGGTCGCGAGCTTATTAAGCTGGGCTATGCCAGTGCGGTGGATGACAGCGCAGCGGAGAAAGCGGCAGCTGAGGCGAAGGAAAAAGCCGAAGCCGAAGCGCTTGCGAAAGCTGAAGAAGAGGCCAAAGCAAAGGCCGCTGCTGAAGCACAGGAAAAAGCGGACGCTGAAGCCAGCGCGAAAGCGGCAGCTGAAGCGAAGGAAAAAGCCAAAAAATAAGGCGCTGTCATGCTTCTGACACTTGAAGAAATTAAACAGCAGTGCCGACTGGAGAGTGACTTCACGGAAGAAGATCGGCTGCTTGAGCTTTTTGCACTGGCAGCTGAGGCAAAGGCGGTGACCTACCTCAATCGCAATCTTTATAAAACGGTGGCAGATATTGCACCGCTTGATACGGACGGCATAGTAGTCACCGAGGATATCAGGCTTGCAATGCTGATGCTGGTCAGTCACTGGTATGAGCATCGCAGTTCAGTGTCAGAACTGGAAATGACTGAGACGCCGCAGGCGTTTGAGTTCCTGCTCTACTCACGGCGTCTGCCGGTATCGGGGTATTAGCATGCAGCGACGTTCATCAAATACCAGTGCAGTATTCACGCTGCCCGATCCCGGTGAGCTGAATAAGCGTATCCACCTGCGGCTGCGCATCGACCAGGCCGCAGCGGATTACGGCATAGAGCCGGTCTATCAGAATGAAAAGGATGTCTGGGCGAAGGTCCGGCAGGTAGGTGCTACCACCTATCATGAATCAGTTCAGGCTGACGAAACCATAACCCACTACATGACCATCCGTTATCGGCGGGGCATCACTTCAGATTTTGAGGTGGTTCACGGCGGTTATGTATATCGCGTTAAGCGCCTGCGCGACCTCAACTCAGCCGGTCGTTACCTGCTGCTGGAGTGCGAGGAGTTGAGGGCTGTGGACAGCGACGGAGAGATGTATGGCTAAGCCGCTTCTGCACGTTGATTTTCAGCAGCCCAAAGACCTCGTTTTTAACCGGGCCAAAATGCGCCGCGCCTTCATTCAGATTGGTCAGGTTCACATGCGTGATGCCAGGCGTCTGGTCATGCGTCGTGGTCGTTCCGCTCCGGGTGAGTATCCGGGATTCAGGACCGGCAGGCTGGCGCGGTCAATCGGCTATTACGTTCCCCGCGCATCAAAAAGCCGTCCGGGCCTGATGGTGCGCATCGCGCCAAACCAGAAGCGGGGCGAGGGTAACCGACTCATTGAAGGCGACTTTTACCCCGCGTTTCTGTTCTACGGCGTGAAGCGTGGTTCTAAGCGCAAAAAGAGCCATCACAAAGGGAAATCCGGCGGTAATGGCTGGCGCGTTGCCCCCCGTAAAAACTATATGACCGAGGTGCTGGAGGCGCGCAAAACATGGACGCGCTATGTGCTGACCCGTGCGCTGCGTACCTCCCTGCGTCCTGAAAGGAAAAAGAAATGAAACTATCGCTGGTGATCGCCGCACTCCGGGCGCGATGTCCGATGTTCGCGGGTAACGTAGCCGGGGCGGCTGAATTTAAAGCCATTCCCGAAACCGGCAAAATGCGGCTGCCGGCGGCGTATGTTGTGCCGACAGAAGACGTCACAGCTGAGCAGAAGTCCCTGACTGACTACTGGCAGAACGTTACCGAAGGATTTGCGGTGGTCGTGGTGCTGGACAATACGCGCGATGAGCGCGGTCAGGCAGCCGGATATGATGCCGTGCATGATGTCCGGCAGCAAATCTGGAAGGCGCTGCTGGGCTGGGAACCTGACGCCGACGCTGGACCGGTGGCGTATTCCGGCGGGCAGCTTCTGGACATGGACCGGGGCCGCCTCTATTACCAGTTTGAATTCATGCTGACGCGGGAAATCACCGAAGAGGACACGCGCCAGCAGGATGATCTTGACGCCCTGGATGAGCTGAAAACGGTCGAAATCGACGTTGACTACATCGATCCGGGTAACGGGCCTGACGGCATCATTGAGCACCACACCAAAATCAACCTCAGCGAGTAAATCATGCAACTCAGACCCAAACGCGGGCGGTCAGTCCCTGACCCTGTCCGGGGCGAACTGCTGCCTTCAGAAGGCCGGAACGTCGAAGAGAGCAGCTACTGGCACCGCCGCATTGCGGATGGTGATGTCGAAGAAGTCAGTGCGGAAGAAGAAAAGCCCGCAGCTGACGCCAAGAAAAAGGGCGGTGAATAATGTCAGTCTCGTTCCCCACTATTCCGTCAGACCTCCGCGTGCCGTTGTTCTGGGCGGAGATGGACAACAGCGAAGCGAATACCACGCAAGAAAGCGGCCCATCGCTGCTGATTGGCTTTGCCTCTGCCGACAGCTCCATCGTTAAAAATAAGCTCACCATCATGCCGTCAGCGGCACTGGCGGGTAAGGTTGCAGGTCGTGGCAGCCAGTTAGCCCGTATGGTGGCGCGCTATCGTGCCGTCGATCCATTTGGTGAGCTGTGGGTTATCGCGGTAACTGAGCCTGATGGCGAGACCGCCAAAGGCACCGTGACGTTAACCGGCAACGCACAGGCATCGGGTTCGCTGAGCCTTTATATTGGCGCAGTACGCGTTCAGGCCGCTGTGGTAACCGGCGATGCCCCTGCAGCAGTAGCCGCCACACTTGCAGCCGCAATTAACGCTAACGCAGACCTGCCCGTGACTGCAGCGGCAGCAGCTGGTGTGGTGACGCTCACTGCTCGCCACAAAGGTCTTACCGGCAACAGCATTCCTCTGGCGCTGAACTACTACGGCACCGTGGGGAGCGAAACCACGCCTGACGGGGTTAACGCTGTGATTGCCGCGATGGCAGGCGGTACTGGTTCACCGTCACTGACTGCAACCGTGGCCGCGATGGGCGATGAGCCGTTTGACTTCATCGGCACGCCGTTCAGTGATTCCGCCTCGCTGGCAACGCTGGCGCTGGAGATGAACGATTCTTCCGGTCGCTGGGGCTATGCGCGTCAGCTTTACGGTCACGTTTACACGGCGAAAATCGGCACGCTCTCTGACCTGGTTGCTTTTGGCGACACCATGAACAACCAGCACATTACCGTTGCCGGTTATGAACCTGCCGTTCAGACTGCTGCCGATGAGCTGGTCGCGCTGCGCACCGCACGCAATGCCGTGTTTATCCGCGTTGACCCGGCCCGCCCGACGCAGACCGGTGAGCTGACCGGCGCATTACCGGCACCGGCAGGCAGCCGCTTTACCCTGACCGAGCAGCAGTCGCTTCTGAAACACGGTATCGCTACGGCTTACGCTGAGAGCGGTGTGCTGCGCATTCAGCGCGACATTACCACCTATCAGAAAAACGCCTATGGCGTGGCGGACAACAGCTACCTGGACAGCGAGACGCTGCATACCAGCGCTTACGTTATCCGTCAGCTGAAGAGCATCATTACCAGCAAGTACCCGCGTCATAAGCTGGCGAATGACGGTACGCGCTTCGGTCCGGGTCAGGCCATCGTGACACCTGCAGTGCTGAAGGGTGAGATGTGCGCCAGCTATCGCAGGATGGAGCGGGCGGGGATCGTGGAGAACTTCGAACTCTTCAAGCAGCACCTGGTGGTAGAGCGCAACGTCAGCGACCCGACCCGCGTGGATGTCCTGTTCCCGCCGGATTACGTTAACCAGCTGCGCGTCTTTGCGCTGCTTAATCAGTTCCGTCTGCAATACAGCGAGGAGAGCGCGTAATGGCAAAGATTGCGGGTACAGCATACGTCAAGGTGGACGGCCAGCAGCTGTCGCTGACCGGCGGCATTGAGGTGCCGATGAACACCAAAGTGCGTGATGACGTGATCGGCCTGGCCGGTGACGTGGATTACAAAGAAACGCACCGTGCGCCTTACGTCAAAGGCACCTTCAAAGTTCCGAAGGCGTTTCCTGTCACCAAGCTGATGGATTCAGACCAGATGACCATCACTGCCGAACTGGCCAACGGCATGGTTTACGTGCTGTCCGAAGCGTTCCAGTTCGGTGAAGCTAACCACAATGCGGAAGAGGGTACGGTAGACCTCGAATTCCACGGCTCAGAAGGATTTTATCAGTGAGTGAACTGCAACTTTCAAAACCTATTACGGCACATGGCGAAACCCTTCATGTGCTGGAGCTGCGTGAGCCAACGGGCAAGGATGTCCGTGAGCTGGGCTATCCCTATCAGATGAATCAGGATGAGTCAGTGAAGCTGCTGGCACATGTAGTGGCTAAGTACATCAGCCAGCTGGGCGGTATCCCGCCGAGTTCTGTCGATGATATGTCGCCTTCGGACCTGAATGCAGCTGGCTGGGTTGTTGCCGGTTTTTTCCTTCAGGCCTGACAGCTAAAGAGCTGCTTAATCTGTACTTCGACTGCGCCAGTTACTGGCGCATAAATCCTCTGGAAGTCCTGAGCGAGGACTTAAAAAGCCTGCAATTGCTTATTGACCAGGCGAACCGGATAGAACGGGAGCGAAAAGCCAATGGCTGAATTTGAACTGAAGGCGCTCATTACTGGCGTTGACAGACTTTCGCCTGCACTTGGCCGCATGCAAAAGAACCTGCGCCGGTTCCGTAAAGATGCAGAGGAAGCTGGCAGGGGCGGCATGGCTATGGCTGGCGGTCTTGCTGCCGGGCTGACAGGTTCGCTGGTTGCTTTTGCCAAACAGGAAGACGCTGCCACTGGCTTAAAGGTTGCCATGATGGATGCCAGCGGCGCAGTCGGTTCGGACTTCGAAAAGATCAATAAGCTGGCTATAGGCCTCGGCAATAAACTGCCGGGCACCACTGCTGACTTTCAGAACATGATGCAGATGCTTGTCAGGCAGGGTATTCCGGCCCAGAACATTCTGAATGGTGTTGGCGAAGCTTCTGCTTATCTGGCAGTTCAGCTCAAGAAAACGCCCGAAGCGGCTGCAGAGTTTGCTGCAAAAATGCAGGATGCTACCGGCACAGCTTCAGAAGGTATGATGGGATTATTCGATACGATCCAAAAAGCTTTTTACTTGGGCGTCGATGATACCAACATGCTCTCTTTCTTTTCTAAGACCAGCTCAATTCTGAAGATGGTCAGCAAAGATGGCCTTACAGCGGCTCGTGCTTTGGCCCCCATTTCAGTGATGATGGATCAGATGGGGATGGAGGGGGAGGCTTCCGGTAACGCCCTCCGAAAAGTATTCCAAGCTGGCTTTGATGGTAAAAAGATGAAGGCAGCCAACAAGCTGCTAAGTCAAAAAGGTATTCAGTTAGATTTTACCGATGGCAAGGGAGAGTTCGGCGGCCTTGATAATCTTTTCAAGCAACTGAATAAGCTTCAGTCATTAACAACAAAACAAAAAACCACCATCATTAAGCAGATATTCGGTGATGACGCCGAAACACTACAGGTGCTAAATGCGCTGATTGATAAAGGTAAAACCGGCTATGACCAGATTCAGGAGAAAATGGGAAAGCAGGCGGACCTTAATAAGCGCGTTAATGCTCAGCTAAGCACACTTTCGAATATCTGGGAGTCATTGACCGGTACAGCGGTAAATGGTCTTGCGGCAATCGGCGGGGCCTTTGCTGGTGATGCTAAAAGGCTGGTGGGCTGGCTGGGTGACATGTCAGAGCGATTTACTGAGTTTGCTGACAAAAACCCGAGGGTTATTCGTGGTGCATTTGGCATCGCAGCCGGTTTTGTGGGAGTAAAACTTGCGCTACTTGGTGTCAACTTTGCCCTTGGTATATTGGGTCGTGGCCTGAAACTGTCTCCTATGGGGATTTTCCTACGATTGGCTGCACTCGGCGTCGGCCTCTTAATTTCAAACTGGGATAAGTTTGGCCCGGTAGTTGAGGAGGTCTGGAGCAAAATAGACGGTATGGCAGGCGCTCTCGGGGGAATGAATGGGGTTATCACGGGGATTGGCGGGCTGATGACCGGGGCGTTTACGCTTCAGGTTATAGGCTCACTCACGACCGCAACAGCTAAAGCTGGAGGGCTACTGTCTATCCTTAACAAGATAGGCAAGCTCAGCGCTCTGACTGTATCCATTGCCGTAGCCCTTTATATGTTTGAAAAGCTAAACGAGATATCTGACGCGACAACTCAAAAAGATGGTACCGAGTCATTCTGGGAGTCAATTAAGAAGAGGTGGAAAGCTGGCGGCTGGTATAACAACGAGCAGCAGATTAAGAGTGGCAGCGTTCCGCTTAACCCACAGAGTATGAGCGGTCCCTTAATGCGCGATGATCCAACGTCATCGAAGGGGGAGCTTAAAGTTTCCTTTGAAAACGCGCCTCCCGGAATGCGCGTTGAGCCAGTAGGTGGAGCTCTGCCATGGTTTGACCTTGATGTGGGTTACAACCGATTCAATAATAAAAGCTAAAGTTTTTCCCTTGATTGCCGAACATGGATGAGTCATTAACTCAAATTTATAAGGGAATATTATGAAGAATCACCTAATTGCTAGTTTTGTCATTGGAGGATCTTTAATCATATCATCTGCAATCGTCACAGGAGCGATTCCATTGAAAAATGAAAACGTACTGCAGGTTGTAGACGGAAGCGTGAAGTTGGGTAACGTCTTTAGTGAAGATGATTTGGTTTCAGCTAAATTGGTATTTAGTGATGATAATCAAGATCAGGTATTATTCGAGAATGTTGGTCCAGAAGAGGCTGGTGCTCGACTGGAGGAAAAAATTAAAGAGCTTGCAAAGCAAATTAATTATAACGAAAAGGATGAGTCGAAAAAGATAGCAGCAGAGAAGCTGTCAATAAAGATTCCCTTCACATTAGTGTTAACGTCATCGGTGAAATACCGCTCTGAGTACCAACCGTCATTCACTTTAAATTTAACGAAAAAAAATGTTGATTTGCCAGCTAACTCAAACATGCTGGAAAGCATCAAACCTGCAATTGATAATTTTGTTAAGAGTCAGAAAGCACAATTTGATGCGTCGCATTTCATAAAATAAAAAATCCAATTTAAACCCGCTTCGGCGGGTTTTTTATTGCCCGGAGCAAGCCATGAGCTGGAAAGACAATCTTCAGGATGCCTCACTGCGGGGCATCGCGTTTAAGGTGGACAGCGATGAGGCAACCTTTGGGCGTCGCGTGCAGGTGCATGAGTACCCCAATCGCGACAAACCGTGGGCGGAAGATTTGGGCCGCGCGACGCGTCGCTTGAGCGTTCAGGCTTATCTGATTGGCGATGATTTCTTTGAGCAGCGTAACCGGCTGATTGAAGCCATTGAAAAGCCGGGATCATGCACGCTGGTTCATCCTTACTACGGCGAGATGACCGTGGTTGTAGATGATGCCGTTCGCGTCAGCCACTCGCAGAGCGAAGGGCGTATGTGCCGCGTCAGCTTCAGCTTCGTTGAGTCAGGTGAATTATCGTTTCCCACTGCTGGACTGGCAACAGGACAGAAGCTCACCTCTTCAGTTTCATTCCTGGACGATGCCATTTCATCGGCGTTCGGTGCCTTTGGTATGGATGGCCTGCCGGACTTCCTGCAGGACGGCGTGCTGGATGAGGCGACAGGCATGTTCAGTACCGTAACCAGTGCCTTTCAGTATGTTGATTCTGGTATCAGCGCCGCATCACGTCTGATGCAGGGCGATTTATCGGTTCTGCTTAGCCCGCCGTCGAGCGGCATGAGCTTTGTTAACCGGTTGCAGACCATGTGGCGCGCCGGAACGCGGCTGACGAGGAATACTTCGGACCTGATGTCGATGATCAAGGGGCTGACCGGAGTCACGATTGATTCGGGCCTGGCTCCGCGCGGCGTCTGGAAAACCGACAGTAAGACGGCACAGGCGCAGACCACGCAGCGCAATTACGTTGCACAGGCGGTACGAACCACGGCCATCAGCGAGGCAGCCGCAACGGTCACCAATCTGCCACAGCCTGCAAACCGGACTGTCACGCGCCAGCAGGACCCGCAGCAGCCAGTCGTGGTATCGCATCCGGCCGTCAGTAACATACGCACTGATTCAGGCAGTGCGGCTTCAGATACTGATACCACAGCGACAGCCACCGTTTCCGCATCTTCCGGCGTAACCACCTCTCTTGATAACAGCTCCGTTATTTCCTGGGATGACCTCGCGCAGATGCGTGACAGTCTCAATGAGGCCATTGACCTTGAGATGGAGCGCGTTTCAGATGACGGACTTTACCAGGCGCTGGTCACCGTGCGCACTGACGTTAACCGCGATATCTCTGCGCGGCTGGAGCAGGTCGAGCGCATGACGGAGCGCACACCTTCGCAGGTTACGCCCGCACTGGTGCTGGCTGCAGACTGGTACGACTCAGCATCCCGCGACGGTGATATTACTGCGCGTAACGGCATCCGCCATCCCGGCTTCGTGCCGGTTCAGTCACTGAGGGTGCCGGTTCGATGAACAACACAGTTATTTTACGGGTGAACGGTCAGGAGTGGGGCGGCTGGACATCGGTGAGGATCGCTGCTGGCATTGAGCGTATTGCCCGCGACTTCACCGTTGAGATTACCCGCAGCTGGCCGGGCGACACCGACCAGGCAAACCGCAGCAACCGCATTAAAAACGGTGACCTCGTCGAAGTGCTGATAGGCACCGATAAAGTGCTGACCGGCTACGTTGAGGCGACGCCGGTCAGGTATGACGCACGTAGCATCAGCGTGGGAATATCAGGGCGCAGCAAAACTGCTGACCTCATCGACTGCTCAGCCACGCCATCACAGTATGCGGGCCGTTCGCTGGCGCAGGTGGCTGCAGAGCTGGCGAAGCCGTTCAGCATTGCAGTGGTGGATGCGGGTGGCGCATCCGGTGCGCTTCAGGGAATTCAGGCCGACCAGGGCGAAACGGTCATGGACGTGCTGAACAAGATGCTCGGACTGCAGCAGGCGCTGGCGTATGACAACGCGCAGGGCAATCTGGTTATCGGCGGCATCGGCAGCCAGCAGGCGCATACAGCGCTGGTGCTGGGTGAAAACATTCTTTCCTGCGACACCGAAAAGAGCATCCGGGACCGCTTCAGCGACTATCAGGTTTCCGGGCAGCGTAAGGGTAATGACGATGACTTTGGCGAGGCCACGACTACGGCTATTCGTTCAAAAACTATTGATGGTGGCCTGAAGCGCTACCGCCCGATGATTATCCGTCAGACCGGCAACGCCACCACAGCAACCTGTAGCGCCCGCGCGGAGTTTGAGATGCGCCAACGAGCTGCACGTACCGATGAGGTGACCTACACCGTGCAGGGCTGGCGGCAGGGTGACGGCTCACTCTGGCTGCCTAATCTGCAGGTGATCGTCTTTGACCCCATCCTGGGCTTTAACAACCGGCAGATGGTGATCGCTGAGGTGACCTACCAGCAGGATGAAAACGGGACCGTGACCGAAATCAGGGTCGGGCCGCCGGATGCCTATCTTCCTGAACCAGCGAAGCCCGGCAAGCGTAAGAAAAAGAAAGAAGAGGATGATTTCTGATGGCTAATCCGATTTCAGGTATGGGCCGTGCGCTGTCAAACCTTCTGGCCCGCGCCGTGGTTCGCGGACTGAACACGGCTACAAAGTGCCAGATGCTTCAGGTTGAAATGGCTGGGGGCGAGGGGAAAAGCGATATAGAACATATGGAGCCTTATGGCTTTACCGCAGCGCCGCTTACCGGTGCAGAGGCCGTGGCCGCCTACTTTGACGGGGATCGATCTCACGGTGTGGTTCTGGTCGTCTCTGACCGTCGCTACCGCATTAAAGATCTTAAGTCCGGTGAGGTGGCGGTTTATGACGATCAGGGGCAGTCGGTCACACTCACCCGCGAAGGAATCGTCGTCAACGGGGCGGGCAAGCCGATCACCTTTACCAATGCGCCGAAAGCCCGGTTTGAAATGGACATCGAGTCGACCGGTGAAATCAAAGATAGGTGTGATACCTCCGGCCTGACTATGTCAGCCATGCGCCTCTCTTATAATGGTCACAACCATAAAGAGAATGGCTCTGGGGGCGGTACCACTGACGCGCCAACGCAGAAGATGGTGGCTTCATGATTATTGTCATTAACGGCATCCAGCGTGACGTGACGTGGCCACCTGACCCCCTTACCCGCGCTGTAATTATTTCGTTGTTCTCCTGGCGAAAGTCTGAGCCTGACGATAACCCTGAGCAGGATAACGGGTGGTGGGGCGACACTTTCCCGACCGTTCAGAACGACCGTATTGGATCGCGCCTTTATCTCCTCAGCCGCCAGAAACTTACCAATAAAACAACACTAAAAGCCCGCGAATATATCAGCCAGGCTTTGCAGTGGCTGGTGGATGACGGCGTGGCGGTTCGTGTGGATGTGAAGGCCGAGCGAACCGGCATTGATACGCTAAGCGCCTCGGTGGTAATCAGTCAGAAAGACGGCAACCGCACGGCATTTTACTTTGATGATTTATGGAGTGAACTTAATGGCTGACAGTGGATTTACCCGCCCGACACTCCCTCAGTTAATCACCACCGTCCGCAACGATATTCTCACCCGACTGGCAGCCGATTCGACGCTGGCGGCACTTCGACGCACTGACGCTGAAGTATATGGCCGGGTGCAGGCAGCAGCGGTACACACTGTGTATGGCTATATCGATTATCTGGCGCGCAATCTGCTGCCGGACCTTGCAGACGAGGACTGGCTGACGCGGCATGCCAACATGAAGCGATGTCCGCGCAAGGCAGCCTCGTTTGCAGCAGGGTTTGTCAGGTGGGATGTCGCCACCGACGGCATACCCATTCCGGCCGGTGTGATAATTCAGCGTGACGATCTGACTTCATTCACCACGACTGCGAAAGCCACTTCAGCAGGTGGCATTCTGCGTGTGCAGGTTATCTGCAATACAGCCGGGAAAGCAGGCAACACCGATGACGGTCTTGCCATGCGACTGGTCAGCCCGATCACCGGCCTGACGTCGGCAGGGGGAGCTGACAGCATTCAGGGTGGCGCTGACGTTGAAGATTTAGATGTGTGGCGCGGGCGCGTTATTGAGCGCTGGTACTGGACGCCGCAGGGCGGCGCAGACGGTGATTATGAGGTCTGGGCTAAAGAGGTGGCAGGCATTACCCGCGCATGGACATACCGGCACTGGAGCGGACGCGGAACAGTGGGGGTGATGGTGGCAAACAGCGACCTGATAAACCCGATCCCCGACGCGGCCACGGTAGCAGCCGTCAAAGCCTATATTGAGCCTCTGGCCCCCGTGGCCGGTGCGGATATTTATGTTTTTGCGCCAGCGCCCCATACGGTTAACTTCCAGATTCGCCTGAACCCGGACACTGCCGCAGTACGCTACGCCGTTGAGGCTGAGCTGCGTTCGATGATGCTGCGCGATGGCTTGCCTGAAGGCGTACTGAAGCCATCCCGCATTAGCGAGGCCATCAGCATCGCGACGGGTGAATACAGCCATACGCTGGTCAGCCCGGCGGCTGACATCACTATTGCTAAAGGTGAGGTGGGCGTGGTGGGGACAATCTCATGGACTTAACAGCGCAGTACCGGCAGATGCTGGGAGCACTGCTGCCGCGCGGCCCTGCGTGGGATAGTGATGACCTGGTGTTAATGGGGCTTGCCCCCTCACTGGCAGAAGTGCATGGGCGCGGTGATGCGCTGATGCTGGAAACTGACCCTCGCTCAGTGACAGAACTGATTGACCGTTATGAAAACATCAGCGGATTACCTGACAGCTGCGCGCCACCGGGGGTGCAGACCCTGCAGCAGCGGCGCCAGCGCCTGGATGCAAAGCTCAATCTGGCGGGCGGCATCAACGAGGCATATTACCTGGCTCAACTGGAGGCGCTGGGTTACACCGGCGTCACCATCACGCGCTACAACAAAAGCCAGTTTAACTGCTTGTCAGACTGCACCGACTCTCTCTACAGCGATGACTGGCGTTATTACTGGCAGGTGAACATGCCAGCGGCCACGCAGATAACTCCAATGACGGCCATCAGTAATTGCACAGATAGCCTCAGGATGTGGGGCGATACCATCGCCGAGTGCGTCCTTTCAAAACTGGCGCCGTCGCATACATACGTTATTTTCAAATACCCGGAGTAATTATGCATCGTATTGATACACCTACCGCTCAGGTTGATAAATTTGGGGCAGGTAAAAATGGCTTTACCGGCGGTAATCCTCAGACGGGTGAACTCCCGACTGCGCTTGACGCAAGTTTTTTTGATTCCGTACAGGAAGAAATATCAGGTGTCATTGAAGCTGCAGGCCTGAAATTGATTAAAGCCAAGAACGATCAATTACTAAATGCCATCAACTTACTGGTGAGTTCTGGACGGCTAATGAACGTTCGCGTTTTTATCGCATCTGGCAACTACACGCCTTCAGCAGGAACAAAGAGAATTAAGGTTACTGTCGTAGGTGGCGGGGGCGGGGGCGGTGGTTCTGCTGCGACTGACGCAAACACACGTAGCTGCGGAGCCGGCGGAGGCGCAGGGAATACTGCCATTTCCTTGCTGGATGTATCCTCATTAACTTTTCCTGTATCAATTAATGTAGGCACCGCTGGGGCGGCAGGAGCGGCCGGTGGTGGATCCGGTGGAAGTGGTGGTCAGGGCGGAACGACAACATTTGGAACCTATATAAATGCTACAGGCGGGTTTGGGGGTGGGGGCGGATCTCTCGCGTCAGATTCATTAACCGCAGTAACCACGAATGGTGGCACAAGCGCTGCGCCGACTACAGGTAACATCCTCAACCAAAGAGGGTCTGCAGGGCTACAGGGTATTGTTGGCAGTAACGCAATTGTTTCTGGTGCTGGCGGAGCATCTAGTTTAGGGGGAGGCGGAAACCCTGTTGCTGCCGGTGCATCTACCGCTGGTGAAAATGGTATCTATGGGGGAGGTGGTTCCGGATCCATATCAATCAAATCATCTCAGATTGGTCGGGCCGGCGGTGCTGGCGGATTAGGCGTTGTAGTTATTGAGGAATATGCATAATGGCTAACTATGCTCTGGTGCAAGATAAAAAAGTACTTAACACGGTTGTATGGGATGGGGAAGAAGAGGTTAGCTTCGGTGACGATGTCTTAGTCGTACTGATTCCTGAAGGAGAGTCGGTTAGCATTGGCTATTCGTATGATGGGAAAAAGTTTACCGCGCCTGCTCTAACGGCTGACCAGAAAGCGGCTCAAGATGCTGCTGCAGTTTCAATGAATATCGCTCTCAAGTCTACGCTCATGAATGAAGCCAGCCAGTGTATAAGTGTCCTTCAGGATGCTGTAGATCTGGCGATGGCGACCGATAATGAAACAAAAGCCCTGCCATTATGGAAGAAGTATCGCGTCTTACTGAGCCGGATAAATGCTGATATTTCCGGCTCAGTAACATGGCCCGACAAGCCAGCATACTAATTTAACGTAGCGCATTACCCTGTAGCTTTCTTCCAATTTTAATAAATGGCAACTCGATCAGTTTGTGCAATATGTATGCAAATACGATTGCTAAAAGCGTCGAGGTAACAAGCTTGGTCAGGTTGCCAGCTTCCATCCAAAAAAACGGAGGATGCTCAAGAAGAAGATACATTATAAAAAAGTGCGTGATATATATCGAGAAAGATATATCACCAAAGAAAGACATGATTCTTGAATTTAATATTTTATAGTTAGATTCATACATTATTATGGCAATAAATAATGGCAGCGCTATGAGATAGAACTTAGTTAATCCAGAGCCATAGACTACCTCTGAAAAGTAAAGCCATCCAGATAGCGCAAGTAATAGCATAATTATGGGGCAGGAGATGGCATTCCTAACCTTCATCCATCCTTTGATAAACGCTTCGCAAAGCCACATGCCCAGCAGGAACTCCAAGTGAAGGGATGTGCTAAAGAACTTCAAAGCGTGATCGGCATATGAGCTATCTCCGAGAGCGGCTACATAGCTGGAGTTGAGCGAAACTGAGCCGGTGAAGATGAGCTGAAGCAGAAAAACCTGAGCTAACAAAATGGTTGAGGCTATTAGCACCCTATGCTTCTGATTGATCATCATTGCCATGCCGAAAACGAAGTAAAACCAGATTTCGTATGAAAGCGTCCAAGCAGGACCAATAAAGTTGAAATCGAATTCCGGGGCTGGCCTATTGTAGTCCTGAAGAATAAACATGCCTGACTTAATCATTGCCCATATTGGGTGGACGTTGTATCGGATCAGGAATATTGAAGAGATTATCAGTATAAAGAGAAATAGCGGATAGATTCGAAAAAATCTCTTCAGAAAGAATCCAGCTACGTTACCTTTCTTTGCAGTGACATAGGTTATAATAAATCCGCTGATCAGAAAAAAAAGGTCAACGCCGAAGCCTCCGTTCAGGAATGCCGTATTAAAAGGTTCAACCTTGCCAATATACATAAAAGAAAAGTGAAACAGAACCACAAGCAAAGCTGCAAATCCGCGTGTGTAATGTATTGACTTTAGCATTTGAATTCTCACTAAAATAATCAGCTAAGAGGCTTAAGAGTGTTTTTATTTCCGGCTGTAAATTTTGAAGCCACTTTTCTTCCATAGTTACGAAGTGGCTTTTCAATAATTCTAAAATTTAACTCTACGACTAACCCAGTAATTAATATCGCCATAGTCGTCATAATGAAGCACAACAATAATGTCTTCGAGGGCGGCTGACCAATTGCTATGTAATATCTTATCGTGCTTTCTTGGATAAAATAAATGACAGGCATGTGTATTAAATATATTGCATATGACCTTGATCCAATCCAGAGAAATGTCTTTCTTAGTGACTCAGGGCAATAGATATATTTTTTATTGAATGAAGCGACAAAAACAAGAACGGCGCTTACTAAGGCCAGCATTCCAACCATAAACCGGCATTCGTGAAGTGCTGGTATGCTAAACATTAAATAGCACAGCGCGACCGCAGTTAAAGGCAATGAAAAGGCTTTACTCTTTAATAGCTTAGGCTCAAACCTCAATGTCCTGCCATCCATGTAAAAAATTGAAATAACAACCCCCCAAGAAATAGAGTCCATCCTAAAGTTCATCAGGTAAGTATCCTGCCTAAGAATAAAAAACTGTATTGATATCATAACAATCAATAACGATGTTCTAAATTCTTTTTTGGTGAGGATGATAAAAAATGGCAATATGAAGTAAAATTGCTCTTCAAGATTGAGTGACCAGAATGGCCCCATGCTTGTTGGTAATGAATTAACAAGCATGTAATGGCTCAGCAAGTTGTAGGTGTAGGTAAGTATACTTAGGGCCTGATAAAAATTCCACTTTGTGGAGCCGAATGCACCAGATATATTATAGATGAATGTCATGAATAGAATTACTGCTATCCATAAAAAAGAAGTGGGAAAAAGACGGAATGCCCGCTTAATAAAGAATGACTTAATTACTCCTGATAAGCCAATACCCTGATCTTTGCACTTATCAATTAAAGGGATTAGTGAGCAACTCACAACAAATCCTGAAATGCATAAAAACAAATCTACGCCAGACCAGAATTGCAAAAAGGTATTCACCTTTGCAAAAAATGAGTGGTCACTCCAGAAATATAGTGAAGGGTAATGCTGCACCAGAACCATGATGATTGCGAAAGCGCGCAGAATTTCAATATCGCTGTTTGGTCTCAGCTTTTCCATTTGGCCTCAAGTATGTATGTTTAGCGGCAAGATAGTACCAACCAATCCCTCACGCGGGTAGTCATAAAAAAGCCCCGGCGAAGGGCAGCTACAGACCGCGACAATCTCAGCAGGCTGCGGGATGGGTGATTTGAGATTAGTCACTCACCATTACAAGCGCCAACAACAAAAACCTTGTAGCATCAGACCCTTTACAAATCTGTATCTCACTTCACCTTGCTCGAATCCCCCTTTAGATATTACTGTTTATGCATACAGTATTTTTCTGAAGGGGGATTTATCATGCCGAGAGACAGCTACATAACGCCAGCGTTCGTTAGGGCTATAGGGAAGGATAGTCGGGGGCGTCAGGTGCTGACCACCGGAGCATTCCAGAAACAGTTGCACGACGTGAATCACATATGGACGCTAAAACAGTGCAATCAGTGGATCAGATACTATCAGCCGCATTTTATGGAACTAGTAACTGAGGAACGTGAGAACAAAACTTGGGCGTTACGCAACATGGGTTATGTGAGGTAAATATGGGATTTCCATCACCGGCACAAGACTATGTTGAAGGACGCATTGACCTTAATACGCTCCTGATGCCTCATCGCACCAACATGATATTCATGGAGACACCAGAGGGATTTGTGATCGTTGATCGTTCTCTGAAAACTAAACCAGGCGACACAGTGGCATTCCAAATTGGTGAGTATCAGCTCGACGATAACCTGCGGCTGGGCAAAATGTTTAGCTCGGGGATCATCACTCAGGATGGTGAAACCATCGATGGTGAGGGGCTGGAAGGGGTTATCGTGCTGGGTAAGGTTACGGCAACGGTTCTGGCTGTTTATGAGCCGTGTAGGCCTATAATTTGAGCGATTTTCTTCATAATATGGCCCCATAACCACCTCTAAACTATTGAATCTATTAAGGTGGTTTTTGGGGCTATATTATGAAAACCTAGCATATTGTCTTGATTTAACTTCTAAAAGCGCCTGATTTAAAATCCCTCGGCTGTAAGGCTGTGCGGGTTCAAGTCCCGCCCCGGGCACCATATTTCTGCCGAAGAAAATCTAATAAAATAAAAGC
>Ga0308159_1002788_pt1 | contig 19222 bp, 10 predicted proteins | sample PhyCR1_FD_201040 | JGI IMG/M metagenome (GOLD analysis project Ga0308159, IMG submission 201040) | Phyllosphere microbial communities from UC Gill Tract Community Farm, Albany, California, United States - DLSLC.R1 | ecosystem: Host-associated > Plants > Phyllosphere > Unclassified | place: USA... | reverse complement strand
ATCGTGCCGAGTGTGCGAGGGGCGACGCCGCGTTACCAGCAAGTTCATTTCAGCCCGGATCAAAAGCGTGGCCGCCTGCGGCTGATCGCATCGCCCAGGGGCGCGGACGGCTCACTGGCGGTGCATCAAGACGCCCGGGTCTACGCTGGACTGTTCGATGGTGCGGAAGCCTCGACGCTGGACCTTGCTCAGGACCGGTATGCCTATGTCCACGTCGCACGCGGGAAGATCGAGCTCAACGGGCAGCGCCTGGGGGAGGGCGACGGCGCACGCGTGCGCAACGAGGAGCGGCTGACGTTGGCCAAAGGGGACGATGCGGAAGTGCTGGTGTTCGATATGCAGGCCCGGGAAGTGCCAGCGATGTGAGGTGGTCGGACATGAGTCGTGCTGAGACGCAATAAATCAGTATTTTTATTGCGTTTTACGTTTGATATCATACGCACCAGAGGTAACTAAAGTCGATAACATTCACTTATCGTGACTAAAAATCACCGCCGCAAAGGAAACTGCCGATGAAAAGTTCGAGAGGCATCCAGGAGCACCAGGTCTGGGCCGCGGCCGACCTACTGATCGCCGCCGGCGAGCGCCCGACCATCGAGAAGGTGCGTCAGACACTCGGCAGCGGCTCGCCCAACACAGTGAGCCCGATGTTGGATTCTTGGTTCAAAACGCTGCCCGGTCGGCTCGGAGTCAAGGTGCCGACCGAGGAAGAGGCGGGGTATCGGATGCCGGCAGAGGTGGTGGCCGGTGTGAAGGCGCTGTGGGACACGGCGCGCAAGGAAGCGTCAGATCTGGCCCGGGAGGCGTTGGCGGCGCAGCGGCGGCAGCTAGACCAGCGTGCCGAGGCGCTGGCGGTCGCGGAGGACGAACTGCGACGGAAGCAGGCTGCTTTCGCCGACCTGCAGGCGTCGCTGGAGGCCGCGCTGCTGAAGGCCAACGAGACGATCAACGGGCTGGAGCGGCAGCTCGACGCGGGTCGGCAGCGACAGGCCACGCTTGAAGCGCACGTCGAGCAGGCGAGGGCCGCACTGGCCGAAGCTCAGTCAGGTCAGCTACGCTTGCAAGGGGAGCATGCCGCAGCGATCGCTGCACGGGATCACGCCGATCGGCAGCGTGTTGACCGGCAGGACGCGCAGGAGAAGCGGCTGCTGCTGGAAGTCGACCGGGCGCGTGAGGAAGCGAAGATGGCCATGGGAACGGCCGCCAAGGAAGCGATACGCGCTGGGGACATCGAGCGCAGGCTCATCGAGAGCAGGGAAGAGACGGCGTCCGCGCTTCGGGCAGCGGAGCAAGAGGCACTGGGGCAGGCGACACGTTTGATGAAAGCGGAGGGGTTGCTTGCGAGCGCGTTGGCGCAGATTCAGATAAGGGATGATCGACTTCGGCGGTTTGGGGAGGGGGTATCGACCATGCGTACAGGCCGCGCGGTCGGACGAAAAATCAATGACCGGCCTGAGGGCGCCCGCCGTGTCCAACTCAGACGTGGTTGATGGAGGAAGCAGTTCGACGACAGCGCTTCCGACATAACGCGCCAGTAATCCTTGGCCGGTCGGCAGTAAGTTGTGCGCATCGACACCACCACCGTTGCAATTCCACGAACCCGCTATGGCAAGCAACGGCCGCTGACTGTTTGGCAGCAGTGTCGCGTTCCTGCCGACGAGGGTTCGTTCCCGCGCTGCGCCACCTATCCGGCGTCGTTTAGAAGCCGTTATAACGGTCCAATCAGCGCACTCGATGCCCGGAGTTGCGCGGCCGGGGTGGGCATGGAGCGCACCATGAGCTCCCGATGTATGTCCCATAGCTGCACCGACGATGCGCCGCCGCTGCGTAAGTCATCGCACAAACCTGTAGCCGATGTGCAGCAGGATCCGCCAAGTCTGAGCCCTGACGCGCAGTGCGTACGGCAGAGTTTCGTGAATGCGCGCACTGCCGAAGCGAACTAGAAGTGTCTTGCAGGGATGGCCCCTCAGCAGAGTCTCCGCCAAGTGTGAGCTGTGCAATACTCTTGGTCCGAACGAATCCTCAGGAATCCGTTGCCTCCGTTGCACCCATACCGATGGACTGGGGAAGGCGCACGCAGGGGAGGCCATGCTTATGCAGACCGAACTTGCCGAATTATGCAGGGCCGAAGACCTCGCCCTCAACGCCGAGGCTTCTGCTACTTTCTCCGGGTTGAGCGATCTATCGAGGCGGTCCCACGATGAGGTTTCACCGGCGTCGCCGGGTGCCCCGGCAACGTTGGGTCGGCAGAGTCCGTTTCCGACCACCCGGTACTACGGAAGCAAGCGGCGGCAACTGGATTGGCTGCGCGAGGAGTTTGGGCGACTCAAGGGATGCACTGCACTTGATGCTTTTGGCGGGACTGGCGTTGTTTCACACCTGCTGTCCGAGTTGGGCTGGGAAGTCACCTACAACGACGTCTTCCAATTCAACACGATTTCAGCACGCGCCCTGTTTTCCTCGGCCGCGGTACAGCTCACGACAGCAGACGTAGCGTCAATCCTGCGGGCAGTCCAACCGCGTCCCGGCTTCATCCACGCCACCTTCGCCAATTTGTACTTTACCGACGAAGAGAATGCTTGGCTCGACGGTTTCATGACTGAACTCTCCCACGTCGAACCCGAATGCAAAGATCTCCTCCTCCATTGCCTGTTCCAGGCCTGCCTCAAGAAGCGTCCCTATAACCTGTTTCATCGCGCCAACCTGAAGTTGCGCCAGTCGCGGGTTCAGGTGAAGTTTGGGAACCGCACCACGTGGGAAAAGACTTTCGCTGAGCATATCCTGAGAACCTTCGAGGAAGTGCGGCATATGCAACGGGGCTGGGGTGGGAACGTCAGAGTCACTGCCGGCCAGTCCGCTGAAGATATCGCCGCGGGCTACGACTTCGTCTACATCGATCCACCCTATTTCAAGCGAGCGCGTGCGACGGACTCCTACCTGTCTCGGTATCATTTTCTGGAGGGCCTGGCACGGTACGAGGAATGGCCCCGAATGCTCGATGTCGGTGATCGTCTGCGGCGGATCGAAGGCACGACGGTCAGTGAATGGACGGACAAAGAAGCCCTCATGCGCAATATCGCGGGACTGATCCAGATCCATCGCAAGGCCAAGTTCGCCCTGTCCTACGTTTCGGGTGAACATCCATCAGAGGAGGAGCTGTTCGCCTTGTTCTGCGAAAACTTTAGTCGCGTGCGCCTGTCCCGACGCGCTTACAGCCGCGCGCTATCCAAGCAAAAATTTTTCGAAGTATTGCTGATCGGTGAGCCATGAGACTGTACAGGAAGAAACTATCTATTTCGATGCCCTGGGCCATCGTCACCGTGGCAGTACTCTTACTATTGGCTTTCGGCGCGATCACCATCCTCATGACCGACAAAAGCGTTTTGGCGAAAGAGGGGCCGCTGTGGGTCTTTGCATCCGGTGTTGTCTCTGGCCTTGTCGTCACACTCGCCCAATTCTGTCTCAGTTGGGCCGATGCCAAAGCCATTGACCGTTTTCGGCGCCTGGGCGTCGAAAACGTACTGATGACTCGCGACGAAGAAGCCTACTATGGCAAGCTCATTAAGACAGCACGCTCCCAGATTGATGTCCTGGGCTCGACAGCAACGCGCCTTATGCAAGACTTTGCCGACCCGAACTCGCCGAAGATCGAGAAACAGGCTTTGATCCATGCGCTAAAGAACGGCGTGCCGGTCCGCATTCTCGTAGCGGACTCAGCACGGCTCGATGCCGGCGACCTGTACAAATACCAGCTCAACCGTAAGCGCTTTCAGGCCATTGCGGAGAAATATTCGAACTTCGAAGTCCGCTACTTTGATACGACGCCAATTGCCGCGTTTGTGCGGGCGGACCACGAGCTCGTTGTAGGTCCGCTGCTGCCTGGTGTGGAGAGCAAGCACACGCCGGCACTCCATGTATACAACCACAGCCCCTATGCAGCATCTTATCTCCAGTATTTCGAGGAGGCTTGGAAGACCGCCACGCCGTTGAGCCAGATGCCGCTATTGGAGACGACGACGTGATCGTACGTTTGAGCGTCCCGTCACGCGTGCACCTCACGCTGATCGATCTCGGACAGGCAGGTTATCGTCGCAATGGCGGAGTCGGTTTCGGCATCACCGCACCGCGCTCTACCCTTGCCTTTGTGTCTCACCCCTCAGTCGACCTAAGCGTCCTCGAATCATGCGGCTATCTGCCCGTCGAAATTACGACGCTCACCAAACGCTTGGAGACCCTCATGATCCAGCGGCACTTGACGCAGGGGCTGCGTCTAGTGGAGGTCCAAATGTTGGCGCGACACGTTGGGTTCGGCACTGGAACTGCCGTCGCACTTGCTAGCCTTGAATCGCTCTTCTTGCTAAACGACCTGAGCGTGGATCCGGAGTTCCTGCGCGCCCACTGCGGGCGCGGTGGTGCATCGGGTGTTGGATTGAGCACTTATTTCACAGGGGGCTTCGTCTTCGATGCGGGGCGACGGTTCAATCCCGCGCCCATCGTCGGGTCGGACGCCTTCGACGACGTGGCCGAGATCCCCTTGGAGATGGCGCGCCTCGACATGGTCGATTGGCCCATAGGCGTTTTGGTTCCGCCCAACGCTCCGGGCATTTCACTGGAGCAGGAGAAGGCATTTTTCTCATGGCGGCTACCGCTGCAAAAAACAGAAGTTTTCGAGATCACGTATCACGCGCTGTTTGGCGCGCTGGTAGCCGTACAGTCTCGAGACTACGATGCTTTCTGCGCATCGATTAATGCTCTGCAACGCTGCGCATGGAAAAGCGCTGAGATTGGTCTACATGGGAATAAGGTTCGCGCATGCTTAGCACATCTCGCTTCGATCGGATGCGATGCCGTAGCGATGAGCAGCATCGGGCCGGCCTTGATTTTTTGGGCACGTGATTTTGACGCCGTGTTTGCGGCTGTAGCAAGCCACTATGGACCGTCCGCGGTGTTCCGGACCCGGCCAGACAACGTGGGCCGCACCCTCACCCATGGTTGAAATCGTCTTTTTCTCCACTAATCGATCGAAGCTTTCGCATTTTCGCTATTTGGGCGAAAGGGCCGGCATCCGAATCAAGGGTTTTCACGAAACCACTTATTACGCCAGCTACAACGAACCAAAGATCAACGATCGATCGGAGCTACTCAAGCTTAGCTATGAAAGCGCGCTGGAGCAATGGCTGAAGCGCAAGGGCGCCAACGACGATGATCACAGTACTTTCTTCTTCGAAGATACTTCAGTCACCGTTGAAGCGTTGAGCAAGAATGAGGAGGTACCCGGCGTCAACGTCAAATATTGGATGCGTGACATGACGTTTGCCAAGCTGGACGCTTTGCTTAAGCGCGCCGGCAACAACCGTAAGGTTATCGTGCGCTCGGATATCGTGATGCACTTGCCGCAACGTTGGCGAACATTGCTAAATACAACCGATCGGTATCTTTCGGTGGTGGGAGAATCCCATGGTGTGATTGTCGACTGCGAGCGCACGATTCAGCCAAACCTAGTGTATCCCTGGCTTGATGGCAAAACGTTCAACAAGTGGTTTGTACCAGTTGGGGCAAGCGATCCTATCAGCATGCTGGACATCACGGAGGCCGACAGAGCTGACTTTAGGGCACGCGCCTTCGAAAAGATTGCTTCAATGCTGCGTGATGGGCTTGGTCTCCTCGCGAAGCAAGAGGAACCCGGCACGCACCAGTTGCATATTCCTGGAATCGCGACCTATCCGTCCATCTATGTCATTTGCGGACCGAGCTGCGCTGGGAAGTCCACGACAGCGGCGTGGATGCGCGATAAGTTCAAATTGCTTCACATCGAAGCCAGCGACTTCATGTACAAGGCATTCTGGGAGCGCCATGGTCCGGGCTCTGACGTGCGAATCGGCGACTTTGCGGAGGCGGCGCTCCAAACGCAACCAGGCATCGTGGCGCAGCCTATTGCCCGGTTTCTACAGGAGATCGACGCTCCAGGCGCGGTCGTGACTGGATTCCGTTGCACAAAAGAAGTGGAAATCTTCCGAGAAGAAGTAGGGGCTAGCGCAGAGATTGCTCTTATTTACCTCAACGCCTCTGCCCCGATCCGATTGGATCGAGCCATCAATCGCGGTCGTGATGGTGTCACGCCGGAAAAATTCGAGAAGCGTGATGCGCAGGAGATCCGGATGGGCGTGTTAGCGATTGCCACGCTGCCGGGTGTCGTGCTGCATGTCAATGACGGTAGCCTGCCAGAACTCTATGGCGCCGTGCGTGCCCGGTATCGGAAAGCCCTGCGGATCTACACATCCGATAGTGAGCGGCGTGCGCAGCGGCAGCAACCACTCCGAAATCAACTTGAAGGCTTGATTCTCCGGGCATTGCTTTCTGAGGGGACATCGAAAAAATGGCTCACCACAACGGAGATCGCGGCGACGCTCAATCGCCGGTTTAAAGAGGCGAAGTCCAAGAACAATGTCAGCCGGTATTTCAATCAAGAGTTCCATCCGTACTATGAGCTACGCTTCCGGCAGCGAGATGGCAAGGAAACGTGCATCTTGGAATATCAGTTGTCAGCGACCGGCATCAGCCGAGCGAAAGAGTTGCACGCCGCACCGGAGGGCAGTCGGCCCCGTAGACGGGGAGGCGAAAACGACGAATATGCGCAGTTGTCATTTACCCTCCCTTCAGCAGAATCCTGATCCCTGGAAAACAAACTGACGCCGGACAACGCTGCCAATATCTCTACGCATGAAGGCAAGCCTTTATCTTTTCTCTGCAATTAATCGGTCTAGCTCTTCTTCTCCCCCGGTTACAATGAGGAAAACATTGGTATGTTTAGCTGCTTGATAAGCTGAGGGAGTGAAGCTGCTGTTCGTGATTACCGCCGCGTAGTCAGATTTGTAAATGGCTCTCGCCGCGTGAATTTGCTGGACGGCAGCATTGCCGACCTTATTCGTATAAAGCTTACATTGGACCGCAACGGCAATACCGTTCTTTCTGATAATGATGTCGGCGCCTTGGTCGCCTGAGCCTTTGGTTCTGTATCCGGTCCACCCATGATTGCGGAAGGCTTCCAAGCACTCTTGCTCGAACTCATGCCCGTTGTCAGTTACGTAGCCTTGTAGCCCGCCATTAGGTGTAGCGGCCTTTAATGCAATCGATTCCTCTATTGTACGAATGATCTCGGAGCGATATGCGACGACCTCGGAGATACGCCTTGCTACGGTACTCTGAATGAAGTGGTCCATCTCATCCTTCCAGCTCGATTCATCTGCGTTGCCGTAAACGTCATGTGAGGTCTTAAGGTTCTTCTGCGCGATTAGAGTATGAATGTGTTCGTCCACGATGAGCTTGATGGACGTTAGCTTGGTATCGTAGATGGCAGTGCGAGCCTTCGCTGCATCTCGGGCAACCTCTAGATTTCTGGCTTGGCGCAACGTCAATGCAAGGTATACAGCTATGCCGGTGCAGGCGATGAGTGCGAGAGCTAAACCTTTGCCGAGTGGCTCAAGACTCCGAAAGGCATCCGCAGCGGATTTGATGATTGAGGCGAACACAACAACGCCGACGATGAAGGCGAGGAATTTCCCAGTGTGAACCCTGTTCTCTGACCTACGTCGCCTGCGTGCCATGCTCGTCTCCTATTACCCGCTTAGTTTATTACCCAGTGGCCGGCCCATCTTGCTGCGCGTTGGACAGTAGATATTGGTGACGATGACGCGATGGTCGTCTCGTAGCAAGATCGGCAGCCAGCGGCGGCAGCGCCGCCCTCTGGTGAACCTCAGACACTGACTTTGGTGCCCTCCGGCTGTAGCCACGGTCGGGCGTGGCTCCGTGAGCGGCTCGGGAGGCACACACCACTACGGCGCCATCGCGTTTCATTTCAAGCAATGGGGGCATTGGGCACCCCTTGAGCAGTCGTCAGAGGTCGTGACCGGGCGGACTCCGATTCACATCGTCAGACGCGATGGTTCAGAGGTTAAATTGGCCGCTGTCGGCAAGGGGAGCCCCGGCGGCTGCATTCCCTGGTGCTGCGGAAGCGACGGTAGATCAAGTGCTCAGGCAAATTCCCAAAAGTGCACTGTGCCTTGCGTATCTTGACCCCTACAACCTCCAGTACCTCTCGTTCAACGTGATCGAGAAGTTGGCCCGCCTGCCCTATGTCGACTTTGCAGTCCATTTCAGCACGATGGATTTGCGACGCAACATCCTGATGGAGTACAACCCCGACCGAGCGCGATTCGACGACGCGGCACCTGGTTGGCGCCAGCATGTCGATCCTCTTGCCTTCGTACGTGGCGATGCTGATGAGGAATTTTTTGACTATTGGTGCGGACTGGTCAAAAAACTCGGGTTCTCGATAAGTCACCGCATGCCTCTGGTTCGCGATAACGGCAATCGGCCCCTTTATCACCTAGTCTTCTTCCGCCGCCATGAGCTTCCGAACAGAATCTGTGGCGATGTAGCTCAAGGCCCAAATCGGGAGTTCAATTTCTGATTGGAAAATATCAGTTCTTAAAGCGGTTAAAGTGTTAACTCGATGGCGAAGAACCACGCGATGCATGTCGTAAGAGCAAGCGAAGCGTTATCTCGCCGCGGATGAGAAAAAATGAAGATCGCCGTCCTGCAGGCGCCAACTTTTTTCAGCCTCGAGGCGATCGCGCATTCGCGAGGCGCTGACAAGAATGGTTGCCACCGCGACAATAGACGGTGGAGCCATCGGTATGAACCAAGGCGTCAGCCTCGGCCTATTCGGCGTCACCGCGGCAGCGGCAATGCCCGCGCGAGCCACTGACTTCATCTTGGCATCGTTCATCCAGCGCCGCAGCAAGTTGGCGTTGGTTTCGTGTGTCAGCGCCACCGCAGCGATCGAGACGCCTGCCCGCGTTAATCAGTCATTTCATCGCCATCAGGGCGGCATAAAAGTTGGGTGGCTGCCCTTGAGCTGCTCGTTGAGGTCGTGCAGCGGCATGCGTTGCTTGCTTTTTGGGTGCGTTGTTGGGACGCGGCACTCATCGAACAAGCGCTCGACGGCTGAGCGGATGCGATTGGCTGCTGCGGCCTGATTCCCCCGCCACTATACGAAGGCAAGCCTGATCTGCACCTGGGTCGCTCTGGGCAGGCATTAGGCAGGTCGATCAGTGGTGGCGACCGGTTGAGGTGAATCGGCATGAAGGCAGCCGCGTAATTCATCCCCTGTGGCTAGACAGAGGGTTATAGGGGTTTTGCTTAGCTGCTGGACATATCCTCGTGGAGATCTACCTGTTTATGATCCATGCTGGCGTATCGCCAACGGCTTTCAGTGGCGTTGTGAAGCAGTCAGGAGGCAGCTTGCAGGTAGTCAAGGATTGTTTTCGCGCATTCCTGCAATCGAGAGGCATGGATAAGGCCAATGGCCAGATGCTCTTTCGATACCGGGCGACGCTAGAGGAGTATCGGGCGATCAGGGAACTGCTCGCGGCGCGCCTCGTGGCTTTGGGCGGCGCACCCTGGCGTTTCGAGTCCCGCGCGGAAAGTGCGCTATTTGTTCTCTATGCGTCCGAATGGTGGCGGCGCGAGTATGAGGGCGGCGCCTGGCGTTGGACTAGCATTTTTCGTTCGCTCACGACGGGCCCTTATCGCGCGGACCCCATGGAGCGATCGGTCATCGTTGAGCTGGGCCTGCGCGCTTGGGGTCATCGACCGAGCGAGGACGGCAAGAAATACCTCGGCGCCATTGTCGCGCAGGGCGGACTCCCCCTGAAGATGGTGGCGCGTGGAGACGGCGCGACATCGCGGCTCCTGCTCGGCGCGGCCCGCAAGGCACAGTTGCTGGGCTGGGAAGAGCAGCAGATCGCTGGCTACTTCGAGAGCCACGCCGACGATATGGTCCAGCACCTGAGAGCACCGGAGATCTACAGGCTGCTGGCGGAGATGGTGATGACGAGCCTTTCGCTGCGCCGGGACCATGGGCTCGCCGGTTCAAGCAACCCCGTTCAGGCGCTGGAGCAGGCGGAGCCGCGTTGGAGGGAGCGCTTTCCCATCGCGATGGACGACCAGGCGGTTGAGCCCCTGCTGGTGGGGCTCGTTCGCGAGGTGTCCCGCCAGTCGAAGTCAGGAGCGGCTTACCCGGTCTCGGTAACGCGGTCGCTGGTTCGGCTGGCTGGAGCCGAGGACTTCGCGCTGTCCATGAGCATCCAACTCCCGACCACGATGTCGGTCGAGGCATTGGCGAGCGCGATGGAGGTAACGCCATCCCAAGTGCCACAAACGTTCACGTTGGAAATCGCAGGCCGCCAGCGCATCCCGGTCGGCCAGGGACGTCAGCTGCTGGGTGGGCAGTCCAGCACGGTGCTGCTGGTGGGCAAGCCTCTTCGCTTCCTCGGCGCGGAGGCCTGCCACGAGGTGTTGGTGGCGCTCCGCGGCGTCGGTGCCGACATGGTCTCTCCGACTTCCGTGCCTGGCGGGGAAGCCCTGGATGAGTCGCAGCCTTGGTGCTTCGCCACCCTTGCCGGTACTCTCACTTTGATCGGGATGGGTTCATGCAGGGTCGCTGGCGAGGTGGCGTATGTGCTTGCCCCAGGTCATTTCAAGCTTGTACCGCGAGAAGGTTCGTCCGTCGTTGTGGCGGGACAGGTTGGCGACCTACCCGAGCCGCGATGCGCTTACAAGGTCCAGGGGACGGTAGACATTCTTGTAGACGAAGACGCTTACTGCATCAGGACTGGCGCGCAGGACGAGGACGGCGAGCAATTAGTTTGGAAGGGAAATCGCCATTGGTTTCACTCCTCGCCCTTTCCGGTGTTCCGTGGTGTGCCCAGGCTCTACCGGGTGGATGCCGAAGGCCGCCGACACGCGGTTCCCGACAAAGACATCGAGTGGGTGCAAGCCGTGCGCAGGGGAGCGCCGTTGGCGAATGTGAGGGGGCACCGCGGGCCGGTCGACGCATGGCTGTCGGTCGAGGGCCGGCGCCAGCGCCGCTTCCGGATGGCGCTCGTCGCGCCCGATGCCCGGATCGCGTTCACTTCGGGCGCCGACGAATGCGACGGATCGATCGAGTTCCATGGATGGGGCGTTTCCGCGCTGCACGCGGACGCAGGGTTGTCCCGGGGCCACTCGACTCAAGGTCTGGTCACCGGCTTGTCCTTGCAGGCGACAGGCCAGCCACCCGCGTCGATGGGCGTGATCGCCGAATGGTCGACGGCATGGCCGGTCCTCCACGTCGACCTGCCTTTTCCATCCAGCGGGGGAAGGTTCAGCCATTCCGAAGGTCGCGTGCTGCCTCAAGGTGCGATGCTACCGACGAGGCATGTTCAGGACATTCGGGTCCAGGTCTTCGACAGAAATCCCACGGCGCCCAGGGCTTACCGGCTCGAAATTCAGCTGCAAGGCGAGTCGCTAAGAAACAGAGCTCGGCGTGCCCAAGTCAAGGTCCCGCTGGACGCGAACGGCGTCGGGGATGTGCGCTTCCTCGAGATCGAGTCGACCCTGAATAGCCTGTTCTGCCAAAGCGATCACCTCGACGCATGCCTCGAAGTCACACTTTTCGCGGGACCCGCCGCGATCCGATCGCTGAAGCTCGCGCGCTACGACCTCGAACTGGAGCGTGACCTTCAATCCCTGGCCATTCCTACCACTCGGCTAGCGAATCTGTCCGCGGTTCAGCGCCAGGGAATCGCGCTGCTGGCCATTCCTCTTCTCGATCGATCACACGCACCGCGTGAGCTGGCCGAAGCCCGGACGGACGACGTGCCCGCTGGTTCATGGGACATGACTCACCTACCCGCCGGGCTCAGCCCTTGGTTGGTCTATCCGAGCGCGGGATCGAGCCTTCAGGCGAGGCCAACGCTGTGGTCTACGACCGCGTTCGACAAGCTGGGCACGCTACAAGGGCTTGGCGACGGGCTTTGTCCTCTGGCGGGCGCGATGGCCATTTCTTCGCCGGAGGAAAGGACGCGCATGCTGGGCATGGTGATCGAGGCGATGGCCGCGGACCTCGACCATCCGTCATGGAGGCTGTTGGCCCACCACTACCAGCAGCTCAGGCACCTCCCCCTGAGCACCCTGGATTACTGGCGGGTGGTCGGGCGGAACCAGGATGCTTGCCTCGCGGTCGTGCTCAAGTTCCCGGGTGACCTGCACGATCTGATGCAGAGGATGCGGGAGGAACTTGGCGTCTTGTGGGAACTCACCTCACGAAGAAGCCTACAGCACGCGCACGTCGCGCTGTCGACATCGCTGGCGGGGCAATTGGGGCCCGCGGTCGCGGCGGATCTGAGCCGTCAGCTCGTGGACGACCTGTTCGCGAAGATTGGCTCTGCCGCCGAATCGCTGGCGATGCAGGTGGAACAGGTGCTGTTTCAGGCGTCAGGTGTCCAGGGCATCCGGTTCGAGCGGCTGGTCGCCGACGCGAGTCGCGCCCCGAGCGCGATTCTCCGGCAGCTTTGGCACGGTGAGGACAGCCTGCTCCAACGGGTACTCCTACGCAGCCATGCGGACGATGGCATCTGGCCGTACTTCAAGCTCTGGGAGGACCTGCTGGAGGCCATCCAGCGCCATGGCGATGCCCCGAGCGTCGCCTTCCTGCACCATGTGGGGACCCAGTTGCTTTGGCTCCCGAAGCAGTCGACGGGCGGATCGGACAACAACCCGAGGCTGGACGTGGCCAACTCGCCATTGCTGGTGGGGTACCTTGTTCAGGCGTGCGATGCGAACACGTGGCTTCAGTCGGGCGGCACCATGGCCGCTCTGAGGCAGGTGAGGGCTTTCGACCCGACGTGGTTCGACCTTGGCATACAGGCGGGCTCGCTGCTAGCCATGAAGGCGCACGCCCACCGAGCGTCCGCCACCCCGCCGGCCACCGCTACCCGTACCAGGGGGCGGGCGCCTACCCAACGTCGAGACCGATTCGCATGAAGTTAGATTTTTTCTCTTCGCTGCTGCCCGAACTGAGCACGCGAGCGGCACGCGCGACCGTTGGCATCCTGGGGTTCTCCAACGCGCCCTTGCGAAGGCATCTCCTGTCGCTGTTTTCGCGGGGCTATGGAGATCCTGGCTGCTTCGTCGGGGAGCCGGTCTTCGAATCGACGTTCGGGTGGCGGACCGCCGACGAAAAGATGTCCCAGCTGTCGGGCAAGCTCTTGCACCCTAGCGTCGTCAAGGCCATGGACAAGCCCTGGGGCGAGGATTCTGCGGACTACCGCTTCCCGTCGGACGCGCTTCCCTATGCGCACCAGCTAGCGGCCTGGCGGGCGCTACTGGGGCCAGGTCGTCAATCAGTCGTGGTCACCAGCGGCACCGGATCCGGCAAGACCGAGTGCTTCATGGTGCCGGTACTCAGCAGCATCGCCCACGGCCAGGAGGGCAGTGATACAGCCGGTGGGGTAGAGGCCATCTTCCTCTATCCACTCAATGCCTTGATTCAGTCCCAGCGGGAGCGGCTGCGCGCTTGGACCGGGCCGTTCGCGGGCGGCATCCGGTTCTGCCTCTACAACGGGATGACGCCTGAGGAGGCGAAGGTAGAGAAATACCGGGAGGCGCCAAACGAAATACACGATCGGGCGACACTGAGGGCGAGCCCGCCGCAGATTTTGGTGACCAACCCGACCATGCTGGAATACATGCTGGTGCGTGCTCAAGATGCGCCCATCCTGGAGAGGTCCAAGGGCAAGTTGCGCTGGATCGTCCTGGACGAGGCCCATAACTATATTGGCTCCCAGGCCGCGGAGCTGGCGCTGCTCCTGCGCCGCGTGCTCCACGCCTTCGGGACGTCCGCGGACCAGGTCCAGTTTGTGGCGACGTCGGCGACGATCGGCGCGGGGGATGAAGCGGGAAGTCGCCAACTGCAGGAGTTTTTGTCCCGCCTGGCGGGCGTCGGCCCTGAGCGCGTGACGGTCGTGCACGGCGAAAGAGCCATCCCAGGGCTCGGCGTCCAGGTAGATCCTATGGCTGTGAGCGAGGGGCTTGACGCGCTGCGAGCGAGCGCCACCCAAGACCCGGAAGGGTTGTACGAGCGGCTCGCCGTCGATCCGGTGGCTCGGAGGATCCGGTCGCTGTTCATTCCCTCGGAAGGAGGGCGGGGCTTCCAGCCCTTGTCAGCGGTGCGGGCGGCGCTGGGTCCCGTCGCACAGGAAGGTCGCGAACTTCAGGCGCTCCAATGGCTGGACACGCTGACCGCCGCGGTGGCGGGCAAGGGACGCTCGACTTTGCCTTTCCTTCCGCTTCGGCTGCATGTCTTCCACAATACGATGAGTGGGATGTGGGCCTGCGTGGATGCGCGGTGCGGCGCGAGAAAGGGCACGGCGCTCGACGATCCCGACTGGTCGTTCGGTGCGGTCTACACAGAGGAACGCAAGCACTGCGCTTGCGGAGCTCCCGCCTATCCATTGATCTCGTGCAATGACTGCAATCAGACCTTCCTCGGTGCCGATCTGGTGACCACCGGTTTGAGCCAGCGGCTGGTCGCGCCGGTGGAGATGGAGGCCGACGAGTTCGCGCTCGACCGGGACCCCGTGGACGATGCTGACGCCCTGGAGGAAGCCGAGGGCGGGGAGGGCCTGGAACTGCCAGCGGCACGATCGCGCGTCCTCATCGCTAACACCGATGCGTCCCGGCCACCGTTGCTGTTGGATCGGGGGACCCAACAGGTCGTTCCCGAGCCATCCGGAGATACGGTAGAGGCCTGGGTGCAAGACGTCTCCATCGTCGACGACCAACTGGTGCTGGCCTGCCCCGATTGCGGAGGCCACGAAGTCGCGCACCGCCAATTTCGCAAGCCAAGGTTGGGTGCCCCCTTTTACCTCGGCAACGTCATCCCGACGCTGCTCGAGTTCTGTCCCGATGGAGACCTTCCGCTAGACCTGCCGCGAAGGGGACGGCGGATGATCACGTTCACGGACAGCCGGCAGGGGACCGCCCGCATCGCCGCGAAGCTGCAGCAGGACGCCGAGCGCAACGCGCTGCGCGCCGCCGTCTATCGGAAGCTGGTTTCCGAGACCGCATCGGGTGGGGGCGAGGGCGCGAAGCTGGAGACGGACCTGGCTCAGTTTCGTGCATTGCTTCCTGAGGAGGGCGCGCCGCTGCGGCCGTTCATCCTCGGGCAAATCCAGGAAATCGAGTCCAAACTTCGACGAAGTTCTTCCGGAAGGGTCGTCAACCACGACCATCTGGTCGCTTGGTTGTCGACGCAGTCGGCGGACATAGGCCGATGGATCCATGCGGCCTACGCGGAGTCCGATGAGTCCTTTCGGAACAACAAGGGCCAGGAGCTGCTTGCCAGGATCCTGCTGTGCCGAGAACTTGGCAGGCGTCCCAAGCGACAGAACAGTTTGGAGACGCTGGGCCTCGTGTCGGTTCAATACCCCAAGCTGTCCCTGGTCACAACGCGTCGACCGGCCGTCGAGCAGGCCGGCTTCACGCTGGATGAATGGCGCGCGTTCCTGAAAATATCCTTGGATTTCTTCGTGCGGCAGCATTGGGCTATCCAACTGCCTTCAAATTGGCAACGCTGGGGCGCGGAGCGGGTCTTTCCCAAGCAGATCCTTCCGCCGAGCTCGGTCGAAAAGCCTACCAGCAAGCTCATCAGGTGGCCGAAAGTGGCGAACCGCAAGCGCCAAAGTCGCCTGGTCCGGATCCTCGCGCATGCACTGAAGCTCGACCACCAATCGGGGGGCGGGCGGGATCGCATCGATGCGCTACTCCTCGCAGCTTGGGACGACCTGACAGCCACAACCGGCCTGCTGCAGATCGGTGGCGATCAGGGGCGCTACCTCGACATGGCGGATTTCGCGTTCCAGAACATCACGCACGCATGGGTTTGCCCGGTCACCCGACGGATCCTGGACGTGACGCTACGTGGCGCGACCCCCTACCTTCCAGAGAACGCCATCCACGACGCCGTGACCCAGTGCCGCGCGATCACGATACCCGTCTGCGGCGAGATCGCTCAGGACCATGCGAGCGACGACGATCGGATCGCGGCTGCGAGGGCCTGGGTGCGCGCTCATCCGGCGTTGGAAGACGCGCGGGTGGAGGGCGTCTGGTCCGATTTGAATGAGCGGATTGTCGAGGGTGCCGGCTACTACCGCGCGGTCGAGCATTCTGCACAGCAGAGTGGAAGCAGGCTCGAGCAATACGAAGGTTTGTTCAAAAAGGGGTTGATCAACCTGATGAGCTGCTCTACCACCATGGAGATGGGGGTGGATATCGGGGGCATCAACATGGTGGCCATGAACAACGTCCCGCCCCATCCAGCCAACTATTTGCAGCGGGCGGGCCGCGCGGGCCGGCGGGCGGAGACGCGCTCGATCGCGTTGACCGCGTGCAAGAACAATCCGCACGACCAACACGTGTTTCACGACACCACTTGGCCGTTCATTACAAGGCTGCGCACACCAGGGATCTCTCTATCCAGCCCGCTTATCGTCCAACGACACATCAATTCCATGTTGCTGGCGCATTTCCTGCGGCTGCAAAGTAAGGAAGGGAGGCTGAACAAGCTGACGCTCGAATGGTGGATGCTGCCTAAGGGGGAAGGTCGACAGGATCGATTTGTTGCCTGGTGCGAGTGTTTCGACGAGACGAAATACCTTGGCCTGGCTGCTGGACTGTTGTCGCTGACGGCACGCACCGTGTTCGAGGGCCGCGGCGTGCGTGCGCTGGTCGCGGAGGCCGGGCGTTCAGCCGCCCTCCACGCAAGGCGGTGGCACGAGGAGTTCGACGCCATCGAAGCGCAAATGAAGGAACTTAGCGCGAGGGATGCAGACGACAAACTGCCCCTGCGCGCGCTGGAAGTACAGTCGACCCGCTTGAAGGGCGAGTACCTGCTGCGCGAGCTATCGACAAGCGGCGTACTACCAGGGTACGGTTTTCCGACCGATATCACCACCTTCGAGACCCTCAACAAGGATTCGCGGGAGGTGCAGCGGCAAAGGAGCAGCAAATCGGAGGGCGGTCGCGAGGACAACAGGTTCCAGAGGAGGGAACTGCCCAGCCGCGACACCGTGACGGCGTTGCGGGAGTACGCACCTGGCGCGAGTGTCGTCATCGATGGCCTCGTTTACCAGTCGGCGGGTATATCGTTGAACTGGCACGCGCCCGCGACGCTGGACCAAGTTAACGAACTCCAAAACATTCGACAGGCATGGCGCTGCGGGCATTGCGGCACCAGCAGCACCTTCGTGCTGGCCCAGCGGCTCGGGCATTGCCACGAGTGTGGCTCCGCTTTGGAGGCCGGGGAGCGGAACTCGCTGCAGTATCTGGAACCCGCCGGCTTCAGCGTGGACGTCTTCGCCGAGACGCACAACGACATCGCCCACCAAGACTATGTGCCGGTCGAGCGACCATGGATCACGGCGACCGGCATGTGGATACCGCTCCCTAATCCGGGACTTGGACGCTTTCGCTCAACGCATCAAGGCTCCGTGTTCTACCACTCGTCGGGGACGAATAGGTCAGGCTACGCGCTCTGCCTCGAATGCGGGCGGTCCGCCCCCATGGGGAACGAAGGAGATCCTTCCCATGGCGTCCCTAAGATTTTCCAGAGGCCCCACGCCCGCCTGAGAGGCGGCAAGACCGAGGGCAATTGGATGTGTGGGGGCAGCGACAACGAATTCAAGATCAAGAAGGGAATCAGGTTCGGGCGTGAGTACACCACGGACGTCCTTGAGCTGGTGCTGCACGATGGAGAAGGCCAGCCCTTGTTGGATGCGATCGTTGCCTTCACGTTGGCTGTGGCCTTACGGCGAGCGATGGCGGAAAGCCTCGGCGTCGAGGAGACCGAACTCGGCTGCGACACGAAGATGGTGCGCGACGACCTCGATCGCAAAGCCAGAGCAATTCAGGTGTTTGACGTTAGATCGGCAGGCTATTCCAGCCTGGTCGCGTCGGGACTGCCCGCGCTTCTTCGCGCGGCCAGGTCCACGCTGGAGTGTGAGGCAGATTGCGAGTGCGCCTGCCAGATGTGTTTGCTGACCTTCGACACGCGATATCGCGCGGACGAACTCGACCGGCAAAGGGCCCTCGGTTTCCTCACGCCCGGATGGCTTGATTCGCTGGCGTTGGACGCGCGGGACCAACTGCTTGGGCGGGCGACAAGGGCCGAATTCCAGCCAGTGGACGAAGCAATTTCCCGCGAGCTGAACCGCGGTGATGCTAAGCGCCTTTACGTCTACCTGAATGGGGACCCGAGAGAGTGGGACCTACCGGCGTCGCCGTTAAGGCGCTTCCTGCATCGGCTCTCGGCCAGAGACGGCTTTGGATTGACGTTATTAGTTTCGAGCGGGACGCTTGAGGGGATCGGCCCACGAAGCGCGTCGTTCCTTCGCGGGCTCGATGCGTTAGGTCCAATGTCCCTGAAAGCCGGCACCGCTCCAGTATTGTCTGGACCGGGGCTATGCTTAGCGACAGTCGAGAGGGCCGACGGGACATGTTTGACGTGGGCCGCCACGGACCCTACATGCGCCACCATTGGCGTCCATTGGGGAGAGTCGGATGGCATGGTCGTAGTCGCGCCCACAGGTAGGCCCGAGTTTTCGGACGCGCTGTTCGAGCTCCCACCGGTTGATGTGCCCGGCGTCGAGACTTTTGAGATCGGTGGACACTTGGATGGGACTGGCGAGGGCTTCGGTCAACGCTTTTGGACGCTTCTTGGTGGAGGCGATTCCGGTGCGGTGTTGCCGAAAGACCAAGCGCCTGTTTCCATTCAGTACGAAGACCGTTACCTTTCTACCCCGGTCGCCTGTGCGCTCCTGCTGGACGTGGTTTCCGCTATCAAGTCCCACTACGACGCCGAGGGGCTCTGGAAAGACGCACCTGTCGAAGTCAAAACGATGCTCATCGACGAGGCGAGGCGATCGCGCAACCGCGGGCATTGGTGGGGTGCCGATTGGGGCGCCACGGACAGAAGGGATCGCGCGATCGAGGCAGCCTTTGAATACAGCGGCCTATCCGCATCGGTGACGTCCGCACCCAAGCGGGAATTAATGCATGGACGACGCTTGACGCTCGACTTCATTGACCGTCGCAAGCTCACCATCTGGCTCGATCAGGGTTGGTCGTATTGGTCCCTGGCGAAACACCAACGGCAAACTTCCTTGGCGTCCTTCGACATGACGTCAACTTCTGCTGAACTGGGAGAAGCTCTAGCGCTGTTTCGCGTCGATGTTCAAGGGCACGACCTCTCGACGCAGGTATTTCTAAACCGGGAGGGCAGCTTCAGCTAAGGCCGTGTGATTGCGGTTCTGCGAGTCGTGGCAAAGAAACGCAATCTGGA
>Ga0308159_1002785_pt1 | contig 19250 bp, 20 predicted proteins | sample PhyCR1_FD_201040 | JGI IMG/M metagenome (GOLD analysis project Ga0308159, IMG submission 201040) | Phyllosphere microbial communities from UC Gill Tract Community Farm, Albany, California, United States - DLSLC.R1 | ecosystem: Host-associated > Plants > Phyllosphere > Unclassified | place: USA... | reverse complement strand
GAGGCCTACTGGTTCCTCGCCAATATCCTGATCGCACGCGAGCAGCGGGTCTACACAGAGCAGAAGGACGCGGCGGGCGGATGGAATGGCTGGCGTGACTTCCGCGTCGAAGACGTCTTGCGCGAGAGCAGCGTCATCAATTCCTACATTCTCCGCCCGGTCGATGGCGGACCCGTCATGCAGCACAAGCCGGGGCAGTATCTGACTTTCTGGCTGGAGATTCCCGGTCATCCGCCGGTCAAGCGCAACTACTCGATTTCGGCGGCTGCCAATGGCGAAACCTATCGCATTTCGGTGAAACGCGAATCGCAGGGCCTGGCTTCGGGATGGCTTCATGACGAGGTGAAGCCCGGAACCGTGTTGAAGGTCGCCGCGCCGGCGGGCGAGTTCTTCCTTTCCGAGCACGTCGAACGTCCCGTGGTCCTCCTCTCCGGCGGTGTGGGCCTGACGCCAATGGTGGCGATGCTCGAGGCGCTTGCGCAGAGCGGCGCCGATGTGCCCGTTCACTATATTCACGGAACCCATGATCGCGACACGCATGCGATGCGCGATCATGTCCGCACCGTAGCTGGGCAGGGCAGCGCGGTGTCGGTTACCGATTTCCATCAAACTCCGCTGGAAGGCGAAGCGCAGGGCCAGGACTATGATGTCTCCGGCATCATCACCGATGAGTGGCTCGTCGCCAACACGCCGGTCGGTGAGGCCGACTACTATATTTGCGGACCGCGCCCGTTCCTGCGTCACGCGGTTTCGACCTTGTCGCTCGCCGGTGTGCCGTCCGACCGAATTCACTACGAGTTCTTCGGCCCGGCGGACGAACTTCTGGCAGCCTGACGGGAGACGTTATGGACGACATCACCATAGCTCGGGCGATCCATGTTCTCGCGGTTCTGCTCTGGATCGGCGGCGTGGCGTTTGTGACACTCGTGGTGATGCCGTCCATTCGCGCCGCGCATCCGCCAGCTGACAGGCTCGCGGCTTTCCACAAGCTCGAAGGCCGTTTCGCGGCGCAAGCGCGCATCTGGGTGCTGCTTGCCGGCGTCAGCGGCTTTTGGATGGTTGAGCGCGGGCAGATGTGGGATCGGTTCGCCGACCTGCGTTTCTGGTGGATGCATGCGATGGTTGGCCTCTGGGCGATTTTCGCTGCCATGCTGTTCGTGATTGAGCCGTTATTTCTTCATCGACGCATGGAGGATTCATCGCAGCCCGCCGCCGACTTCGATCGCATGGAGGTCGTTCATCGCGGGCTTCTGGGGTTTGCGGTGATCACGCTTCTCGGCGCCGTGGCAGGCAGTCACGGATTGTTGTGAGGGCATTGATTGGTGACCCCAATTGTGCCGTATGACTTGTCGGAAAGCGGGCGTGGCGGGAACCCGGAGCGGACTAAGGTGTTGCAGCTTATGCGCAAGTTCCGTGGCCCGCTCCCCGGAGTCAGTGCTGCGCTGAAAAAAAGCCGCGTGGCAGCGACCAAAGGGGGATATTGATCGGGCATGGTTAAAAGTTTGACCGAGGCCGAGCGGCAGATCGCGCTCGCAATTTCTGTTGCTGTCGCCTTTTGCGGTTTGGTCCTCGCCGCCGCAGGCACCCAGGACACGATAGAAGTTCACGGATGGCTGATCCTGATTGCACAGCGACATCGCAGTTGAAGGGTCAGCGACATTGTAGATGACGTGTGGGGGGAAGCGGAGGCCGGGCGTAGCGCGGACGTAGCTTCCCCCCACACGGGCGCGGGTTTCCCCGTGCCGTTGGCGGCGACAGCGGTCAGGATGGTCCAATCTTCAACGCCAAGAAGAGGATCGGATGCCTGGCCGTCCCATCACCGACCAACAGCAGAGGTACTACATGTCCCTTCGTCAAAAACACCCGCAAAAAGCCGCCGCCGCCATGGCGGGCTTCTCCACCAGCACGGGCTACCGGGTAGAGAAAGATCCCCGGTCGCCATCGGAGCGTCGTCGCGAGCGCCGTCACGGCGGCGGCAAGCCGGACCCGCTCGCTGAGCTGTGGGACAAGGAGATCGTGCCTCTACTCGAGAGTACGCCGGGGCTGAGGCCCATTTCCGTTCTTGGGGAGCTGGAGCGACGTCACCCTGGGCTTGATCTGACGCCGGCCCGCAGGACCCTGGAACGCCGGATACGTCTGTGGAAGGCCGAGCATGGACCCGAGCGTGAGGTCATCTTCCGGCAGAACCATCCGCCAGGCCGGCAGGGCATGTCGGATTTCTTTGATGCCCGCGATCTGAAGGTCACCATCTCCAGCAATCCGACCTCGCACCTGATCTATCACTTCGCGCTGGTCTATTCCGGTTGGGAGCATGCCGAGGTTGTGTTGGGAGGAGAAAGCTTCACGGCGCTGGCCTATGGTCTCCAGAACGCCCTGTGGCAGCTTGGCGGCGTGCCGCACGAGCATCGCACCGATAGCCTCTCCGCGGCGTTCGCCAACCTGGAGCAAGATGCCGAGGAGGATCTGCGGACCCGCTATGCCGCCCTGTGCGCCGATTACCAGATGGAGCCCACCCGCAACAATCGCGGGATCGCCCATGAGAATGGGTCCATCGAGAGCCGTCATGGCCACCTCAAGGATCGGCTCGATCAGGCACTCCAGTTGCGCGGATCACGTGACTTCGCCGCCATCGAGGACTGGCGCACGTTCCTCGCCCAGGTCGTGGGCCGGCACAACGCGCGGCGGCGCGATGCCTTGCGCATCGAAGCTGAGCACCTGCGGCCGTTACCTTCACGCCGTAGCTGCGATTATGACGAAGCTGCGGTACTCGTCACCTCATCGGGCGGCTTCGTGCTGCGCAAGGTCTTCTACACCGTGCCTTCCCGGCTCATCGGCCATAGCCTGCGAGCCAGGATCTTCGATGAGCGGATCGACCTCTATCTGGCCGGTCAGCTCATCGAGACCTTGCCTCGTGGGCGCCCTCCTGCAGGAGGGCGAGGCGGCCATGGCCACGTCGTCAATTATCGGCACGTGATCCACAGCCTGCGTACCAAGCCCCAGGCGCTGGCCAACCTTGTATATCGCGACAAACTCTTCCCCCGCAGCGAATATCGCCGCTGCTGGGATGCTCTGGAGGCTGCGCTACCCAAAGCCGCTGCATGCCGCACCATGGTGGGGCTCCTGTGGCTTGCGCATGATCAGGCCTGCGAGGCTGAACTCGCCGCGACCTTGACCGGCATACTCGATGGCCAGGGCTTACCTGATCTCAAGTATCTACAGGAGCACTTCCAACGGCCCGGCAATGAGCCCGCCGATGTGGCCGTCGATATCCCGCCATCTGAAACGTATGATGCGCTGCTCGGTCACAAGGAGATGGCCGCATGACCCTCACCGTCGATACCGCCAAATTGCCCACGCTGCTCAATACGCTACGCCTGCCGACGATCGCTCGTCTCTGGCCCGACTTCTGTTCACGGGCAGACAAGGAGGGCTGGCCGGCTTCGCGCCTGCTGGCGGCCCTTGCCGAACTGGAACTCGCTGAACGCGAGCAGCGACGCATCCAGCGACATCTTACAGAAGCGCGCCTGCCGCCCGGCAAGACCCTCGACGCCTTTGACTTCAGCCTCGTTCCCACCTTGAGCAAGGCCCAGGTCATGGCTCTGGCCGAAGGTGATGCCTGGCTCAAGGCGGGCCACAATCTTCTGGCTTTTGGTCCGCCCGGCGCCGGTAAGAGCCACGCTGCGGCCGCCATCGGCAACGAGCTCGTCACGCGCGGATACCGGGTCTTCTTCACCCGGACCACCGATCTCGTCCAGCGTCTGCAGGCCGCACGCCAGTCCCTGACCTTGACCCAGGAGATCGCCCGGCTCGACCGCTTCGACCTGCTCATCCTCGATGACCTGTCCTACGTCCGAAAGGACCAGGCCGAGACCAGCGTCCTGTTCGAACTCATCTCGGCCAGATACGAACGGCGCTCCATCATGATTACTGCCAACCAGCCATTCAGCGGTTGGGATGCCATCTTTTTGGATAAGGCAATGACAGTCGCTGCCATCGACAGGCTCGTTCACCACGCCACTATCCTGGAAATGAACGTCGAGAGTTATCGCCGGCGATCCGCCCTGGCCGCGGCGACATCGCTCCGCGACAGTGCTCCTGACCCAGCGACATCGCACAGCGACATCGAAAACGTTCCAGCGACATCGCTGCGCGACAACGCCCCTTGATCCCGGGCAACCTCGTGTGACACTACACCCAACGTCACCGCTGACACGTCACCATCAGTGTCGCTGACCAATCACCGGCGATGTCGCGCTACACCTGATCTTCGGCGCCATTTGCGCAGTTGTTGTAATCCGAGACTTATGGGAGCCGGAGCCGCCAAAATCCCGCCTCGAAAGCTATTATGACGACCCGATCAAGGCCGGCATTATCGCGAGCATGGCCTGGGCAGTGGTCGCCATGTTCGTGGGAGTATGGGTGGCAGCCCTGCTCGCGTTTCCCGATCTGACATTCGATAGCGCCTGGGCGAGCTTCGGCCGCCTGCGACCGGTTCACACGAGCGGTGTGATCTTTGGATTTGGCGGCAACGCGCTCATCGCCACCTCGTTTCATGTCGTGCAGCGGACCTCGCGTGCCCGGCTCCCCGATCAGCTTTCCCCCTGGTTTGTCCTTGTCGGCTACAATCTGTTCTGCATCCTGGCCGCCAGCGGATATCTGCTTGGTGTCACCCAATCGAAGGAATATGCCGAAGCCGAATGGTATGCGGACATCTGGCTGGTGATCGTCTGGGTGACCTATTTCGTCCTCTACATCAGGACGCTGGCGCGCCGCAAAGAACCCCACATCTATGTGGCCAACTGGTATTTCATGGCCTTCATCCTCGTCGTCGCAATTCTGCATATCATCAATAATCTCGCTGTCCCCGTCTCGCTGGGGCACGCCAAAAGCTATACGATCTGGTCGGGCGTGCAGGACGCGATGGTGCAGTGGTGGTATGGCCACAATGCCGTCGCCTTCTTCCTCACGGCCGGCTTCCTGGGGATGCTCTATTATTATCTGCCGATACGGGCGCAGCGGCCGATCTTCTCGTATCGGCTGTCGATCCTGAGCTTCTGGGGCATCACATTTTTCTACATGTGGGCCGGCTCGCATCATCTTCACTATACGGCGCTGCCGCATTGGGTCCAGACGCTGGGGATGACCTTCTCGGTCATGCTTCTCGTTCCGTCCTGGGCCTCGGCCGGGAATGCCTTGCTGACGTTGAACGGCGCATGGCACTGCGTGCGTGACGATGCCACGCTGCGCTTCATGATGGTCGCAGCCGTGTTCTACGGCATTTCTACCTTCGAAGGATCCTTCCTGGCGATCCGCCCGGTCAATTCTCTCTCGCATTATACCGATTGGACCGTGGGCCACGTTCATGCAGGCGCACTCGGATGGGTCGCGCTCATTACCTTCGGCTCATTCTATACGCTGGTGCCGTCACTCTGGAAGCGCGAGAAGATGTATTCGTCGGCGCTGGTCGAGTGGCATTTCTGGCTCGCTCTGGCCGGGACACTTGTCTACATTTTCGCAATGTGGAATTCCGGCATTATCCAGGGCCTTATGTGGCGGACCTATACGGAGGAAGGCACGCTCGCCTATTCGTTCCTCGACTCGCTGCGCGCGATGTATCCCTATTACATCGCGCGTACCTTCGGCGGCCTGTTGTTCCTGATCGGAGCAGTGATCGGCTCTTACAATATGTGGAGGACCATTCGCGCATCGCCATCCAGCGCGGCGATAGAAGGCGACGTTCCTTTGAACGTCACCACCGCGGTGGTGAGGGGCTGAGCAATGGCGGAACTCTTTCATCGCAAGCTTGAGCGGAGCACCATCGGCTTCGTGCTCGCAATTGTCGCGGCTGCCAGTGTCGGCGGCCTTGTCGAAATAGCCCCACTCTTCACGATCGATGAGACAGTGGAGAAGGCGCCTGACATGCGGCTCTACACACCACTCGAACTGGCAGGTCGGAATATCTACGTTCGCGAGGGCTGCTATGCCTGCCACAGCCAGATGATCCGCACCTTGCAGGATGAGGTCGAGCGCTACGGGCCTTATTCTCTGGCGGTCGAGTCCAAGTATGACCATCCGATGCTCTGGGGCTCGAAGCGAACCGGCCCGGATCTTGCCCGCATCGGCGGCAAATATTCGGATTTCTGGCACGTCGCCCATCTGACCAATCCGCGCGAGGTCGTGCCCGATTCAAACATGCCCGCCTATTCCTGGCTGGCGCGCACCGCACTGCGGGTCGATGATCTGCCTTTGCATCTGAAAGCCCTGCGCGCTGCCGGCGTTCCCTACACCGACGCGATGATCGAAAACGCCAGCATCGATGCTTACGACCAAGCGACGCCGGAAAGCTCGACGTCGTCCGGTGTTGCGGATCGCTACGGCAAAGAAACGCAAGTGCGCGTGTTCGACGACGTGGCGACCGAAGTCACCGAAATGGACGCTTTGGTGGCTTATCTCCAGGTTTTGGGACGGCTGACCGATGCGCCGTATAAGAATACGGCAGCGCCGCAAAAGCCACCTGGGCCGGTGAAATGAGATGAGGAGAGACCCATGGATTTAAGCCACGACGCTCTCGTCGCATTCTCGAAAAGCTGGGGGCTGTTCTACCTCATCGGGCTGATGATCGGCGTGCTCATCTACACGTTTCGTCCTTCCAACCGAAAGAAGTTCGACAAAGCCAAGCAAAGCGTTCTCGATCAGGATGACAAGCCGTGGACGTAGAACGCGATCCCGTCAGCGGCCGCGAGACGACCGGCCATGTTTGGAACGGCATCAAGGAGCTTGATACGCCAGTCCCCAAAGGCGTGTTGATCTTTCTGATTGTCACCCATCTTTTCGCCTTTGCCTGGTGGATCCTCATGCCGACCTGGCCGGTGGGCCATACTTACACCAAGGGCATTCTCAACACGGACCAACGCACTTCGGTCGAGAAGCATTTGGTCGATGCGCAGGCGGGACGCGCGGCCTGGATGAAGCGGATCGAAAGCGAGAATCTCGAACAGATCGCGGCCGACCCGCAGCTCATGTCGATCGTGCGCAGCACCGGTCACCGGCTTTTCGGTGATAATTGTGCCGCCTGCCACGGCATCAATGCCAAGGGCGGTTATGGCTATCCCGATCTGACTGATGATGACTGGATCTGGGGCGGTGATCTTGAAACAATCGCGCAGACTATGCGCGTCGGGGTCAATGAACAGCATCCGCAGGGTCGGAACTCGCAGATGCCTTCTTTTGGTCGGGATGGCATTCTCGACGCCGATCAGGTCAGTCTGGCGGCCAATTACATCTATTCCTTGTCGCATCCCAAATTCGTGACGGCGGCCAACCGTGCCTCGGTTTTGTCGGGGCGCGAGGTGTTCATGTCGAATTGCGCGATTTGCCATGGCGAAGATGCGCGCGGCAAACGCGATGTCGGCGCGCCCAATCTATCGGACACGCGCTGGATCTATGGGGGCGACCTTGATCAGATTGTCGAGACTGTGCATGGCGGTCGCCAAGGCCATATGCCGACCTGGGATGAACGACTGAGCGCCGCCGATATCAAGATTTTGGCGCTCTATGTTCACTCACTGAGCTCGCCCGCGCCATGAATGTGACGCGAAGCAGATCGCGATGGATTGTTTGGAGCTTCGTAGCGGCCGGGCTGCTCCTGTTCGTTCTCGCCAATGCGCATTTGATTTACGTCGCGTTCCAATCGCAGCCCAATTGCGTTGGGCATTTGAAGGAGCGAGCGAGCGAGAGCGGCCAGTATCGCGCGGCGAAATCGGCATGCTGAAAGGTTGCTGGACATGACTGAGGAGAGCGCCTCTTACGGATTGCTGACCGAAACGTCGGGAATCGATGAAACCAGGAACGCCCGGCTTCAGCGCCACCTCCCGCCGCTCGTTGGCTTGCGCTGGCTTGGAGCGGGTTGGCGCGACCTAATGGATCGACCGGTGCCGAGCCTTCTTTACGGTCTGGGCACCTTTGTCCTGTCGGTCGCCGCGGTCGCGATCCTCGCCCTGTACGGGCGAGACTATATTCTTTTTCCCGCGCTCGCCGGCTTCATGATCGTCGCCCCGCTGCTCGCCGTAGGACTCTATGAAAAGAGCCGGGCTCGTGAGCAGGGCGAGACAATCGGCCTGCGCGGCATGCTTTTCGTGAAACCCGCAGCGGGCCCACAGGTCTATTTCACCGGGTTGCTGCTCAGTCTTCTCATGCTTTTATGGATTCGCTCGGCAGTCCTCATCTATGCCCTATTCTTCGGCGTCCGCCCGTTCCCCGGCATTTCGCATATTACGGCTTTCCTCCTGGCCGATCCCGTGGGCTGGATCATCCTTGGTGTCGGTACGGCAGTCGGTGGATTGTTCGCTTCCTTCGCCTTCGCGATCAGTGTTTTCGCGATTCCGATGTTGCTGGACCGAAAGGTCGATGCGCTCACGGCGATGGGGACCAGCATGGCGCTCGTATGGAACAACCTTGCGCCGATGATCGTGTGGGGAGGAATCGTTCTGGCGCTTTTCATTCTTTGCGCGGCAACAGGACTTCTCGGGCTCATCCTTATTTTCCCATGGCTGGGTCATGCCACCTGGCATGCCTATCGTGGGGTCGCCGAAGCGGACGCCTAGGAATGGCATCGCGTGCCGCTTTGAACGATATCGCGTTGCGACGAACACCGGCCCGCCAGTCGGTCGATGAACTCATCCTCGCCAGCAGAGTGCTGGATGATGGCCTCCTTCAGACCCAATTGTCGGTACCTACCGCGCACTGCGGCGGGTGCATGGCGAAGATCGAGCGGACCTTGGCTCAGCTCGATGGGGTGGTGTCGGCACGCGTCAACCTTTCGACGCGGCGGGCTACGGTTACGTGGAAAAGGACGGGGACTGCCCCCCCGCTGCTCGAAAGCTTGTCCAAAGCCGGCTTCGAAGCGAATCTGCTGAACAATCTCGAGGGCCAGCCGGATCGCGAAAGACGCAGGTTGATCGTTGCCATGGCGGTCTCGGGATTTGCGGCGATGAACATCATGCTGCTCTCGGTGTCGGTATGGTCAGGCGCTGACGCAAGTACGCGCCATCTCTTCCATGCGATATCGGCGCTGCTGGCGATTCCGACGGTAGCCTATTCGGGGCGCATCTTCTTTCAATCGGCATGGTCCGCCTTGCGTGCAGGTCGCACCAACATGGACGTGCCCATCTCGATCGGCATTCTCCTCGCGCTTGGCTTGAGTATCTTCGACACATTGCATTCCGGCCCGCATGCCTATTTCGACGCTGTCGTCACGCTGATCTTCTTTTTGCTGATCGGACGAACGCTTGATTATCTGATGCGCGACAAGGCGCGTTCCGCAGTGCTCGGCCTCGCGAAAATGATGCCTGCGGGCGCGAAGGTCATCGCCGAGGATGGTGCACGCACATTCGTGGCGCTCGACAGCATCGCGGTGGGCGATGCCATCGTCGTCGCGCCGGGAGAACGCGTGCCGCTCGACGGAGTCGTCATTGCCGGAGAGGGCGATGTCGACACTGCCGCTGTAACGGGCGAGGCGATGCCGACGCCCGTAATGGCTGGCAGCAAGCTTCTGTCCGGCATGCTCAATCTCAATGGCTCGTTGGAAGTCCGCGTCACCAGCACGAGCGCGCAGTCCTTTCTCGCGGAAATGGTCCTGATGATGGAGGCCGCCGAGCAGGGCCGCGCACGCTACCGGCGCTTGGCGGATCGCGTGGCGACCTATTATTCACCGATCATCCATTCGCTGGCCGTCGCCACCTTTGTCGGGTGGTTTCTGTCGACCGGCGATTGGCATCGGTCACTCACGATCGCGATTTCTGTGCTCATCATCACCTGCCCGTGCGCATTAGGCTTGGCCATTCCCATGGTGCAACTCGTTGCGGCGAAGCGCTTGTTCGAGCGCGGTATCGCCCTGAAGGACGGAAGCGCGCTCGAACGCTTGGCTGAGGTCGATATTGTCGTTTTTGATAAGACGGGCACGCTGACCATCGGCGATCTGCGCGTAACCGAAGCCGATATCGACAAGCGCTACCGCGAGGTCGCCTTGGCCATGGCGTCGCGATCCGACCACCCTGTGGCGCGCGCCATCGCAGCAAGTGGCGAGGGCCGTTCAGGCGTCAACCTGGAAAGCTTTTCCGAGCTTCCGGGAAAGGGGTTAGAAGCGCGCCGTGCCGGCCATGTATTCAGAATAGGCCGATCCGATTGGGCGCTGAGCACCAATGGCGATATCGACAGCCTCCACACGGTCTTTTCAGTTGATGGCGAACTGGCAGGCCATTTTCGCTTTTCCGACCGCGAGAAGGCCAGCGCGCGAGATGCGGTGCGTCAGGTGAGGGAACTTGGTCTGGAAGTGGAGTTGCTTTCGGGTGATGACCCGGGAGCGGTATCGGCGGTGGCGGGCTCGATCGGTATCGCGGAATTTCGCGCCGGCCTCCTGCCTCAGCAGAAAGTGCAGCGTCTCGAAGCGCTCGCCGATAAGCAGTGCAAGACCTTGATGGTGGGCGATGGATTGAACGACGGACCAGCTCTCTCCGCCGCGCATGTTTCCATGGCACCGTCCAATGCCGCCGATATCGGCCGCGCTGCCGCCGATATCGTGTTTTTCGGACAGGATCTCACAGCTATTCCGCAAGCCCTCCGGGTTTCCCGCGCTGCCCGTAGGCTTGTCCGGCAGAACCTCGTTTTTTCAGTCGGATACAACTTAGTGGTGTTGCCGATGGCCGTCACGGGTCATGTCAGTCCTTTGCTCGCGGCAATCGCAATGTCGCTATCCTCCATTTCAGTAGTGGCAAATGCTCTGCGCGTCCCTTCTCAGAGTGAACCCAGCCCAAATACGGCTCGTCGAGAGCGCGTGCTGGTTCCTACAGGGGGCGCGGCATGACGGCTCTCGCTTGGTTAGTGCCGATTGCGCTGGTAATGGGTTTGGTAGGCTTGGGCGCCTTCCTGTGGTCTATGAGCAGCGGGCAGTATGACGATCTTGATGGCGCGGCAGAACGCATCTTCATAGATGCCGATGCCGACATGCCCATGGTGAATACCCAGGAACAGGCGACCGAGCCGAAACCGTCCAGATCGTAGCGAGTTAATGAATGGGGATGATATTTGGCAAAAATGCGATCGAGGAAAATCTGATGACGCGCACACATGGTGGGAATTGGGTCGGCATCCTAGCCTTCGTCTGCGGTGCGGCGGTCATATTACCCAGCTTGGTCGCATTGGCGCTGAGTCTGCTTGCGGTTGTCCGAATTATATTTTGAAGCCCACTGAGGCCTCCAAATGACCCGTATTTCGTATTTATTCCGCCGTCAGAGCTTTTGGCACAATTCGAGGTTAAGTTAGTGGACTGCGGACGAGTTTGTCCCCCTAATCAGCGTCAGGTTTGTGGAGCCGTCGCCGAGCCGTTCCTGCATCACTGCGACGCTCAGGAAGCGCCGCTTCGGCAGGCGTTCTTTTCGGCGGCTGCTAGCGCGCGGTCCATCTCTTCAATTATGTCTTTCCGAGCCGGTTGAAATTTCAGATCACATGGCCGCCTTTCGAATATTTCGCCATAGCCTCCTCGTTAGCAAGTGTAACGAGCGTTTGGGCCTATCTCTTCCAGGTTCCCGCGTGTTTGGATGTTTGCTGGCGTATTCAGTGGCGCCGGTGACTTCCACGCCGTTCGCGTGTTGTCGGATATGATCGTAAAAAACTGTTAAAGAGGATCTGAGAATGGCGCTCCAGCATGCAAAGCCCGGCGAAGTGGTCCATCTTCCAACGCTGGCTCCTGAGCGCGGGACCACCGGGACGACCGCGCTGGTCAAATCCGACCGGTTCGAGGCCATTCACCTCGTCGTTCCCGCGGGATCGACCATACCGCCACATCATGTTGCCGGTTATCTGACGCTGCATTGCCTGGAAGGTCGGGTCACGTTGGGACCAACGAATATTGCGCTCGGCGCTGGCGATTGGGTCTATCTGGAGCGCGGCGATCAGCACTCCGTCCAAGGCATCGAAGATGCGCGGCTGCTGCTCACGATCTTGTTCGATACGCCGCCAACGCCGTGATCAGGCTTGATCTCTGGCAGGCCGTTGCAACGCCATGCGGCCGTAGACGAAGATGAACAGCAGGAAGGCGCCGCCCCACAAGCCGCCGGCCAGACGAATGCTCAGCATATAGTCGAGCGGCAGCAGCGGCGCGGCGACCCGCAGCAGCGCGCCGAGATTGACCAGCACATAGATGGCGACCGTGCCGCCATCCGCTTCCAACGGGCGGCCGGTATGACCGCGTGTCGCCCGCGTCATCACCGCCAGTGTCATTCCCGCCATCGCGCCGGCGCCCAGCGCATGCATTGCGCTCGATACGGGCACGACCGGCCACAGGATAGCAGCCCCGAGCAGCAGCAGGCCCGCCGGCAACCATGCGTAGGCGAGGTGCAGGACGAAGACCAATGGATCGCCGATCGCACTCAGCCCGGCCCAGCGGGTCTGCCGCACGGCATGCGATGCGCCGGCGACGAGCAGCAGCCAGGGCACCGGATGCGCCGCCGGTGCGAACACCCAGCCTGCCAGGGCAATCGCCGTGACCGCGAGCACGGCATGGTCGAACCGGTTGGCCATGATCGGCAACCCGTCCGTGCCGCCATGCTTGTTCAGCCAGTTGCGGGTAAAGGCCGGGATGATCCGTCCGCCGATGATCGCGATCAGCATGAGGACAAGCGCGAAGCCGGCCCGCATCCCGATCGCCGGATCGGTGGTTAGCCCCATCGCTGCGGCATGATCCAGCTCACAAGCGGCGGCGAACAGGAGGAGGACGATCAGGATCGGCTTGTTGCGGTTGCGCGCCGCGAAAATCTGCCGCGCCGCATAGCCGAATAGTGCGAGCAGGAAGCCGACATCGAGCACCGAGCCGACGAGCGGCGGCACATAAGCGGAGAACAGCACCGCGAGTCGGGCGGCCGCCCACAAGCCGACGAACGCCGCCACCGGCCAGCCCGTCATCACCGGCCGCCCGGTCCAGTTGGGGATCGCCGCGCTCAGGAAGCCGGCGATGACCGCGCCGAGATAGCCGAACAGCATCTCATGCTGATGCCAGACAAGCGGCTCCATTGCCGTCGGCACGGACCACGCTCCACCCAGCGCGCCGACCCAGAACGCGACGACGACAAGCGCCCAGAGCGCGCCGCCGGTGAACAGCAGCCGGAAACTGCCCTGAAGCCAGATCGGCGCTTCGGCAATGCGGTCCCGTTTGGCGGCGGCCTTAGTCATACGCGAGCACCCTTCCTCCACAGACCCAGGATCACCACCTGCCATGCGATAGCGATGGCGCCCACCATGAACACGACATCCCCGAAGGTACGGACCCAGCGCAGGGTTTCAAGGAAGCCTTGCTGCAGGAAGAAGTCGCTGCGCGCGTACCACATGCCGGTGGTGACGCTGGCCTGGAACTGGAACAGCCCGACCGGGAGCAGGCTGGTGAAGATCATCAGCACCAGCCCGGCGTTGAGCCCCCAGAAGCCGGTGGCCAACAACCGGTCGTTGAACCGAATGTCGGGCCGGATATAGCGCAGCACCAGCAGGGTGAAGCCGAGCGCCAGGAAGCCATACACCCCGAACAGCGCGGCGTGGGCGTGGACCGCCGTGGTGTTCAGCCCTTGGAGATAGAACAGCGCGACCGGTGTGTTGATCATGAACCCGAAGACACCGGCGCCCAGCATGTTCCAGAACGCCACGGCGATGAAGCACATCAACGGCCACTTGACCGCGCGCATCCAGGGCGTGCGCTCGCGCAGACTCCAATGTTCGAATGCCTCATAGCCGAGCACGATCAGCGGCACGACTTCCAGGGCGCTGAACGCGGCACCGACCGCCATGATCGGCGTGGTGGTGCCGGAAAAATACATGTGGTGGAAAGTGCCCGGCACACCGCCGACCATGAACAGCGAGGCCGAGGCCAGGCTGGCCGCCGTTGCAATCCGTCGCGAGACCAGGCCCATGGTTGCGAAGATAAAGGCGATGGCCGAGGTCGCAAAGACCTCGAATATGCCTTCCACCCACAGATGGACGACCCACCAGCGCCAATATTCCATGATCGTGATGTTGGTGCGTTCGCCGTAGAACAGCCCCGTGCCGTAAAACAGGCCGATCGCGATGGTGGCGATGGTGAGCAGCGCCAGCAGGCTCTTGTCGTCGCCCTTGGTGCGCAATGCCGGCACCATTCCCCGCAGCATCAGCACCAACCAGAGGAGCAACCCGACGAATAGCCCGATTTGCCACACCCGGCCGAGGTCCAGATACTCGTAACCCTGATGGCCCAGCCAGAAGCTCAGTTTCGCCGGTAGCGCATGGGAGAGCGCCAGATAATTGCCGATGAACGATCCGGCGACAACGACGATCAGCGCCCAGAACAGGATGTTGACGCCCAGCTTCTGGTATTTGGGATCGCTGCCGTGGATGACCGGGGCCAGGAACAGGCCGGCCGCGAGGAACGCCGTCGCGATCCACAGCACCGCACTCTGCACATGCCAGGTGCGGGTCAGCGCGTAAGGGAAATATTGCGAGACATCCAAGCCGTAAAAGCTCTGGCCCTCGATCGTATAATGGGCTGTGAAGGCGCCGATGAAGACCTGGAATATGAACAGCGCCAGCACCACGAACAGATATTTGCCGAGCGCCTTTTGCGATGGCGTCAGACCGGCGACTTGCAACGGGTCGTTCGCCGCCGCGACCAAGGGGGTATCATCGTGGCGGCGCAGGAACGCCCAACCCCAGATCAGCGCGCCCACTCCCGCGATCAGGATGACGACGCAGGCGAGCGACCACAGGATATTTTCCGGCGTCGGATAATTGCCGATCAGCGGCTCGGGCGGCCAGTTGTTGGTATAGGTCGCGACCGTGCCCGGCCGCTCGGTCGATGCGGCCCAGGCCGTCCAGAAGAAGAAATTGGTCAGCTTCGCCCGCTGCGCCGGATCGGGCAGCGTGCCTTCCTTCATCGCATAATTATCGCGGGTGGGCCGCAGCGTGGGATCGGAGCCGTAGAGCCGCTCATAATAGCTGGCGGTCTGGGCGAACGCTTGGGCGCGGCGGTTCGACACCGTCACCACGCCGCTCGCCCTATCATAGCTGTTGTGGCGATATTCCTGCTTGAGGCGATAGGTCAGCGCCGCCTTCTGTTCGCCGTCGAGCGCCTCGAAGGACTTCCCTTCGGTCTCCCGTGCCGCAAGATCGAGCCAGGCGACAAGTTCGCGGTGCAGCCAATCGGCGGACCAGTCCGGCGCCTGATAGGCGCCGTGCCCCCAGATCGAGCCAAGCTGCATGCCGCCGGTGCTCTGCCAGGCACTCTGGCCGTCGAGGATGTCCTCGCGCGTCATCAGCACTTGGCCCGTTGCGGTGACGATCTGTTCTGGGATGGGCGGAGCCTTCCGATAGATCTCCACCCCGGACACGCTCAATATGCCGAAAGTCACCGTCAGCACGGCGATCAGCGCCAACCACAGAACCTTATAGTTTCCCACGGCGCGATCTTTCTTTTCGATGGTCAAAGCCTGTTCGCCAATATGCCCAGAGCCCAAACTTGGCCTTCGCCGATGATGGGGCTCCAGTCGTTCGTCAGTACGGCTGGCAACCCTGGACAGATGGGGCGCGAAGATCGCGCGCCACGTCCGGCAGCGATGCTGGCTCGCGCCCGAGGCTTGCCCGGTAGCAGGGCGCCGCCGCCGTGTGCTGCGCTTCGAAAAGGAGCGTGGTCCAGAATCCGCCTCCGCCGACAGGCGCGAGCGCGATTGTCCCCCGTCACGAGATGCCTGCAGAGAAGGCCCAAATGATGACAAGTACGTAGCACAGTTCGTCCACTAAACCCATCCAGCGAGCAGCCGATCTTCGCCGCGATCGACTTCATCACTTCCCATTCCGAGCCGTACTCAGCCCGCTGCTCCGCGACCATAAGGACCGCGCGTTCCCGTACTTCGGGTGAAAATTTGTTCGTCGTCTTGCTCATAACGGCTCCTTGTCACAAGTGGGAGCCTCCTGAAAACCCGGGGCGCTTCGGGGACCGACTTGGTTTGGTCGATATCGGTCATCGCCAGCGCCGACATAGCCTGGTCCCCCTGTGGGAAGACTGAACACCGCGACCGCCGCCGAGGCCCGAGAGTGTCATCTCTTCTGTGGATGGCTCCCCTTTGCGAGTGCTCAACGAACTTATGGCAACGGTCAGTTGCAGTCTTCTGTTCGGCCTTTTGTGCAGCCTAGAATTCGACTGCTGGCCCTGATGAGGTCCGCGGACAAGATCCCAAACTAACTATCAGGCAGCGCTGTGCCAGTCCTCGCGTCTACCAGGCGAGTGCCGTCAGCCGTCACGACTTCGGCGACAGCTCGGCCAAGCCACATGCGATAGGTGACGGTCGACGGGCGCGGCAGTGGCGGCGGTGATCGCCGATGGCGATGCGAGCGCGAGGTGGCTGGGCAGGGCCGTGGTGGCGTTGCGCTCCACCAAGTGATCGCCATGCACGCGGTCGATGGGCAAGAAGCTCATCAACGCGCCGCTCGTGAACCAGAGGAGGAGCTGCGCACCGATGATAAGTGCAACCATTTGTGGGTGCGGCTCGCGAGGAGGTGCAGCCTTAGTTTCGCGCTTTTCAGAACCGCCCCTCCATAGTCGCTGCTGGCATCACTTCATGCCGGCATGTCTTTCATCATCTCGTCGTGATCGGCCGGCACACTCGCCACAAGCCCTTGTACTGCTCGCGCATCGTTCCCTGGAGCCTGGGCACGAACGCGAGCATACCCCGCGCGAAGAAGTTTAGGCGGCCATCTTTTCGCAGGCGTCGGCGCACTTGCGGCACGCGGCCACGCAATCCTCCATGCCGTCCAGGGATTCGCAGCTCGCGGCGCACGCTCGGCAGACCTCGGCGCACTCGCGACAGATATGCTGATGGTGCGACGACTTGCGCGCCATGAAGTCGATTGCGACTTCGCAAATCCTCGCACAGTCGAGCATGATCTTGATATGCTCAGGTGCGGCATGCTGGCCGCCCATTTCAAGGCAATGGTTCATTGCCATGTGCAGGCAGGTCACATGACACTCGTGGCAGGCGTCCATGCAGGCCTGCATGTCGGGGTTCATCTGATGCATCGATCCATCTCCGTCTGAGTCCCCCCACTAGTCACCTGAATCCGAAGTTCGGTTCATTGTTTTTTGGCAGAAGCGCTTGACGGAGGCGAGGATTTCGTCGGCGGATTTCACCCATTTGTAGGGCTTGGGATTTTCGTTGTGCGCCACAATGAAGGCGGCGATGTCGGCCTCAAGCTCTGCAGTGGATCGGTGGACACCGCGTTGTAACTGCTTGCGCGTCAGCTCGGCAAACCACCGTTCGACCTGATTGATCCAGGACGCCGAAGTCGGTGTGAAGTGAGCATGCCAATGTGGGCGGCGTGCGAGCCAGGCCTTGACCTTCGGCGTCTTGTGGGTGGCATAGTTGTCCATCACGAGGTGGACGTCGGGCCCCTTGGGCATCTCGGCGTCGATCCGCTTGAGGAAGTCGAGGAACTCGGTCGCCCGATGGCGTTTGTAGCATTTTCCGATCACGGCGCCGGTGGCAACGTCAAGCGCGGCGAACAGGGATGTCGTGCCATTGCGAACATAGGTATGCGTGCGCCGCTCGGGTACGCCCGGCGCCATGGGCAAGACCGGCTGCTCGCGATCCAGTGCCTGGATTTGCGATTTTTCATCCACGCACAGCACAACCGCCCGGTTTGGCGGCGACATATAAAGGCCGACTATGTCCTGCACCTTGTCGACGAATAGCGGATCGGTGGACAGCTTGAATGTCTCTGACCGGTGCGGCTGCAGGCCAAACGCACCCCAAATCCGGCGGATGGTGGTGTGCGACAGCCCGGACTTGGAAGCCATGGAACGGATCGACCAATGGGTGGCGTCTTTCGGAGTGGTATTCAGCGTACGCTCGATTACCTGAGCTACTTGCGTGTCAGATACTGTGCGTGGCCGGCCCGCACGATATTCGTCAGTCAGCCCCTCAATGCCATCCTGCACGAACCGGCGGCGCCATTTGCCAACCGTGTGTTCGTGGACGCCGAGACGATCGGCAACTTCCTTGCTCTGCAGCCCCTCTGCACATAGCAGGACCATCCGGCAGCGATCCGACAACGAACGCGGCGCTTTGTGGCGGCGGACCTGAGCTTCGAGAAAATTCCGGTCATCCCCGCTCAAGACAACCAAATCCGCCTTCCTGCCCGCCATCATGCAAACCCCTGCCTATCGACAAGGCCTTATACAATGATACTTACTTCAGTTCCAGGTGACTAGAAGATACGCGCTTTGCGCGATAACCCCTTGCATAAAAATTCCAGCGGCGCTTGCCGGTTCCAGACCAAGCGATGTCGCCACCATAATTCCGCCGGCGAGCGCAAGCGGCGTCAACCGTCATCGTCGAGATCTGGCCCGCGCCCGCGCCCGCGCCCGGCTCTGCTGCCATGTCGGCCATCGGACCCGGAACCTGCTGAGCATGGGAGCGGCCATCTTTTCGGGCGTGACACTCTGCCCGTGGGGGGCCAGCGCGCGCATCGTGCCGATGACGTGCTTCAGCCACACACCCACGAGCCACAGGTCAACGCGATGTACCGTTGCGTACCGACAGCTTCGACAGTGCTTACGACACTCAAATGGGGAGCGACCTGAGGTGCGTCATCGAGGACAAGGCCGAGCCGCCAGATAGGCTCAGGACGCCAGACGCGTGAGTATAGGGCATTCGGGCCGCTCGTCCCCATGGCAGGCATTCGCAAGGTCGAGCAGTGCTTCGCGCATGGCATTGAGTGCATCCGCCTTCCGACCCAGGTCTCCCGCGCGCGATTCCGCCAGAGCCTTGACCTCCGCGCTCGCGCGCTCGCGGTCGGACCAGAGATCAAGCAGCACGCGGATTTCCCCAATGGGAAAGCCGAGATCGCGGGCGTTGGCGATGAAACGCAGGAGGTGCACGTCGGCTTGCGAATAGTCGCGATACCCGCTGTCACGTCGCGGCGGCGACGGGATAAGCCCGATCTTCTCATAATGGCGGATCATGCGCTGCGACACAGCGCTCGCATCGGAGGCCGCGCCGATGTTCACAGCGTCACCCGATTGAGACGCAGCGCGTTGGTGACGACGCTGACGGATGACAGGGCCATCGCCGCAGCGGCGATGACAGGCGACAGAAGGATGCCGAACACCGGATAGAGCAGCCCGGCGGCGATGGGGACGCCAGCGGCATTGTAGATGAAGGCGAAGAACAGGTTCTGGCGTA
>Ga0308159_1002784_pt1 | contig 19252 bp, 7 predicted proteins | sample PhyCR1_FD_201040 | JGI IMG/M metagenome (GOLD analysis project Ga0308159, IMG submission 201040) | Phyllosphere microbial communities from UC Gill Tract Community Farm, Albany, California, United States - DLSLC.R1 | ecosystem: Host-associated > Plants > Phyllosphere > Unclassified | place: USA... | reverse complement strand
CGGAAGGTGAACTGACTATCCTGCACGAACTCAGCCTGGAACTGAACAAGGGCGACAGCCTGGCCATCGTCGGCGCGTCCGGTTCCGGCAAATCCACCCTCCTCGGCCTGCTCGCCGGCCTCGACCTGCCCAGCAGCGGCGAAGTCACCCTCGCCGGCCAGGGCCTGAGCAATCTCGACGAAGACCAGCGCGCACGAATCCGCGCCGAGCACGTCGGTTTTGTCTTCCAGTCGTTCCAGTTGCTCGACAGCCTCAATGCGCTGGAAAACGTCATGCTGCCGCTCGAACTCGACGGCCGCAAAGATGCCCGCGAGCGCGCCACGCAATTGCTCCAGCGCGTCGGCCTCGGCCAGCGCCTGACCCACTCGCCGCGCCAGCTCTCTGGCGGTGAACAGCAACGTGTAGCCATCGCCCGCGCCTTCGCCGCCGAACCGGACGTGCTGTTCGCCGACGAGCCGACCGGCAACCTCGACAGCCACACCGGCGAGCGCATCAGCGACTTGCTGTTCGAGTTGAACAAGGAACGCGGCACCACGCTGGTGCTGGTCACCCACGACGAACGCCTGGCCCATCGCTGCCGGCGTCTGATCCGTCTTGAAGCCGGGCTGCTGGTCGCCCCTCTGGAGCCTTGATGGCACGTCTGCCGCTGTTGCGTCTGTTCAGCCTTGCCCTGCGCCAGCTCATGCGCGATGCCCGCGCCGGTGAGTTGCGCGTGTTGTTCTTTGCGCTGGTGGTGGCCGTCGCGGCGAGCACCGCGATCGGCTACTTCGGCGCCCGCCTCAATGGCGCGATGATGCTGCGCGCTACCGAGTTTCTTGGCGCCGATCTGGTGCTGGAAGGCAGCTCGCCGGCCCGCGAGGAGCAAATCCGCAGCGGCACCGAACTGCGCCTGAATCATGCGCAAGTGGTGGAGTTTTCCAGCGTCATTGCCACCGACAACGGCATTCAGTTATCCAGCATCAAAGCCGTCGACCGCGCCTATCCACTGCGTGGCGAGCTGAAAAGCGCGCCCGCGCCATTTGCCCGGGAAGAAGTCGGCGGCGAACCGCAACCCGGTGAAGCCTGGGTCGAGGCGCGTCTGTTGACCGCGCTGGATCTGAAGATAGGCGACAGCATCGACGTCGGCATGAAGTCCTTGAAGCTGACGCGCGTGCTGACCTACGAGCCGGATCGCGCCGGCAACTTCTACAGCCTGACGCCACGGGTGCTGATCAATCTTGACGACCTCGCCGCCACCGGCGTGGTGCAACCCGGCAGCCGGGTGAGTTATCGCGAACTCTGGCGCGGCGAACCGCAGGCGCTGGAAACCTATCGCGAGCTGATCAAACCGGGCCTCGCCGCAAACCAGCGAATCCAGGACGCCCGTGACGGTAACCGGCAGATTGGCGGCGCGCTGGGCAAGGCCGAGCGCTATCTGAACATGGCCAGTCTGGTCGCGGTGTTGCTGGCCGGGGTGGCGGTGGCTTTGTCGGCCAACCGTTTCGCCAGCCGGCGTTTCGATGCCAGTGCCTTGCTGCGCTGCCTCGGCTTATCGCGCCGGGAAACCATGGTGCTGTTCAGTCTGCAACTGACCGTGCTTGGGCTGGTTGCCGCCATCAGTGGTGCCCTGCTCGGCTGGCTGGCGCAACTGGGGCTGTTCGCGCTGCTGCATGATTTGTTGCCGAGTGACGTGCCGCCGGGTGGCCTGTTTCCGGCGATTGCCGGGATCGGCACCGGGCTGGTGGCGCTGGCCGGTTTTGCCTTGCCGCCGCTCGCAGCTCTGGGTCGCGTGCCACCGCTGCGGGTATTGCGTCGCGACATGCTGCCGATCCCGTCGAGCACGTGGATGGTCTACGGCGCGGCGCTGGGTGCGCTGGGCCTGATCATGTGGCGCCTGAGTCTCGACCTGCTACTGACCTTTGCCCTGCTCGGTGGTGGCGTGGTCGCCGCGCTGGTGCTGGGTGGCCTGCTGCTGTTGTTGCTGCAAAGCTTGCGCCGGATGCTCGCCCGCGCCTCGTTGCCGTGGCGGTTGGGCCTTGGCCAATTGTTGCGTCATCCGTTGGCCGCAGCTGGGCAGTCGCTGGCGTTCGGCCTGATCCTGCTGTCAATGGCGCTGATCGCGCTGCTGCGCGGTGAACTGCTCGATACCTGGCAAAACCAGTTGCCGAAAAACGCCCCGAACTACTTCGCGCTGAACATCCTGCCAGCTGACAAACAGGCTTTCGCCGATCATCTGATCAAGGTCTCCGCGCAAGCGGCGCCGTTGTATCCGGTCGTGCCGGGACGACTGATCAGCATCAATGGCGAGGCGGTGCAGCAAATCGTCAGCAAGGACTCGGCGGGGGATCGCGCCATTCAACGCGACCTGAGCCTGACCTGGGCGGCTGATCTGCCTCCCGGCAACAAGCTCACCGCCGGCTCATGGTGGAGCGGTCAGCCGGCCGACGATGTGCCGGGGGTTTCGGTGGAAGGCAAGGTGGCCGAAAGCCTTAAACTCAAACTCGGCGATCACATGGTGTTCAGTGTCGGCGGGGTCAATCGCGAAGCGAAGGTCACCAGCCTGCGCGAGATCAATTGGGACAACTTCCAGCCGAACTTCTTCATGATCTTTCAGCCCGGTACCTTGAAGGATCTGCCCGCGACCTACCTGACCAGTTTCTATCTGGCGCCGGGGCATGATCAGCAGATCGTCGAGCTATCGCGGACCTTCCCGGCGGTGACCATCCTGCAGGTCGAAGCGTTGCTTGAACAGCTGCGCAGCATCCTCGCCCAGGTCACTCTGGCGGTGGAATACGTGTTGTTGTTTGTTCTGGCTGCGGGAATGGCGGTGCTGTTTTCGGGGCTGCAAGCGACGCTGGATGAACGCATCCGCCAGGGCGCACTGTTGCGTGCGTTGGGCGCCGAGCGGCGGTTGTTGATCAAGGCGCGGCGAATCGAGTTCGGTTTGTTGGGTGCGGTCAGCGGTCTGCTCGCGGCGATCGGTTCGGAAGTGGTCAGTCTGGTGCTGTACCGCTTCGCCTTCGACCTGCCGTGGCACCCGCATCCGTGGTTGCTGGTGCTGCCGCTGATCGGCGCAGCGCTGATTGGTGGCGCCGGTGTGTTCGGCACGCGTCGCGCGCTGAACGCGAGCCCGCTGACAGTGTTGCGCGAGGGTTGATAGACTCGCCCCTTGAACATGCATGACTTATCCAAAGGAAGCCGTCTTGGCCACAAATATCATCACTCGCGGCGGCTACGACACCCTCAAGGCTGAGCTTGATCATTTGTGGCGTGTCTACCGGCCCGAGATCACTCAGAAAGTGGCGTGGGCGGCGTCACTTGGTGACCGGAGCGAAAACGCCGATTACCAGTACAACAAAAAGCTGCTACGGGAAATTGATCGACGGATCAGATATTTGCGCAAGCGCCTGGAGGACGTCCGGGTCGTCGATTATTCCCCCGAGCAGGAAGGAAAGGTATTTTTCGGCGCCTGGGTCGAGGTTGAAAATAACGAAGGAGAGCTGAAAAAATTCCGAGTGGTGGGTTACGACGAAATTTACGGACGCAACGATTACATTTCGATCGACTCGCCGATGGCCCGGGCGCTGCTCAAGAAGGGGCAAGGTGACGAAGCCGTCGTGCAGACCCCGACCGGCGAGGCGATCTGGTACATCAACCGGATTTCATACGACAACTCCCCAGACAGCGCGAACACCTCACCCTGACGAAGGGTGCGCGCGAAGGTGCACGACACCGTTTCCCGATAAACCGGAACACTTGGTGTATCAAATCGGCACGCAATCGCGATGTCCACCGATCACCTGATAATTTAAGCTGGCGCGCTTACAGGGAACACGGCGCAGCTATCGACCTCGTGTCATGCAGCCAGCCCCGCCGCCTGAAACCCCTGTCCTTTTTTGATCACATCAGGAGCAATGGATGCTGGCGTTGAACACCGAGCAGTTGCATTTGCGGACCATGGTCGAGTCCGATTGGCCGTTGTTTGTCAGGCTGCACACCGAACCCCTGACCATGCAATTCGTATTCGGCGAGCTGGCCGAGGAACAGATTCGCAAAGGTTTCGACCATCGCCTGCCCGCGTGGACGCCGCAGTCCGAGCACTGGCTGTGTCTGGTGGTGATCGACAAGGCCAGCAAGCAGGAACTCGGCGTCAGCGGGATGCGCATTCTGTCGCCCGGCCATGCCGAGGTTGGCACGCTGCTGCTACCGGAGTTCCAAGGAAAGGGCTTCGGCACAGAGGCCCGCAAGGCGATCATCGACTACGCGGCGGCCATCGGCCTGGAGTCGCTGGAGTCGACCGTCACCGACGGCAATATCGCCTCGTGCAAGGTGCTGGAAAAATGCGGTTTCACATTTGAACGCCGCGTGCCCCAGGCCTATCGGATTGGTGATCAATGGTTTGACGACCTGATCTATCAGCTTCGGCTTGGCTGATGGGCCAGCGCCCCGCCACCGGCACACTGGCCTCGTTACGTGCCCTGCCCGCTCCGACGCGCTGGCTGTTGCTGGGCATTGGCCTGGCTCGCGTCGCTTCGTTCATGATCTGGCCATTCATTGCGGTGGCGATGAACCAACGCTTCGGTACGCCGATCACTGAAATCGGCGCGCAACTGGCTCTCGGCGCGGTGATATCGATTGCCTTGTCGCCACTCAGTGGCCTGCTGGGGGACCGCTTCAATACGCGCAATCTGATGTTATTGGGGTGCGCACTGAGTGCCAGCTGTTACCTGGTTATGGGCCTGTTACCCGGGCAAACCAGCTATTTCGTGGCGATCATCGGCATGGCGGTGTCCCAGAGCATTCTCGAACCTCTGCTGCGCATGCTGTTGAGTGATACCGCGGTCGATGCCGCTCAGCGCACCTTCCTGTTCCACATCCGTTATTACGTGGTCAATTGCGCGGCAGCAATCGGCCCGCTGATCGGCCTGTGGTTTGCCAACCATCAGAGCGACGGCGTGTTCTGCATTGCCATAGGCGCCTGCGCCATGCTGGCCCTGACGATCATCCACGCGGATCGTGCACGGTTGCATAACCCGCAACTGACGCAAACCACTTCCCCCCCGCTGCGGCAGATCTTCGGCGCGATGCTGCGCAGCCAGTTGTTTTTATCAATCATCGTCGCCAACTTTTTCCTGGTGCTGCTCTACGCACAAATGGACGAACCTCTGACCTTCTACCTGCTGCAACTGAGCGTCGATGACATCAACCACATCATCGCCATGATGAGTTTCACCAACGCCGCCGTGGTGCTGGTGGTGCACTTGTTGCTGATGAACTGGTTGATTGCCCTGGCCGACAAAACCGCCTATCTGGTGGCGCTGGGCTGCCTGATGATTGCCCACGCCCTGATAGCACTGAACACCGAGGCATGGTGGGCGGGTTGGCTGTTCGCCGTGGTCTTTGCAACCTTTGCCGAGATCATTGTGATGCCGCTGTTCGGCACCTTGATCGATCGCCTGGCGCCGCCGGGGATGCGCGGCAGTTTTATCGGGATTTCGATGTTGGCGGGGTTTGGTTCAGCGCTGGCGCCGTTACTCGGTGCGGTGGTGATAGCACAGTACGGTGGTGCGGTATTGTTCTGGGGATTGGCGCTGACCTGCATTCCGATCGGGTTGTTGGGGTATTGGGTATTGCGCGCCAGCCAGCCTGAGTTGGTGCAAGCGTCCCCCCCGGCTTGATGACTGTCCTTGGCGGAGCGATCCATCTCGCTGGCGCCAAGGACCATAGCGGGGTCACGCGCGGGGTTGTTTGCCAAGGATCGTCACACGTTCGCCATAGCGCGAATGCGGGAAGTAATCCCAGACCGCGTGGTGCTGGGTGCAGCGGTTGTCCCAGAACACCAGAGTGTTCGGCGCCCAGCGCACCCGGCAACTAAGGATCGGTTCCCGCGCAACCAGGTCGAACAGCATGTTCAACAGCGTCTGGCTCTCGCCGCCAGACAGCTGAACGATGTGCGAGGTAAAACCGGAGTTCACGAACAGTGACTTGCGGCCGGTTTCCGGGTGGCGAACCACCACTGGGTGTTCTGTGCTGGGCAGGTTGGCCGGTGGCTGAAAGCCTTGCCACGGAATCGCGCCGTCGTGGATTGCAGTCAACTCCCCGAGGAACTGCTGCATGGCCGGCGACAGCATCTCCAGCGCCAGGTGCATATTGGCAAACAGCGTATCGCCGCCCGTACCAATGACCGGGGTTTCCTTGACGTAGAGCATCGAGCCCATGGACGGTTCCAGATCCGCCGTGCCGTCGGAGTGCCAGGTTTCCCCGGCGACGAACCGCGATTTCGCGCTGGCGCGGATGACGACCAGCTCAGGGTCATCGCCGTCGATGTCCTCCACCGGCAAGGCCCGCAGCTCGCCAAACAGTCGGCCGAAAGCCTTGTGCTGTTCGACTGTCAGATGCTGATCGCGAAAGACCAGCACGTGATTTTCCAGCAAGGCCCTGCGCACATCCGTGAGTTGCTCTTCACTCAATGGTTGTGACAGATCGATCCCGCCTACTTCGGCGCCGATGATCGGCGTGAGACGGTCCAGGGTGATGCTGCGGTAAGGCGCGCGGGATTGCCCCGCGATGCCCTCGATAGCTTTCAATGCCAATTGATCCATGTTCCCTCACCTTTTTTAATTTGGATGGCCAGGCACCAGACCCTGTGGGTCAACAGTGCTCACTCCTGAAGCGAAAGCGGCCGCATGTCGGTCCAGTGTTCTGCGATGTAATCCAGGCAAGCCTGTCGTTCGCCGCGTTGCCCCACCTGCGTCCAGCCATTGGCGCTCGGCTTGCCCACCGGCCAGAGGGAATACTGGCCTTCGTCGTTGCGAACCACCTCGAATTGCGGATTGCTGTCACTCATGCTGATTGCCCTCTTCGGGTTGCGTATCGGTGCTGATAATGTCGGCAATCACCTGCGCCCATGGGCCTGCAACGATGCCGTAGTGATCGGTGTCCAGCCGCTGCCAGCTGAGCAACTGCGGGAGTAACTCCTGCCAGGCCTGTTTCAGGTCTGCGGCGTTCCAGGCCTCGCCCACGCTGTAGGGGTTGGCTTGAGCGGCGCTGAAGATGCGCACGCAGGTGTTCGCCAACGCCGGTGGCTGAAAGGTCTGCATGCTGGCGATGTTGTGCTGGCAGCAACGGGTCAGGTGTTGCAAATAGGCTTGCCGGTCTTCGGGCAATGCCCGGTCGAGGGAATCGGGCCAGCGCTGGGCAAACTCGCGCTGGAAAACCTGCTCGATCGCCTGCGCACCGATGCTCGCCAGTTCCGCTCCGGCGTCCGGCGCGGGCGGGTCGATCAGGTACAGCAGCGGCTGCCTGAATCCGCAGGGCGCTACGAGACTGCACATCGCCTGCGCCACCCAGGCGCCAAACGACCACCCAGCCAGGCGCCAGGCACCGCGGTTGGCTTCCCGGGCCTCGATGGCCTTCAAGTAAAGTGCCGCGCGCTCAGTCACGCCGATGTTCGGCAAATCCGGAAGACGCAACGCCGGGTCGGCAATCACACGCACGCCCAGATCAGGGTGCAGCGCCGACACCAGCGCTCGGTACGCCTGGACATCACCGCCCACCGGGTGAATCAGGTACAGCCACTCGCGCCCCGCACCGGCGTGCCATTGATCAATCTGCACCGCGTCGGCCCAGGTTGCCGGCACCGCCGACGTCAAACCGACTGCAGCCGCGTCCGCCAACGCCAGGATCTCTCGCAGGCTGACCTTGTGACTGAATTGCGACAGCTGGAACACCACGCCAGTGGCCGCTTGCAACTCATCGATCAGGTCCAGCAGTGTCAACGAATCCGCCCCCAGCTCGTACAGCGAATCGTCTTCATCGAGGCTGCTGACCCCCAGCCATCGGCACAGGCATTCATGCAGACGGCTGGGCAGATCCAGCACCGTTGGTGCAGCCACCGGCGCAATGGCGGCGCCATGGCGAACCGGATAGAAACGCCGTGCAGCAACGATGCCGGTGGTCGAGATCAACAGTTGTGGCAGTTGCGTCGCCATGGCCAGATCGAATACCCGACAGCCCTCTTGCGCCGTCATGCCGACCGCCAGGTGCCCCTGATGCGCGGCATCGCCAGTGCCCGCGCCGGTGGCCATGCCGATATCGCGCCAGACGTCCCAGTTGATGCTCAACCGCACGCAGTCGCCGGCGGCGTTCGGACGGTAATGGGCGAAGCCGTCGAGCACGCCACTGGCGGCCGCGTAATCCAGGTGCCCCGCGCCGCCGAACAGCGCGGACATCGATGAGCAATACAGCACAAACCCGGGGCTCATCGCTTCGATCAGCGCCTCGACCGCGAGCATGCCGCGGGTCTTGGACGCCATGGCTTCACCCAACTGCCGGGCATCACGCTGGCGGATCAGGCTTCCCGCACCGACACCTGCAGCGTGAACCACTCCCGCCATGCGGCCGTAGCGACAGGTCAGTTGATCGAGCACCGCAGGCCAGCGCGTCAGGTCGGCGATGTCAGCCCGGACGTGCTCGACCCGGCCGCCATAGGCCGCCAGCGCCGCTGGCATTTCACCCCCGCGTGACAGCACGACGATGCGTCGTTGCGGCGCCTGCAGCAGGTGCTCGGCCAACGTGCGACCGATACCACCCGTGCCGCCCAATATCAGAAACGTGCCGTCCATGGGCAGCCTGTTCGCCAGCGCAGCGCTGGCCGGTAACGGACTGGCAAGCAGCCGTGGTTGCCACAGGTAACCGTCGCGAATCGCCATGCGCCGTGGCAGGGACGCCGAAGCCGCGAGCAACGCCATCAGCTGCTGCGTATCCATGCGCGGCGTCGGCCAATCCAGCCAATGACAGCGTACCGGGTATTCCTGGGGTACCACTTCGGTGATGCCGGCCAGCGCCGCCAGTTCGGGACGCAGCACCTCACCCGCAACCGGGCAGGCCTGCCACGACATCAGCCACAGGCGCAACGCCGTGGTTCGCGAGGTCTGTCCCCAGGCCTGCATCAAGGCGCTGACGGTGTCCAGACCGGCCCATTGCGCTGCCGCCAGGCTTTGCTCATTGACCGGCCCGGTCACCGACAGTGGTAACGCGTGCACCCAGTCGAGTTCGCCCAAGGCAGGCACGGCCAGCTCATCGAGCAGGCGAGTCAGCGTCGGGGTATCCAGCGGGTCGAGTTCGAAATGATCCGGCGTGTACCGTTTGAAACCATTACCGGCGCGCACCTGAACCACTCGCTGATAGACGTTGTTCAGGTGCTCCAGCACGGCCGTGTCGAGCGCGTCGTTGCTGCAAATGACCAACGTTTCGCGTCGCTCCGTGACCGCCTCAGCGTGCAAGCGCTGCACGCGGGACCACTGCCGTTGGTAGAACCAATCGGCCAAGGGCTTTCGCTCAACGGCTATTGCGTTTTCAGTTTCAACGGCGCTCTGGAAGCGGAAGGTCTCCAGATCGAAAGACGCTGGTGGCAGATCCCACGGCGGCGGCGCCGAGTGCTGCGGCCAGTCGATGGTTGCACCGTCATACCAGGCGTCGATCAGCGCCCGGGGCGATTGCCCGGTGGCGTTCAATCTGACACCGGATGCGCTCACTTGCTTGATCAAGGAGGTGTGCAGTGCTTCCCCCGGCCGATACACCATTGCCAAGCGCCAACGCAGTTGCCGACGTCCGGATTGCAGGTGACGCAGCACCGCCTCGTGACGCTCGGGAAAGGCGTTCAGATACCCTGCAATCGCCGCGACATCGCACAGCAAAGCCGAACGGCTGTGAGCCGAGATCATCAGGCAGGGCAACACGCCCTCAGCCAGCACTCGCTCCTGCTGCGCGGCCCCCACGATCACATGCGCATTCGTGCCACCGATGCCAAAGCTGCTGACCCCCGCCAAACGCCGCCGCCCTGCTGGCCATGGCTGCGTTGCGGTCGGGATGTGAAACGGCGAATTGGCGAGGTCGATCTGCGGATTGATCCGGGCAAAACCAAGGTTCGGCGGCACCACGCCGTGGAATACCGCCAGGCTTGCGCGGATCAGCCCGACGACCCCGGCGGCCGCGCCCAAATGGCCGATCTGGCTTTTCACTGAGGCCAACGCGCAACTGCCGGCCGGGGCATCACCGAACGCCTTGCTCAACGCCGCCACCTCGACCGGGTCACCGAGTAATGTGCCGGTGCCGTGGGCTTCGATGTAACCGATATCGGCACCGGTCAGCCCGGCCCTGGCCAACGCTTCGCCAATTACGGCACTCTGCCCCGCTACCGAAGGCGCGGTGTAGCTCATCTTGTCGCGGCCGTCGTTGTTCAGTGCAGAGGCTTCGATCAGCGCATAAATCCGGTCGCCATCGGCGCGGGCGCGGGCCAGCGGCTTGAGCACCACCACGCCATAACCACTGGCGCCGATGGTGCCGCTGGCATCGTCGCTGAACGGCCGACACAGCCCATCACTGGAAAAAATGTGCTGCGAACGATGGCGATAGCCGTCGGTCAGTGTCGGGTCGATCAGCACCCCGGCCGCGAGCATCACGTCACTGTCGCCCTGGCGCAGCAGCGCACTGGCCAGGTGCACGCCAATCAGCGAGCTGCCGCAGGCCGCCTGCACGCTCATGGCAGGGCCGGTGAGGTTGAGGTGGTAGGCGGCTTTGGTCGCCAGGAAGTCCTTGTCGTGGTGCAGCGCCATCTGGAAACCGTCCGGCAAATCCCCGTCGGCGGTCTCGCGCAGCATCTGTTGGAAGTAAGTGGTTTCGCCACAACTGGCAACCAGACCGATGCGCGGGCCTTCGGCAGACGGCGTGATCGCCGCGTGTTGCAACGCCTGCACACACGCCATCAACAGATGCCGCTGTTGCGGATCCATCAGCCGTGCTTCCTGACGGCTGATGCCGAAATACTCGGGGTCGAAATCAAGCATTCCGGCCAGTTGACTGCGGGCACCCACGCGCCCCTGAGCCGCCTCGAAATGCTCGATGCCCAACTCGGCGCCCAGCACCATCGCCCAGAACTCATCGAGGTTCTGCGCCCCGGCCACATTGACCGCCATGCCGATGATCGCCATCGGTTGCTGGCCGACATCGGTATGGCGTATCCGCTCGGTCGGGTTCGATGGCGTGCTCGACAAGTGCGCCGCCAGGCTGCGCACCGTCACCTGTTCAAACAGATCGGCGATCGCCACCTTGTGCGTCAGTTCCTGGTTGTAACGGGCATGCAGGCGCATCAGGCCAAGGCTGGTGGCGCCCGCTTCGAAGAAGGTTTGATCGGGCTCGATGTCCCGGCCGATCTCGGCGCTGAACAGCGCACTCAATTGCTGCTCCAGCGGGCTCAACGCAGTGGCCGGGGTGACCGAACGACGACGTTGCAGCGCCTCGCCCAACCCCGTTAACGCCTTGCGATCAATTTTGCCGCTGGGCGTACGTGGCCAGGCGTCGATCCGTCGATACTCGTCAATACGCACATGGGCCGGCAACTGCTTGGCGACTTGACGATCCAGCGTCTGCGCCATCGCCGGCTCGCCGTCCAGTTGCAGATAAGCGATCAGGCCCGGTGGCTCAGCCTGAACCGTCACCACCGCGTTGATCACCGGCGGCAGCTGCATCAGCGCCGCTTCGATCTGCCCCAGTTCCAGGCGATGACCGCTGAGTTTGATCTGCTGGTCGTCGCGCCCCAGGTAGTGCAGGCAACCATCAGCGTCGGCCCAGGCGAGATCGCCGGTGCGATAGCACAAACGAGCATCGCCTTCAGCCTGCGGCAACACGACAAACCGCGTCGCGTTGAGCGCTGGGTCGCCGAGGTAGCAGCGCGACACCATCGGTCCGGCCACCAACAGGTAACCACGGCTACCGCTCGGTACCGGACGGTCATGCTCGTCCACCAGCAGTAAACGGGCATTGCCGACGGCGTGGCCGATCGGTGCGCGCAGCGGCCAGTCAGCAGTAGTCGGCGGCAAGCGGTAAGCGCTGACCACGTGGGTTTCGGTGGGGCCGTAGTGGTTGAACAGCGTCGCCAGCGGCAGACCACCAAACCAAGTTTTCAACGCGTCGGTGCAGAGTAATTGCTCCCCCGCCGTGACCACTTCGCGCAACGCCGGCGGGTATGTTCCTTGAGCCACAGCGGTTTGCGCCAGATGCTGCAACGCAACGCAAGGCAGGTACAGGCGCTCGATCCTCGCCTCAATCAGATACGCCAGCAACGCCTGTGCATCCTGGCGCCAGCGCGGCGTGATCAGGTGATAGGTGCCGCCGCCGCACAAGGTTGCGAAAATCTCCTGAAACGACACGTCGAACGACAACATCGAAAACTGCAAGGTCACCGATCTGGCCGGCAATTGGCCCTCGGTGCGCTGCCAGTGCAGCAGGTTGCACAGGGTCCGATCCGACACTTGCACACCCTTCGGCGTACCCGTGGAGCCGGAGGTAAACAGCGTGTACAGCGCGCGCTCGCCGACATGATGGGCGCGTGCGAACGCTCGGCGTTCGCACTTCAGGTCTACCCGATACCGGGCAAAACGCTCGGCATCAAGGTGACCCAGTGCCGCTTCGGTCGCGGCGCTGAACAACAGGCAATGCGGGTTCGCCTGTTCCAGCACCTGACGCTGCACGGCCAGCGGATATCCGGGATCGAGCGGTACGGCGGTCAGATTGAGTTTTGCCAGGGCCAGCAAGGCAACGATGTGCTCGACCGAAGCATCAAGAAACAGCACCACATGCAGCGGCGTGTTGTCTGGATTCGGCAGCGGATGGCGTTCGATCAAGGCCCCGGCCAGGGTGTTGGACAATTCATCCAGTTCGCCATAGCTCAACTGCTGCTGGCCAGCGACCAGCGCAATCGCGTGGGGTGTGCAATGCACTTGATGACCGAACCAGTCGGCCACGGTGTTGAACGGCGGTTCGTCGCGCGAACCTTCACTGGCCACCGACAGGTGACGCCGATAAGGGGTGAGGAGATCATCCAGGGTGGCGGCCGGTGATTCCAGCAGCAGGTCGAGGCTGCGGCAAAGCAGTTGATGCACGGTGTGCATCTGCGCTTGATCAAAGTAGCTGCACTGATATTCCCACCAGCATTCGGCCCCCACGACCAGCAAGGTCAACGGACATTTGGCCTGCAAGTGCTCGCTGAACTCCAGGGTCGCTTGCAAACCGGACCGCGCCAGTACGGCGTAATCGGTGTTTTCCAGCACGAACATGAAATCGAACAACTGGCTGTCCGACGACAACCGCAGGTCTTCCACCACATCCGCCAACGCGACGTCCTGTAACGCCAGCACCTCGCGCACCGTGTCGGTCTGACGGCGCAATTGCTCGCTCAGCGCCAAGGTGTCATCGACGCTTGTCGGAATCAGCACGGTGTTGGCCAACATCCCCAGCATCGGTTCAAACTGCGCCAGCGGCCGGTTCGCCACTGGACTGGCGATACGTGGCCGCTCCCGCCCGGTCAGCGCGTAGAGGCTCCAGGCGAAGACACTGAGCAGCACTTCGAAACGGGTCAGGCGCTGCTGGCTGCAAAAACGGTCAAGGGCCGCGTTGCGCAGTTCGCCCAAGGGTGCGCGATGCAGTCTGGCTGGCGGGCTGACAGCCCGCATCGGCATCAGCGCGGATGACGGCGCCTCTTGCTGGCGGTGCAAACGTGCCAACGCCTCGCGCTGGCCGAGGTAATGCGGGTCGACGCTCCACTGCCGCTGCCATTGGCCGAATTCCAGCGTGGTCAGTTGTGGTGTCGGTTGAGGGCTGACGCGCCTACGCACGGCGTCTTCATACAGCTGCGTCAGGTCGTCGAACAACAGATTCATCGACCAGCCATCGACGATGATGTGGTGCAGGTTGAGCAGCAACCGGCAACTTCCATCGGCAAACGGCAGCAGCCAGGCCTGGAACAGCGTCGGCATCGCCAGATCGAACGGCGTGCCGAACACCAATGCTGCAAAGGCTCGCCAGGTCTCTTCGGTGAAATGCCCTGTCTCGAAGGTGCGACACACCGGTCCTCGTTCGGCAATCACTTGATCGAGGCCATCGGCGCCAGACACGAATGCCGTGCGCAAGGCCGGATGGCGCTCCACCAGTTGCTCCACGGCACGCGCCAGCGACGACACATCAACACCGGTAGCCAGATGGAGAATCAGCGGCACGTTATAAGCGGTCGAAGTCGGCGTTCGTTGCTGCATCAGCCACAGGCGGCGTTGTTCGGCAGTGGCCGGCAGACGCAGTGCCTGGCTGATGGCTGGCGCGGGAGGATAGATAACGTCCGCCTGTTGCCCGTTCAGCTGTTCGGCCAGTGCCACGAACGGCTCGCTCAACAGCGTTGCGACGGCAATCTCGCGCTGCCAGTGTGTACGGATTGCTGAACGCAGACGCATGGCCTTGAGTGAATCGCCGCCACTGCCGAGCCAGTCATCGTGCGCATTGAGCGCCGGTTGCCCGAGCAGCAAACGAACCTGTGCAAGCAACCAGTCCAGCGCCGGAGAACCCTCGACATCGCTCGGCTCGACGGGGGGCCGCCAAGGGCTCAACGGCTGTGCCAGCAAGGCGTCGCGGTCGATCTTGCCGTTAGCGGTCAACGGCAGTCGGTCGAGCAGAAACACCTGGTGCGCAAGCATGTAGAACGCCAGTCGGGCCTGCAGATGGGCCTCGAATTCACGGTACTGCAAACCCTCGCGAGGGACGATGAATGCCAGCAACTGATGGTCTTCGGCCTCCCGACGTCGGGTACAGACATAGGCCTGCAGCACCAGCGGATGTTCAAGGATCTGTTGCTCCACCTCCCCCGGTTCGATGCGAAACCCACGAACCTTGACCTGCCGATCAGCGCGGCCAATGTATTCGACCAGCCCTTCGACATTGATCCGCACCCGATCACCGGTGCGGTAGTGAATCTGGGCGCCGCCGTCCAGCTCGGCCAGGCGCACGAAGCTGCGAGCGGTGTCTTCGGCACGGTTGCGATAGCCACGGGCGACACCGCTGCCGCTGAGGTACAACTCGCCGACTTCACCGGCCGCCACCGGCCGTTGCTGCTCGTCCAGCACCTGCACGCCGGTGTCCGGCAATGGCCGGCCAATCGGCACCGACGCGCCGCCGAAGTCACGGGCAATCGGGTAGCACAAGGCAAACGTCGTGCATTCCGTAGGCCCGTAGACATTGAAGATCTGGCACTGACTGCGGGGATTCGCCGCGTACCAGGCGCGCACGGCGGCGGCACTGATCTGCTCGCCACCGATCAGCAACTGACGCAGGCCGGCAAAACACGCGGGCCAGTCCGCGCTCAAGGTGTTGAACAGCGAAACGGTCATGAACAGGTTGTCGATCCGCTCCTCTTCCAGAACCTGGGCCAGACGTTGCGCGTCCAGCACATCGTGATCGGCAATCATCACGCAGCAGCCACCGTTGAGCAGCGGCGCCCACAGTTCAAAACTGCACGCATCGAAGGCCGGATTGGACAGGCAGGCAAAGCGATCCGTCGGACGGATTTCGATATAGCCTGCGGTCTGCGTCAGGCGCAGCACGCCCTTTTCACCGACTTCCACGGCTTTCGGTATGCCGGTGGTGCCTGAGGTGTAGAACAGGAAACTCACCTCGGCAAACGTGTCGGCCAAGGGTTGCAGCGGTTGCTGCGGGTAATCCAGCAGCGTGTCGACATTCGCCATCCAACACGCGGTTGCTGGCGCCCACGACTCATCCGCGGCGATCAGCCCCACGCACGCGGCATCGGCAAGGATCAGGTCGCGGCGTTTGGCCGGGCTGGCCCTGTCCAGCGGCACCACCACGGCACCGACTTTCAGCGCGCCGAGGATCGCGGCCAGCCATTGCCAGCCCCGGGGCATGCACAGCGCCACGGACTCGCCGGGTTGCACGCCCCGTGCCTGCAAACCCCGGGCGATGCGCTCGCTGGCGCTGGCCAGTTCGCTGTAACTCAGGCGCACCTGCTGATCGACGACTGCCAGGGCTTGGGGATCGCGGCGTACTTGTGCGGCAAATTGTGCGAGCAATGTCAGCATCTGTGGATTCATGATTTCGCCTCCTGCGCGTCGAAGCGTTGCAGCTCCTGCTTGAGGGTCTGTGAGACCCGATGCACTTCAGCGGTTTCGAGCATGTCCCAGTGACCGCCATTCACCAGTTTCGCCAGGAAATCATCGGCACGCCGACGCCAGAAGCTGCGGAGCGGATGCAATTGCTGGCGACTGAAGCCTTCCCGGGCCTGGATCAACACCACGCGACCGGCACGCGGCTCGCACTCGTAGCCCGCCATGGCCAGACGGTTGTGGTTGTAGAGGTTGAAATAACGTTCGACTTGCGCGTCTTCGATGCCGGGGTACATGCCATTGAACCGCACCAGTTTGTCGCGGAACTCGGCCATATCGACGGTGCCGATCTGCTGGCGGAAACCCGGATCATCCGAGCCTTGGGTATCGAGCAATACCACGGTTACGCGGCGATGGCCGGCGGCCGTCAGGCGCCGGGCCATTTCGTAAGCCACCAGACCACCGAAGGACAACCCGGTGAGCACCAGCGGCTGCGTCGCCAAGGGTTCGATCAGGCGCAAATACGCTTGGGCCATGGCTTCGACCGTCGGCTCGGTGGCCTCACCTGGGTTCAGCCCCGGTGACTGCACGCCGTATACGCCGACCTCCTCCGGTAGCACTTTGGCCAGGGACAAATAGCAAAACGCAGTGCCGCCCGCCGGATGAATGCACACCACATTGCGCTGACCTGCGCCGCGACGGAATTCGATCAGGTTGCTTTGCCCCGCTGCTGGACTGGCGCCGGCGCGCAACCAGCCGCCCAGGGCTTCGATGGTCGGGTAGCCGAGCACCACGCGCACCGGCACTTCGACGCCGAACGTCTGGCCGATCTGGTGGGCCATTTTGATCGCCGCGATGGACGTTCCGCCGACATTGAAGAAGTTGTCGCGAATGCCGATCTGGGTCGCCAGCAACAGACCTTTCCAGATTTGGTAGAGCGTCAATTCAATATGATCGCGCGGGCTGCTGAGGTTGACCTGACGGTTGGCCAGGTCTTGATCGGCGAGGGTCGTCAGGGCCACGCGATCGACTTTGCCATTGGCGGTCAGCGGCAGCGCGTCGAGCCACAGATAAGCGCTCGGCAACACGGCACGCGGCAGGGTCGCCGCCAAATGGGCGTGCAGCGCTGACTCATCCGGGGTTTCCATCACCGCACAACAGGCAACCAGCCGCTGGTTCTGCGCCGTATCGCCGACCATCAGCACCACGGCGGCCCGGATATCGGCGAAGGCCTGCAGCCGCGCTTCAATCTCGCCGAGCTCCAGGCGCACGCCACGCAGCTTGACCTGGAAATCATTGCGACCGAGGAATTCCAACTGGCCGTCCGGGCGATAACGCGCCAGATCGCCGCTGCGATACAACCGATCTCCCGGCACAAACGGGTTGTCGATAAAGCGTTCGGCGGTGAGCTGCGCCAGACCCAGATAACCGCGCGCGACACCCACGCCGCCGACGTGCAATTGACCGGTCACCCCGACCGGCACCGGCGCATCGCGCTCATCCAGCACGTAAAAACGGTTGTTGGGGATCGGCCGTCCGATCGGCACTTGCAGAGCCGGGACTTCGCCGCCGGGCTCCAGGGTCCAGACACTGTTGATCACCGTGGTTTCGGTCGGGCCATAGACGTTGTGCAAACGGGCATGGGGCAGTCGCTGCTGAAAACGCCGGGCCAGGGCTGGCGACAGCTCACCGCCGCCGCTGAAGACATCGGTCAGTTCGGTGCACAGGCTGACCTCATCGACTTCGAGGAACAGCTGCAGCATTGCCGGCACGAACACCAGCGCCGTGACCCGCTGCTCGCGCACCGTTTTCGCCATGTAACCGGGCTCCAGATGGCCGCCAGGACGCGCGATAACCAAGCGTCCGCCGGTGGCCAGCGGCCAGAAAGTCTCCCAGGCCGAGGCGTCGAAACCGAACGGAATCTTGTGCAGCATGACCCCGCGTTCGCCGCAGATCTGCGAGCACCACAACAGCAGATTGGCGAGGCCGCGATGCGCGACCATCGCGCCTTTGGGCAGCCCGGTGGTGCCTGAGGTGTAAATCACATAGGCGAGGTGATCGGGCGTGACACCGACGCTGCGCGGGTCGGGGTCTGCCGGCGACAGATCGGCCCAGAGCGCGGTCTGCGCCTGGAGGTCGAGCACCGGCGCGTCCCAGCTTGAACCTTGCTGCGCCTGACGCAATATCGCGTGCGCCGAGCCGAGCGTCAGCAGCACTGCCGGGGTGCTGTCACTGAGCATGTGGCTCAGGCGTCCGACCGGATAATCAGGGTCCAGCGGTACATACGCGCCGCCGGCCTTGAGCACCGCGAGCAAGGCCACCGGCAGCTCCAGCGAACGCTCGACGCACACTGCCACGCGCACGTCCGGGCCGACACCGAGGCTGCGCAAATACGCCGCCAGACGATTGGCCCGGGTGTTCAACTCGTCGTAGCTCAGGGTTTGCGCTTCGAAGGTCACCGCACAGGCTTGCGGGTTGCGCGCAACCTGGGCTTCAAACAATCGGTGCACGCAGTCCACCGGTTGTGCCAGCGGTGCGCAACGGTTCCAGTCCACGAGGATCTGTTCGCGCTCGGCTTCAGCCAGCAGCGACAAGGCGCCAATCGGCTGCTTGGGGTCTTCGACGATGTGCTGGAGCAACTGTCGGTAATGCCCGCTCAAGCGTTCGATCGTCGCCGCGTCGAACAGGTCGGTGTTGTACTCCACCAACAGGTTCAGCCGCCCTTCCCGTTCAACCCATTCGAACGCCAGATCGAACTTGGCCGTGGCGCTGCTGGTGCTGTACGGCGACAGGCTCAAACCGGGCATGTCCAGATCGCCCCCGGGCGTGTTCTGCAGCACAAGCATGACCTGGAACAACGGCGAATGAGCGGTATCGCGTTGCGGGTTGACGGCCTCGACCACCTGATCGAACGGCACGTCCTGATGAGCGTGCACGTCGAGCATTTGCCCGCGCACGTCCCGCAGCAATTCGGCGAAAGTGTGCTGAGGATCAAGGCGCTGGCGAACGACGACAGTGTTGACGAAGTGCCCGATCAGCGGCTCGATTTCCGGGCGGCTGCGGTTGGCGAATGGCGTACCGATGCACACATCCCGCTGACCGCTGTGCCGCCACAGCAGCACGGCCAATGCGCCCATCAACACGTTGAACAACGTGCCCTGGGTTTGTCGGGCCAGCCCCTGGAGTTCGCGCAGGGTGTTGGCGGCGAGCGATGAGCTGAACGTAGCGCCAGCGTAACGCTGCACCAGTGGCCGTGGCCGATCGGCGGGAACAGTCGACAGTGCCGGCGCGTCAGCCAGGGTGCGCCGCCAGTAATCGAGTTGCGCAGTCAA
>Ga0308159_1002783_pt1 | contig 19267 bp, 17 predicted proteins | sample PhyCR1_FD_201040 | JGI IMG/M metagenome (GOLD analysis project Ga0308159, IMG submission 201040) | Phyllosphere microbial communities from UC Gill Tract Community Farm, Albany, California, United States - DLSLC.R1 | ecosystem: Host-associated > Plants > Phyllosphere > Unclassified | place: USA... | reverse complement strand
CAGCTATTCGGCCTCGAACGCCTCCAGCCCGGCGCCAAGCCCGTAGGCGGCGCCATTGCCCAGCACACGCAGCCCGGCCGGGTCCAGCTGGTGGCACAGACCCCAGGCCGGCACCGCCAGCAACACGGGGGCGCCCAGGCGCAGCGCCACGGAGTCGGCCCGGCGCAACAATCCCTGGGGCGTGTCGATGACATCGAGGGGGGCTAGCGCCGCCAGGGCAGGGGTGCCGGCGCGGACCATGCGATCGGCCGCCAGCGTATCCAGCGGCGTCGGGGCCGCGCTGCCTGATTCGGCCAGAAGGGCGGCGGCGGGCCATTCAGCGCGGAGGGCGGCGAGGAAGTCGCGCCGCAGCTGCGGGCTCCAGGCCTCGCCCGCCTCGGCGGCGGCGAGCCCGAGCAGGGCGGCGTGCGGCGGCAAGGCGGCGGCGGCGCGGGGCCAGTGGGTGAGCATGTCCAGGCTGGCGGGGCGGCCGGGGTCGGCGGCGAAGGCGCGCGGCAGCCAGCCGAGGCCATCGGCCAACCGGCTGGCGACACTGTCCTCGCCATCGGTCCAATGGGCGATCAGGGCGAAGCGCAATGCATCGCTGACTTCGGGTGCCAGCCATTCGTCCAGATGCGCAGCAAGGCCGGAGGAGAGGTGCTGGAAGCACTCGTCGCTGCCGGCGACCGACCAGACGAAGCGCGGTAGCGGCGGCCCGGCTTCCAGCGCCTCGCCCACCAGGCTGACGGCCAGGGCCAGCGGCGGCGGGGCGGGCACCATTTCCCACACCGCGGCGCCGGTGTCGTGCCAGTGAATCATCGCCGGGCCCCGCCACTCGGCCAGTGCGGGCAAGATGTCGGCGTAAAGGGACGCTTGAGGGGCCCAGGTGGCGGATTGGCCGAAAAATACCGAATCGTGACCCAATTGAAGGCCATTCTTGCCATGCTGGATGAAGAATGTGCCGGACTGGTCGGATACGGCCTTCTGCAAGGCCTCCCGGCTCGTCGTGACGCCGACACTTGATGCGGGGTCTCCGACCAGCACCGATTCGCCGTCCCGCCATGCCAGGGCGCCGCCCGGCAACACCAGCAGTCCCTGGGCCCGGGCCGCCAGCGGCAGGGCCAGTTGCAGGCCGCGCACCGCCGCGTCCCGTGCCGCTACAGGCAAACGATGGAACTGGGCGTCAAAGCGCCGCAGCAGCGCGAGCCCGGCGGGAGAAGCCAGGTCGTAGCTGGCAACCCGGGCCAGCGGTCCGTCCTGATGGGGCAAGTGCGGCATACGGGGGCCTCCAGCGTTCCTGCCGTATCGAACCGTGGCGCGGCGGCGTCAATCACGAAAACGAGAGCATACTTATGCGAAAAACTATTGTGTGCCCTGGCCTGAGCGTGGCACCACCGGCAGCGGTTGGAACCAGATCAGGAGAAGCCGGATGGAGATCAGCCGTCGTGCCCCCGGGGAGGCCTGCCTTGTCCTCGATGGCCGTGACATCCTCGACCTCGTGCAGGCCGAAGCCAGCGAGGAGGAATTCGAGCAGGCGCTGGACGCGCTGGAGGGGCTGCTGAGCCCGGCCGGCCATCTGCCACGCGTGGTCGTGCACTATAGGGAAGGATTGTTCGCCGAACTGCGGGCCGACCGGCCGCTGCAGGCCGTGCTGATCGAGGATGACCCGCATGACGAGCCGCCGCTGAGCCTGCAACGCCAGCAGGTGGCGGCGGACCCGGCTGCGGTGGATGCCGCGCTGGCCGCCGCCGAGCGCCGGCTGCGCCTGGCCGGGCGGGGCGCGGCATGATCCGCCGCCGGGATGCCCGGCTGGAGCTGGCCGCGACGCTGCGCCATCCCTTGCCGCTGGAGGATGCCGAAGCGCTGGTCGCCCTGCTGTCTGGCAGGGCGCCGCGCCGGACGCCGGACCACGCGCTGTTCCGTCACCCCGAGGCGACACAGCTGCTGACCGGGGAGAGCCTGGACCACGCGACCAGCGGCGCCCGCATCGTGCAGGAGGATGGCGCGGTGCGCCTGCTGGTCTCCAGCAGCCTGCCGCCATGCCCAGTGCTGCTGGCCGCGGGGCTGAGCTGGCTCGGTAGCATCCTGCGGCTGGAAGCCGGTGAGGTGCCGGGCTTCGTCGTGCCGGCCGGCGCGCCGCGCCATGACCTGCAGCTTCTGGTGTGGGACGGCACCCGGCTGCGACCGTTGCCGGAGGGCGCGGCCGAGCCGCCGTTGGCGCCCCGTTGCAGCCTGGAATCCTTCGCCGCCGCCGCCGGGCTTCCCGGTTGGGGGGAAGCGCCCGGAATCCTGCGTGCCGCGCTGCGGCGGGCTGCCCTGGCGCAGGTGGAAGGGCGCTGCCTGCCCGTGGCGCAGGCGCGGCTGGATGGGCCGTTCGGCGAGCGGCAGGGCATGTTCCGGCTGTGGATGGCGCGGGCGTTGTGGCAACTGGACGGGCTGGGTACCGCCGCGCCGCCGCTCACCCTCCGTGCCGCCTGAGCGATCCGTTTGTTGGGCGAAAAATGAAAAGTCTTGCGAAAAAATCCAAGCCCGCGTATCCCGGTGTGGTCCGCGAAACGCGGGCGTCTGGAACCGGTGGCGCAGTGCTTCCACCGGCGAATTCCGACAGAAGGCGGGCCTGACCATGACGATCTCCATGCCGCGACCGGCAGCCTCCACCGACACGCCGCTGCGCCTGCGCGGCAAGGTGCACCCCTTCCTGACCGTCGAGATCGCCGACGTCGCGGTGCAGGAGCTGGACAAGGCGCTGACGGCGCGGCTGGCTTCGACCGCCGGGCTGTTCCGGCACACGCCGGCGATTCTGGACCTGACCGCGCTACCCGCCAGCTCCGCCCCCCGGGTGGCGGATGCCGTGGCACTGCTGCGTCAGCGCGGCCTGGTACCCGCCGCCTTCAAGGCGAATTCCGCCGAGGTGGAGCAGGCCGCGCTGGCCAGCGGCCTGGGCCGGGTGATGGAGGCCGAGCCGCGACAGAACCTGTCCGCGGAGCGCATCCGCCGGCCGCCGGTGATCGTCTCCGAGCCGGTGCGCTCCGGCCAGCGGATCTATGCGGCGGAGGCTGACCTGATCGTGCTGCATTCGGTCTCGCCCGGGGCACAGTTGCTCGCCGATGGCTGCATCCACGTCTATGGCACGCTGCGGGGCTCGGCCAGCGCCGGGCTGGGCGACGATGCCTCTGCCCGTATCTTTGCGAAAATATTTGATGCAGAGCTGGTGTCGATCGCCGGGCTGTATCTCGGCGCCGACGACTTCCCCGCCGGCTGGGCCAAGCGCCCGGCCCAGATCAGCCTGGCCGATGGCGCGTTGCGCTTCGGCCCGCTGCCCTGACCCGCTTCCACCCGCAACCGACCTCAGGGAGAATCCCGATGTCCGCGACCGTCATCACCGTCACCTCCGGCAAGGGGGGTGTGGGCAAGACCACCACCACCGCCGCGTTCGGCGCCGCGTTGGCGCTGGAAGGCCACCGCGTCTGCGTGGTGGATTTCGACATGGGCCTGCGCAACCTCGACCTCGTCATGGGGGTGGAGAAGCGGGTGGTGTACGACTTCCTGCATGTGGCGCATGGCACCGCCAACCTTTCCCAGGCGCTGGTGCGCGACAAGCGGGTGCCGAACCTGTTCCTGCTCGCCACGTCGCAGACCGCGGACAAGGAGGAACTGACGCATGAGGCCATCGACCATGTGATGAACCTGCTGCGCGGCGAGTTCGACTACATCCTGTGCGACAGCCCCGCCGGCATTGAGCACGGCGCGATGATGGCGCTGCATCATGCCGACCATGCCATCGTCGTCTGCAACCCCGAGATGACCTCGGTCCGCGATGCCGACCGCATCATGGGCTATATCGCCGCCCGTTCGCGCCGCGCGCAGGCGGGCCTGTCCCCGGTGCGGGAGCACCTGGTCGTCACCCGCTACAGCGAGGAGCGGGTGAGGAAGGGGGAGATGCTGTCCCTGGAGACCATCCAGGACATTCTGGTGATGCCGCTGCTGGCGGTGGTGCCGGAGAGCGACAGCGTGCTGCGATCCTCCAATGCCGGCCGCCCGGCGAGCCTGGACGGCAAGACCGATGCCGGCCGCGCCTACCGGGCCGCCGCAAAGAGCTTCCTGGCGGAGACCCGCCACGGCATCGCCCAATCCTACCGTGCCCCGCAGATGGCGGGTGCCGGATTCCTTTCCGCCCTGACGGAAACGGCGCAGCGCGGTTTGCTGCGCCGGCTGTTCCGCCACGCCTGACCCCGGGAACCCCGATATGGCCGCCGCCCTGATCAGCCTGATCCACCATCGCCGCAAGTCGGCCAGCCTCGCCGCCGCGCGGCTGCGCGCCCAGATCGGCCGCGACCGCCTTGCGAATTTTGGCGAAGACATTACCCAGCGCATCCAGGATGCCTGCCTGCGCGAGATCCGCCGTCTGGCGCGAGGAGGGCAGGTGCGGGTGCGGATTGGCACCTCGCCACGCCTGGAGGTGCGGGAGATCGAAATCGACCTGACGCCGGGGCGTTGAACAAAGTGGCCGCCATGCTGATGACGGCCTCGCAGTGCCGGATGGCGCGCGCGGCCCTGGGGATGACCCTGCGGGAACTCGCCGCCATTGCCGGGATATCGGTCAACACTCTCAGCCGGATTGAGAGCGAGGGGAATGTCACCAGCCGGACGCTGGTGAAGGTGCAGGGCATCCTGGCCGGGCGCGGTGTCGTGTTCCGGCGGGATGGGTCCGTGGGGGTGGCCGGATAGGAGGGTGGAGGCACAGCTTCCGCCACCTGACGTGCGGCCGGCGCCTGATGCAGCGGGCGCCAGACCTTGCCCCCGGATCTGGCGGTGCGCGGCTGACGTTGATGGCCGCGGCCGCCGCATCCCATGTTGGTTTTCGTATTCCTGGAAAGGTTGGAGGCTTGGTTCTCCAGCCCTTTCGCGTTGCAGTCCCTTGCTTTCAGCCGGTCGGGTCCGCCGCAATGGAGCTGTCCGCAGACATCGCTGCCAGCGCGCCCAGCATGCCGCCCGTCCATTCCACCGAGGCGGTCGCGTCGCCAAGCATGCGTCTTCATGAATGGCCGCGCTGTCCCCGCCCAGCTTCACCTCTCCCCCAGCGCCACGCAAACTGACAGAAAGAAAAGATGAGGGGGCCCGGGGGAGAATTCCTTCTCCCCGGCCTTCATCCAAAGGAAGGTGCAACCCGAAGTATCAAACAGGTTGCACCTATCCAAATTCAGGTTAACCATGCTGCCTGGGCGAGAAAGCAGGGGACCCTGGCTATGGCGAGCACGACGATCGGCCTCAAGGTGGATGACGCGCTGCGCGCCCGTCTGAAAGCAGCAGCGGAGGCCCAGGGGCGGACGCCGCATTGGATTGTCAAGCAAGCGCTTTTGCTGGCGCTGGACCGGCTGGAGCGGGGTGCGAGCCTGGGCCACGCCGACGATGGCGGTCCGGTGCTCCTGCTGGAGGAAGAGGGTGCAACCGACACCCTGCCACAGCCCTTCCTGGACTTTGCCCAGGGAGTGCAGCCGCAGACCGTGCTGCGCGCCCGCATCACCAGCGCCTATCGCCGGCCGGAAGAAGAGTGCCTGCCGCTGCTGATCAGCAACGCCACCTTGCCGGCGGCCCAGGCGGCGCATTCGCAGGAGCTGGCCCGCCGGCTGGTGGAGGCGCTGCGGGCCAAGCCGCGGCGTGGCGGCGTCGAGGGGCTGGTGCAGGAATTCTCGCTGTCCAGCCAGGAGGGCGTGGCGCTGATGTGCCTGGCGGAGGCGCTGTTGCGCATTCCGGACCGGGCGACGCGCGATGCGCTGATCCGCGACAAGATCAGCACGGGGGACTGGCGCAGCCATGTCGGCCACTCGCCCTCGCTGTTCGTCAATGCCGCCACCTGGGGCCTGGTCGTCACCGGCAAGCTGACCGGGACCAGCAGCGAGGCCGGGCTGTCCGCCGCGCTGACCAAGTTGATCGGCCGGGGTGGCGAGCCGGTGATCCGCAAGGGCGTCGACATGGCGATGCGGATGATGGGCGAGCAGTTCGTCACCGGCCAGACCATCGCGGAAGCGCTGGCCAACAGCCGCAAGATGGAGGCCAAGGGCTTCCGCTATTCCTACGACATGCTGGGCGAGGCGGCGACGACCGCCGCCGATGCCGACCGCTACCACGCGGATTACGAGCAGGCGATCCATGCCATCGGCAAGGCCGCCGGCAAGCGCGGCATCTATGAAGGCCCTGGTATTTCCATCAAGCTTTCCGCCCTGCATCCGCGCTACGCCCGCGCGCAGCGGGACCGGGTGATGGCCGAGCTGCTGCCGCGCGTGACGACTTTGGCGCTGTTGGCGCGGCACTACGATATCGGCCTGAACATCGATGCCGAGGAAGCCGACCGGCTGGAGCTGTCGCTGGACCTGCTGGAAGCGCTGTGCTTCGACCCGCGCCTGGCGGGCTGGAACGGCGTCGGCTTCGTGGTGCAGGCCTACCAGAAGCGCGCGCCGCATGTGCTGGACTTCATCATCGACCTCGCCCGCCGCAGCGGCCGCCGGGTGATGGTGCGGCTGGTGAAGGGCGCGTACTGGGACAGCGAGATCAAGCGCGCCCAGGTGGACGGGCTGGAGGGCTTCCCGGTCTTCACCCGCAAGATCCACACCGACGTGTCCTACATCGCCTGCGCCCGCAAGCTGTTGGCGGCGCCGGACGCGATCTTCCCGCAATTCGCCACGCATAATGCGCGGACACTAGCCACCATCCATGCCATGGCGGGCGAGAATTTCTATGTCGGCCAGTACGAGTTCCAGTGCCTCCACGGCATGGGCGAGCCGCTCTATGAGGAGGTCGTCGGCCGCGACAAGCTGAACCGCCCCTGCCGCATCTACGCGCCGGTCGGCACGCATGAGACACTGCTGGCCTATCTGGTGCGCCGCCTGCTGGAGAACGGCGCCAATTCCTCCTTCGTCAACCGCATCGGCGACGCCAACGTACCGGTGGAGGCGCTGATCCGCGATCCAGTAGAGGAAGCCGGCGCCATCGTGCCGGTCGGCGCGCCGCATCCGCGCATCGCCCTGCCGCGCGACATGCTGGGGGCGGAGCGGCGCAACTCGGCCGGGCTCGACCTGTCGAACGAGCAGCGGCTGGCCTCGCTTTCCGCCGCCTTGCTGGCGGGGGTGGACGCGTCCTGGAGCGCCGCGCCGATCCTGGGCGATGGTGAGCGGGACGGTGCCGCCGCCGATGTCCGCAACCCCGCCGACCATCGCGATATCGTCGGCCGCGTGGTGCTGGCGACGCCGCAACTGGTCGATGCCGCCATGGCCCAGGCGGTGGATGCCGCGCCCATCTGGCAGGCGACGCCGCCGGATGAGCGCGCCGCCTGCCTGGCGCGCGCCGCCGACCTGATGGAAGCGCGGATGCCATCGCTGCTCGGCATCATTGTGCGGGAGGCCGGCAAGTCGTTGCCCAACGCCATCGCCGAGGTGCGCGAGGCCGTCGACTTCCTGCGCTACTACGGTGCCGAGATCCGGCAGAAATTCGACAACGACACGCATCGGCCGCTCGGCCCGGTGGTGTGCATCAGCCCGTGGAACTTCCCGCTGGCGATCTTCGCGGGGCAGGTTGCGGCGGCGCTGGCGGCGGGCAACCCGGTGCTGGCCAAACCGGCGGAGGAAGTGCCGCTGATCGCCGCCACGGCCGTCCGCCTGCTGCACGAGGCCGGCATCCCGCGCGCCGTGCTGCAATTGTTGCCCGGCGCCGGCGAGATCGGCGCGGCGCTGGTGGGGGATGCGCGGACCCGCGGCGTCATGTTCACCGGCTCCACCGAGGTGGCGCGGCTGATCCAGCGCCAACTGGCGGAGCGGCTGAGCCCGGAGGGACGTTCCATCCCGTTGATCGCCGAGACCGGCGGCCAGAACGCCCTGATCGTCGACAGCTCCGCCCTGGCCGAGCAGGTGGTGGGCGATGTGCTGGCCTCGGCCTTCGACAGCGCCGGCCAGCGTTGTTCCGCGCTCCGCGTGTTGTGCGTGCAGGAGGACGTGGCCGACCGGGTGCTGACCATGCTCAAGGGCGCCATGGCGGAGCTGGCCGTCGGCAACCCCGACCGGCTCTCAACCGATATCGGCCCGGTGATCACCGCGGAAGCGCAGCGGAACCTGGAGGGGCATATCGCCGCGATGCGGGAGCGTGGCCATGCGGTGCATGCGCTGGATCTGCCGGATGCCTGCCGCCACGGCACTTTCGTCGCCCCCACGCTGATCGAGATCGGTGCGTTGTCCGACCTGGAGCGGGAGGTGTTCGGCCCGGTGCTGCATGTGCTGCGCTTCCGGCGGGAGCGGATGGATGCGTTGCTGGAGGCGGTGAACGCGACCGGCTACGGCCTGACCTTCGGCGTGCATTCGCGCATCGACGAGACCATCGCCCGGCTGACCGCCCGGGTGCAGGCAGGCAATGTCTACGTCAACCGCAACCTGATCGGCGCCGTGGTCGGCGTGCAGCCCTTTGGCGGCCATGGCCTGTCCGGCACCGGGCCGAAGGCGGGCGGGCCGCTGTATCTGCGCCGCGTGCTGGCCCTGCGCCCGGCCGATACCGGCCTGCCACCGGCGCCGACGCCCTCGGCGGTGCTGGAGAGCTGGCGGGGCTGGCTGGAAAAGCGTGGCGAGCAGGCGGCCGCCGCGCGGTGCGCCGAGTACGCCCGCGACAGCCGGCTTGGCTTGCGGCTGGAACTGCCCGGGCCGGTCGGCGAGACGAACCTGTACCGGCTGGAGCCGAAGGGATCGTTGCTGTGCCTGCCATCCTCGGCCTTCGGCGCCTATGCGCAGGTCAGCGCGGCGCTGGCCACCGGCAACAAGGCCCTGGTCTGGGCCGAGCCGCCGGTGCGTGAGTTGCTGGCCGGCCTGCCCGCTGCCCTGGCCGCGATGGTGACGCTGCTGCCAGGCCTGGACAGCAGCGGTGCCGATGCCGTGCTGTTCGAGGGTGACAGCGACGCGCTACGCGACCTCTCGGTGCGGTTGGCCCGGCAGGAGGGTGCGATCCTTCCGGTCTTCGGTGCCAGTCCCGCCGGTCTCGCGGCCGGTATGGAGGATTACCCGCTCGACCTGCTGCTCAGCGAGCGGTCGGTCAGTACCAACACGGCGGCGGCGGGTGGCAATGCGAGCCTGATGTCGATCGGCTGATGCCAGGGGCTGGCAGGCTCCCTCGGAGGCTTGCCGGTCCCGCGCCCGCAGGTGGTCCAGCGTATCCTGCAGGCGGATGAGCGCGGCTTCGGCGGCCTGGGCGCGCCCGGTTTCCCGGTTGGCGCGGCGTGCCTCGCGCTCGGCGGCCAGTTCGGCCCGCGCAACACGGTCCGTCATTTCCTCCAGCACATGCTCGAGCGCGACGGCCCGGCTGAAGGAGTCGGCACAACGACGAGGCCAGCCGCGCGCGAGCAGGGCCCGCCCGGCGGCGAGGATGGCTGCCAGCCGGCCGCGCTTCAGCCGGCCTTGCTCTCCGACGTCGCCTTCATGACGAACAGGCGGTGGGAGGCGATGTCCACCATGCGGCGCATCCGCTCCAGCCACGCCTTCTCGGCGGCTTCGGCCGAATGGAACGGGCCGAGCAATTCCTCTGTCCCTGCCTCGAGTTCCTGGAAGCTGGTGTCGCGGAAAATGCCTCCCCAGACCACCCAGATCTCGCGGTTGTTCGTGGAATTGCTCATTGTCGTCCTCTTCCTGCAAGGCGGGCCAAGGGGCTGGCGCGGTCATGCCGATGGGTCTTGCTGCTGGGGTTTTCTCAGCGGTGGCAACGTATGCGGATTGTGACCCGGCGGGCAGGGGGGGCAGTGGAGAAATCCCCCTCCTTCTGCGGGAGGACGCTACGCAGCCAGGACATGGCAAGCTCATGCCGGGCCGCCAGCGTCAGGACGGCGCCTGCGGCGAACAGGGCGAGTGCAGCCTGCATGGCGAAGGGGTCGGCCTCCCCTTCGATGCCGTAGGAGGAGCCGTAGAGCAGGACGCTGGCCAGCATGGTCAGGGGGCCGAGGAGGCGCGCAGGGGTCATGGGATTCTCCCGTATGGATCTGGCCGCCGAAGCGGAACCTTCAGCCTTTCCGGCCGACAAGTGGATCATAGGAAGCGAGGGTTTCCGAACCGCTAATTTTCGATGGCAATCCGTGTTGTGGTTTTCCTCGTGGTCCCGTCTTCAAGGGCGCTGCAGCCTTCCTTTGCCTCTATAACGTTGAATTATCAGGAGAACCGCATTGGCTTAAGCAACACCGGCGGGTGCCCCCCAGCCTGGCGTGTCGCCGTAAAGACGAGTCTGGGCTTCGATCCGGCGCAGGCGAAATTCTGGCTCGCTCTACGCCAGAGTCATCAACCATAAGTTGATAAAAACGCCTGATATCTCGCTGACTCGGCTCGTCTTTTTGCCGACATCGCTTTCCGGGCTGATTTGGGGCTGGAGCCGCGCCCGGATCGGGTCGGCAGGGTCGGCTTTTCGAGGTTTTCAGCTGCCTTTTGAATCTGAGTTAAAGAATCACAAGGTCACAGAGTCACAAGGTTACAGTGCCTAAATTCGTTTTTGATTTCAGTAGGATAACCCCCTTCTGCGTCGGCCTCGCGACGAGTCTGCGTCGGCGGGGCGACGAGATCGCGTCGCCGTGGCGCCGTGTCTGCGTCGGCCAAACATCGAGTCTCTGTCGGCGTGGCGACGATGGCCCGATACGGTGTCGGCGTCACGACGAGCCGGCAGCTGTGGATAACTCGGCGGTTCGCCGATTCCCCTGCGCCACACTGGTGCTGTCGGCGTCGCGACGAAGTTATGTCGGCGTCACGACGAGTCCAAAGGCATAAAAACTCGTCGCCACGCCGACAACCTGTCGGTCACGCTGGCATCCGGCTGCCGGCTTCGCCAAAACCGTCTCGCAGCAGGCAGCCGCGTGAAGACAGGATGCGCGAATCGATGGACGATCAGCAGCAGACCTTCGAGTTCGGCCCGACCGACAGCCCCCTGGTGGGGAAGGTCAAGGGCGACCGTAACACCATGCGGTACAACTTCTTCTCCCTGAGACGGGAGAAGGAGACGGAACTGCCGCGCTACGACGACGGCAAGGCCTGGATCGAAGTGGTTGGCACCAAGCACGGCGTCGCCTCGATCTGGGACAAGGAATTGCTGGTCTACTCAGCGTCCCTGGTCGCCGACAAGCTGAACCGCGGCGAACGCCCGCAGCCGCGCATCACCTTCACCGCGCATGACTTCTTCATCACCACCGGCACCACCCCCGGCGGCTCCGCCTACGAGCGGCTGGAAGAGTCCCTCGCCCGACTGAAATCGACCTTCATCCGCACCAATATCGAGACGGGCGGCGAAGGCGAGGACCGCGGCTTCGGCTGGCTGGACGAGTACAAGATCCTCTACCGCCGCGGCAAAGACGGCCAGAAGCAGATGCGCGCCGTCGAGCTGACGCTCTGTGCCTGGCTCTTCCGCGCCATGGTGCTGGACAAGCACTTCCTGACCTACAGCCCGAAGTATTTCGAACTGCCGCCCGTCGCTAAGCGCTTGTACGAGATCGCCCGCAGCGGCCCGCCCGGTGGCTTCCGCATGAACCTGTCCAAGCTGCGCAACCGCGTCGGCACCACGCAGGACCTGCGCCGCTTCAAGGCGGAACTCGCCGCCTACTCCACCCATAAGCGCAGCCTGCCGGATTTCGGCATCGCGCTGATCGACCCGCGCCTGCGCCGCTCGCTCGACAAAGGCTTCCCCAAGCCGGCCGGCCAGACGCCCCTCAAGGCCTGGATGGTCGCCTTCTACCCCACCAGCAACGTCACCACCCTGGCCCCGCTCGAAACCATGCCAGTGCTGGAAGAAGACGATCTGGAATTGCCGGAGACCGAGCCCTCGCTGCTGCCGGCGGCTTAAGGTCGGGATGTGACAGGAAAGGCTGGGGAAAGAATTCCCCAGACCCCATCTTCTTTCTGGGAGTTTGGCGGAGCGCTTCAGGACTGAGAGCGGGCGCTGCTTGATGATTTTAATAATGGGCCACGCGGGCTGGGCCGTCAGTCGCCGGAGGTCCTAGACCTCCGGCGCACCCAGCGGTCTCTCAAGACCGCGCCCTCAACACCCACACCAGCAAAACTCGAAAAAAGAAAAGATGGGGTCCGGGAATTCCTTCCCCGGCCTTACCTTCCTCCAACCTCCCCCACACCCCCCAGCGCATCCCGGCAAAGCACCGCCAGCCGTCGTGGCAGGTCGCCCAGTTCGCGTTGGCGGGCGATGAGGACCAGCTTGCGGCTGAGTGCGGGGCCGGGGAGGGGGTGGCAGCGCGTGGTGCCGTTCTCGGGCAGGGCGGCTTCGGCCATGCAGAGGGGGGTGGTGATGGCCCAGCCGAGCCCGGCGGCGACGGCGGCGGCGACGCCGAGGGGGGTATCGAATTCCTGGTGACGGGGGATGTCGAGGCGCAGGCGGCGGAGGTGGCGTTCGATTTCCAGCCCGGTGCGGGAGCGGGCGCTGAAGCGGACCAGGGGCAGATGGGCGGCGAGGGCGGCGAGGTCCTCCACGCTGGCGGGGGGCGGCAGGGAGGCGGGGGCGAGGATGATGTAGGCCTCCTGCAGCAGCAGGTGGCGTTCCAGCCCTTCGGCGTCCTCGACTTCCTCGGCGCCGAGGAAGAGGTCGAGCTGGCGGGTGATGAGGCCGGCGGTGTGATTGGCGGTGAGGCCGGAGAGCAGGGAGGATTGCTCGGCGACTTCGGCCAGGAAGCCGGCGAGGGTGGGGGTGAGGGCGCGGCTGAGCGAGTCGACCAGGCCGACGCGGAGGAAGGGCAGGCGGCCTTCGCCGACTCGGCGCAGCATGGGGCCGATCTGCCGGGCCTCGGCCAGCAGCATGCTGGCGCGCTGGCGCAGCAGGGCGCCGGCCGGGGTCAGGCCGATGGGGCGGATCTGCCGGTCGAATAGTGGCACGCCGATGCGGGCTTCCATCTCCGTGATGGTCTGGGAGACGGAGGGCTGGGTGATGTTGAGGCGCCTGGCGGCGGCGACCATGCTGCCGGCCTCGCAGATGGCCAGGAACACGTCCAGGGCGCGCAGGTCGAAGGGCAGGGCGGCGAGGTCGGACATGGGACGGCCGGAGTATAGGAAAATCCTATATGGGCCATGGTCTGCACGCTGCCTAGGCTGAGCCGGAGCTGGTGACGACGCCAGGGCAGGTTGGGGTCTTGGGATGTGGGCTGATCGCTATTCCATCGTGTCCGTGCTGGCGCAGGCGCTGCGCGGGCAGCAGGGCTGGAAGCCGGTGTGGCGGGAGCCGGAGCCGAAGGCCGAGTACGACGTGGTCATCGTCGGTGGCGGCGGGCATGGGCTGGCGACGGCCTGGTACCTGGCCAGCCAGCACGGCATCACCAACGTGGCGGTGGTGGAGAAGGGCTACCTGGGCAGCGGCAATGTCGGCCGCAACACCACCATCGTCCGTTCCAACTACCTGCTGCCGGGCAACATCCCCTTCTACGAGCATTCGTTGAAGCTGTGGGAGGGGTTGGAGCAGGACATCAACTACAACGCCATGGTCAGCCAGCGCGGCGTGCTGAACCTATTCCATTCGGATGGCCAGCGCGACGCCTATGCGCGGCGCGGCAATGCCATGCGGCTGCACGGCGTGGATGCCGAGTTGCTGGACCAGGCGGCGGTGCGGCGCATGTACCCGCATTTCGACTACGACAATGCCCGCTTCCCCATCCAGGGCGGGCTGCTGCAGCCGCGTGGCGGCACGGTGCGGCATGACGCGGTGGCATGGGGCTATGCCCGCGCCGCGGACCGGCGCGGGGTGGACATGCTGCAGAACTGCGAGGTCACCGGCATTCGCGTTGAGGCCGGGCGGGCTGTCGGCGTGGAGACGGGGCGCGGCTTCATTCGCGCGAAGAAGATCGGGCTGGCCTGCGCCGGCAATTCCTCCCGCGTCGCCGCCATGGCGGGGTTGCGGCTGCCGATCGAGAGCCACGTGCTGCAGGCCTTCGTCTCGGAAGGGATCAAGCCGCTGGTCGATGGCGTCGTCACCTTCGGTGCGGGGCATTTCTACTTCAGCCAATCGGATAAAGGCGGATTGGTGTTCGGCGGCGATATCGATGGCTACAATTCCTACGCCCAGCGCGGCAACCTGCCGGTGGTGGAGGATGTGGCCGAGGGCGGCATGGCGCTGATGCCGGGTCTGGGCCGGCTACGGCTGCTGCGGCAGTGGGGCGGGGTGATGGACATGTCGATGGACGGCTCGCCCATCATCGACCGCACGCCGGTCGAGGGCCTCTATCTCAATGCCGGCTGGTGCTACGGCGGCTTCAAGGCGACGCCGGCCTCCGGCTGGTGCTTCGCGCATCTGCTGGCGCAGGACGAGCCGCATGAGGTGGCGCGGGCGCTGCGGCTGGACCGCTTCGCCAGCGGGTATGTCATCGACGAGAAGGGTGTCGGCGCGCAGCCGAACCTGCATTGAGGAGCTGAACCGATGCGGATCAACTGTCCTCATTGCGGCGTGCGCGGCGTGGAGGAATTCGCCTATCACGGCGATGCCACGCTGCGGCGGCCGGCGGCGGATGCGGCGCCGGAAGCCTGGGCCGATTACGTCTATCTGCGCGACAACCCGGCCGGACGGCAGCGGGAGCTATGGTACCACGCCGCCGGCTGCCATGCCTGGCTGGTGATGGAGCGCGACACGAGGACGCATGAGATCTTTTCCGTGACCTCGGCACGCGATGTCGCTTCGGCCGGCAACGAGGATGCGGCGTGATGGGTGCGAACCAGTTGTTCCGCCTGGGCACGGGCGGGTTGGTGGATCGCGGCGCGCTGCTGCACTTCACCTTCGATGGACGCGGCTACACCGGCTATCGCGGCGATACGCTGGCCTCGGCGTTGCTGGCCAACGGAGTGCGGCTGGTCGGGCGGTCGTTTAAGTATCACCGGCCGCGCGGCATCCTCTCCGCCGGGCCGGAGGAGCCGAACGCGCTGGTGGAACTGCGTGGCGGCGCGCGGCGGGAGCCGAATACCCGCGCCACCATGGCGGAGCTGTTCGAGGGCATGGCCGCGGTCAGCCAGAACCGCTGGCCCTCGCTGGGCTTCGACCTGATGGGGGTGAACCAGCTCTTCGCGCCGATCCTGGCGGCGGGCTTCTACTACAAGACCTTCATGTGGCCGGCTGCGTTCTGGGAGAAGGTGTACGAGCCGCTGATCCGCCGCGCCGCCGGGCTCGGCCGGGCGGCGGGGGCGCATGACCCCGACCATTACGAGAAATGCACCACGCATTGCGACGTGCTGGTGGTCGGCGCTGGCCCGACCGGGCTGATGGCGGCGCTGGCGGCGGTACGGTCCGGCGCCCGGGTGGTGCTGTGCGAGGAGGATGCGCTGCTTGGCGGCCGGTTGCTGGCCGACCGGCGCATGATCGACGGCCGCCCGGCGCTGGACTGGGTGCGCGAGGCGGTGGCGGAGCTGGAAGCGGCGCCGGAGTGTCGCATCCTGCCCCGCACCAGCGTGTTCGGCGTGTTCGACGGCGCCTATGGCGCGGTGGAGCGGGTGGCGGACCATCTGGCCATGCCAGGCCCGTTCCAGCCGCGCCAGCGCCTGTGGCGCATCGTGGCGAAGCGGCAGGTGCTGGCGGCCGGATCGATCGAGCGGCCGCTGGTGTTCGGCGATAATGACCGGCCGGGGGTGATGCTGGCGGGCGCGGTGCGCAGCTACATCAACCGCTACGGCGTGGCACCGGGGCGGCGCGCGGTGGTGTTCGCCAACAACGACGATGCCGCCGGGACCGTGGCGGACCTGCACGCTGCCGGCGTGGCGGTGGCCGCGCTGGTGGATGCACGGGCCGAGCCGCCGGAGGCGGTACGCCGCATGGCCGAGGCGGCGGGCGCGGCGCTGTTCGCGGGCGGCGCGGTGACGCGGGTGCGGGGCCGGCTGGGGCTGCGCGGCGTGGAGGTGACGGACGCGGCCGGGCGGCGGCATGCGCTGGACTGCGACCTGCTGGCGATGTCCGGTGGTTGGAGCCCGACGGTGCACCTGACTTCCCACCACGGCGGCAAGCCGGTGTGGGACGAAGCGCGGGCCGCCTTCCTGCCGCCGGAGCGGCTGCCGCCCGGCATGGGCGTGGCCGGCGCGGCGGCGGGCGCGTTTTCGCTGGCCGAGTGCCTGGCGGAGGGAGCCCGCGCGGGGGCCGAGGCAGCCGGGGATGCCGGGTTCCAGACCAGCCTGCCGGCGCTGCCGGCGACGGAGGATGAGAGCACGGCCCTGCGTCCGCTGTGGCGGGTGCGCGGTGGCCGCGGCAAGGCCTTCGTCGATTACCAGAACGATGTGGGCGATGCCGATGTCGCCCTGGCGCAGCGCGAGGGTTTCCGCTCCATCGAGCACCTGAAGCGCTACACCACGCTGGGCATGGCGACGGACCAGGGCAAGACCTCCAACGTCAATGGCGTGGCGCTGATGGCGGAACTGTCGGGCAAGGACATCGCCCGCACCGGTACCACCACCTTCCGCCCGCCCTTCACGCCGGTGGCGCTGGGGGCGCTGGCCGGGCACCATCGCGGCCGTGACTTCAAGCCGACCCGCCTGACGCCGACGCATGACTGGGCGAAGGAGCAGGGCGCCATCTTCGTCGAGACCGGCTATTGGCTGCGGGCGCAGTACTTCCCCCGCGCGGGCGAGGCGGACTGGCTGGAGACGGTGACGCGCGAGGCCCGCACGGTGCGCGAGGCGGTAGGGATCTGCGATGTCACCACCCTCGGCAAGATCGACATCCAGGGGCCGGATGCGGCGACGTTGCTGGAGCGCGTCTACATCAACAGCTGGAAGAACCTGCCGGTCGGCCGCGCCCGCTACGGCGTGATGCTGCGGGAGGACGGCCTGGTGATGGATGACGGCACCACCGCCCGGCTGGCCGAGGACCGCTTCGTCATGACCACGACGACGGTGAACGCCGCCAAGGTGGCCCAGCATCTGGAGTTCTGCCAGCAATGGCTGTGGCCGGAGCTGGATGTGCAGACCGTCTCCGTCACGGAGCAATGGGCGCAGCTGGCGGTGGCCGGGCCGCAGTCCCGCGCGGTGCTGGAGAAGATCGTCGATGCCGGCTTCGATGTCTCGGACGCGGGCTTCCCCTACATGTCCTGTGCCGAGCTGACGGTGTGCGGCGGGATACCGGGACGGTTGTTCCGGCTCTCCTTCTCCGGCGAGCGTGCCTACGAGATCGCGGTGCCGGCGCGGTATGGCGATGCGCTGGCGCGGCGACTGATGCAGGCGGGCGCACCCTTCGGCATCATCCCCTATGGCACCGAGGCGCTGGGCGTGTTGCGGGTGGAGAAGGGGCATGCCGCCGGCAACGAGTTGAACGGCCAGACCACGGCGGCGGATCTCGGCCTGGGGCGCATGATGTCGAAAAAGAAGGACTTCATCGGCCGGGCGATGGCGCGGCGGCCGGGGCTGGTGGACCCGGTGCGGCCGGTGCTGGTGGGCTTCCGGCCGGTGGACCGCGCGGCACGGCTGCGCGCCGGGGCGCATTTCCTGCCGCTGGAGGCGGAGAGGACCGCCGCGCATGACCGGGGCTACATGACGTCCGTCGCCTTTTCGCCCGCGCTGGGGCATTGGATCGGGCTGGGGCTGATCGCCCACGGGCCGCAGCGGCTGGGCGAGGTGGTACGGGCCTGGGACCCGGTGCGCGGCGGGGATATCGAGGTGGAGATCGTCGCGCCGGTGTTTGTCGATCCGGAAGGAGTGCGCCTGCATGGCTGACCTGGATCTTCTCCCCCGTTCGGCCCTGGATGGGCTGCTGCAGCCGGGCCGCTACGGGCTGACGGCGGGCGCCCCCGGTGCCGTGCTGCGTGAGGAAGCGGGCTGGCGCATCGCCAGCGTCGCGGCGCGGCGTGGCCAAACGGCTGCGCTGGCCGCCGCCGCGCGCGAGGCCTGGGGCGTGGAGTTGCCTGTGGTACCGCGCCATGAAGGCGACGCGCGCCTCGGCTTCCTCTGGGCCGGGCCGGAGCAGTGGCTGGCCCTGGCGCCGGACGCCCCGGCACCGTTGGAGCAGGAACTGCGCGGGAAGTTGGGCGGCCTTGCCTCGGTGGCGGAGCAGGGGGATGGGCGGGTGGTACTGCATCTGTCCGGCCCGCGCGCGCGGGACCTGCTGGCCAAGCTGGTGGCGGTGGATTTGCATCCGCGCGCCTTCCGGGTTGGAGATACCGCCATCACGCTGGCGGCGCATATCGGCATGCAGTTGTGGCAGGTGGAGGCGGCGCCGGCCTATCGGCTGCTCGCCTTCCGCGGCTTCGCGGGCTCGCTCTCCGCCGCCATCGTGGCGGCGGGCGAGGAATACGGCATCGAGGTCCTGGCCCGAGGTTGAGGGCGGCGCGCCGCGCGCCTCCCCTTCACCTCTTTCCCGCCAGGAGCTGCCATGCCCCATTCCTCCTACGTGCTGACGCTGGATTGCCCGAACCGGCCTGGCATCGTCGCCGCCGTGGCCACCGCCATCTTCGAACACGGTGGCAACATCCTCGAGGCCCAGCAATACGACGACACGCAGAGCCACCGCTTCCTGGCCCGCATCGTGCTGGACCATCCGCGCGATGCGCTGGACCCGGCTGCGCTGCGTGCGGCGCTGGCCGCCGTGGCCGCCCGTTTCGATATGCGCTGGGCGTTGCGCGACCGGGCGCAACGGCACCGCGTGTTGCTCATGGTGTCCAAGTTCGACCATTGTCTGGCCGACATCCTCTATCGCTGGCGCCTGGGCGAGTTGCCGATGGAGATTGCCGCCATCGTCTCCAACCACCCGCGCGAGACGCATGGGCGGCTGGATTTCGCCGGCGTGCCCTTCCACCACCTGCCGGTGACCAAAGACAACAAGGAAGCGCAGGAAGCTGCGCTGCTGCAATTGGTGGAGGAAACCGGCAGCGAGCTGGTGGTGCTGGTGCGCTACATGCAAGTGCTGTCCGACGACCTGGCCGGCAAGTTGGCCGGGCGATGCATCAACATCCACCATTCCTTCCTGCCTGGCTTCAAGGGCGCACGCCCGTATCACCAGGCCCATGCGCGCGGCGTGAAGCTTATCGGCGCCACGGCGCATTATGTGACCGCCGACCTGGATGAAGGACCCATCATCGAACAGGACGTTGAGCGGATCAGCCACCACGACACGCCGGATGACCTCGTGCGGCAGGGGCGGGATATCGAGCGACGCGTTTTATCCCGTGCACTGCTGTGGCATCTGGAAGGGCGCGTGCTGCTGAATGGGGCGCGCACGGTAGTGTTTCGGGATTGATGCCCTGAAGTTGGGGAGGAAGGCCGGGGAAGGAATTCCCCGGGCCCCTTCTTTTTCCTGCGAGTTTGGGGAGGTGCTTCAGGACTGAGGGCGG
>Ga0308159_1002782_pt1 | contig 19272 bp, 8 predicted proteins | sample PhyCR1_FD_201040 | JGI IMG/M metagenome (GOLD analysis project Ga0308159, IMG submission 201040) | Phyllosphere microbial communities from UC Gill Tract Community Farm, Albany, California, United States - DLSLC.R1 | ecosystem: Host-associated > Plants > Phyllosphere > Unclassified | place: USA... | reverse complement strand
GCCGGCACCTGTTCGATATAGTCGCGCGCTTGTTCGTGCGCCGCGCCGCTCAACCCGGCCAGATAAGAAACTGCGTCGTCGACATTCGGCACCAGGCCTTCAATGTTCTTGAATCTGCCGGGCAGCGCCGTCCAGATCACCGCATCCAGTTGCCGAGGAATTGCCCATTCAGCAAGCACGCCCATCGGCGAGGTACCGACGGTGAAACTGCCGATGCCATCCTCCCTGCCCTCCGGCACGCCTTCTCGAATACGCAGGAGTTCACGGGCCTGATCGAGGTCGGTCACGTCCAGGACCGACCACAGCACTTTGCACGGCGGCGCGTTCGCGCTTATGGCTGTAGTCAACTCGCCAGTGTCACTGACGCGAACGAAGTCGATCGGTACCTGCGGCCCGTCGGCAAACCATTCGCTGGCCAGCGGCAAGCCGTCCGGCTTCCAGATCAGTGAGCCCCATCCCAGACATGCGATGACCATAAATCAGACCCTTCTGAAGAAACGATGAACACAGAAAAGAACAGCCTGCTCAGCCTTTGGTTTTTCGCGGGTCGGCAGCGCGTGGAAAGGTGCGTTCTTCCTGGATCGTCCCGTCCTCTTTATGGATTTTCAGCGAGGCGGTTTTGTCTTGGAGGTAGTCGCTGGCGATCTGCGTAATCTCGGCTTTGGTCGCAGCCGTTTTCGACGCACGCTGCGCGCCCTCTTTGACCAGTTCCCAGCGCTGCTCGTTTTTACTGATGTGGTAGTTATCCATTCCTTCACCTCTGATGTGATTGAGAAGACCGATAATCGATTGACCTTGAGCGGTTCAGAGAGTTTGAAAGAATTGATCCCGACTCAATACGCGAATTCGTGGCCCAACTCGCTCTCCATCCACGCCAGAAAACGCCTGACCCGTGGAAAGCTGGAATGCGCCTTGGGGAATACCAAATGGTGCGCCGCCACCGCAGCACTCAGTGATTCAGGCGCCACCTCCACTAATGTGCCCGCGGCCAGATACTTCTGCGCCAGCAATGTGCTTTCCAGCGCGAAACCCAAGCCGTGACTCGCGGCTTCCAGCGACATGTACGAGCGATCGAAGCTCAATGCGTAAGGCCGTTCCGGACGCGCCAGACCATGCTGGGCAAACCATTGCGGCCATTTGAGCAGGGTGGCTTCCGACAGAATCAGATCGCACTCCAGCAGATCCGCAGCGCCACGCACCGGGCGTTGCGCGAGCAGTTTCGGTGAGGTCAGCACCGCGAATGTCTCGTTCCTGACCGTGCGCACCTCATAGCTTGGCCAGTTCGGCAGACCGTGGCGGATATCGACGTCGATCTTGTCGCGACTGAAGTGCAGCGATTCATAGGAGCACGACAGGTTGATCTGAATGTCCGGATGACTCGCGCGAAACGCCTCCAGGCGTGGCATCAGCCAGAGCAGGCCGAAGCTCGGCGATGAATGCAAGCGCAGGCAATCGAGGCTGACATCGCTGGCCGCACGCTCGGTGGCAACGGCGAGACTGTGCAAAATCCCGGAGACTTCCTTGAGGTACTGCTCGCCGACCGGCGTCAGCGAGACGCCCCGAGCGGCGCGAACAAATAGTTGCCGGCCGATCATCCCCTCCAGTTTCGCCAGTTGATGGCTGACTGCCGAGGGTGTCAGGTCCAGCACTTCCGCCGCCCTGGCGACGTTGCCGAAGCGCGCGGTTTGCTCGAAGGCCTGAATTGCTTTCAGCGGTGGCAGGATGATCGGTGCCTCAGTGTCTGAGCGCATAGGGACTCCGTGGTGATTTCTTGTGATGTACGGACCGGTTTCATTCAAGCATTTGCGAAACGGCCTGACGAGTGCTGAATTTTTTTCAGCATTGAGTGACTTCCGCGTTATTGCTCACGCCCGCCCCGGAGGACAAGCTGAGTCATCGGTTGCTTACACACCGACCCAATAAAAACAATTCGAGGGAATCCTCCATGCTTCTTCAAGGCAAAGTCGCAATCATTACCGGTGCCGCATCTGCCCGTGGCATTGGCCGCGCTACCGCCAGCACATTTGCGCAACACGGCGCTCGCGTGGTCATCCTCGATCTGGATGCCTGCGCAGCACGTGACGCCGCCGCAGCACTGGGCGAAGGTCATCTGGGCCTGGCGGCCAACGTGGCCGACGAAGCGCAGGTTCAGCAAGCCGTTGCCGCCATCATCGAGCACTTCGGGCGCATCGATATTCTCATCAACAACGCCGGCATCACCCAGCCACTGAAGACCCTCGATATTCGCGGCTCTGACTATGACAAAGTGCTGGACGTCAGCCTGCGCGGCACCCTGCTCATGTCCCAGGCGGTGATCCCGCTGATGCGTCAGCAGTCCTTCGGCAGCATCGTCTGCATGTCGTCGGTGTCGGCCCAACGCGGCGGCGGCATCTTCGGCGGCCCGCATTACAGCGCGGCCAAGGCCGGTGTGCTGGGGTTGGGCAAGGCCATGGCACGGGAATTGGGGCCGGACAACATCCGCGTCAACTCCATCGCCCCGGGGCTGATCCACACCGACATCACCGGCGGCCTGATGCAGGATGAACGCCGCCACGCCATCATCGAAGGCATTCCGCTCGGGCGCCTGGGTCAAGCGCAGGACGTCGCCAACGCCGCGCTGTTTCTGGCCAGCGACCTGTCCGCTTATCTGACCGGCATCACCCTGGATGTGAACGGCGGCATGCTGATTCACTGAGTAACTCTGGGCGGGCCTGCGTGGCCCGTGCGGTTCTGGATCGATGACGCAGCCGGGCCTGATGGCCTGGCGGTCAATAAAAACAAGAGATCAGACCATCATGACTACCCTGTCGCTCGAAGCGGTTTCGACCGTGCGTTCTTCTGCCTATCGCAAAACGGCCTGGCGGCTGATGCCGTTCCTGATGCTGTGCTATTTGTGCGCCTATCTGGATCGGGTCAACGTCGGTTTCGCCAAGTTGCAAATGATGAACGATCTGGCCCTCAGCGAAACGGTCTACGGACTGGGCGCGGGGGTGTTCTTCATCGGCTATTTCCTTTGCGAAGTGCCCAGCAACATCATCCTGCACAAGGTCGGCGCGCGGGTGTGGATTGCGCGGATCATGATCACCTGGGGCATCGTCTCGGCGCTGTTCGCCTTCGTCGAAACCGCCTGGCAGTTCTATGCCCTGCGCTTTCTGCTGGGGATCGCCGAAGCCGGTCTGGCGCCGGGCCTGCTGCTCTACCTCACCTACTGGTTTCCGTCCTATCGGCGGGCGCGCATGACCGTGTTGTGGTTTATCGCCATTCCGCTGTCAGGCATGGTCGGTGGCCCGCTCTCGGGCTGGATCATGAACCACTTTGCCGGTGTGCACGGCTGGGCGGGCTGGCAGTGGATGTTCGTGCTCGAAGCGGTGCCCACCGTGCTCGTCGGCCTGCTGGTGCTGAGTTATCTGAAGGACGGCGTGCATCAGGCGACCTGGCTCAATGACGACGAAAAAGCCTTGATCACTCGCGAACTGGCCGAAGACGACCAGCAAAAGGTCACCCACGCCTCGATCGGCGAGTTCATCCGCGACCGGCGCTTGTGGCTGCTGGCGGCGATCTACTTCAGTGTGGTCATGGGCCAATATGCAATCACCTTCTGGCTGCCGACACTGGTGCGTAACGCAGGGGTTTCCGACCCATTGCACATCGGTTTCCTGACCAGCCTGCCCTATCTGTGCGCCATCGCCGCCATGCTCCTGGTCGGTCGCAGTGGCGACAAACATCGCGAGCGCCGCTGGCACCTGATCGTGCCGATGATCGCCGGTGCGATCGGTTTGAGCCTGGCAGCGATGATGGGCGGCAACCCGACCTTGTCGATCCTCAGCCTGTGCCTGGCCGCCTCCGGCATTCTGTCCGCCACCTCGTTGTTCTGGATGCTGCCCACCACGCTGCTCGGCGGAGTGTCTGCGGCGGCCGGCATCGCCGCGGTCAACAGCTTCGCCAACCTCGCCGGGTTCTGCTCGCCTTATCTGATCGGCTGGATCACCACCCTGACCGGTTCCAGTGCCATCGGCATGTACCTGATTACCGGCGTGCTGTTCCTCGGCGCGAGCTTGGTTCTGCGTATTCCTGCCGCTTTGGTCAATCGTTGAGTCAACGGAGTTTCATCATGACGACTAATCTTGCACACGCTGCATCGCTGAGCCTGACCCAGCGCGCGCACAACATCCGCCGCCATGCACTGCGCATGGGCCAGGTTCAGGGCCAGGGCTATGTGGGCCAGGCCCTCGGCGCGGCTGACCTGTTGGCGGTCTCCTATTTCCATGCGATGAACCATCGCCCCGCAGACCCCGAATGGGAGCAGCGCGATCGCTTCTATCTCTCCATCGGCCACTACGCCATCGCACTGTACGCAGCGCTGATCGAAGCCGAGATCATTCCGCTCGACGAGCTGGAAACCTACGGCTCGGATGACAGCCGCCTGCCGATGTCGGGCATGGCCGCCTACACGCCGGGGATGGAAATCACCGGCGGCTCGCTGGGTCAGGGCCTGGGCATCGCGGTCGGTGCCTGCCTGGGCCTCAAGCGCAAAGGCTCGGCCTCGTTCGTCTACAACCTGCTGTCCGATGGCGAACTCAATGAAGGCTCGACCTGGGAAGCGGTGATGTCGGCTTCGCACTGGCAGCTCGACAACCTGATCGCCATCGTCGACGTCAATAACCAGCAGGCCGACGGCTATTCCAGCGAGATCCTCTCGTTCGAACCCATCGTCGATCGCTGGCAAGCCTTTGGCTGGTTCACCCAGCGCGTCGACGGCAATGACCTCGACGCCCTGGTCGCTGCATTCGATGCCGCCCGCAATCATCCAGGTACGCAACCACGCGTGATCATCTGCGACACGAAAATGGGCAAAGGCGTGCCGTTTCTGGAGAACCGGGAAAAGACCCACTTCATTCGCGTCGAAGAACACGAATGGGAACTGGCACTGAGCAACCTTGAAGAAGGAAAAGACCAATGAGCAACGCCGCCAACACTGCGCCTTCGACTGCTACTGGCGCGCCGGTGAAAAAGCGCCTGACCACCTCGGCGATGATTGCCTCGATTGCCTCCGAGGGCCAGGCGACTCGTTCGGCACCGTTCGGCCATGCGCTCGCAGCGCTGGCAGATCAGCGCGCGGACATCGTCGGCCTGTCGGCTGACCTGTCCAAGTACACCGACCTGCACATTTTCGCCAAGGCGCACCCGGAGCGTTTCTATCAGATGGGCATGGCCGAACAGTTGCTGATGAGCGCTGCCGCGGGCATGGCGCGTGAGGGTTTCGTGCCATTCGCCACCACCTACGCGGTGTTCGCATCGCGCCGTGCGTACGACTTCATCTGCATGGCCATCGCCGAGGAAAACCTCAACGTCAAGATAGTCTGCGGCCTACCCGGCCTCACCACCGGCTACGGGCCGAGCCATCAGGCCACCGATGACCTGGCTATTTTCCGCGCCATGCCCAATCTGATGATTGTCGACCCATGCGATGCGCTGGAAATCGAACAGGCCGTGCCGGCCATCGCCGCTCACCAAGGCCCGGTCTATATGCGCTTGCTGCGCGGCAATGTGCCGTTGGTGCTGGACGAGTACGGTTATCAATTCGAGATCGGCAAGGCCAAGACCCTGCGCACGGGCAATGATGTGCTGATCATCTCCACCGGGCTGATGACCATGCGCTCACTGGAAGCGGCCAGGCAATTGCAGGCCGACGGCATTGATGTGGCCGTGCTGCACGTGCCAACCATCAAGCCGCTGGATGAGCAAACCATTCTCGCCGAAGCGCGTAAATCCGGGCGTCTGGTGGTCACAGCCGAGAACAGCTCGATCATCGGCGGTTTGGGTGAGGCGGTTGCCGGGTTGTTGTTGCGCAATGGCGTGACGCCCACCTTCAGACAGATCGCGTTGCCCGACGCCTTCCTCGACGCCGGCGCCCTGCCGACGCTGCATGATCGCTACGGCATTTCGACGCCGGCCGTTTGCGCGCAGATCAAAGCCTGGCTGTAACTCCAAGGTAGCCGGCGCCTCGATTCGAGGCGCTCGCTCGTTCGCCAACAGGAGGCAGAACATGAAAGCCCATGAACTGCTGGATCCCGACTTTGAGAGCTTTTTGACGCCCGGCGCACAAGTCTGGACGTTGGCAACGCTGCCCGGGATCAGGGAGCGTGTTCACGCGACATTCGAACCCCGAGAACACGCACGCTGTGAAAGCCTATGGATCAAGGCCCACGACGGTGAGGATTTGCGCCTGTGTCTTTACCGGCCCGCCGCCGCACCGGACGGTAATTTCGCGGTGATCCTGTACATCCACGGTGGAGGTTTCGTCCTGGGCTGCCCGGAAATGGCCGACGATTATCTGGCCGATCTCGCCGCAGAACTGCAGGCGATCATCGTCGCTGTCGATTACCGTCTCGCGCCTGAACACCCCTTCCCCATTCCTCTCGAGGACTGCTACACCGCCCTCGCCTGGGTTTTCGCCCACCGGCAATCGCTGAATATCGACGCCGACAAAGTAATCCTTATGGGCCACAGTGCCGGCGCCGGGCTGGCAGCAGCGTTGGCAATTGTGGCGCGGGATCGCGGCGAATATCCCATCGCCAGCCAGGTGCTGGTTTATCCGATGCTCGATTACCGTTCGGGCAGCGCAGCCTCGCCTCACCAAAACAGCACGACCGGTGTGATTGGCTGGCCGGCGCAAGCCAACCAGTTCTGTTGGGAGTGCCTGCGCGCTAACCAAGCGCTGGATGACCTGCAAATCGGCTGGTTTTCGCCAGCCCTGCAAAACGATCTGAGTGACTTGCCGCCCACGTTTCTGGCCGTCGGGGCGCTGGATCTGTTTCTTGAAGAGGACATTGCATTTGCCCTGCGCCTGTCTCGCGCCGGTGTTGCCGTCGAGTTGCATGTCTATCCTGGGGCGCCGCATATGTTTGATCAGTACCCCGGCGGTGTCACCGAGCAGTCTGCGCTGGATATCGTTCGATCACTTCGGCGAACGATAGCTAGCGTATTAACTGCTGAGGGATAGAACGAAGAGCTGAAACGGTACAACAGGATTTCTTATACAAAGCCTGCCTCCCCTTCTACGCTTATTGATTAATACCTTCGCAGAAAGACAGCTGCGGAGGTTGGCCCAAGCTTTTGGAAATTCAATATCGCTTAGCCACCACCCACTTCAGTTCCGCCCGAGCCCTTTCCAGCCTCTCTTTGGATAATGTCGAAAACGACACATTTTGTTGCATCCAAAAACCGCTTGGATCCAACGTCCCGACAAACGGTAACGACCTAAATTGGACAGATTTTCAGATAGATAAGCGTGGGCAAATTGCCCATTCATTCGCTCGCCAAAAATCAGGCAGCCCGATCTGACACTCCCTATCTATGGTTTCAAAACCATCCGTGGACGTCCGCCCAGCCAATTACAGGGAGTAGTAATGGACAACATCGTCATTGCCGACAAAGCCAATTCTCAGCTCACTGCCCAGAACTGGGGCAATGTTCAGCTCAATCAACCGTCAGTTGTACAAATGCCGGTCCGTCCCGACCAACTGGCGTCAACCAGTCGCAGCGGTCAGGATTTGATCGTCAATCTGAAGTCTGGCGAGCAAATCAAAATCTCCAATTTTTTTGTCACCAGCGCCGACGGTGTGCCCAACGACATTGTGTTTCAGGGTGACGACGCGACGCTGTGGCAGGCCCGCTATAACGCCGAGCCATTCAATGGCTTTACCTTTGAAGAAATCAATTCGCTGGATGAACTGATCGCCGGCGTTGGCGTGGTTGACGGCGCGACACCGGCCTGGGCGATTGCCGGGCTGGGCTTGTTGGGCGCGGGTGGTGCGGCGGCCGCTACGGGCGGAGGTGGCGGCGGAGGTGGTGGTGGCGGCAGCGGTGGCGACGCAACGCCCCCTGCTCCTGCGACCGGATTGACCTTGTCGGCCGATGGCCGGGTGCTGAGTGGTTTTGGCGAAGTTGGCAGTGTCGTTCAGGTGCGCGATGCGGCGGGCAATCTTTTAGGCTCCGGAACGGTCGGCGCCGATGGCAGTTTCCAGGTCGACCTGGGTACGCCGCAAAACAATGGCCAGCCGCTCGACGTCACACTCACTGACCCTGCGGGCAATGTGTCGACGCCGGGCTCGATTACCGCGCCGGATACCACCGCGCCTGCCGCGCCGGGCAATCTCAGCGTGAGCGCCGATGGCACGCAGCTTGGCGGTACCGGTGAAGCCGGCGCAACCATTCAGGTGCGCGCGGCCGATGGCACCCTGCTCGGCAGCGCCGTTGTGGCGGCTGATGGCACGTTCAGTGTCACGCTCAGCCCCGCGCAAACCGGCGGCCAGCCGCTGACCGTGAGCGCCACCGACGCGGCGGGCAACACATCCACCGGCGAAACAGTCAGTGCGCCGCAAATCATTGAACCGCAGACGCCAACCAACCTCGGTTTGAGCAGCGACGGCAGCCAACTGAGCGGCACCGCACGGGCCGGGACGACGATTGAAGTGCGCGCCGCCAATGGCGAATTGCTCGGACGCGCAGCGGTGGCTGCTGACGGCACCTTCCTGCTGACGCTGATCCGCGCGCAGGCCAATGGCGAAGTCATCAGTATCGTTGCGGTCAACAGCGCCGGTGCGCAATCACCGAGCGTGACCTTCAATGCGCCGGACATCACCGGCCCCGGCGCTGCAACGGATCTGGCCGTGAGCAGCGATGGCCTCTCGGTCACCGGCCGTGGCGAGCCCGGCAGCACAGTCAGCGTCACCAACGCCCAAGGCACGCTGCTCGGCAGGGCTTTAGTCGCAGCTGACGGTTCGTTCACCGTGCAACTCAATGCCGCGCAAATCGATGGTGAGGCGCTGAGCGTGCTGGTCACTGACGTCGCCGGCAACCCGTCACCAGCAGCGACCGTGATCGCCATCGATCTCGATGGCCTGACTCAGCCGAGCGACATCGCGGTGAGCATCGATGGTACGCAGTTGAGCGGACGCGGCCAGGCCGGTTCGACCGTGACCGTGCGCGACGCCAACGGCAACGTGCTCGGTTCGGCCGTTGTCGCGGCGGATGGCACGTTCAGCCTGCAACTGAGCAGTCCGCAGAACAATGGCGAAACGCTGCAGATCAGTGCCAGCGACGCCGCTGGCAACACCTCCGCGCCGCTGAGCTACGTCACACCTGACACCCAAGGGCCGACGGCCGTCTCCGATCTCGCGCTCGACGCTCAGGGGCAGACGCTCACCGGTAAGGGTGAGTTGGGTGCGTCAGTCACCGTGCGCGATCCGGCCGGCAATATCATCGGCACCGGCACGGTGCGCGCCGACGGGAATTTTACCGTTCCACTTTCCACACCACAGACCGATGCGCAACAGCTGCAAGTGATCCAGACCGACGCGGACGGCAATCCTTCGGCGCCGGTCAACGTCACCGCACCCGATCTGACCACACCGGTTGCCGTGATCGATGTAAGCATTTCCGCCAATGGCGCCGTGGTCTCCGGCGCGGGTCAGATCGGCGCCACCGTTACTGTCACTGACACCAATGGGACCGTGCTGGGAACAGCCGTCGTCGGCAGCAACGGCCGGTTCGAAGTCACCCTGTCCTCGCCACAGACCAATGGCCAGAATCTCAGCGTGGTGCAGACCGATGGCTCGCCTTCAGGCTCGCCGGCAGTTCCAGTTGAAGCGCCGGATATCCAGGCCCCCACGGCCCCTTCGGATCTGACGCTGAATGCAGGCGGCACTGAACTGAGTGGCACCGGCGAACCCGGTGCCACGGTGTCAGTCAAGGATTCGGCCGGCAATGTGTTGGGCACCGCGATCGTCGACGCTACAGGCGCCTTTACAGTGCCGCTGAACAGCCCGCAGATCGAAGGCCAGCAACTGCAAGTCAGCCAATCGGATGGCGTGAACGTTTCCCCCAGCACACCATTGACGGCGACGGACACCACCGCGCCGCTGGCGCCGGACAACGTCGTGCTCGCCAGCAACGGCGTGACCTTGACCGGCACCGGACAAGCCGGCAGCTCCGTCACGGTCAGCGCACCGGACGGCACGGTAATTGGCACGACAGTAGTTGCCAGCGATGGCAATTTCAGCGTCAACCTGAGCCCGGCTCAGCTCGACGGTCAGGTATTGAGTGTCATCCAGACCGATGCGAGTGCCCTGCCCTCGCCCGCCACTCCGGTTACGGCACCGGACATCACCGCCCCACCCGCACCGACCGGGTTGGTCGTCGATCCTGCAGGGGCCACGGTCACCGGCACCACGCAGCCGAACAATACCGTTGAGGTGCGGGACGCCGACGGCAACGTCATCGGTACCGCAACTGCTGACGGCTCTGGCGCCTTCACGGTCAATCTCGATACCGCGCAAACCAATGGCGAAGCCTTGCAAGTCGTGGTGTCGGACGGCGCCAACAGTTCGCTTCCCGGCAGCGTCACCGCGCCGGACAGCACCCCGCCGGCGGCGGTCAGCGATCTCGCGCTCAACCCGGCGGGCACCCAAGTGTCTGGCCTTGCCGAACCGGGCACCACGGTCACCGTCAGCATTGCCGGCGGTGGCGCTGTGCTGGGCACCGCGACGGCGGACGCGGATGGCCGCTTCGTCGTGACCCTGAATCCAGCGGCCGAGCCTGGCGGCAATCTGGAAGTCATCAGCACGGATGGCGGCGGCAATGATTCGCCCGTCGTGCCGCTGGCGGGTCTGGACGGTACGCAAGTTGCGACCCCTACCGATCTGGCCTTGAGTGCCGACGGTTTCACCCTCACCGGCGCCGGAACGCCCGGTTGCACCGTGACGGTAACCAGCAGCAGCGGCGCTGTACTGGGTTCGGGACTGATCAACAGCTTCGGCCGGTTCACCCTGCTGCTCAGTGCCAAGCAGATCAATGCGCAAGTGCTGCAGGTGACGGCCACCAGTCCCGACGGTGACGTATCGATACCCGGCACCGTGACGGCGATCGATGGCACGGCGCCGGACGCCGTGACCAATCTGGCGCTGAATGCCAACGGCACGGCGCTGACAGGTCGAGGCGAGGCCGGTGCGACGGTGACCGTCACCGACGGCGCAGGCACCGTGCTCGGCACCGCGCTGGTCGCCAGCAACGGCACGTTCAGCCTGACGCTGACGCCGGCGCAGCTCAATGGCCAGGCGCTCACCGCGATCCAAGGCGACGCCGCCGGCAACCTGTCGCAACCGGCCAGCATCATCGCCACCGATTTGCAACCGCCCGCCGCCGCAACGGGCGTCAGCATCAATGACGTCGGCACCGTGGTCAAAGGCCAGGGCGAAGTCGGCAGTACCGTGACGGTTCGCGACGCCGCCGGTAATGTTCTGGCGACCGGTGTGGTCGATCAGAGCGGCAACTTCCAGGTCACTCTGCCCAACGCGCAAAACACCGGCGAAACCCTGCAGGTCAGCCTGACCGACGCCAATGGCAATACCTCGACTTCTACCGGCGTGGTCACCCTCGACGGCACCGCGCCGGCCGCTGTGCAGAATCCACTGATCAGCGCCGATGGCAGCACCCTCAGCGGCACGGGCGAGGCTGGCGCAACAGTGAATGTCACCACCGCCAACGGCACTGTGCTGGGCAGCGTCGTGGTCGGCGCGGATGGCTCGTTCAGCGTGACCCTGGCGCCCGCGCCGACCAATGGCGAGGCGTTGGCGATCAGTCAAACCGATGCGGCCGGCAATGCTTCACGGTCGACCAGCGTCAATGCACCCGACATCAGCCCACCCGCCGCACTCACCCAAGTGGCGGTGAATGCCGACGGCGTCACCGTCACCGGCCACGGCGAACCGGGCGCCACCGTTTCGGTGCGCAGCGCCGACGGCACTTTGCTCGGCAGCGCGCAGGTCGGCACTGGCGGTGCATTCACGGTCACCCTGAATGCAGCACAGCTGAATGCCGAAGTGTTGACCGTTACTCAGGAAGATCCGCCGGGCAACGTGTCCACGGCGGTTGAAGTCATTTCGGTGGATTTGACTGCGCCGGCGATCCCGAGCGCATTGACCCTCAACGCGGCAGGCGTGCAACTGGCCGGTAACGCCGAGGCCGGCAGCACGGTGACCGTGCGCGACAGCCAGGGCAATCTTCTTGGCACCACCACGGCGACGGCGAATGGCACGTTCCAGGTAACGCTCAACAGCCCACAAACCAATGGTCAGGCGCTGAACGTTACGGCTACTGACGCGGCGGGCAATCCGTCTGCTCCGGCCATCGTCAATGCCCTCGACAGCACCGCGCCGTTGACGGCCTTCGATCTGGCAGTCAGCGCCAACGGTGCAACCCTGACCGGTATCGGTGAGGTCGGCGCCAGCGTGGAGGTGCGTGACGCCGGCGGTGTTTTGCTGGGTACCGCAACTGTTAGCGGCAACGGCAATTTCAGCGTCACGCTGTCCCCGGCGGCGGTGGCCGGATCGAATCTTTCCGTGGTGCAGATCGATGCAGCCGGCAACACCGGACCGGCGGCTCCGGTGACTGCACCGGGCAATCTGGCGGAAAGTGCACCGACCAATCTGGCCCTCAGCGCCGACGGTCTGACCCTCACCGGCTCGGCCACCGCCGGCAGCACCGTGAGCATTCGCAATGCCTCGGGCGTGTTGCTCGGCAGCGCACTGGTGTCGGCCAACGGCACTTTCAGCGTCACGCTCAATGCCGCGCAACTCAACGGTGAAGAGCTGTCTGCGGTGGCGACGTCGAGCACCGGCATCAATTCGTCCCCAACTGACTACACCGCCGCCGATATCGCTGCGCCAACGCCGCTCAGCGAACTGAGCCTGGCACCGAACGGCACGGCCCTGACAGGGCGTGGTGAAGCCGGCGCCACCGTCACCGTGCTCGGCACCGGCGGAGCCGTCCTCGGCAGCGCCGTAGTGGCGGCCAACGGCACGTTCAGCGTCACCCTCAGCCCGGCACAGACGTCCGGCCAGACGCTGAGCCTGAGCCAGGCCGACGCCGCCGGCAACGAATCCAACAGCGTCAACCTGATCGCCCCGGACCTGCTCGCGCCCAATGCGCCGGCGGCGCTGGTGGCAAGTGCTGACGGCACCTTGCTCTCGGGAACCGGTGAGGCCGGCACCACGGTCAACGTGTACAACGCTGCCGGTACGCTGATCGGCAGCGGCACCGTGAGCATCGACGGCACCTTTGCAATCACCCTGACCACGCCGCAGGCCAACGGTCAGGCGCTCACCGTGTCGCTGACGGATGCGGCGGGCAACACCTCAGCCGCCACTCCGTTCACTTCGGTCGATAGCACACCGCCTACAGCTGTCTCGCAACTGAACATTGATGGCGACGGCGCAAGCTTGACCGGGCGCGGCGAACCGGGCGCGCAGGTCCGGGTCATCGACAGCGACGGCAATGTGCTTGGCACCGCCGTGGTCAGCGCGACCGGTACCTTCACCCTGCCACTGAACCCGGCGTTGACCAATGCCGAAGTGATCACCGTGGTCCAGGCCGACGCGGCGGGCAACGACTCGCCGGCAGTGAACCTGACCACACCGGACTTCACCCCGCCTGATCCACTGGACAACGTCGATATCAACTCGTCCGGCGCGTTGGTCATCGGCACCGGCGAACCTGGCGCAACCGTGACCGTGCGCGATGCCAACGGCACCCTGCTCGGCACCAGCGTGGTACTCGGCGACGGCACCTTCAGCGTCACCCTCAATCCGCCGCAGATCAACGAACAGATCCTCAGCGTCCAGCAGGCCGACCCTCCGGGTAACGTCAGCGCGCCGGTGACGGTCGTCGCACCGGATCTCACCCCGCCGGCGACACCGGCCGATTTGCAGTTGAATGCCAATGGCGACGAGCTCACCGGCACCGGCGAAGTCGGTGCCATTGTCCGCGTGACGTCGGCGGACGGCACCGAGCTGGGCACCGGCACAGTGGGCAGCGACGGTCGCTTCCAGGTTACCGTGAGCCCAGCGCAGACCGATGGCCAAGCGCTGTTCGTGGTGTTGGCGGATGCGGTCGGCAATGCCTCGCCTGCCGGCACCCTGACGGCGCCTGACAGCACGCCTCCCGCCGCGCTGACCGATGTCGACATCGACGCCAGCGGCAGCCTGATCACCGGTTCCGGTGCGGCTGGCTCGCAAGTGGTCGTCACCAACGCGGTGGGCACCATCGTCGGCACCGGCACCGTGCAGGCCGATGGCAGTTTCACTGTCACTCTGGATCAGCCGCTGCTCAATGGCGAAGCCTTGTCAGCGATCCAGCGTGATGCGGCGGGCAATCCGTCGCCTATCGTGCCCGTTACTGCACCGGACACCACCGTGCCTGCCCCGCCTGCCGGCCTTGCTCTCACGCCCGATGGCGTGACGCTGACCGGTACCGGTGAAGCCGGCGCCACCGTACGTGTGCTCAGCGCGACTGGCACGGTACTGGGCTCGGCAATCGTGGCCGCCAATGGATCATTCAGCGTGACCCTCGATCCGCCGCAAGTGAACGATGAATCGTTGAGCGTCAACCAGACGGATCTGGCGTCAAACACATCGCCGACAGCGCCCGTGCTTGCAGGCGACACCACCGATCCGCTGGCAGTCGCCGATCTCAACGTCAGCCAGGACGGACTGATCGTGACCGGCACCGGCGAGCCCGGCGCGATCGTCACCGTGCGCTACGGTGCGGTGGTACTCGGCACGGCGACGGTGGCCGTCGATGGCACCTTCAGCGTCACGTTGTCCGCTGCGCAACTCGATGGCCGTACGCTCTCAGTGGTTCAGGCCGACGCGAAAAACAATCCTTCCGAGCCCGCCCTGGTCGACGCGCCGGACAGCACTGCACCGCTCGCGCCGACCGTTACATCGTTGACCGGCGCCGGCACCGTTCTCGCCGGTACCGCCGAAGCGGGCAGCACCGTCACGGTATTGTCGGCTGACGGGACCGTGCTGGGCACAGCGGTGACGCTGGGCAATGGCACCTACACCGTCGAGCTTGATCCACCTCAGGCCAATGGCCAATTGTTGTCAGTGATCGCGACAGACGAAGCGCAAAACTCATCGCCGACATTTGTTTTCCCGGCACCTGATACCACCGCTCCCGATGCGGTCACTGGTCTGACCATCAACGGCGATCTGACTCAACTCGCCGGTCGTGGCGAGGCCGGTGCAAGTGTCGAGGTGACCGATGCGCTGAACAATGTGGTCGGCACTGGTACGGTCGCGGCCAACGGTACGTTCCTGGTCAATCTGGCGCCGGGCATCACTGCCGGCCAGGTGCTGACCGTGACGCAGAAGGACCTCGCCACCAATGTGTCCGTAGACGCCAGCCTGACTGTTCCGGCAGTTCCAGCCCCGGACGCACCGGACGATCTGGTCCTGTCCAGCGACGGTGTGACGCTGACCGGCACGGCTGCCATCGGCACCACCATCAATGTCTTCGCTGCGGACAACAGCCTGATCGGCACCGGCGTCACCGGCCCGGATGGCACGTTCAGCGTGGTGCTGACGCCTGCGCAAACCAACGGCCAAAGCCTGGAAGTCACTGCCAACACTGCGTTGGGCGGCGCCTCGCTGCCGACTGAAATCACCGCAGGTGACACCTCGGCCCCGGCGCCACTCAGCGATCTGGCGGTCAATGCCAGCGGCACACTGGTTACTGGTCGCGGCGAAGTCGGCGCGTCGGTGACCATCACCGGCGCTGGCGGCGTGGTGTTGGGGAATGCGACGGTTGGCGCCAATGGCACCTTCAGCGCGCAGCTCAGTACGCCGCAGGTCAACGGTCAGGTGCTCAATGCGACTCAGATCGATGCGGCACTCAACACATCGCCGGGGCTTAACGTAACGGCGCCAGACATCACCCCTCCGGCGGCTCCGACGGCTCTCGTCCTCAGCGGCGCCGGCCTGGTGCTCGGCGGGCTCGGTGAAGCCGGCGCCACCGTCACCGTACGCGGTGTCGGCGGTACGGTATTGGGCACGGCGACGGTGGCGGGCAACGGCTCGTTCTCGGTGATCTTGTCCTCTGGACAACTCAACGGCCAACAGCTGAGCGTTACGCAGAGTGATGCGGCAGGCAACATTTCGCCGGTGTCCAACCTCAGCGTCGCCGATACCACCGCGCCGGCGCCGCTGAGCAATCTCACCTTGAACGGCACCGGCCTGGCGGTCAGCGGCACGGGTGAAGCCGGCGCCACGGTCAGCGTGACCAATGCGGCCGGTACCGTACTCGGCACCGTCGTGGTCAATGTTGGCGGCACCTTCACCGTGCAACTGTCCAGCGCGCAACTGAACGGCCAACAGCTCAACGTCCAACAGGCCGACCCGACGGGCAATCTGTCGCCGGTATTCAACCTGACGGCCCCTGACGTACAGGCGCCGATCGCGGCCAGCGGTTTGACGCTCGCTGCCAACGGTCTGACCCTGAGCGGTACGGGTGAAGCCGGTGCGACGGTCAACGTCTACGGTCCGGGCGGCGCGCTGATTGGCACCACCACCGTGGGCAGTGGCGGCACATTCAGCTTCAACCTGAACACCGCGCAATTGGATGGACAGCTGTTGACCGTGCGGCTGGTCGACCCGGCCGGCAACCTGTCGCCCAACGCCAGCGTGACAGCGCCGGACATCACCGCACCCGGCGTGCCGACTGGCGTCAGCGTCAATGGCAGCGGCACGTTGCTGACTGGCGTCGGTGTGCCCGGTTCAACCATCAGCGTACGCGGCGTCGGCGGTGTGGTGCTCGGCACCGCCACCGTCGCCGCCAACGGCAGCTTCTCCGTCGTGCTGGCCTCGGCGCAGATCAACAGCCAAGTGCTCAGCGTCACCCAGGCCGATCCGAGCGGCAACGTATCTGCTGCGGCGAGCGCGACGGCGCCAGACCTCACGCCACCCGCGGCCGCCACGGCGCTACTGGTCGGTGCCGATGGTCTGACCGTCACCGGTACCGGTGAGGCCGGCGCAACGGTGACCATCAAGTCGGCCACCGGCGCCGTTCTGGGCACTGGCACGGTAAACAACCTCGGTGTGTTCACCGTCGCTCTGAGCAGCGCACAGATCAACGGCGAAAAACTCACCATCAACCTCAGCGACGCACGCGGCAACGTATCGATCGCCGCCAACGTCACCGCGCCGGATGTCGACGTCAATGCGCCGGTCATCGCCAGCGACAACCTCGCCGTCGGCACCGTCACCCTGGCCCCGGTCACCGCGTCGCAGACCTTCAACGACTCGTTCACCACGCTGCTGGCCGGGTTTTCGAAAACCTTTACCTTCACCGTGGCCGGCGGTACGCGTCTTGATCCAACCCTGACGCTGACCACCAACAGCCTGATCTCGCTGATCGACGGCGTGGTTTACACACTGCAGGTAAAGAATGCCAGCGGCACCTGGGTCACTCTGGATGTCAACGGCAGCGGCGGCCTGCTCGATCTGATTGCCTTGGCCGGCCAGGGCGTGCGAGTCGATATCGGTAACTTGCTGTCAGGCGATTATCGACTGACGGTGTCGAGCACTGGCATCGGCGTGCTGACCACGGTCAATACCCAACTGCAACTGGACGTCAGCAGCCTGACCCAGTTCAACGGCATCGCCGGGCCAGCGGTGACCAGCAACGTCATCACCAACGTCGGCGTCGATGGAACGGTCGATCAAACCGGCCCGGACAACGGCGCGCAGTTGCAGATCTTCAAGAACGGCGCCTGGGTCAGCGCCGGGGCCGGCACCACGGTGCAAGGCCTGTACGGCACGTTGACCATCGACGCCAACGGCAACTACAGCTACAAGCCGAACGGCAGTGTTGGCAGTGTCGGCAAGGTCGACGTGTTCAACTATCAACTGTTGCACCCGAACGGCTTGAGCGACACCGCCAATCTGTATGTGCGCATCGACAGCCCGCAAGCCACCGAAGTCTGGAACGACGCGAATCTCGGCAGTCCCGCACGGGTGGTTGATGCCACAGCGGACATCGCCTCGACCGACGTCACCCTGATCAACCGCGAAGTCACCACCAACTCCGCCCTCGGCACGTTCAATGTGCTGCTGGGCGGCGGCAGTGGTAACTACAACACGGTGGTTGCGGCCGACACCGTCAGTGATCTGACCGTGGTGGTCAACTCGAGCAACTTGCTGGCGCTGCTCGGTTCGATGACGGTCGGCCTGTACAAGCTCAACACGGCGACCAACCAGTACGTACTGGTCAAGAGTTACGGTGGCAATGCCCTGCTCAATCTCGGCGGCGGCAATTACGGGATCAAGTTCGACGACCAGACCGCCGGCAGCTATCAAGTGCGGGTGGCAGTGGGCGGCCTCGGCCTGCTGACCAGCGTCAACACCAGCCTGATCAACGTCGCAACCTACAACAACCAGTTCGTGGTCGGCAGTTACACGCCCGTGTCAGGCAACCTGCTCACCGACACTGCAGGCGGCGGCGCCGATGTGTTGGGCTCGGTGTACACCTTGCTCAGCGTACTGGTCGCCGGCAGTTACGTGGCGCCGGGTTACAACGGCGTGTCGCTGGTCGGCAACTACGGCACATTGGTGGTTCAGGCCAACGGCAACTACACCTACACGCTCAAGGCCGGGCTGACCGATGCGGTGATCGGCCAGGAAGACACCTTCACCTATCAGCTCACCCACCCGAACGGCACGGTCGATACCGCGACGCTGACCATCGACCTGAACAACGCTGGCGCTTTCGCCAGCACCGCGTTCTCGGCGCTGGCCAGCGATGACCTCGGTCTCGCCCGTGCCACTGGCAGTGAGTTGATTCAGGGCGCTGAGGGCAACGACACGCTGGACGGCTCGCACGGTGGCGCTGTCACGCTGCAAGGTGGCGGTGGCGACGACACGCTGATCATCGCCGACCAGCAATTCACGTCGGTAGATGGCGGTAGCGGCACCGACACCCTGCTCTGGGCCGGTGGTGACGTATCGATCAACCTTGGCGATCTGCAGAGCAGGATTCACAACGTCGAAATCCTCGACCTCAACCATTCCAGTGCGGTTGCGCTAACCCTGAACCTCAACGATTTGCTGGCGATCACTTCGTCTGACAACAACACCCTGCTGATCAAGGGTGACGAGAAGGACAGCGTGCACATGACCGATGGCTGGTCCGCCGATGGCACGCAGCAGGCCGACGGCATCGATTATGTTCAATACACGGCGCAGGAGGATCCGAGCCACCACTTGTGGGTGCAGAACGGCATTCAAGTGGTTTGAAACAAGGCATCAGCAACGTCCGTCTCTCAACAGTAAGGGAAGTCTGTGGAGTCAGTTTTTCGCCAGAAATGGCCGGTGGTCCTGTTGACCATCGGCCTCTACCCCGCTTTCACCGTCGGCGTTCGCGCCGACGACAATC
>Ga0308159_1002777_pt1 | contig 19293 bp, 13 predicted proteins | sample PhyCR1_FD_201040 | JGI IMG/M metagenome (GOLD analysis project Ga0308159, IMG submission 201040) | Phyllosphere microbial communities from UC Gill Tract Community Farm, Albany, California, United States - DLSLC.R1 | ecosystem: Host-associated > Plants > Phyllosphere > Unclassified | place: USA... | reverse complement strand
TCCTTGTCGCCCGCGTAATCGAAGATGCTGGACACGCCGGCCAGGCCGTCGATTCCTGCCGCAATCAACACGCTGATCTCGTCGATCAGTCCCGCTTTCAAGAACGCCCCATTGATGCGGCCACCACCCTCCAGCAAGATTGCCTTCACCTCAAAGACTTCGCCAAGCGTGTCCATCGCCAAGTGAAGGTCGTCGCCGTCTTCGCCGGCAAACAGGTAGGACACGCCGGCTGCGCGCAGGGCGTCCAGGTAGGCGTCCGACACTTTCTCGGACAACACCGCCGTGATGTGGCCGCCGCTGGCCGTGTTGCCGGAATAGTGCAGCTTGCCCTTGGGATCGATCACCACAGCAAGGTCCTTGCCCTGGCGGTCTGCCTGGTGGGCATCGCGCTTCACGGCAGCGCCCAGCCTTGCTTCATGTTCTGTGGCAGCAGAAAACTCTGCCATGGTCGTGCGGCCGATGATGAACCCCTTGGCGTCGATCTGCGATGCCACAGTTTCGTACTGGGCTGACACATCGACCGTGACGCCCTTGGCCGGCGGGGTCCAGCGGCTTGGGTGCAGGCGACCATCGATGGAGCTGACCATGTGGCAGATGATTGTCGGGCGCATTGATATTCCTTGATGTTGGTTCGACCGATGTGATCGGTCCAGGATTGCCCCAGCTTATCGGCCCCCTATCCCCGCGACCAGCCACCATCATCGACAAGGCGTTATGAATTGAATTAATCAATCTGGCTGTGAATCGCTTGGTGACATCCAATGAAAACGGGCCGCTCGATAGGCGGCCCGTTCGACGCATACCGGGCGATCCCGGCAACGAATCAGGTGCGCGTGGAACGCTTCAGTGCAAAGGCGCCGTCACCCAGCAAGGCAAGTGCAGCTGCAGCGAAGACCAGGAAGATCGGATATTCCCAGCCGCCGTTCGGGCTGGCAAAGCCCCAGCCATTGCCGAAGTGCACGGTGGATGCCACGAACAACTGCACCACGGCAACCGCAGCCACCCAGCGCGGGACGATGCCCAGAATCAGCATCAAGCCGCCAAGCACTTCAAAGGCAATCACCGGATAGGCCATCCAGCCGGCGAAGCCAATGGATGCAAAGAACTTGGCCGTGCCGGCCGGGGTGAAGACAAGCAGCTTGGTCAGGCCGTGGGCAAGGAACATCACGCCCAGAGCAAGGCGCAATAGCAAGGCGGCATAAGGAGCGGTACGAGCGTCGGTCATGATGAAGATCCTGAAAAAGCTTGAATGAGGTCGAGTGGGGACGCTTGCGCTGCGTGATGCGGCGCAATCGAAAGTTCAGTTGGGAAGGGCGGTCTCTCGGACCGCCGGAGGCCTAGTTGCCCAAGACTGCGTGCGTGATGCTTAGACCAGCTTCAACGTCTGGCCCAGCCAGTGGCTGAAGTCGTCAACCATCTCGGCCGACAGGCCGTGGCCGATGGGGTAGTACTCGGTGCGGTGCGGCACGCCCAGCGTGGTCAGCCATTCATCCGCACGCTCTGCCCAAGAAACCGGCAGCTTGTCGTCCAGGCGACCATGGCCAATGAAAGCGGATAGGTTCGCCAAGTCTTCACGCGGTGCAATCTTCGCGGCGATCTCGGGCAAGATGCGACCGCTGAGGATCGCAAAACCGGCCACATCCGCAGGCGAACTCAGCCCCACGCTGGCGCTCAAAATGCCGCCTTGGCTGAAGCCGGCAATCACCGTCGGCAGGGATGGCAAGCCACGCACCAAGCGAATCAACAACTGACGGCTTTCGTCTGCTTGCGGTGCATTGATCACCGGGCCCATCGGGCCGAACTTCACCTCGAACCACGCAAACTGCTGCGGCCCCAGCGCCAGCCGGCTTTGCACCAGCAGCACTTCCACACGCGGGTCGATCAGCGCTGCCAGCGAGACGAGGTTCGTCTCGTTGCCGCCCACGCCATGCAGCAGCAACAGACGCGCAATCGGCGCATCGGCTTCGGCTGCACGAACGCGGTACTTAAGGCCGGACGTAGCGTCTGTAGTCAGCGCACTGACGGTGGGTGCAGCTTGGGAACTCATATCGGTCTCTTGGAAAATAGTGCGCGCGCCATGGAGCGTTCGAGCTCTCGGGCGTGCATCCCCCTGCACGCTCGCGCGCGCATGGGGATGTCGTGTGGGGGAAGGGTGGCGACCCACGCGGGCCGCCGGGGTTCAAGCCGGGACAGTCTGCTTGTCCAGCTCGCCAATCACATACGCGTCCATGGCCAGCACGCCGTAGGTAATGCCAGCGTCAACAAACTCCACCGGATCACCCGGCAGCGTGGCGCCCAAGGCCACCAGCAGCGGCAGGAAATGGTCCTCGCTGGGGTGAGCCCGCGCGGCGTGCGGAGCCAGCTTGCGATACGCGACCAGGCTATCCAAGTCGCCAGCGACCACGGCCTGCTGCACCCAGCGGCTGAACTCCAGCACGTAGGGCTCCTTGCCGTCGTCGTGGCGACGGAACTCGTACAGGTTATGCGTCATGCTGCCCGAGCCCATGATCAACACGCCTTCGTCGCGCAGCGGTGCCAAGGCGCGGCCCAAGGCCAGACAGCCCGCGGCATCCAGCTGCTGCGGCAAAGACACTTGGAATACCGGTACATCGGCATTCGGCAGCATATGCATCAAGGGCACCCAGGCACCGTGGTCCAGACCGCGCGTCGGGTCCAGGCGCACCGGGAAACCGGCTGCTTCCAGGACCTCGGCCGTGCGCTTGGCCAATTCGGGGTGACCCTTGGCGGGATAGCGCAGCTCGTACAGCGCGCGGGGGAAGCCGCCGAAGTCATGAATGGTCTCCGGCTGCACCGCGCTGGACACCCGCACCTCGCCATCGGTCTCCCAGTGCGCCGACACCATCAGAATCGCTTTCACGGCAGGCAGGCGCTTGCCGATGGCGTTCAACAGCGGACCGGTGCGACCGGGTTCCAACGCAAACGTAGGCGCGCCGTGGGAAACGAAAATGACGGGCAGGGTAGTGGACATGGTGAACTCCGGGCACGGCCGCAGCAGAAGGCAGCGGACCGGTGATTCCATACGATTGGCCGTGGAATCAGTGAAGCCAGTTTATTGAATCGATTGGTGTAGATAAAGTGAGCAGATAAAGACTAATAGTGTCGATATCTGGGACAATCCAAGATCACTTCTGCTGACTGGACGTCCCATGGACCGCTTCCTGGAAATGAAGACCCTCGTCGCCGTGGTCGACGCCGGCAGCTTTATCGGCGCCGCCGAGCCCCTGGGCATGAGCAAGGCGGCTGTGTCGCGCCACGTCAGCGATCTGGAGAACCGGCTCGGCGTGCGGCTGCTGCAGCGGACCACGAGAAGGTTGTCGCTGACGGACGAAGGGCAGGCCTTCTACGCGCGCAGCAAGGATGCGCTGGCCTTGGTGGATGAAGCGGAGACCGAAATTCGTTCGAGGTCTTCGGAGGCCAGCGGCGTGGTCCGCGTGAACGCGCCGCAGACTTTCGGCGTGCTGCACCTGGCGCCGCTGTGGGGTGGTTTCATGGACGCCAACCCGCGCGTGTCCTTGGAAGTGACGCTGAGCGACCGTTTGGTGGACGTGGTGGACGAGGGCTTCGATCTGGCGATTCGGATTGCGACCTTGCCGAACAGCACCTTGGTGAGCAAGAAGCTGGCGTCTACGCGGGTGATGTTGTGTGCTGCGCCGGCATATTTAGAGCGAGTTGGGACGCCTAGTCATCCTAGTGAGTTGGCATTGCACCAAGTGATTGCGTACTCGTATTGGGCGGGGCGGGATGAGTGGACGTTTACTGGCCCTGAAGGCGTGGTGAGCGTGAAGACGCGTGCGCGGCTGTATGCGAATAACGGGGATACTTGCTTGGCTGCGGCCTTGAGCGGGCAGGGGATTATTTTGCAGCCTAGCTTTTTGGTAGCGGAGGATGTGCGGGCAGGGCGCTTGGCGGAGTTGATGCCCGAATATCGGTCGATTGAGTTAGGGATTTATGCGGTGTATCCGACCAGGAAGCAGTTGGCGTTGAAGGTTAGACGGTTGATCGATTATCTGGCCGAGGCCTTGGGCGAGCCGGGATGGGAGCGCTGAGTCCGCGCTTCCGAAGACGGTTGCCAATACAGGTAGATTGAACACGTGATCCGTCCGTCGCGTCTGGCTGCGCAATCAGTCAACACCGCAGCGCATGTCGCTCTTTTACAAATTGTGACGTGGAGCCGCGAAAGTCGCTATCCTCTTCGACGAGGAGACCTCATGCCAGCAGCACCCGCAAGACTGCACGAAAACCAAGCCCTGGATGCTCTCGCAGCCCTGGAGGTTCTGGATAGCAGCGCCGATGCTGAGTTCGACGCTATCGTGAAAGCCGCGTCCTTGGTGTGCGGCGTGCCTATTTCGGCCATCAGCTTGATAGACCGGTCTCGGCAGTGGTTCAAGGCAAGTGTCGGTTTGCCCGGCATAACCGAGACGCCGCGGGATCAGGCATTTTGTGCACACGCAGTGCACTCAAGCGAGGTGCTTGAGGTCACCGATGCGTTCAGTGACCCACGATTCTCTGACAACCCCTTGGTTCTTGGCGCACCTGGCATACGGTTCTACGCAGGTGCTCCCCTCCGTCTGAGGGGAGGCGAGCTTGTCGGCACCTTGTGCGTCATTGACCGCCAGCCTCGTCTGCTGACAGCGAACCAGCGCGAAACGCTCATGGCCTTGTCCGATGCTGCCGCCCGCGCCTTGGAGGGACGCGTTGCCATACGAAAGCTGGAGCAGTCCGCGCGACTCAACGCCAGGGCAACGTTAGTACTGCAGCACAGTGCAGATGCCGTCATTGGCGTGACCCACGACAATCTCATCGATCAATGGAACCCTGCCGCCGAGCAACTTTTTGGCTATACGGAAGACGAGGCCATCGGCCAGTCGATCGATCGGCTAATCCCGCCAGAGCGGTTAAGGGAAGAGCACGAACTGCGCCTCCGGTGGCGGGAAAAGCCTTTCACTTACGAGACAGTGCGTCGGCATCAGGACGGTCACGACCTGGAAGTAGGGGTGACGGTCGTGCAGGAGTTCCGAGAGCCAGGCGGCTTGACCAGGGCAATCAAGTTTGTGCGGGATATCTCCGCTCAAAAACAAAGCGCTCGCGCGCTTGCTGCCACAGCTTCGAGCCTGCGGCTGGTCGCTGACAACATCCCGTCGATGGTCGCGTATTGGAACCGCGATTTGTCCTCTCGGTTTGCCAACCGTGCGTACCGCGCCTGGTTTGGCAAAGGCAGGGACGAGGTGATGACCGAGCGCATGGATGAGCTTCTCGGCCCGGACCTCTTTGAAAAGAACAGGCCCTTTGTTGAAGCGGCGCTACGAGGCGAGCCTCAGCATTTCGAGCGCACGGCGGCACCCGCTGGCGGCACCATGCGCCATCTGGTGGTCGACTACGTACCAGACCTCGAGGACGGTACGGTAGCGGGCTTCCTGATCCAGATCACCGACGTCACGGCGCGCAAGAATGCTGAGCAGGAGCTTCTGCAGACCACCTCCGCGTTGCATGAGGCGCAGCGGCTGGGGCAGATCGGTAGTTGGGAATGGCGAATCCGGGAAGATGAGACGACTTGGTCCCCCGAAATGTTCCGAATCGGCGGCTTCGATCCAGCGTCGCACCCGCCAACAAGTGCTGAGCGCGCCAAACTCTACGCACCAGAGAGCTTCGCCCGCTGGCAAAAGCTCATCGCCAGAGCGATAAAACTGCGCGAGCCCTTCAAGACCGAGATCGAGTTTCACCGCGGGGACAAGACCATGGGATGGGTGGATGCCCGTGGTGAGCCCGTGCAGGATGCAAGCGGCGAAGTGGTCGCGCTGCGGGGCACGTCTCAAGACATCACTGCACGCAAGCGAATCGAGCTTCAATTGGCGCGCTCGGAAGATTTCCTGGCGCGCACTGGCACCATGGCCGGTGTCGGGGGCTGGGAATTCGACCTGCAGAGTCTCGAAGTACGCTGGTCTGACGAAACATGCAGCCTCCACGCGCGGCCACCTGGTCACCTCCCCACCTTGGACGAGGCGTTGGGTTACTACACACCGGAATCGAAACCCCTCGTCCAGCAAGCCGTCGAAATCGCCATGGCCGGCGGACCAGATTTCGACCTCGAACTCCAGATCGTTCGACACGACGGGCAACGGCGCTGGGTCAGGACAGTAGGTTCCGTGGACTTCCGAGATGGCAAGGCAGTGCGGCTGGTCGGCGCATTCCAGGACATCACCGAGCGGCGTGTGCTGGCAGAGGAACTGTCCGACCAGCACGAACTCATGAGAGTGACCTTGCAGTCTATCGGTGATGCCGTCATCACCACCGACCGGAACGGGGCGATCACCTGGCTCAACCCGGTCGCCGAGCGTATGACAGGCTGGACGGCAATGGAGGCAAAAGGGCGCCCACTTGACCAGGTGTTCCACATCGTCAACGAGCAAACCCGCCAGCCTGCCGAAAATCCCATTCTTGCGTGCATGAAGCACGACAAATCCATGGGGCTGGCGCCAAACACCTTGCTCATCTCGCGCAACGGTGAAGAATTCGGTATTCAGGATTCTGCGTCGCCCATCCGGAATGACCACGGGGACATGCTGGGGGGCGTCCTGGTCTTCCACGATGTCACGTTGCAGCGCCGTCTCAGCGGCGAAATGAGCTATCGCGCGACGCACGATGCGCTTACGGGGCTGGTGAATCGGCTTGAATTCGAGTCACGGCTGTCACTCGCTTTGTCCGAAGCACAGCACGATGGGAGCGCGCACGCGCTCATGTTCATCGATCTGGACCAGTTCAAGCTTGTCAACGACGCCTGTGGTCACGCCGCAGGCGATTTGCTCCTGCAGCAGGTGTCCAGAATCCTGGGGGAAATCGTGCGCACCCGTGACACCTTGGCACGACTGGGTGGCGATGAGTTCGCGGTATTGCTGGAGCACTGCACACCGGACCAAGCAGGGCGCGCAGCCCAGCAGATATGCGACCGCCTTGATGACTTTCGTTTTTTGCACGACGGAAAACGCTTTCGCATCGGCACGAGCATCGGGCTGGTGCCGGTGGATGCCCGGTGGTCCACGGCGTCTTCCATCCTGCAAGCAGCTGACAGCTCGTGCTACGCCGCCAAGGAAGCGGGCCGCAATCGAGTGCATGCCTGGTTCGACACCGATGCGGCCATGGAGGCACGCACCGGCGACATGAAATGGGCGACTCGGTTGGAGCAAGCGCTGGACGAAGATAGATTCGTGCTCTACGCACAGCGCATTTTTGCGCTGACCAGCGACCGAAGCCTGCTTCATGTCGAGATACTCCTTCGCCTGGTCGACGAAGAGGGTGCAATAGTGCTGCCCGCCTCGTTCTTGCCCGCGGCCGAGCGATTCAACCTTGCAAGCCGTGTCGATCGATGGGTGCTGAGTAAAACCGTTGCCATGCTGCAAAGCCTGTCGTCGCTCGATCACCTTGGCATGGTGTGCATCAACCTGTCCGGACAATCGGTGGGGGACCGGGCCTTCCATCGAGCGGCTTTCGAGCTGCTGGAGCAGGCCGGTGCAGACGTTTGCAGCAAGATCTGCATCGAGATCACCGAGACGGCTGCCATCACCAACATGGCAGATGCCAACCGCTTTATCGAGCAAGCCCACGCGACAGGCATTCGCATTGCCCTGGATGACTTCGGTGCCGGCGCGTCCTCGTTCGGTTATCTCAAGTCGCTCGCTGTCGACAAGATCAAGATAGACGGACAGTTTGTGCGCGATGTGCTCACCGACCTGCTCGACGATGCGGCCGTTCGGTGCTTTGTCGACGTAGCACGAGTGGTAAACGTGCAGACGGTTGCCGAGTGGGTGGACAGCGAGTCGGTCTTGGCTCGCATTACCGATATGGGTGTGGACTTTGCGCAGGGCTTCCACTTGCATCGGCCAGAGCCTATGGAACGGGTGCTCGGCGCGATTTTTACGGCGTCTGGAAATGCTCAGCATGTCGATTGCCGGACGGCGCCGTTGCGACGATGAGTGTCGTCGAGTGCGCCGAGCGGTCGCGTGAGGCGGGTGCGGTTCATGGCCGCACCCGACTCACCCACCAGCGCGCCACGAAGGCTGCTACTGCAGCCCTTTGCCGTCCCGCCACATGAAACCTGCCGGCAAGAACTACTTGCACATGCTGGCAAAGCTTCGATTACGGAGCGGTCCGGTCCAAGGTAACGTCATCAACCCGAAATATGTCGCTCGGCTTTAAGAACGTGATTCAGTCGAACTTGACGGCGCTGGCAGCTCGAACACATGCAATTCCCGCCACTGGCCCGTTGAGTTCTCAAGCAGCGCCACTGAGGTACACCTTGCTTCGATGGGTCCAGCGATGCGCAGCTTCTGTTCGAGCTCGGCTGCTGCTACGGTCGCATCTTTCGCATCTCCATGCGCCACCGTAAGGTGCGGAATCACATCCGCATGTTCACCAACGTACGGAAGAAACTCGGGAAAATTACGAACCAGTGAAGTGGTCATTGCGATGAAGGGGTCTGGCGGTTCTGGTGCAAGGTAGGCAGTCGTGGGAAAGCGGGCTACCCGGCGCAAGCTGAATTGGAAGGGCGCAATGTCTCTCAGCGCTTCTTGCGCTGCGGCTAGCACTGCGGGTGTCACTCGGGCAGGGTCCATGAATGGGACCAAGATGCTGACGTGGGCGGGTACGCCTAGCTGGACGGTGGAATCAAAGCGGTTGCGTAGTTCCGCTACGACGCTTTCGGCGGTTGGAACGCGAACTACAAACGCGGTAATTGGCATTTTGTGGAGCCTGCTTGAACAGGGAAGGGAATACAGCTTTTTGCTGAAAGCGATCTTTGCTATCGATAGGTACATATTGTCGATAGCTGAGCAATGTGCGCTCCCGTCTGAAATAGAAGCTCCACACCACCTCCTGAACTGCTGACAATCCAGTCATCGAACAAGCATAGGGCCATCTAAAAAATGATGAAGTCGATTCAGCAGATTTTCCAAAAGGAATTCGCCAATGCCTCTTCGGCGGTGGTGCAGAAAATGTACCGCAGCGAAGACAATGTGACCGCACTGCGGCGCAATTACACGGAACTTTGGCCGACGCTGACGGAATCGCACGATCTCGTCGTTGTAGCGATCGAAGAGGTGGCTGGCAACAAAAAGCGCCGCGAAATCTGGTGTGGCTTTTTTGACGACGCACAGTACACAGAAATGCGGGAGAGAGGGCGGGGCTATCGTTTCCTTGTCGACCGATTTCAGCTGGTTGGCATTCATGATCTGGACAATGTTCCAGATCATGAGTTCTACGGAAACGGGGGCGGCGGTGGTTCACGTGTAAAGGTTTATAAGGCAGGTCACGAGAGGGGGCCTGCCGCGGGCAAGCGCACTGCGATACCCCCGCCGGAAGGCGTAATGGTGCAGCGCCTTATCTGGGTGCGGAAGAACCATAGGAAATTCCGTGACCCAGTGCAACAGCACTGGGGAAGCAAATGCGCCGTAGCGGATCATGATTGTGACGGCCATCCCGGACTGTTGATTGCTTCGCATATCTACCCGTGGGCGCGGTCCGGGCCAAAGGAAAAGACGGACGTTGACAACGGCCTTCTGCTGTCAGCCCCCCTCGACAGACTCTTCGACCTGGGCCTGATATCGTTCGCTCGTGACGGCATGATGCTCATAAGCCCCGATCTGGCACTGCACACGAAGCATGTGTTTGGGCTCACGGCTGGTATGAAGATCGCAGACCCAAAAAAGATCACAAAGGGGATGCGAAAATATTTGGCTAAGCACCGAAACCTTCATGGGTTCTAGAGACAGGCTGCTGGTCGCCTCTCGCATTGACGCCATTCACACCGATGTCGCGTAGCGTCGTCGCGCGGTTTCGCGACTGTCTACGAAGGACGATGCTGAACGTTGATTTAGGGCCGAAAGCGGTTTTTGCGACCATCCGCTTTCGATACACTCCAGCCGGTCGCCGTGCCAATACTGCAAGGGCAAATAACGGAGCGCTCCGGCCATCTAAGTTGCCCCTTGGCTACAACATTCCGGCAGTTCCGGTCATTAAGGCGTTGGCGTTGCTCGGGCGACTACTCGTCTTCATCGACCAACACGTACAAGAAAGCTTCTTCCGGGGCCATGTGGCGCTCGATCAGGGACAGGATTTCTTCCTTTGGCCCATTGGCGATGCCGGGCTGCCCTGCCGGATAGATATCGGGCCGGACGCTGTGCCCACGTCGCCATTCGATCATGAACAATCGCTCGGCGTCGACGCGCGGCATCTTCATCTTTGTCTTCGTTTGTCGCCCGGTTAGCTGCTTCGATCCGCCCATCGCGCCGCGCACCGCGACTGCCGCGAATTCCTGCATGGGCCACATGGACCGCGCCTCATCCGACGTGATCGTGCCGTGTTTCGATTGACTCCTGTCGAGTTCGTCGAAGACTTTGCGGATACTTTTGCACTTCTGCTGAAGGTTGGTCGTGATGCCGAAGATTTCTTCGGGATCTTGTCCGTACTTCACGAACCAGATATCCAGAAGTCGATGCGCCTGCTCATAGCCGGCCTTGTCCAGACTCGCCGCGAGCACATCGGCGCGAATGGTTATTTCCTGCGTGACCTCGTCGAGGATGTAAACGGCCATTACCTCCTCTTTGCTCAGGCTGGCCGGCAATGTCTGCAACCAGCCCAACCGCGAAAACAGAAACGCCATGACACGGTCGGGTTTGATCGTGTTCAGGCCGAGATCCATCATGGTATGTAGGGCGGTCAGCGGCCCGAGTTGTGCTTCGAAACGCTTGCGCACTTCGTCGAGTGTCTTGCGTTCCTCCACCCATTCCTCGCCGGTGAGATGGTGACGGTTCAGCGTGCGCCCGGCGGTGTAATGCTCCAGCGGCCGCAGATTCCCAGCCGCGCGATGTCGGTGCAAAAAGTCTGCCACCGCTAGGTAGCGCCTGACCTTGTCCACCTTCGTCGAAAATTTTAAGTTTGGATAAGCGGCATCATCCTTGGTGAGCAACTTCCAGACCTCGGGCGTCGTCTTCGCGTTCGTGAAATGCGCGGCAGGATTCCAATCAGCCGCGCCCTTAGACAGCTTGATCCACGCGGACTTCTGCATTTCCTTCTCCTGCCTGTCTTTCCACGACGCGGCGAATGCCTTCCACTCCGCTTCCTCAAAGACATAAGCCTTCGGCGTGTAGTGATCCAGATCGCGAAACAGCGGAACCAGGTTTCGCATGCTGCCAATTTCCGCGGTGGCGATCGAAGCCCGCTTGCCCGCATAGACGATGCGTGCCCACAATATTTGCCACAAACCACGATGATCGAGATCGGCCGGAATCGCGTCAGAGAGAACTGTCTCAACGGCCTTTTTCAGTTTCGCCTTGTTTGCACTGTGCTCGGACTGGCTCCTGGCACGCGTAGCCTCCTCGATGACGGCACGCCGGATTTCCTCGAACAACGCCGGCCCCGCGTTGTAGATTTCAGCATTGATCTCTGCGCCAGTGCGAATATTTATGGAAACCATTTTTTGTGTTGGATGAAGCTATGAACGAATGCAGATGGTCGGGCGCTGTCACCCTTTGAACTGAAGACATCAAATCCTCGCCTGCGCCCAAATCCTGATAACGTCACGCGCCGGAGATTCTTGAGTTGGGCTTAAGGTTTTGCGACTAATACGTCATATCTTCCGAAAGGCAGGTCTCGATGCACGCCTGCGTCCGCAATGGAATCGCATCCAGCCGCATTGGTAGAATGAGCGATCCGAATTGTTAGGGGAACGCCGTGTTACCCGTACTTTTTGCTCGAAGTGGGATTCACCCGTAATTAGGATGGCTGGCTTGCCGGCGAACTAGCCGACGACCCGGTTAGCCGCCTTGTAGAGAACCGGGATCTCTGCGAACGACTCACCGACAATCTGAACTTCGAAGAGTTAGTTGGTGACCCTTGCAACGCGAGTAGCGTCATTACCAGCAACCGGCGCACCAAGAGCGGCAAGACGCGTCTGATAACCATCGGCTAAGGCTTGGCGACGAGCACTTCAATCAGGCGGTCGTCGACGCGGTTGAGGCCGGCGGACCTTAGGTATTTTCGTGGTCAATCCGAGCGGACGCAAGGCGCTGCGACCACGCAATGACATCGACCAGAGCGCGCAACCGCGTCCAGCGATCTATGACGTCCGCCACATTTGCGGATCGACATTCCCGCTACGCCCGACATTTACGCGCGACGAACTGGAACTTGCGAAGCTCATGGGCTTCCTCAACATTTAACCGGAACGCCTAGGTGTCCAGCATGTCCCATTCGTCCCCAAGAATCCATCGTAATGCCGAGAGCTTGCCGTTAATCATTCCCCACTCAAAGTCGCTCCACGGGCCGAGGTTTTCGATGCCGACCTCGTCTTCGGTTCTCCTAGCGGCAGCGAGTGCGCCTTCCCATATGGTATCGAGCGTTTGGTCTGCCCGATACGTGTTCCGGCTGTAGTCCTTCTCCGCTACGATATTATGTTTTCCTGTCTCAATCTCATGGCGAAGGTTGCAGTGGCGGTTGTACCAGACCTGCCGGAAAAACAAGTGCTCTGCTTCGAGGATCTCCGGTAGTCGCCGTGCTTCCTGCGAGTAGTTGTGCTCGAAGTCGAGTTCGTCAAGCAGCTCGGGGCAGTAGTCCTTCAGGAATTCGACTATTGAGATCCAGTAGGACGACTTCAGCCCATCGAAGAGGTTTACGAGGTCTACGTGCGCTTTCCGAAAGTCGCCGTTCGCATCACTGAAATCTTTCGTGTTGTGAGTGATGAACGCGCATGGCGCGTCCTCGGTCGCGCCCGAAACCACATCGACGTACATCTCGACGAGGATGGCATCTCCCACGCTGTTCTTCGCACGGTGATAGGGAGCCCGCTTCGCGAGCGCTCGCTCGGTGACGCGCAGCTTGACCGCGTCGCCGATCGCGAGCGCGGGAGCGCTGCGTAGAAGCCTGTCGATACGTTCGATGGAACCATTTACCGCGTCGCCGCCAACACCGATGCGGTGGTCGATTTCGTTCAGCCCTGCCAGCAGGCCGGCTTTGCGGCTGTCGTCACCGAACTGATTCACGGCCTGCCTGACCAGCCGGAAATGCGATTGCAGGCCGCGTCGGGCCTCGTCGATGATGCGGGCCTTGTTCCGGTCGAATTCGTCCAGCACCTGCTGCGGAACGATCAGTTCGAGATGACCGTTCTTGACGAGATCTTCGAGCGCGCCGATGACGGGCTGCTCGCGACAGTCCTTCGCGAGATCGAGCCAGACGCACGTATCGACCAGAAGCCGGATGGCCATATCTCATCTCTTTGATGATGGGAAGCCCGAGATTCTACGGGACCGTGTACGTTATGCCAGGCGCGTCGAGGTCAGAGATTGGGCCGTCGCACCGGCGTTGTCCCCGCGCTGCTATGCGAACAGCTATCGAAAGTTAACGACTGGTTCGGACGGCAAGGCGGCCGTCCAGACGTCTCAGCGAAAGATCCGGCGGCTGTCCCAATGTGGCCGAAAGCGGCCATTGCTAGTAATAGCTATTTATTGTCGAAAACTGAAATTTTCGGACTGGGACTCCCGGAGCGCTCTGTGCCCGTTCGCATTTTTTGCGCCCCGAATTCAGACCACTCAAAACTCCGCCATCTCCCCCGGCTGCAACGCCAGCACCTGCGTCCCCGAACTCCTCAACGCCGCCTGATATTCCGCCGGCGTCCCCGGCAACCCAGGATTCGTCCCATAGTGCATCGGGATCACCGTCTTCGGCTTGATGAACTCCCGCGTTGCCATCGCCGCATCCGTGGGGTTCATCACAAACTGCCCACCGCCAATCGGCATCAGCACTAAGTCGGGTTTGTACATATCGGCAATCAGCTTCATGTCGCCGAAGACACCGCTGTCGCCCATGTGCCAAATCTTGAAGCCGTTTTCCAGCTCGATGATGAAGCCGCCTGCCTCTCCGCCGACGTGAGTTTCATCCTTCGCAGACGCCGGGTTCTTCCACACGTATTCGCTGCTGTGTTCCGCGCGGACCAGCGTGACTTTGATGTCGGGACCAAGCGGCTTGATGGTGCCGCCCTTGTTCATCCGGCCAGCCTTGGGGAATACGCCCAGCGTGATCAGTGACTGAGACAAGCCAGCCGGTGCCCACAGCGGCGCGTTGTTCAGCTCTGCAAGCGCGGGTGCGTCGGCGATGTGATCGTTGTGGCCGTGGGTGACTAGCACCAAGTCGACCTTGCCCAGCGCGTCGAGCTTGCGGTATTGCTCGGGTGTCTTGGGGTTGGTGATCAGCCAGGGGTCGATGACGATGACTTTGCCGGCGGTGCTGGTGATCTTGAAGGCGGCTTGGCCCAGCCATTGCACTTGCACTTTGCTTTGCGCCCAGGCGGGCACGGTCGCCAGTACGGCGGCGGCGCAGACGGTCAGTTGTTGGATGAGTTTTTTCACGGGGCAGGGCTCCTGAGCGGGCGGCGGATGGCGCATCGGAAGAGGCGGCAGCAGCGGAACATTATCTGCGCGAATCGAGCCTTGCGGCCATATGCGGCGATCGCACACGGGCATTTATTTCACGTCGGGAAATATGCGGGAATACACGCTTGCTCGCCCGGAAACTTACGCATACTTCTTGCCCGGTCTAGGCCGGCGGTGCGATGGTAAAGTCGCGCCTTTCTGCCACTACCAGACTGCCTTTATGCGCCGTATTCTCTTCCCCCTGGCCGCCGCCTTGGTCGTCATCTCTTCGGCCCACGCTGCCAGTACGCCCACCAAGGAGCAGATCCAGTCTGCGATCGACAAGGGCATCGCGGCGACGCAGGCCAAGTCGACTTCGTCGATGCCGATGCCGTTTGCGATCACCGTCACGGACCTGGTTGGCTGCAGGCCGTCACCGGCAGTGGAGGGCGAAGTGGTTTGCCTGCTCGGCTTGAGCAGCAGCCAGCGTGACGCCTATCGCGCGCTGGCTTTGCGTCAGGAAGGTGATGCGTGGGTGGGGGTGGAACGCAAGGACGCTGCCTTCCCGCCGCCGACGCCCGCCGAGGCACAGGCTGCGATTCGCACTTGGGCGGAAGAGTTGGCTGCTACGGACGCGAACGCTGCCAAGGATGCGCAGGTGCAAGAGGCGCGCACGACCATGACGATCAAGGCGGTGGAACATTGCGATGTGGAAGGCAAGACGGGTTATCTGGTCTGCCACACGGTCATGTCGATTCCTGGCAAGAACGACGTCAGCTCTCAGCTGAAATATGCCTTGAAGGGCGACGTGTGGACGTTTGCGCAGCGCAAGTGACCGTCCGTTTTATCTGAAGCAACAGACGGTATCGATCGATGCCGTCTGTTTGCTTGAATCAATACCCGAATATCGCTTTCGTCTCCAGATATTCGTCAAATCCGAATATCCCCCATTCCCGTCCGTTGCCGGATTGCTTGTAGCCGCCGAAAGGTGCGCTTGCGCTTGCCTTGCTGCCATTGAGGTGGACCATGCCGGTCCGCAAACGGCGAGCAACGGACCGCGCGCGGTCGACGTTGGCCGAGCTGACGTAGCCCGACAGCCCGTACACGCTGTCATTTGCTATCGCCACGGCTTCGTCTTCGGTGTCGTAGGGCATGATGGCCAGCACCGGGCCGAACACCTCTTCGCGGGCGATGCTCATGCCAGGGGCGACGTCGGCAAAGATGGTTGGCCTGACGAAGTAGCCGGTATCCATGCCATCCGGCCGGCCCGGTCCGCCGATGACGACGCGGCTACCTTCTGCAATGGCTTGCTCGATCAAATGCTGCACGCGGGCAAATTGCGCGGCGTTGGCGACCGGGCCGATGACGCTGGCGGGCTTGCTGTCATCGTAACCAAGGTCTTGCGCAACGGACACTGCGATCTCGACCGCCTTTTCCTGCAAAGCTCGGGGAACCAGCATGCGCGTCGGGGCGTTGCACGATTGGCCGGTGTTGCGCATGCAGCCCAGCACGCCTTGGCGCACGGCGCTTTCCAGGTCGGCGTCGTGCAGCAAGATGTGGGCGGACTTGCCGCCCAGTTCCTGCGACACGCGTTTGACGGTGTCGGCGGCGGCTTTGGCCACGGCAATGCCGGCTCGGGTGGAGCCGGTGAACGAGATCATGTCGACGTCGGGGTGGCTGGCCAGCGCAGCACCCACGGTGGGGCCGTCGCCGTTGACCAGGTTGAAGACGCCTTTGGGCACCCCGGCTTCGTGCAGGATGTCGGCGAAGATCATTGCCGACAGGGGCGCCCGTTCACTGGGTTTCAGCACCAGGGTGCAGCCTACGGCTAGGGCTGGTGCGACCTTGCAAGTCAGCTGGTTCAGCGGCCAGTTCCAGGGCGTGATCAACGCGCATACGCCGATGGGTTCGCGGGCGATCAGGGTGCTGCCCAGCATGCGGTCGAAGGCAAAGTCCTTCAACACTTGCGCGGCTTCGGTCAGGTGTCGCAGGCCCGATGGTACGTGGGCGCTTTTTGCCCAGGATAGCGGTGCGCCCATCTCTGTGTGGATGGCGTGTGCCAGTTCCTCGCTGCGGCGCTGGTAGGCGTCGATGATGGCCTGGAGCAAGTCCAGGCGCTCGGCTACCGAAGTGGCAGAGAACGCCGGGAATGCAGCCTTGGCGGCAGCAACCGCGCGGTTTACGTCGGCATGATTGCCCATCGCAATGCGGCCCACGACTTGTTCGGTGCGCGGGTCGATCACGTCCTCCGCGACCAGACTCTCGGGCGCTACCCAGGCGCCGTCGATGTAGAAATTGAATGCGTCAGTCATCAAGGTGCCTGAATCCCATCAATGCGTGTTGAGCAAGGCGTCGCGCAAGGTCTGGAAGACCTGCGCAATCTGTGCCTTCGAAATCACCAGCGGCGGGGAAATCACGATGGTGTCGCCCGAAGCGCGCACCAGCACGCCGTGCTCGAAGCACCAGGCGGCGACTTCTGTACCGCGTGCACCGGCTGCATCGGGACGCGCAAGCAGGTCGACGGCGCACAGCAGGCCGATGGCGCGTACGTCGACCACATGCTTGGTGCCTTGCAGCGCCAAGGCGGCAGCTTGCCAGTCTGGTGCGACGGCGGCGGCTTGTTCGTTGATGCCCAGTTCCTGGTGCAGCGCGATGGTGGCCAAGCCCGCAGCGCAGGCCAGCGGGTGGGCCGAGTAGGTATAGCCGTGCATCAGTTCCGGGACGTTTTCCGGGCCGCGCATGAAGGCGTCGTGCACCGCGCCGCTGACAATGACACCGCCCATGGGCACGGCGCCGTTGGTCAGCCCCTTGGCGGTGGTCATGATGTCGGGCGTGACGCCAAGCGCCTGTGCCGCGAAGCTTGCGCCCAGGCGGCCGAAGCCGGTAATGACTTCATCGAAGATCAGCAGTACGCCATGGCGTTTGCAGATCTCGCTGAGCTTTTGCAGGTAGCCGATCGGGGGCGGGTAGACGCCGCCCGAACCGGTGACGGGTTCGACGATGACGGCGGCCACGGTGCTGGGGTCTTGAATGTCCAGCAGTTGCGACAGTGCGTCGGCATAGTGCGCCCCGGCAGTCGGTTGGCCGGCGGAAAAACGCATGCTGGCGTCGTAGGGCAGGGGCAGGTGCGACACCTCGCCCAGCAGGGGGCCGAAGTCACGCTTCTGGCGGCCCAGGCCGGACACTGACAACCCACCGAAGCCCATGCCGTGATAGCCCTTGGCGCGGCCGATGAATTTGGTGCGTCGGCTATCACCGCGCGCCTGATGGTAGGCACGCGCCACCTTCAGCGCGGTGTCGACGGCCTCGGACCCCGAGTTGGTGAAGAACACCTGGCTCATGCCGTCGGGGGCGATGTCGATCAGGCGTTCGGCCATTTCGATGGCGTGGGGGTGGCTCATCTTGAAGGACGACACGAAGTCCAGGCGTCCGGCGGCTTCGCGGATGGCTTCGACGATCCTGGGCTGGTTGTGCCCGGCGTTGACGCACCACAGGCCGGCCATGGCATCCAGGATGCGGCGTCCGTCGGTGGTGGTGTAGTACATGCCGTCTGCGCTGGCAAACATCATGGCTTGCTTGCGGAATTGGCGCATGGGCGTGAACGGCGCCCAGAAGGCTGCCGGCGATTGCGTGTCTTGATGCTCGGTCGGTACAGAACTCATGGCGTTTCCTTTGAATGGTTTTCAGGCTGCCTGGATCGGGGCCGGTCGCAGGCGGTAACCGCCGTCGGGCAGTCGTTCCAGCGGGCTGGCCGCGGCCAGCAGCTTGCGGGTGTACGGGTGCTGGGGGTGGTCGAAGATCTGGTCGCGGGCGCCGATCTCTACGATATGCCCCTGGTTCATGACTGCAACCCGGTGCGCGATTCTTTCCACCGCCGCCAGGTCGTGCGAGATGAACAGGCAGGCAAAACCATATTGCTTTTGCAGCCGTTCGAACAGCTCCAGAATCTGCTTCTGGATGGTCATGTCCAGCGCCGAAATGGGCTCGTCGGCAATCACCAGCTTTGGCCGCCTGACCAGCGCACGGCCAATGGCCACCCGTTGCCGCTGCCCGCCGGACAACTGGTGCGCGAAGCGGTCTGCAAAGTGCGCAGCCAAGCCGACGTCGACCAGTGTGTCGGCCACCCGTTTTTCTCGTGCAGCAGCGTTCAGCTCAGGTTCGTGGCGCAGCGGTTCGGCCAGGATCTGGCCGATTTTCATGCGCGGGTCCAATGAGGAATACGGGTCCTGGAAAATCATCTGGCATTGCAGGCGATGGTTCCGGTTGCCGGCCTTCAGAATGTCCACGCCTTGAAAGCTGATTTCGCCCGCGCAGGGGTTCACCAGGCCGACCACGGCGCGGCCCAGGGTGGTCTTGCCCGAGCCGCTGCCGCCGACCAGCGCCAGGGTCTCACCCGGCGCGATGCTCACGTCCACGCTGTGCACCACGCGGTTCGGCTGGCTGCGCTTGAAGAAGAACCTGGGGCCGGGGTGTTCGACGCTGACGCCCTTGACCTCAAGCAGCGGTCGATCGCTGTCGGGCAGCGGGGCCAGCACACCTCGGCGCGGCAGGGCATCCAGCAACTGGCGGGTGTACTCGGCCTTGGGCGCCAGCAGAATGTCTTGCGTGCGTCCTTGCTCCACAGCCTTGCCGTGCCGCATCACGATGACCTTGTCGGCATAGCGCGCCACCAGCGACAGGTCGTGGCTGATGAACAGAATGGCCGTGCCTTGTTCGCGGGTCAGTTCCAACATCAGCTCGATCACGTCCAGCTGGGCCAGGCAATCCAGCGCAGTGGTGGGCTCGTCGGCAATCAGCAGAGCGGGGCGCAGCAGCATGACAGACGCCAGCATGATGCGTTGGCGCATGCCGCCCGAGAACTGGTGCGGATACGAGGCCA
>Ga0308159_1002776_pt1 | contig 19308 bp, 20 predicted proteins | sample PhyCR1_FD_201040 | JGI IMG/M metagenome (GOLD analysis project Ga0308159, IMG submission 201040) | Phyllosphere microbial communities from UC Gill Tract Community Farm, Albany, California, United States - DLSLC.R1 | ecosystem: Host-associated > Plants > Phyllosphere > Unclassified | place: USA... | reverse complement strand
TATTGCAACGGATACAGCCGCAAGTATGAAACCATACTTGAGTGATAGTTTGGTAATTAAGGCACTTTTGTCCATAGCTTTTCTTTAAATTTAGTTATTAATGGTTGTGATCAATATATACGTAGCCGAATCGAAGGATTTGTTACTGCTAAATTGAATTAATTCTTTTGTGGTGGTTGCACTACCTTCTACATCAAGGAAAAAAGCCATAAAAGGAACAAATAATTCTTGCATTTCTTCGCTAATGTTAAGCGTTGGAGCGGTTTTACAAATCTCTTCTACGCTGCTCTCGGCTAACTGCTGATTGCTAATCATTTCTTCGTAAATTTCAAACTCATCTTGAAATTCATCGTCTTCAACTAGTAAAAACTCTTTTAAGAAATCGCCCAACTCTGGCTCAATATCTTCATCTTTACATTCTTTGATGTATAAAAGTAGATTTAAAAGCTCCGTTCCTCTATCAATTGTTTCTTCCTCGATATCAGCCCATTCATCGCTTTCTAAGTAATCATCTTCTAATTTTTGAACATCGCTGCTAAAGAAATTAACCATCAACAAGTCGAAAAATACTTCACGCAATTCTTCAAATTTTGGATGCGAATCAAACACTTCGTCAAAAGCAACAACTTTGTCCATGAACTTCACATCAAGCTCGAAAGCCGCAATGAGTTCTGTTTCGAAACCTTCTACGTTGATAGCCGCAACTTCAGCATATTTATTTAACGATGCGACAAGCGCCTTTTTTACTCTGTTATCCATATTTTAAAATTTAAATGAGCAAAGATGAAAGAAGAATGATTAAAGGTAGTAAGCCTAATAAAATCTTCTCCTTGCTTATCTTCACCGTTGCCCCTTATATTGTTCTTTGTTCCTTATTCTTTAATCCTTAAACAATTGTTGATTATTATAAACTAATGTTACTTTTCCGGTTAGTTCTGTTCCTAAAAGTGGACTGTTATCAGATTTTGAATAGTTATTTACCGCATTATATAGCCATTTTTCATTCGGATTATAAACCGTAAAATTAGCTACAGCACCTTCTTCAATTAAAGGAATATTTAAATTTAGCAATTTACGTGGGTTAATCGCCAATTTCTCCGCAATTAAGCTGGCGTCCAATCCTGTCTTTAACAATAATGGAAGAACTGTTTGTAACGCAATGATACCGTAATGTGCAATTTCAAACTCTACATTTTTAAATTCAATTTCCTCAGGGCGATGTTGCGAAGTGATGGCATCAATTGTACCATCTTTCAAACCTGCGATAAGTGCTTTTACATCAGCTTTGCTACGTAATGGCGGTTTCACCTTGTAATTGCTATCGAAATCTGTCAGCAAGTCTTCTGTGAAAACCAAATGGTGTGCTGTAACATCGCATGAAATTTGAACGCCATCTTTTTTCGCCTTGCGTATTAAAGCAACTGAACCAGCTGTAGAAATATTGCTGATGTGAATTTTTGTCTCATTGTACTGCGCTAAAAAAATATCGCGGGCAATATGCATTTCCTCGGCCAAAGCTGGCAAGCCTTTCATACCTAAAAGAACCGAATTTTTGCTCTCATTAATTTGCGATTTGCCTGCAATGGACTTATTTTCCGGGTAAACCATCAGCAAAGCATCAAAACCCTTGGCATATTGTAAAGCACGACTCATAAAACCGTCGTCTTGCAGCGCTTTGTCGCCATCGGAAAAAGCGACAGCACCTGCCTGTTGCATATCAAACAGTTCTGCCAATTCTTTAGCCTCCCGATTTTGACTGATGGCTCCTACCGGATATACATCAACCAGATTATTTTTCGCCTTGTTGATGATATATTCTACCTGCGATTTTGATTGAATAACAGGATCAGTTTGCGGCAAAAGTGCCAAACCAGTAAAACCACCAGCCTTTGCCGTAGCAGTTAAAGTTTGAATATCTTCTTTAGTTTCCAAACCGGGATCGCCAGCAGCGCAATTTAAATCGAAAAAACCGGGACTTAAGAAAAAACCTTCAGCATCAAAAACGTTTTCTTCTTTCTCTGGTGATAGTTTTCCTATGCTTTGAATTTTACCATCTATTACCCGAATATCGCATTGCTGCTTATTAAAACTACTTTGCGGATCGGCAATGGTTACATTTTTAACTAGGAGATTCATATTGTTTTTTTAGGGTTGTTAAAAAATCGAATGAGCAGAATTTCAGCAGCAATAAAAATCAGCGACAAAATTAGACAAAGTTTCCATAAAGTTTGTCCGATTTTATTAGCACCTGCAATTAATTTTACCGCATCTTTTTCAGCATCAAATACTTTCAAATTACTTTCAGCCGCAAGATTATCCAATTCTGTTTTACTCAAATAATGCATATCAGATTCTGTTCTACCGCTATTAAAAGCATAAACAGAAAGCAAGGAGTCGGCTAAATTGAGGTTGTAAAAGCCTGCATTTTTTATTTGATCGGCGACATAAATAAGCGTTTTGCCATTAACCTGACGGATTTCCGGAATTGCCTCGAAGTTTTTAGCGCTTAGCTTTAAGGTTTGATTTTTACCCAAATTAATTTTCTTGCTGGCCAATGCATTATCATTTCCAAGATTATAATAAAGTGCTGTTTCATTGCCAGCATTTAAAGCCAAACGGTACATTAAAGGAACAAAAACCGGGTGCCGAGCTAAATTCCCATCAACGGAGTTAAGGCCCGTTGCTGATAAATAAACAGCGCCATTACCCACGCCGTATTTAGCGAAGAAAAGTTTCCCACCTGGAAAGGAAAGAATATTCTCTTTGTTAGCCGAATTACTTTCTACAAAAGAGAAATATCGTTGAGCTACCGGCAAATCAAGATTTTTAGGAATATCTTCGAAAACAGTTTTAAAAATCGGGTTCTGTAAATCAATCTGATCTACTTTTGTTTCTGTAGCATTTAAATTCTGAATAACGGGTAACGACAAGCCGCTTAAAAAAGCGTTGTAGGTCGGTATATTAGCATCTAGATCCGGGAAAATTGCGATTGCTCCGCCTGCATTCAAATAAGTCTTTAACTGTTGTGCCAAGCCAGTAGATGGATTTTTCAATCCGTTAAGTACGATCAAACCGTAATTAGCAAAACCACTGTAATTTATATTGCTCTCTCCATTCTCGGTAAGTCTGTAATAATTGTCTGTAGCAAAAAGCGCTTTGATATAATTTCCTGCGTTAGCTCCATTAATGCTCAAAACAGGTAAACTTTCATCAACCTTGAAACTGAAAGATAGCGTATCATCGAACGTAACCGGGAAATCTTTAATGGCTATTTGCCCCTTTTGCCAGCCTGCTTTCAAGTCAGAAAAGCTCAAAGTATCTGTTTTAGTTTTTCCTGCTGGAATAGTCATTGCACTTAAACCTTTCTGCTGGTTGTTAAGGCTTAGTTTCAAAGGAATATTCTTCGCTTCCTCATCAGAATAATTTTTTAACTGAACAACAAGTTTCTCACTTGCACCCGGCTGGTGGTTAGGAGAAAGTGTCCACACGCTATCCACAGCAACATTTGGTAAACCAGTAGCATTCAAATTTATGAAAGCATATTGGATTTCTTTCTTTGTTGATAATGTTGGTCCTTTAGCAATATTTTTCTGAAAATCTGAGATAATAAAACTGTATTTGTTGACTGAGCCAGTTAAAACATTGCCTTGCCGGTTTAATATCTGCTGCAGATTTCTATTTGCCGCGGAAATCTGAACATCGTCAAGTGCTTTCAAAAACTCATCTGGATTTAATAATCTTTGATGTTTTCCCTCGAAATCGTTTGTTAAAAGCTGGAAACGATCATTTACCCCGAAGCTTTTAATTAACTCTTTTGCTCTCCGTTTCGCCTCATCCAACAGATTACCATCCTTATTGATGGCTTCCATACTATAAGAATTATCGATATAAATGCTAATTGAGTTGTTCTGGTTGGTCGTTTTTTGACCTTTGAGCGGGATATAAGGTTGCGCAAATGCAAGTACAAGGAAGATTAATGCTAAAATCCTCGAAAATAAAATCAGTAAATTTTTAAGCTTTTCTCGTGATGAATTTTGTTGCTCAACTTCTTTTAAAAGCTGAACATTAGAGAAATAAACTTTTTTAAATTTTCGGAAATTGAATAAATGAATGATGACCGGAATTGCAACCGATAATAGTGCGAAAAGAAAGCCCGGATAAAGGAAATTCATTAAAAACCAAAGATAGAAAAATTATGGAAAGAGGCGAACTTCAATTATAATAAACTAGTTCTAGTACGCAAACCCCGGAAATTCAATATTTACGATTTTCCACTGATCATTATGCAGTGCAAAGTACAGCTTAAACGGACCGCTTACAATTTTTGATTGTTTCTGAATCACATTTCTATAACCGGCCACACCTTCTACAAAACCCATTCCTTTCCCATCGGCTAACAACTCAAAGTTGATATCAATAATATCATATCTCCCACCAACATATTCATCAGATTTACCAAAAATTCCTTTCAGCCGGCTAACAATAATCCCTTTGCCAATCACCTTATTACCAGGTAAAATAAAGAAATCGTTAAGCTCTTCAGTAATCGCTTTAGACTGTTTAAACCATGAGTTTATGAATCTAATGGCACTATTAACGATGTCGGCTTGATGATTAAAGGTGGTATTATCTTGCATGGTAATCTTTCGAAAAGTAATCGACCGGTATAAAACCGGTCGATTAAAAACTTGGCGAAGTTAACTATTCTTTAGTGTTTCTCTAATTTAATAGCAGCAATAGTTGCTTCTACGCTACCTTTTCCTCTTCCTCCTTCTCTGGAAACATGACCGATAAAATTACCGATATGATTAATACACCTCCAATTACAATCAGTGAATAAACTGAATCAATGTGAAAGAATGGAGCAATAATCATCTTGATCCCAATAAAAGACAGGATAATTGCCAATCCGTATTTTAATTTACTGAACAAATGTATGAAGTTATCCAATAAGAAAAACAAAGCACGTAAGCCCAAAATGGCAAAAATATTTGAAGTATAAAGAATGAAAGGATCTTTAGAAATAGCAAAAATAGCAGGGATAGAATCGACTGCAAAAAGCAAGTCGGTAAATTCGATTACCGCGACAACAACCAATAATGGCGTAGCTAATTTCACCCCATTTTCCATGGTAAAAAACTTGTCTCCGTCGTATTTATCGCTTACTCTGAAAAACTTCCTCACTAATCTTGCTCCTCTAGTGTTATTATAGTCTTCATCATCGTTGTCGTCATCAGCCGACCACGACTTTATTCCGGCGTACACCAGGAATAACCCGAACAGCGTCATAATGATATTGATGTCGTATTTAAAGCCAGCCACTCCAAACAGACTCAAAATTTTATTTAAGTACGTTAATTCAATGAAAAATGCGCCAGAAAAAATAAAGATCGCCCTTAAAACCAAGGCACCAATAATTCCCCAAAATAGCACTTTGTGCTTGTTTTCATTGGCAACATCAAAAAACTTGAACACCAGAATAAAAACGAAAAGGTTATCTACAGAAAGTGCTTTCTCTATCCAGTAAGCTGATTGAAACTGGGTGAATTTATCAAAACCCAACTCATAATAAACAGCACCACTAAAAATCATTGAAAGAGAAATCCAAACGATTGACCAAGTGATGGCTTCTTTATTGGATATGGTGTGGCTTTTTTTGTTGAAGAGACCTAAGTCAATGATCAGCATTATAACAACCACTACCGCAAAGCCTGCAATTAAAAGTGGGTGATCAAACATGTTATTATTCATTATAGTTATTTTGGTTTATTTGTTTGCAAGCGTTATTAAAATTACCCTTCCACCATCCTCTTTAGATAGTAAAAGCTTCTTTCCATCTGTTAGTTCGACCATCGAACCGATAGGAATTTCCTTTTCTTCAGTTTTATCTACCAAAGATGTGAGTTTTTGGTTAACTAACACCCATTTTCCTTCGTGAAAAGTAAAATAACCCACTGGTATTTTTTGTTCGTCTGTTAGTTTTTCATTTCTAACCACATTTCTGTTTACATGCCACTGAAACAAGTATTGATTATTGTACACCATCAATCTGTGATTTTCAGGTTTCCAAACCGAGGGTTGAAATTGATAATATAAATCCAATATGGGCAAAGTTCCTTTATGGCTGGTACCGCAAAACGGACATTTTGGGATAGAGGTATTGTCGAAAACATACCATTTCTGATCGCAATAAATATTGCTGCATTGCTGCATTAAATCTGTAGTTTTAAGCAAAGCGATTTCCCACTCTTCAGCCGTTGGGCGCTGCATAGGATTGTGCAAACCATCAATAAAAGCCTTATCAAAAAGTGCTTTTAAGTATGGACCGGTAATGGTATAGGGTATTTTATTCACATCGGCCCAATAGGTATCCCATTTGGAAACCTGATTCATTTTTGGCCGGTTCGATGAATCTGTTGGATGTTCTACAAACAATGCCTTCTCGCCCATACTCAACAAATCGTCCTTTTCGGTATCCAGATCATGAACCTTGCCGCCTTTTAAGGGATGCCGATGCAGCAAATACATGTAAATTAAACAAGCTAGAGCGTGTAAGTCGGTTAACCGGTTTGGTAATTTCCTGGCGGGATCGTTTTTTTCAAGATGTTTAGTAGCCAAAACTTCCGGAGCGATGAAATCTGCAGTTCCAATTACTTCGGCTTGAAATATGCCAGGAACAACCAAACCATCTAAATCAATCATACAGGCAGAACCAGTTGAAGGATCTATTAACACGTTGTTGTATGATAAATCGGAATGAGAAAGTCCCATTTGGTGCATTTTTTTTACCCCACGGGATAAATTAACGCCAATTTGAAAATAGTTAAGCCAGCGGCCCAATTCATTTTGATCTAAACTTAAGGGGAACTGCCTATTTCTAAACTTGGCGGCGGCAAACCATTTTCCATTTTTTTCTTCCCCTTTAATTAAATCGCTTGAGGCATAACCTTTGCAAAAGAAAAATTTAGAAGTGTAAATCGGAACAATAATTCCAATGCGATCATGGGTTTCGATGATATCAGTTGGCCAACGATAAATTTCTTCTAAATAATACTTTCCAGCCTCTTTGGTTTCTATCTGATTGAGGTATTTAGTAACTATTTTGGTCAGCCTTTCTTTTTGATTGAAATCTTGTTTCTCTTTAAAAATCGCGACAACGTACTTTCTATCCGGGCTAAAATAAACATTCTTTGCAGTTCCACTTTTCGGATCGCCATTATCTACATATTGATAAGATTTGCCTGTAAGGGAAGATTTAACGGTAATTGTAGACATAGTTTCTCTCTAAAAAATAACAGCTAAAGTTCGATCATCGTGATTACCGGGACTCCAAAAATCCATCCATGCAGATAACTGCTCAGCAATTTTTTCATTATCAGACTCGAAATTGACTCCCGCACCATCTTCATTGTTGCCCTTCAAATCTTCTACAAATGTTTTCCAATTTTCGAGCTTTTCCAGATTGACTTCCACAACAAATTTTGCATCATAAATTCCATCGGTCATGAGCATAAGATAAGAGAAATCTTCGATTAATGTAAAGCCAAAACGAGTAGAAAATTTTTCACTCGTAAAAATTTCCGGCATGGTTATAAATCTTGTTCCTCCACCAAATTCGCCAACATCGAGCCAATTCATTAACTTGATGTCGGTTAAATCTTTGTTCAATAAACCTATCGGACAATCGCCTACGCCAAATGTTAATATGGCATAACCGAAATCGTATTTTTTAAAAAGTGCAAAAATCAAGGTACTGTGAAAATCTTTTACCGGACTTTCTGTTTTTGTAGCGAAATCTTCTATTTTATAATGTGCGAATTGAGCTGCTTTTGATAGGTTATTATAAACGAAATGGCTAATCTTTTTTTGTGCATCCTCTCCTATTTTATGATGATAATCGAAAAGAATTTGATCAAAACCCTTAAGTTTCTCTTCACTTAAATGATCGGAAAAATATTCGATTACAGCGTCACAGGCAATTTTCGACCCTTGGCGAGCTAATTTTGCACTTCCAGCACCATCAGCAACACCAACTATACTCCAGCCGTTTTCGTCAAAGTGTTTGAAGGCATAATCATCATCTCTAAACGACCCCACATTGGCATGGCTTCTTCCACGTTTTGAAGCCACAACAATATGTTTATCCCCTATCGGCTGAAAATCATTTGTATTATCCTCTTTCCAATAATTAGCAACTTTCCAATCTTCATCTTTCCCTTCAGCACTGGCAATATTTTTCCATAAAGATTTTGGATTAGCATTCACAACTAAAGAAAGCATTTTTTCATGGGCCTCGGTATCCAACTCCTCCCCTGAAACATTAAACTTCATTTTAATTTTGAAATCGCCACTTAAGCTCGGGTCGCCTTCAATTACATTTAAAGTTGGGTTGAAAGTTAAACCATATTGCTCCAATCCCTCAAATTCAACATTTGTGATATCACTGAAACCTAACTTTTCAAACTGTAGGTTTGCATAATAGGGTTTCCCAACGGTTGCATTTGGAATGACAATTTGCTTGGCTAAAATATCTTCGATTTTGTTTTTCAAAATCCATTTATCTACCATAATTTGTTGCTTTTCTTTAATCAGTTTTACGGCATCAATATTAAATGTTTCGTTAACATATTTTTCAAAAATATGCTGCCTTGCGGCTGAAACCTCAATGTTTTTGCTTTTGAGCAGATTTTGTATGTATTGTTTAGTTTCGAGCACGATTAACCCTGTGCTCTTCCTACATCAAAGCCACCTTCTCCATATCCATAACTACCAAAATTACCACACCAAGGGCAAGTACTCATGGGTTCGTTGCCGATACAATGAATTTTTTGGCATACACAAACTGCCAATCCAAACTGATTGCCACAACACGGACAAGCGGGTGCTCCAATCAACTCTTCGCTATTCACTTTTTGCTGTACGGCACTTTCATCGCAGTACTCATAGTAAGAATTATCAACTTGAAAGCCGCCCACCAGACGGTAAGCTTGTGTTTGTAAATCCAAGCCTTCAAAGCCCGATTCATTCATTACCTTTCGGTATTTCATCAAATATGGACGTTTTGTGTTTTGGCATTTGGCCGATAACACTACATAATTATTATCGATATACTGCGTATTTACTGGTGCTTTTGAAATATCAATTTTTGAAAGTGTATCGCCATCCATCTTAGCCAGTTCAAAGCCCGATTCATTATTTTCTACACTGATACTACTCGTTTTAATGGAGTCAGTTACCCATCTGAAAAACTTGTTGTAATCTTCGCTGGTGGCATTTTTAAAGTGCAGTACATTTTCTGTTAGTTCGGATAGCACTCGGGTGTCCGTGCTATCGCCAAATGAAATGGCCACCATGTTTGCCGTACGTTGCCAGTTTTGCTTCCACTCAGAAATTGCTGTTTTAGTATCATCTGTGGGGACCCCATCGGTAAACAAAAATACTATAGGTTTCCAATCCCCCTTTTGTTCCATGGTAGTTTTTACAATATCTTTCCGCATCTGGTACATTAAATGCCCCAAGCCCTTACTTAATGAAGTGCCACCGCCAATTGGAAATTTTGGCGGGTAAAAACTCACCACTTCCTGCAATGGCACTAACGTTTTTGCCTGGCCTGCAAAAACAATAATCGAAATCCATACGGTTTCAATGGCAAAAGGATCAGTTTTTATGGCTTTTATGATAGTCGCCATACCTTCTTCAACCTGCTGGATTTGGTCTCCAACCATCGATTCGGAAATATCTATTAAAAAATAAATGGGTAATCTTCTCATATTAAAAATAGTTGTTTATCAGCAAGAGTATAATCAGCAATATAATCTGAGTCATATCAACCGCCAAGCCTTGCCCTACTTGATATGGTTTTATAAAGGTTTTTAGAAAATTAAGAACAGGCTGAAAAATACCTTGGAAAAAATTAAATGCACTTTTATATCTGCTATTTAGCTTATCCTTATGGGGTAACAATTTCGAATATAAAAACAGCCAGACTATTAAAATATTTAGAAAAATCCTGAAGGCTAAAATCATACAAAAATGGCTTTCCGGATTTCGCCAGCAATGATTTTGTAGCTATCCTGCACACGTTCCTTACAGCTGGAACAGCCATAAATAAGTATATTTTTGCTATCTCCTAAATGGTTGACAGAAAAGTAAGTAACCACATCATTATGAACTCCCTTCATTTCTCCGGTTTTGGTTTTGCGATCAAAAACATCTACAAATCCGACGCTTAAGTACAAACAGTTGCCCGCCAAACGGGTAGCCAATAAACTAAATTTCGTATGATGGCTATTTCTCAAAGTACGTTCAACGTGATGCATATTTAATTTATCAACGCTAAAAGCTTCATAGCAATTTACTATTCCATCTAAAGTACCATCCTGAAAAGGATCAAGCGGTTCGTTGTAGCTGTGTTGTGCGGGAACATCATGGTCTTCTCCACCAGAGGATATTTTAACAATAAAACCAATAATGGTAATTGCTAAACTGATTATGCCTAGTACGTCCATTTAGATTACCATTGTTATTTCACTTGGTGGGGGCGGTAGTGCCACACTTTCTCCCGTTCCCTGGCTTTTGTTACCTTGTTCGATGGTTTCTGAAACCCATTTAAAAAACTGCTTCAGTGTAGAACTGTCGGCAGTATCCAAATGAACAACATCGGGTGTGAGTTCTTTTAGAAGTGCATCATTTGCAGAATGTCCGGCAGCACAGCCAACAATTGCGCCGAAGTTTAATGATTTTATTTTCGGCACCATTTCGCGATACAACTGCAGATCGCTAGGTTTTCCATCAGTGAAGAGAAATAAAAGCGGCTTCCAATCTCCCTTTTGCGTTGAATTCCCTTTGATCAGATCATTTTGAACTTTCTCATATAACATATCCAAAGCCTGGCCTGTATGGGTCGGGCCACTTTGCGGACAAGTAATTTCAGGAAGCTGAAAAGAAGCTAATTCGGTTAAAGAAACGATTTCTTTCACCTCACGATCGAAAGTGATCATCGAAATCCAAAGCGAATCAAGTGCCTGTGCATCGGTCCTCAAAGTATTAATCATCCCACTTAAGGCGTTGTTCAAAGCCTGTATCGGCTCTCCATACATGGATCCCGAAGTATCAATTAGAAAGTAAACGGGTAGTCTTCTCATAATTTTCTGTTATACAACGATATTCAACTCAGATGGTGGTGGAGGAAGTTGTTTCAACAAACTAATTTCCTTCCCTGCATCTTCAACTTTTGTAGAGGTAACACCAATTGAAGCCGTTACCCATTGAAAGAACTTGCCAATACTCGCAAAATCTGCTGTATCTAAACTTACAACATTATCTGTGATTTGTTTAAGCACAGCGGTATCTGCTCCCGACCCTGCTGCGCAGGCAACAGTGAAAGCGACTTTTTGCTTCTTAAATTCAGCCAAACCTGGCAACCAATCATCGGTTGGTACGCCATCGGTCATGATAAAAACTAATGGCTTCCAATCTCCTTTTTGTTCGGTTGTAGTTTTGGCTACTTCATTTTCAATTCTGTTGGAAACCAATCGTAAAGCGTCGCCTAAAGCCGTAACTCCAGTAGCTTTTAAGTCGACCATTTGGAAAGATGCCAAGTCGGTGAGCGGAATGATTTGTTGTGCAACACTATCAAAGGTGATCACACTTAAAAAAGCGGTTTCAATGGCTTGAGGATTTCGTCTTAAGGAACTAATCATCAACTGAACTCCATTTTTAACGGCTTCTATAGGCTCTCCACTCATCGAACCTGATGTATCTAGCAGCAGGTAAACGGGTAATCTTCTCATATAAAATTATTGAGGAATATGGTAAGTGTTGGCGGTTTCGTTGCTATTATTTGGCACATTGTAAGTACTACCATTATTATTTTGTCCAGGAATATTGTAACCAGTTCCTGTACCATAAGTAGGATCGTTTTGGTTTATATGCGACATATTTTCGGCAGTATAATCTTTGCCTCCACTTAAAATAGTATAAATATTTTGTATAGTATAAACCGGGCCCCATGGAATTCCCCACCATCCTAAGAAAAAGTTGGTAAACAAATGCCCTAAACCAGGCACTACCCTAATTTTACCGGGATGGATAAAATGGAAATCAGATGGGTTATTGAATGTCATCAGCACTACTGAGATGCAATATTTATACATTACAAATTTTCCGCCCTGCGCTACCAAACTCCTAATTTGATCGCCAGATAAACCCTCTATATTTTTAATGTTCATTACAAATAAGATTTACTGATCAAATGAATGGTTTGCCCTAAAAACGTATCAGGTGTTGGATCGCCGATGGCATCGACTTTCCATTCATCATTACGTTTGTACAATTTGCCTAAAATCAGCGCTTTTTCACCTGCATAACTTTGTTCGGCAGAAACGTTGTATGACGCAAAAACTTCTTTCACCTGTGTAGGTGTACCTTCGTACATTCTAATTTTTGAATATGGAATTTGAGAGAAATCCTCTTTCCCAACATTATTCAAAAAGAAAAATATTTTAGAAACTTTTGGGTCAATTTAGCTAAATCGACTGTAATAATCTCATTATCCAATCCATCATCGCCACCAGAATCTCCTTGCAAGTCATCGCCAGTCTGCCTCAAAGCACCATCCGATGAAACCAATTTCCCTTTTGGCAAACCAAATTGCTGTAAGAAATCAATATTGTACAGCGGCGAGTAGATATGATCACACAAATTGTTGTTTTCATCGATTAGAATGCAACTTAAATCTAAATCTACGCTTTGCTTATTGGTAGATAAACCGAGAAATCCTTTTGTTTCTATTGCGCCCCAATTAACGCCTACGCAGAAACCGGTGAGTTTTGCACCGGTTTCTTTACTTAGATCAATTTTCTGGCCTTTTGATAGATTAATAGCCATCCTTTAGTTTAGTTTTAGTTGTACTTATTCAAGAAAAATTCAAGCCCATCTTTCATCCCGGCACCTACGGCCTCAAATTTCCATTCGTTATTTCGTTTATAAATCCTTCCAAATTCTACCGCTGTTTCGATTGAGAAATCTTCTTCCAACTCATATTTAAGTATCTCGGTTTTGGTACCATCGAATATTCGGATATAAGAATTTCTGATTTGTCCAAAATTTTGTCGCCTGTTTTCAGCATCGTGAATGGTTACCACAATACAGATTTCGGCAGCAGTTGCTGCAATTTTTGAGAGGTCGACTTTTATTTGTTCATCATCACCATCGCCATCACCAGTTAAATTATCACCAGTGTGTTCTACCGCCCCATCTGGCGTTTTCAAATTATTGTAGAATACGAAATGCGCATCGGATAGTAATCTTTTGTTTTCGCCTAATACGAAAACCGAGGTATCTAAATCGAAGCTAGTACCAGTTGATGAACTATTAGTATCCCAGCCTAATCCGACTGTAAATTGTGGCGCACTAATTGATTCTCGTTGCCCCTTTTGCAGGTTAATTGCCATATTTGGTTGTATTTTAGCTTGAAGTTATCTTTGCTGAATTTGTGAATAAAATCTATTTAGTTCGCGTATTTTTTCAAAACTTCCAAAAAGCTGTCTGTTGGATGAGGCTCTCCAATGGCTCGAAATTTCCAGCCATCATCTTTACGATAAGCCTCAGCAAAAACCATTGTACACATACCATTTAACGAAGCATCTCCAGAAAGGCTGTATCTAGTAATTTCTTTCCCTTTTGCATCAACAGCTCTGATAAAGGCATTTTCAACCATGCTAAAATGTTGGTTGTTCTGCCTCCCTTGATAAATCGAAACTACAAAAACAATCTTTTGATAAATGGGATCCAAGGCATCTAGTTTAACAATAATCTGTTCATCATCGCCATCTCCCGCTCCTGTTCTGTTATCACCAGTTAGCCAAATATTACCCGATGGATGTCTCATGGAGTTAAAGAAAATAACATCTCCTTCGAAAAGACCAATCTGACGGCCGTTTTGATTAACGGTTCTGCCCAAATTCATAAGCTTATCGTTTCCATCAAGCAGAAAAGCAATGGCATCTAAATCGAACTCGTCCTCTTTTGGACCAAAAAGTTTCCCTAAAAAGCCTTTGTTTTTTTGTCGGACATCCCACCCCAAACCCATCGTCACTTTTGATAAGTCGAAAGATTCTCCTTTATCATTTTTTCGGAGATCAATAGTTTGACCTTTTACTAAGTTAATAGCCATACAGAGCGTTGTTAATTTATTTTATAATTTGACCTTTGAAATATTTTGATAAAAAGAACGATAAATCTTCACGATACCCGATTCCTGAAGCTTCGAATTTCCATTTACCTTCACGTTTGTAAAGTCTGCCAAATTCTACACCAGTTTCAATAGAAAAATCTTCGCCCAACTCATATTTTGCCACTTCTTCACCTGTGCTATCATCAACTATTCGGATATATGAATTTCTAACTTGCCCATAATTTTGTTTACGGGTAATGGCATCATGGATGGTTACTACAAAAAGAATCTCCTGGATATTGGTATCAACCTTCGACAAATCAACCTGAATACTTTCATCATCGCCTGTAGCACTATTTCCTCCTGTCGGATCATCGCCTGTATGGTGTAATGCAAGATCAGGTGAATCTGTATTGCCATAGAAAATGAAGTACTCTTCCACAGGAATTAATCGGTTTCCATCAATCATAAAAGCCGAAGCATCCAAATCAAAATCATAGCCAGTACCTTCATTTGGATCCCAGCCTAAACCCAAAGTAATTTTGGATAATCCGATATTGATTTTTTGTCCTTTTTGTAAATTAATAGCCATTGTTAAATTTAGTTTTTGATGTTTTATGTTGTTAAAAATGAGATGTACGGGACACTCAGCTACATAAAAATGCAGCGAGACGCTGAAAAGATCGAATCGGATTAAAACCGACACAAACAATCGTAATAAAATAAGTAGAGATAGAATTGGTTACAGCGACAAGGGTTGAGCGCTAATTTTTACATCCTGTAACCGGGTTTATCTGTTTAAATGTTTCCTAACAAATATATTATTTTGGATTTTAATTGCAAATTTCCTACTCAAAAATGTTGTAAATTTTGAGCTACAACCTATACTTTTTCATGGATACCCAAAGCTTTTCGTCCATTTGATAAACATCAGGGCGATATTCTATTTTATTGTTCTGAGCCCAGGCAGTGAAATAAGTAATAATTAATGGCACTGGTTTTTTTGGACCAAACCAAGCTGGTTTAAGTTTAAATGCTTTCGTGGTGTCGGCTTTCGCGGCCATGCGCTTTTTGTACCATTTGTTATGCGTACTGTCAACAGGCGGCAAATCTACCTCCGCCCTAAGTTTATCATAGATATAACCATCACCAACCAATCTTTCGGCAAACTCAAGTGGCTTTTCTACACGAACGCAACCATGGCTAATTGCTCTATTTGTTAAGTTAAAACCGTTCTTGTTATTTGTATCGTGAAGATAGATGCTGGAGCTATTATCGAATATAAACTTAAATTTCCCTAAAGCATTACCACCGCCCGAACCTTGCTTAAACTTGAAAGGAAGTTTATCGCGTGAGTATCTGCTCCAGTTTATCGTATCTGGCTCGCCAATAAGTTTATCTTTATAGTAAACGTTAATGTTGCTGTTTGATAGATAGTAGGGATCCTTTCTGGCCATCCAATAAATTTCGCTTTGCGCAATACTCACGGGAATATTCCAAACCGGGTTGGCCTGTATAGAATTAATTTTACTAAACAACAATGGGGTTTCATGGTTTTTAGGCTTATCATCTAAATTTCCAGATTTGGCAAAAGCCTTCAACTTCTCGTCGTAACCATTTTCGCGTTTACCACCCACGCAAACTTTCATCGAGATTACAGTATCTTGCTTATCAAACCAGGTAAGTTTAAAATCAGGAATGTTTACCTGGACGTAATTGTCGCCGGTCTCAGGCATTTTCCAACGAAAACGCTCCATATTCAAAAGCAAAATACGTTTTTCATCCAATGCATCGGCCTTTAAGTATGCCTCTTGTAAAGCTCTATATTGGGGTGATTTCGGCTGGACTATACGTAAGGTATCAATTAAACTTTCAGAAGCCAGAAGCTTTGTCATCCCCAAACTATCTGGCCGTTTTACTTTAATATAATATCTGGAGAAAATATTGCGAGGGTTTACAACACCGTATTTTAAATAATTATTATAATTAAGGTAGGCATTAGCAGATAATAATTCCAGTTTCGCAATTACCGGATAGGTTTCCTCAACATTTTTAAATTTGTTAGTCGCTAATTCAGCTAATAAACCTTTTATTTCTTCAGTTTTGAATATTTTTGGATTAAACCCGTGCACCTTACTATTTTCTAAGTACGCAACTAGTGAATCTAATTCGCCATCGGTGTAGAATTTTGTAACCAATTTTGGCTCATTAGTCGTGGAAGTATAATAAGCTTTAATAGTTTTAGGATTTACAAATAATTCTGATAAACTATTCATAGTGGAAACAAACACGCTATCGAAAGCAACAGTATCAAAATCTTTATAAATCTTATTTTTAAAATGTTCCGATAGCACTTTGCCAATCTCTGGTGGCTGTTTAAACCATCCACAGGCAGATATACAAATAATTATAGGGATAAAAAGAAAGCGAAAGTTTTTCAAAGCGTCGAATTTTTAGTGTAATAAGTGAGCAACAGCAATTATAAAAACGCAAATGAGGCAAATTAAGTGCCATTATTTTTTGATTTACCGATGCAAACGTTATATTTGCCAATGCATATCAGCTAAAGTATTGATACTGGCAGAAATAAATATATGAATTTAACTTTGAACCATCACTTACATTTACACCATCGCCGATAGGCGATATGATATGTTTGTTTTGTACTTCAAAACTTTTTTTCCGTAAAATTATTTCCTGTTCATTCTATATTCAATACTTTGAAAACACTAAAAATTGCTATCCAAAAATCGGGTAGGTTAAACGAAAAGTCCGTAGAAATATTAAAAAATTGTGGTCTTTCTTTCGAAAACTACAAGAGTTCATTAATATCAACTGTTCAAAATTTTCCATTAGAAATTCTTTTTCTTCGCGATGATGATATTCCAGAATACGTTCAGGATGGCATTGCCGATTTAGGTATTGTTGGCGAAAATGTGATCACTGAAACCCAGGCTAAAGTTGAATATTTACAAAAGCTTGGCTTTGGAAAATGCACCCTAAAAATTGCAGTTCAAACCGGTAGCCAAATTCAAAATTTGGATGATTTAAATGGCAAAGCCATCGCTACTTCTTACCCGGTAATTCTTGAAAAATTCTTAACAGAAAAAGGAATAAAATCTGATATCAGAACCATCTCTGGTTCGGTAGAAATTGGCCCCGGTTTAGGCTTGAGTGATGCCATTTTTGACATCGTTTCTACTGGCGGAACTCTTAAAAGTAATGGACTAAAACCATTCGCAGATGTGATGAAATCCGAGGCAGTTTTAATTGGAAATAAATCGATTTCAGATAACCCAGAAGTTGCAGAATTGCTACAGAGAATCCGTTCGGTTTTGAGCGCAAAATCTAATAAATATGTGGTGCTTAATGTATCGAAAGATAACCTGCAAAAAGTTGTCGATTTATTACCAGGTGTTAAAAGCCCGACAATAGTTCCCTTGTTCGAACCCAACTGGGTTGCTGTTCATTCTGTAATTGCTGAAGAAGATTTTTGGGAGAAAATCAATAGCCTAAAAGCCGCTGGAGCCGAGGGAATTTTAGTGATGCCAATTGAAAAAATTATCACTTAAAATAGCACAAAAAACACCTAATTACATATTAACTATTAGTTAATTTTAAATCATAACACCTTGAAAGTCTACAATTATAAAGATTTATCTACATCAAAGATCAAGGAATTGTGTTCGAGACAAATTGAAGACGACAAATTGGTTGAAGAACGCGTTGTAGATATCATTAAAACGGTTAAAAGTGATGGAGATAAAGCACTCTTTAATTTCGCCAAAGCATTTGATAAAGTAGAATTAGAAAAGCTTTATTTAGATGCAGAAGAATTGAAAGTCATTGCATCAACCATTCCTGCGGATGCGAAACAAGCAATTGAAACAGCTTATCACAACATCAAAACTTTTCACCAATCGCAACTAAAAACTGAAGATAGAATTGAAACAATGCCTGGAGTGGTTTGCTGGCGAGAATCCAGGGCAATTGAAAAGGTAGGCCTGTACATTCCAGGTGGCACTGCAGTTTTACCGAGCACTTTCTTGATGCTGGCTACCCCTGCAATAATTGCTGGCAGCAAAGAAATCGTAGTGTGCTCACCCCCACAAAGCGACGGCAAAACGAATTGTTACCTTGCCTATTGTGCTGTGCTTCTAGGTATCGAGAAAATCTATCTGATTGGTGGTGCCCAAGCTGTTGCCGCAATGGCTTTCGGAACAGAAACTGTGCCCCAAGTTTATAAGATATTTGGTCCAGGAAACCGCTACGTGACAACAGCAAAAACGATGGTTCAAAATAAGGTTGCAATAGACATGCCCGCAGGCCCATCAGAGGTTTTAGTGATTGCTGATGATACTGCCAATCCGTCATTTGTTGCCGCCGACTTACTAGCTCAAGCTGAACATGGAGTTGATAGTCAGTCAATTTTAGTTTCTACCTCAAGTGATATAATAGCTGATACTCTTCAAGAACTTCAAAAACAATTATCTGATTTACCTAGAAAGGATATTGCAGCGAAAGCTATTGAAAATTCTTACGTTGTTTTAGTCGATAATTTAGATGCTGCAATGGAATTTTCCAATGAATATGCGCCGGAACACTTGATTTTAGCTACAAGCAATTTTGAGAACCTTATTCCATTGATAGTCAACGCTGGTTCGGTATTTTTAGGAAACTTTACTCCAGAGAGTGCTGGTGATTATGCATCAGGAACAAATCATACTCTACCTACAAGTGGCTTTGCTAAAGCGTATTCGGGTGTGTCAACTGATGCTTTTCTTAAAAAGATAACCTTTCAGCATTTGTCGGTCAATGGATTAGAGAACATTGGAAATACTGTTGAAACACTTGCAGCTGCCGAAGGCTTGCAGGCACATAAGAATGCGATTACAATAAGATCAAAGAACAAGGATTAAAAAACAAAGATTTAAAGCAAAAAGTAGAACTAAGGCTTAAACACCAAGTCATTCATCTTTGGCCCTTGCTCCTTTATCTATCACACAGAAATAACATGGACATTAACGAATTAGTAAGAGAAAATATAAAAAACCTTAAACCATATTCTACTGCCAGAGATGAGTTTAAAGGACAAGCATCTGTATTTTTGGATGCCAATGAGAACAGCTATG
>Ga0308159_1002775_pt1 | contig 19308 bp, 17 predicted proteins | sample PhyCR1_FD_201040 | JGI IMG/M metagenome (GOLD analysis project Ga0308159, IMG submission 201040) | Phyllosphere microbial communities from UC Gill Tract Community Farm, Albany, California, United States - DLSLC.R1 | ecosystem: Host-associated > Plants > Phyllosphere > Unclassified | place: USA... | reverse complement strand
AGATGAAGTTAACGTTTTGGGGTGCTGCGCAACAGGTAACAGGAAGTATGCACCTGCTTGAAGTTGGGCATTATAAAATACTGATAGATTGTGGATTGGATTATGAAAAGGAAACCTACCAGGAAGATAACCAACAATTTCCCTTCGATCCGGCAAGTATTAATCTGGTTATTTTAACCCACGCACATATCGATCATTCGGGCAATTTACCTACCCTGGTTCGCCTTGGTTTCGATGGTCAGGTGCTTTGTACGCCGCCTACCGCTGACTTAACTTCCATATTATTATTCGATTCCGTAGAGCTTTTTCTGCGCAAACAGAGCAGGAAGCCGCGTACCAAACGGGGTAACTTTAGCGGCCCGAAACCATTGTACCTACATAAACATGTGATGGACACTATTGATCGCTTTGTAACCATTGCCTTTAACAAACCGTTCAGAATTACTGGTGATATCAGTTTAACTTTTATTCCTGTAGGGCATCTATTGGGTGCAGCTGCTGCGGTGCTAACGATAAACGATAATGGGGAAGAAAAGAAAATCGCTTTTTCTGGTGATATCGGCCGGGAACATTATCCGGTGCTGGTGAAACCCGAACCCATACCAGAAGTAGATTACTTCGTATGTGAAGCTACTTATGGCGGCCGTTACCACACGAAAGATCAGACACTGGAAGAAAGATTGGTAAAAGAAATTGAAGAAGCCTGCATTAAAACGCCTGGTCGATTGATTATCCCGGCATTTAGCATCGGCAGAACCCAGTCTTTAGTTTTTGCCCTAAACCAGATTTTCACTAAAAAATTATTACCTCCAATTCAGATTTTTGTAGATAGCCCGATGGCGATACAGGCTACTGATGTTTACCGCAAACACCACAATTTAGTGAATCAGGAGGCGAAAGATTTCTATAAAACCATGGGTGATGAGTTCGAATTTGAACATTTGGCTTACGTACAAACCATGAAAGAAAGCAAGGATGTTTCTAATTATTTTGACCCCTGCATTATTATTTCATCTGCCGGAATGCTGGAGGGTGGTAGGATTCAGGATCACTTATATTACAATATTCAAAATTATTACTGCACCATTCTTTTTATTGGCTATTGCGCCAAAGGAACACTTGGCTATAAACTTCTAAGTGGGGCGCCAATTGTGCGCATCAAAGACCGTGAAATGATGGTGTATGCAACCATTCGTCAAACTGATTTACTTAGCGGCCATGGCGACCATGACGACTTAATGCGAACGGTGAAACAAACTGGTCAGCCTAAAAAGGTTTTTTTGGTTCACGGAGAAGATAAAAGTTTGAAAAGTCTATCTGCTGCTTTGCAGGAAGACGATTTTGATGTGGTTGCCCCGGAAAGGGGAGAGGTGTTTGAGATTTAATAATTAAATCGTTTACCGTTGTTCGTTTCTTTCTATTGCTTAATAACAAATTAACATTTTATAGCAAATGCACTAAGGTGTTCGTTGCTGACAAAACTTAATAACACATTAACTTTTTTTTAGCGAACGAAATAAGATTGTCTCCTGTACTTAGTAATGTGCTGTTCTTCTTATTCCTAATCTCTATTTATTTCCCCATTTCCTATTCCTTAAACCCGTTTTCTATTTTCATCTCTCTTTATCCATTCCCTATTTTCCATTTGCCATTCCCTCAAACCTATTTCCTCACTTGCCCATCACCTCTTACCACCCATTTGTAACTCGTTAATTCTTCGAGGCCCATTGGTCCGCGGGCATGGAGTTTTTGTGTGCTGATGCCAATTTCTGCACCTAAACCGAACTGAGCCCCATCAGTGAAACCAGTAGAAGCATTGGCATAAACCGCAGCAGCATCAACCTCATTTAAAAACCTGGTAATATGTTCTCCGTCTTCCGAAATGATGGCTTCGCTATGTTTTGAGCTATGAAATGCAATATGATCTAAGGCTTCATCCAAATTCTCAACTACTTTAACAGCGAGTTTTAGTGATAAAAATTCTATCCCGAAATGTTCCGGTTGGGCTTGATTTAATAATGGTGTTGGATAAGTTGATTGCAAAACTTCATAACTCTTCTGATCTGCAAATAGTTCAACATTACCTTCAGCCAGCGGCGATAGCAGTTCTGCCAAATCACCTAATCTTTTCTGATGAATAAGGACACAGTCCAAAGAATTGCACACACTTACCCTTCGGGTTTTAGCATTGAAAATAATCGTTTTTCCCTTTTCGAGATTACCGGTTTCATCAAAATAAGTATGTACTATCCCGGCACCGGTTTCAATAACAGGGATTTTGCTGTTCTCCCGAACGTATGTAATCAATGATTGGCTTCCCCTTGGAATCAGCACATCCACAAATCCCCTTGCGTTTAGCAATGCCTCCGTGGCTGCGCGTTCGGCCGGTAATAGCGTTAATACATCAGGATTGATATGATGTGTGGCTAAAACGCCATGAATCACTTTCGTGATGGCCAGATTTGAACATTCCGCATCGCTTCCGCCTTTTAGCACCGCTACATTTCCGGTTTTGAAACAAAGTGAAAAAACATCTGCGGTAACATTTGGCCGGGCTTCATAAATCACGCCGACAACTCCAAGAGGTACGCGGACTTTCTTTAAATCCAGCCCATTGTCCAAAATTTTATCTGATAAAACTTCATTCAACGGGCTAACCAGCTTTACCACATTAGCAACATCGTTGGCAATATCAGCAATACGGGTTGCCGTAAGTTTCAAGCGATCATATTTCGGATCTTCTACATCCATCTTCGCAAGATCTTTCTCATTTTCCTGTAGAATACCTGCGGTATTATCTACCAAAGCCTTTGCCAAATCAGAAAGCACCGCGTTTACTTTCTCTTTAGATAAGCTAATGAGATTTCTGGTTGCCTTTTTAGCATTTTCGAAGTATGTTGAGTAGTTCATGACTTTAGTATTAAGTATAATTATAGTATCAGGTATCAAGCCTGGGAGTAAAGGACTAATTCTTACCTGGAATTGTGACACTCCAGTTAACCAATGAAACATAGCGCTGGGATAATACCGCTATCATTCTCTATGCTTTTTTTTAATAACCTCTGTGGTTAATTGTTTTTAGCTACACTTTGCTTTGTCCCTTCAGCTTTGATCTTTCTGCTTTAGCCTTTCAGCTTATATCGCCGAATAAAAATAATCATAATGCACCAGCGCTTTTTGCTTCTTCTGCCCAATCCTTTCTCTCGCTTTATCAGAGCCGTATTCGGCAATTCCTAATCCGATTAGATTATTTTGTTCATCCACAATCTTAATCACATCACCCTTTAAAAAATCTGTCTGAATTTCAATAATTCCAACAGGTAATAAGCTAGTGGCTCTACCTGAAGTTAACACCGTTTTCGCTCCATCATTTAATTTCACAACACCGGTTGCTGCTGTCTCTGAATGTGCAATCCATTTTTTCTTACCCGATTTACTTTTCTCCGGAATAAATTTAGTGTGGATCAGTTCCTGATTAAGCAATGAAATTAATACATCATCCTGAGTACCATTTGCAATGTGAACAGTTATCCCAAGTTTAGCTACTTTTTGTGCCATGGTCGATTTAGTAATCATTCCGCCCCGCCCAAACTGAGATTTTCCGGTCTGGATAAAAGAAGCCAGGTTGGAAACCGTACCAGAAACCTCTTCAATAACCTGAGAGCCCTCAACTTTTGGGTCACCATCATAAATTCCATTTACGTTTGAGAGAATAATTAAGGCATCAGCATTTAACATCGAAGCGATTAATCCGGCCAACTCATCATTATCGGTAAACATTAGCTCAGTAACCGAAACCACATCGTTTTCATTTACTACCGGAATTACATCGTTCTGCAGTAAGATTTGCATACAATTTTTCATGTTCAGGTAGTGGGCACGATCTCTGAAATCTTCTTTCGTTACCAGTACCTGCGCACATTTAATCTGGTGTGCAGCAAAGAAATTAGAATAGGTATTAATCAGTTTTACCTGACCAATGGCCGCCAATAGTTGTCGGGTGGTAACTGCATCTTGCTTTTCAGAAACTTTGATTAAACTTCTTCCAGCCGCCACAGCGCCCGAGGAAACCAAAATAACCTCAATGCCTCGCTGTTTAATCGCCGCCAACTGATCTACCAAATGATTGATTCTTCCTTCGTCTGGTAATCCGTTCGCTTGTGTAATTACATTCGACCCAACTTTAACTATTATTTTCTTATATCCTAATTTCATTACTACATTAATGCCATTTGTTTTGGCAATTTAACATCTATTTTATTAATTCAGATGATTATCTATAGGCTTGATGGATTTTTGCGAAAATGATAATAATCAGTTTGGCGATTATATGATTTAAACAATTCCTACAATAATTATCTCGCTACTAATGAACCAATGACTATTGAACTAATAAACAATTTAATTAAATTGCAATCACCTAAACCTGAACCAAACATGAAACGTATCTTACCTTCGCTGATTTTGCTTGGCGCAATTTCGGCTTGTAATAACCCTCAAAAGAAAGAAATGGAACCTATAAAATGGCCAGATGCAAAAGCACCTGTGGCGGAAATTATTCCGCATAAACGCGTTATCCATGGCGATACCGTAGTGGATAATTATTACTGGATGATAGATTATTTTAAGAAAGGACCAGACAGTACCAAGGTGGTTAATTACTTGAAAGCCGAAAATAAGTATCTGGATGACATGATGAAAAGCACAGATTCTTTTCAGGCTGATTTATTTAAGGAAATGAAAGGCCGGATTAAGGAAAAAGATGAATCTGTACCCGTTTTCAGAAGCGGATATTTCTATTACTCACGCACCGAAGATGGTAAACAATATTTCAAATACTGTCGTAAAAAAGGAAGCTTGTCTGCTCCGGAAGAAGTTTTGCTGGATGTGGATGAAATGGCAAAAGGGCACTCATATTTCAGTGCAACTGGCTTTAAGGTTAGTCCGGATAATAAATTATTGGCATTTGGAGTGGATAAAGTATCCCGCAGGCAATACACCATTCAGGTGAAAAATTTAGAAACTGGCGAAATCTATAAAGATGCCATCACCAATACTGAAGGTCCGGGTGCCTGGGCAAACGATAATAAGACCTTGTTTTATACTTCGAAAAACCCTGTTACCTTGTTAAGTGAGAAAATAAAGAAACATACGCTTGGTGCAGATCCCAAAACAGATGTAGTTGTTTATGATGAAAAAGACAATACCAACTATATCGGTGTAGGGAAATCAAAAAACGGAAAGTACATTTTTGTCGCTTCTCAGGGTACGCTAAGCGCTGAGTATAAAATGATTGACGCTAACCATCCTGAGGCGGAGTTTAAAGTTTTCGCTGCCCGTTCTAAAGATGTACTTTACGATGTCATGCCTGTTGATGGAAAATTTTTAATCCGAACCAATTGGAAAGCGAAAAATTTCAGATTAATGGAGTGCCCGCTGGATAAAACAGAGAAAGAGAATTGGAAAGAGGTGATTCCTCATCGCAAAGATGTGCTTTTAGAAAGTGCCGATGAATTCAAAGATTATACAGTGTTATCAGAGCGCAAAAACGGCTTAACCGAATTGCGTGTACTGAAAAAAGACGGTGGTGATTATTACATTAAGTTTGATGAACCTGCGTATGATGCTGGTGTTGGCGCTAACCCTGAATATGATAGCAAAACCTTACGTTATTCTTATACCTCGTTAACTACGCCAAGTTCGGTTTATGATTATGATCTGGAGAAGAAAACACAAAAGCTGATGAAACAGCAAGAAGTTGTTGGCGGTTACAACCCTAAAGATTACGTAACTGAACGTGTTTTCGCCACAGCAAAAGACGGCACAAAAATCCCGATTGCCTTAGTTTATAAAAAGGGTTTCGAAAAAAATGGTCAGTCACCATTACTCCTTTATGGCTATGGGTCGTATGGATCAAATTCTGATGTTTATTTTTCGTCGGTTCGGTTAAGCTTGCTAAATCGTGGTTTCGTTTTCGCTATCGCGAATGTTCGCGGCGGACAAGAAATGGGACGCCAATGGTATGAGGATGGAAAACTGATGAAAAAGAAAAATACTTTTACTGATTTTATTGCCGCTGGTGAATCCCTTATCGATCAAAAATATACTTCAAAAGGCCATTTATATGCCAATGGCGGGAGTGCAGGTGGTTTGTTAATGGGTGCAATTGTGAATCTGGCTCCTGATTTATGGAATGGTGTAATTGCCGATGTGCCATTTGTTGACGTAGTAAACACGATGTTGGATGAAAGTATTCCACTTACAACCAATGAGTTTGATGAATGGGGAAATCCAAAGAAAAAAGATGCTTACGAGTATATGAAAAGCTATTCTCCTTACGAAAACGTGGAGAAAAAAGCTTATCCAAATATGTTAGTCACCACGGGCTTACACGATAGCCAGGTACAATATTTTGAACCTGCTAAATGGGTGGCGAAGTTAAGAGCAACGAAAACGGATCAAAATGTATTGTTCCTAAAAACAAACATGGAATTTGGCCATGGTGGCGCATCAGGTCGCTTTGATTACCTCAAAGAAGAAGCCCTGGGTTATGCATTCCTTTTTAAACTCGAAGGAATTACAAAATAACGTAGAAGCCTGTTGAACTTGTTTCAGCAGGTTTAATTTTTTTATGAGCGCGTAATACCTATGCCAGCCATTTACAAATAATCCAACAACCATATCCTGCTTTAAAAATCCATGAATCCTAAATTAAAACAGCTTCAAGTCATTCATCTTGCGCTATGTACCGGCATATTTATTTTTGCGGCAGTAACGAGTTTCATTAATCGGGAAAAATTCTATTTTGATGCGAATCCTGCCAACACTGCACCATTCAATCCGATCTTTCCAATTGTTGGCCTGATTTCTATTTCAGTCAGTATGATTGCTTTCAGAAACCTGATATCTAAAATCGATAAAACAGCCCCGCTTGATTCAAAAATAACACAATATCAAACAGCATTTATCATGAGCGCGGCATTACTGGAAGGTGGTGCACTTTTCAATCTGGTGGGTTCATTTATTTCACATAATGCATTCTTTTTAATTTTTGCCGCTGCCAACCTGATTTTCCTGATCCGTAACCGACCGACAAAAGATAAATTGATATCTACTTTACAATTGCAGCATCAGGATACGGAAATATTGTAATCATTAGCCGTATCTTTGCCTGCTAATGGAATACAATGTTCACACTTTACCGAACGGCATTCGCTTGTTGCACGTGCCATCGGCTTCAGCCATATCTCATGCCTGCATCATTATTAATACGGGCTCGCGCGATGAAACTGAAAACAAAGCTGGCTTAGCTCATTTCATCGAACATTTGATCTTCAAGCGGACTGAAAAACGCAGTACAAATCAGATCTTAAATCGATTAGAGAGTGTAGGCGCTGATTTAAATGCCTATACTACGAAAGAATATACTTGCGTTCATGCTTCATTTTTAAATCCTTATTTGGATCGCACACTGGATCTTTTTAATGATATTATTTTTCATTCCACCTTTCCGGAAGAAGAGATGGAAAAAGAGAAAAGCGTCATTCTTGATGAAATCGCCTCTTATCTCGATCAACCGGAAGAAGCGATTAATGATGATTTTGAGGACATGCTTTTTGCCGGGAATCCGCTTGGCAATAACATCCTGGGTACTACAGAATCCGTGCAAAGTTTCACGCGGGAAGACGTGATTAACTTTAGGAAAGCGAACTACCGCACCAATGAAATTATAGTAGCAGTGATTGGAAATTATAGTTTCAATAGCTTTGTAAAGAAAGGCACCAAGCACTTCAGCGATGTCGAGGAAAATACACCAACACTTCAGCGGGTAAAACCAGCGATATTAAACCCGGCCACAACAACTATTTATAAACCCATTATGCAGGCCCATTGCATATTGGGAACCCAGACTTACTCTACCCATCAGCATGAAAAAGTTGGTTTAATGCTACTAAACAACTATTTCGGTGGAAATGGAATGAGTTCGGTACTCAATTTGCAGATCAGGGAAAAGCACGGAATTGCTTATACTATCGAATCTAATTTTTCGCCCTTAAGTGATACCGGGATTTTTTCCATCTATTTCGGAACAGATAAAGAAAAACACGCGAAGGCCTTGTCATTAATCTTTAAGGAGATTAAAAAGTTAAGAGAAAAGCCTTTGAACGATCTTCAGCTGCAAAAAGCTAAAAATAAATTTATTGGGCAAATTGCTTTAGGAGAGGAGAATAGAATCGGACTGATTATTTCGATGGCAAAAAGCCTGATTGATCACAATAAAATTGATTCTCTCGAAACTGTTTTTAGCAAAATAAACAATGTAACTACGCAAGAAATTGCTCGGGTTGCCGATGAGGTTTTAGATATCGAAAAGCTTAACATCTTTACTTTCTCACCAATAGCAGAATAATTGTTATTTTTGTGAAAAATCGAATTGTTAATTCGGTTTGTAATGCTCGACTCAGTCGCTGAACTATGTTCCATACGGACTGGCGAAACAAAAAATATATTACACAATGAAGTTACCTATAGTTGCTTACGGAGATCCGGTTTTAAAAAAGATCGGAACCGATATTGATCAAGATTATCCTGAATTGCAGAAACTCATCAGCGATATGTTCGATACCATGTATTATGCGAATGGCGTTGGTCTTGCCGCTCCTCAGATTGGCTTGCCTATCCGTTTGTTTATTGTGGATATAGGTGAAGATGAGGACGGAACGCGTGGCTATAAAAAGGTTTTCATCAATGCAAAAATTGTGGAAGAAACAGGCGAACCCTGGTTTTTTAATGAAGGCTGCTTAAGCATTCCCGATATCCGTGAAAACATCTCCCGCAAACCAAACATAAAAATTACCTACCTGGATGAAAACTTTGTAGAACACACAGATGATGTAGATGGAATGCCTGCCAGAGTGATTCAACATGAATATGATCACATTGAAGGAAAGCTCTTTACTGATAAAGTGAGTGTTTTACGTAAAACGATGCTTAAAAGCAAGCTGGATGCAATTTCGAAAGGGAATATCCAAACGGAATACAAAATGAAGTTTCCGAATAAGAGTAAAAAAAGATAAATTTTATTAAAATATGAAAGGGGAAATGGCAATATTTCCCCTTTTTATGTTTTGATTGTGCTTGTTGTGTCACCAATTACGGAAAGCTAAGAACGATTTTTCAATTCTAAACACCCAAAACTCCTGACTCCGAACTAAAGAGACTTCAAAACTCCTCCTATAAATTCAATAAACCCTAATACGGTGGGTTAAGCACCCAAGACTCTTGACTCAAGACTGACGACTTAGGACTTAGGGACTCCAAGCTAATTCTCGTTCCTCTTCTTATCCCCGTCGAAAATCTGCTGCATTAACTTACCCCAGGCAAAAGGATTTAACAAAGGATTGGTTTGCACCATATTTTTATTAATCATTCTATCGAAGTTGTAGCGATAATTCTGACTACCAATTTCCTGCCCATCACGAGGTAGAGTTTGGATCAGTCCATCGATTGAGGACCGGGAGAGATTCTTTTTAGCGATGGCCATATCATCATCTGCAAGTTTCATAGAGAGAAACTCACGGGTAAACTCTTCTGTTGTTGCCCAAGGAAAAACGCGAACAGAAGGGAGATCAATTACATTAGATTTCAGTTTAACCATAATGGTATACTTACTATCAGGTGTGCCTTCCGGGATAACCGTTGAAAACTTCTTATAACCAATGGCCGTGAATAGAATGGTATCACCGGGGTTTACAATAAAAGTAAAATAGCCCCTGTAATCTGCAGCAACACGTTTACTGTTAGCCGAAAGATTAGTGATGGTAACATATGGAATTACGTTTGCACTATCTATATCTGTAATAATCCCTGAAAATTGAATCAGTTTTTTCCCGGCCGGCTTTTGCTGTGCAAAACTGGCAATGGAAAAAAATAAGCAAATTAGGGCTACACAATATCTCATTGTGACAAAAGTAATTTTAAAAATAAAACTTCCTTGTTAAATAGTGTTAAAGCTAATCCTGCTCCGCCATATTCACGGCAACCACCGAGGTAATTTGAGGTACAGCTTTCATAATTGCCTGTTCTATACCTGATTTCATGGTCATGAAACTCATTGGACACGAGCCGCAGTTACCCAATAGCTTAAGCTTTACGGTACCTTCAGCTGTAATTTCTTCAACAGAAACATCACCTCCATCAGCCTTTAAATATGGCCTTATAGTTTCCAATGCCTGTTCTACTTGCTCTGTTAAATTCATTATAAGTTTTTTAAAATATAAAAATAGTAATTTTTTAGCAATTCACCATTTGCGCATTGTTGATGGATATCTGTTGTGCAATTTTGCTTGCAATATCTCCAAATATAACATCCAATAAAGGATTTTGGTTTAGTGCTACTGGTTTGCCATTGTCTCCCGCTTCTGAAATGCTTTGGATAATTGGAATTTCGCCTAAAAACGGCACATCGAATCGCTCTGCAAGCTTAGTTCCGCCGCCCTTACCAAAAATATAGTACTTGTTATCCGGTAATTCTTCCGGCGTAAAGTAAGACATGTTTTCCACCACACCTAAAATCGGAATATTAATCCCCGGCATTTTAAACATCGCCAGTCCTTTATGTGTATCGGCGAGTGCAACCTGCTGAGGTGTGGTAACCACCACTGCTCCAGAAATAGGAAAACTCTGCGTAATGGTGATGTGAATATCGCCGGTTCCCGGTGGTAGATCTACGATTAAGTAATCCAGTTCGCCCCAGTTAGTATCATTAAATAATTGCTTTACTGCATTTGAAGCCATTGGACCTCGCCATGGCACCGGCTGACCAGGATCTGCAAAGAAACCCAGCGACAATAGTTTAATACCGTATTTTTCTATCGGAATGATCTTCGTTTTTCCATCAGCCGTTTCTTCTGCCCCGGGTTTGGCATCAACCAAATCAAACATGGTAGGTACCGATGGACCATAAATATCAGCATCTATTAAGCCTACCTTTGCACCATCTCTTGCCAATACTACCGCCAGGTTACTGGATACGGTAGACTTTCCAACACCACCTTTTCCGGAAGAAACTAAAATAATGTTTTTAATGTTATCCAGTGATGATGAATTGGTTGGTTGAGTTACTCTTGAAGTAACATTAATCGCTACCTCAGCTTCAGCAAACACAAAATGCTTGATTGCATTTGTACAGGCATTTTTCAGCATCTCCTTCATCGGGCATGCAGGCGTAGTAAGCTCAAGGGTAAAACTTACGAGGTGATCAGAAATTTTTAAATCCTTAATCATGTTTAAGGTAACCAAATCTTTTTTAAGATCCGGATCTTCTACATTTTTAAGCGCATCTAAAACTTGTTGCGGGCTAATTTGCATTGTATTAGTTTAAATTCAAAATTAACAAAACATAGCCACAAATACTTTTATTTAGGCTTTTAAACTGTAATTTTAACACGAAATAAACATTTAATTGTTACGTTTAAGCAATTAACCATTTTAACGACCATATGCGAATACCAAAAATCAAGATCCCCAAAAAATATTTAAAAATCGGAGCCTGGGTTTTGGGTGTTTTTTTAATTGTTTGTATCTCATTAGGTGCTGTAGCTTACACTAAAAGAGAAGCATTATTGAAGAAAATGGTAGCCAAAGCGATAGCCAAAGCGGATAAAGATTACGGCCTGGAAGTGAAAATCGGCGCTGCCGGATTCACAGGTTTAAGTACCGTAAAAATGACTGCAATATCTGTAGTTCCCAAAGAGCGGGATACCCTTTCCAGCATCGGAGAACTCAGCATCGGGGTGAAATTATTTCCCTTGATTTTTGGTAATGTTAAATTATCGGAAGTGGAAATGAGCGACGGCTTTGTAAGCGTGGTTTTAAAAGATTCTACTACAAACATCGATTTCATTTTAAAAAGAAAGAAAAAAGACAGTACCGAAAACAAGGGGAAGTCGAATCTCGCTGAGATTGCCAATAACATCCTGAACCAGGTTTTATATAAAATTCCTGATGATATGGATATGAAGAATATGGTTTTCAAATTCAACGATCACGATACCGCGAAACTTAGTTTTGCAACCGCAGCAGTGATTGATGGCGGAGATTTGAAATCGACCATTAACGTTAATAACGGAGAAGCTACCTGGCATGTAGATGGTTATGTAAATCCTGGAAGTAAGGAGTTAAGCTTTACCGCTTACGCTGATGGGAAGAAGTTCGAATTGCCTTACCTCAATAATAAACTACACGCTAAATTAAGTTTTGATACGCTGCAAACCGAGTTGAAAAACGCAAAATATAGTGGTAATGATTATAAAATTTCAGGTTCATGGTCAGTTAAGAACATGCTGATCAATCAACCAAGGATTGCTTCCAATGATATCGTGGTACAAAGCGCAAAACTGGATGCTGACATTTTAGTAGGCCCTAATTACATTGCATTAGACAGCAGTTCAACGGCCTACCTGAAAACAGCCCAAATTCATCCCTATCTGAAATATACCTTAGGTAAAAACAAGATTTACGAATTAAAACTTACGGCAGAGGAGCAGGATGCACAGGGTGTACTGGATGCATTTCCGCAAGGCTTATTCGAATCGTTGGAAGGGCTTAAAGTTCAGGGAAAAGTAAAATATAATCTCAACTTTTACCTTGATACCAAAATACCGGATAGCGTTCGTTTTAGCTCAACCTTAACACCCATCGATTTTAAAATTACCAAATGGGGGAAAACCGATCTTCAAAAGATTAACAGTCCGTTCGTCTATACTCCTTATGAATACGGAAAACCGATGCGTGACATTACAATCGGACCATCAAATCCTAACTTCACCCCATTAAATCAAATCTCTAAAAACTTCATCAATGCAGTGTTGACGGCAGAAGATCCCTCGTTTTTTACACACAACGGTTTTGTAGAAGAGTCGATTCGGAAATCCATCGTCGTTAACTATAAAGAAAAGAAATTTAAGCGTGGTGGCAGTACCATCAGCATGCAGCTGGTAAAGAATGTTTACTTAAGCCGTCAGAAAACTTTAGCCCGCAAAGCGGAAGAAATCCTGATCGTTTGGTTAATCGAACATAATCACCTGGTCAGTAAAAACAGAATGCTGGAAGTCTATTTCAACATTATGGAACTGGGGAAAAACATCTATGGAATAGGAGAAGCATCCAGGTATTATTTTGGCAAACAACCTGCTGATTTAACCATAGGAGATGGATTATTCTTAGCTAGTATTGTTCCAAAGCCTAAAGCGTCCATGTATAAATTTATGGCTGGCGGTGGCTTGAAGCCCTATATGTTCAACTATTTCAGGTTCATGGGGAATATTATGGCCAGAAGGGGATTAACACCTGCTGATACATCGGGTTATGGTTTTTACAATGTTCGTTTACGAGAAGGTTTACGCCAGTATTTAGCGCCAGATACCGCGGCAGTGGATACCACGGCCTTTGATGGTGAAGAGGATGAGGAAGGCATGCCTCCTGTAATTATGCAGGATAATAATAAAAATCTTTTTGACCGTATTTTTGGTGGCCGGAAAGATACTGCAAGTGTTAAACAAGCCGATACCACGAAATCTAAAAAACAGTTAAGACAGGAGCGGAGAGAGCAGCGAAGGCGGGAAAAGGAACTCGAAAGCGGGAATTAGCTTTCTGCCATAGCTTCCGGGACAAAGCAATTTAATAATTTTAAAAAAACATGCATAAAATTCAGGTAGAGGACAAGGAATTTGAAATCTTTTTAGAAAACGATACCATCAATAAACGGATCCGTTTAATGGGCATTCAGCTCAATGTAGATTATGAAAATAAATGTCCGTTGTTTGTTGGGGTGCTAAACGGGAGTTTTCTTTTTATGGCCGACTTAATTAAAGAGGTTAATATTCCATGTGAAATTACCTTTATGCGTGTCGCATCATATGAAGGTACATCCAGTTCTGGTAAAATAAAAGAATTAATTGGTTTACCAGCAGATATTGAAGGGCGTGACATTATCATTGTTGAAGATATTGTAGATACCGGTTTAACGTTAACGCATATCCTTAAGACAATAAAAGAAAAAAATCCGGCATCGGTGAAGGTCGCTTCATTACTATTAAAACCAGCGGCATTGAAACATGATATTGATGATTTAGCATACATTGGTTTCGAAATCCCTAATGAATTTGTGGTAGGTTATGGATTAGATTATAACGGCTTGGGAAGAAACCTGATAGATATTTACAGAGCTACTAAGGCATAATTTTTAAGGGGATTAATTTATTTTTTGCACCTTTGCCCAATAATTCTACACAATGACCATACACAAAGAAGGCTATACAACCATTGCCATAACCATTTTACTTATTTTCGTTATCAATGCCGTTGTCGATTATAAATACTATGACATTACCTGGTTACGCTGGTTTATTTACATTTTTTCTGCCGCTTTATTTTTAATTGTATTACAATTCTTTAGAAATCCTGGCCGCAGTTTTTCCGCTGGAGAAAATTTGGTGATCTGCCCTGCAGATGGAAAAGTAGTGGTAATCGAAGAAACAGAAGAAGGCGAATATTTCAAAGATAAACGCTTACAGGTATCTATTTTTATGTCGCCTGTTAACGTGCATATCAACAGAAATCCGATTTCTGGCGTAGTGAAATTTTTTAAATATCACCCTGGAAAATATTTGGCTGCATGGAACCCAAAATCGTCTACAGAAAACGAACGTACCACAACTGTGGTAGAACATAAAAGCGGCATACCTGTTTTATTCCGTCAAATTGCAGGTGCCTTGGCCCGTAGAATTGTCTGGTATGTAAAAGAAGGAGACCAGGTAGTACAAACTGAACAATTCGGGTTTATAAAATTTGGCTCCCGTGTTGATGTCTTTCTGCCTGTTGGAACTAAGGTTAACGTTGAACTTAATCAGGTAGTAAAAGGAGGCATCACAACGCTTGCAACCTTAAGTTAACCAATGCACATAAGCTAAAAAACCCCGATCCGGAACAATTCCGAATCGGGGTTTTCTTTTTAATTCCAGCTGGTCGGTACAGTTCACCATCCTATTCACAAATTGTTAGTCTGTTGCGTCATTTCCAACTTCCTTTTCCGCATCTGGAGCCATTGGCCTATCGCTGATTAAACGTTGGGTAGGATAAGCAAAATCTGATTGATTACGCATCACGATATCCATAATTTCGAGGTTAATTTCCTGGCGGATATCCAAAAAAATATCGTTGTTTAATATCGTAACGAAATAATTAATCTCTACGATTAATCCAGAATCTCCAAAGCTTTTAAACGAGGCCGTTCCATCGCCGCTGGTGCCTTCATGGGTATTGATATAAGCTTCAATTTCAGTAACAATCCGGCGCACAGAATCTGCTGTGGTTTCGTAAGTTAGCCCAATGGTGAAATTTACCTTCCGGGAATTTCTAAGCGATAGATTTTCAAGTACGCCGTCTATCATACCTCGGTTAGGAATCGTAGCCATAGTGCGCTCTGAGGTGCGAATTCTGGTGCTTCTAAATCCAACCTTCTCTACGGTACCCTCTACACCATCTACTTTAACCAGATCGCCCACTACAAAGGGCTTATCAAGAAAAATGGTAAAGGAGCCAATTAAGTTTTCCAGGCTTTCTTTAGCAGCCAGTGCAATTGCAATACCGCCAATTCCTAAACCAGTAATCAGCGTGAGCACATTCACTTCAAAAACAAAACCCAGAAGCGTAAAGAAACCAATAAAAATAACCAGTGTTTTAAAAAGCTCCTTTAGAAAAGGTACCAATTGATCATCAGATTTATTTTGGGTAAGCGAGGCTTTAAATAACAATACATGACTGATAAAGTCTATGATTCTTAAAATGATCCAAAATACAGAGAGAATGATCATGAACAGGAAAATCCTATCGATACAATCACCTAAACTTACGGGAACAGATATTTTCACTTTACCCACTAATTTTCTATAGTGGAATATCGCCACTTCAAGCGGATGGTTCAATTGATTAATCGCCAGGTAAAGGGTAGTTAGCTGGATAAATACCTCAATGGGCTTTACCAGTAACGCTACAAAGGCATCATCATGAGATTGCTGGGAGAAGTTTTTGAAAAGCTTAAACAGAAGTTTGCTAAGCAGTTTCGAAATCACCCGCTTTAAAATGATGCCTAAGAAAAGGATTGCCGCAAACAGACAATAAGACTTCACGGTATTGCCCCAAAAAACCTGTTCAAAAAATGCAGCGTCTAACATAGATTAATAAATGTAAATATAATTCAGGCAATGATAAATATCTGTCAGGCATTGTGAACAGCATGGCTTAAACGAAAAAACCTCCACGAAACGAATCGTGAAGGCTATATCTTATAATAAAGAATATTATTTTCTCAATGATTTGATACGAGCAGCTTTACCTGTTAAAGCACGTAAGTAGAATAATTTCGCTCTACGAACTTTACCATGGCTATTCACTTCAACTTTCTCAATGTTTGGAGAGCTGAAAGGGAAAATACGCTCAACACCAATACCGTTGCTCATTTTACGAACTGTAAAAGTTTCGTTAGCACCAGCACTGTTACGTTGGATAACAACACCTTGGTAAATCTGAACACGTTCTTTATTACCTTCGCGAATTTTATAGTGTACGCTCACTGTATCGCCAGACTTGAACGCAGGAAAATCTTTTTTCGCGATGGCCTGCTCTTCAACAAATTTTACTAAATCCATGATTTTAAGCTATTAAATCGATATTTCAACCCGTGAAATTCGGATTGCAATATTAGGGATTTTTTTTCAATAAAAAAAACTAATTTAATTTTTTCCACAATCTTTTAGAAATCCACATTAAGCCTGTGTAAACTCTTCTATTCCAAAAGGTCAGGCCGGCGTTGTTTTGTCCGTTCCAAGGCTTGTTCATGTCGCCATTCATTTACTTTTGCTTCATGTCCGCTTAATAAAATATCAGGCACCTTATGGCCTCTCCAGTCTGCGGGGCGGGTATAAACCGGCGCATCTAAGAGTTCACCCTGAAAACTATCTGATAGGGCAGAGGTTTCATCATTCAAAACTCCTGGAATTAATCGTACCACGGCATCTACCACAATTGCAGCTGGCAGTTCTCCGCCACTCAGCACATAGTCCCCTACTGATATTTCCCGGGTAACAAAATGATCCCGAATGCGTTGATCTATCCCTTTATAATGACCACAAAGGATAATAATATTATTTTTAATAGATAATTCATTAGCCGTGCTCTGATTAAGCGTCACGCCATCAGGACTCATAAATATGACCTCATCATATGTTCTTTCCGCCTGAAGTTTCTCTATGCATGCCGCGAAAGGTTCAATACTCATCACCATGCCACTACCGCCGCCGTATTGATAATCATCTACACTTTTTTGCTTATTGGTCGAGTAATCCCGCAGGTTATGAACAAAAATTTCTGCAATACCTTTTTTTTGTGCCCGCTGTAAAATGGAGTGGGCAAAAGGACTTTCTAATAGAGCAGGCAGAACAGTTATAATATCGAAACGCATGGCACAAAGTTAAGTCTTTAGTCTGAAGTCTACAGTCTGAAGTCGAATTTTCTAATCGAAAGCATATTCGCACCTCTCATCCATAAGATCATTTCAGTGATCTAAGCCAATATCAAAAAGCAAAGGCTAAATCAATTGTTAACCCTGGGTTTAGACTTTTTATGGATGCAATGTTTGGATAAAAGATTACACAGGGGTTTATTGATCCGTATAAAGAATGTAAAGATACTAAAGAATACAAAGCGCTACTGCACTTGGTTCAATTACCTAAATCGTAATGTTAGTATTATCATGATGTCTAACACGAATCTGACTATCTTAAGTGATTTTGCACCCAGAATTGGAAGAGCAGTTTTTGATTTACGCTAATTATGCTGTTACAAAATACCATTAACTAATCATAAGTTTTATGAAAATATTTTATGTAAAGAAGCTAACTTAAGATGTGAAGCTTTAAAACTTGAATTATTTTACCTTTTCTAAATAAATGTCAAGCAGACCTTCTGGTAGATCAAGCGTCAGAATTTTCCCTTCATCATCAATTTCTACAATGAAATCTTCATTTAGCGGGAAAAGGATCTCTGTTCCGTTATAAGAAACCATCGCAATAAATTGCTGAGGGTATTCATTTACTTCCAGTATTTCACCGAGCTCACCCAGCGTATTATCGATAGCCATGAAACCTTTCAGATCAGTATAGAAAAATTCACTTTCATCGCGCTCTGGCTTTTGGCTTAGCGGCAGATACAACTTCTTTTTTAATAAAGGTTGCGCCTTATCGATGTGATCAACATCATCAAAATTGAAATAACCGGTTTTATTTACTTGTAATTTAGCGTCCGCCACAAAATAAGGCACAAGCTTTCCATTCATATCAGCAAAAACCACTTCAAATTGTAGTTGCTCATATTCATCAAATTCGAAAAATATTTGAACTTCACCTTTTAAACCTCGGGTTTTGGTAACGTAACCTACGTAAAATGCTTCTTCGTGTTTCATATCACCCCAAACCCCATAGGGGCTTAATTATGGCCGCCCTCCTGAATTATTTCAGGACATTAATAAACAAATGCTTAAATAAATTCAGCATGACGGACGTGTAAAAAATTGCTTAAATAAAAATAGCGCTCCGAAAATTCGGAACGCTATTTTTGAATCAAAATAATTAAAATTATTCTGCTCCTTCTTCTTTAGTTGCTTCTGCTGCAGGTGCTTCTTCAGTTGCTTCAGCTTCAACAGCTGGAGCTTCTTCTTCAACAACTTCTTCTGCAACTGGTGCATTTTTAGCTGCAATTACTGCTGCTCTGTCTTCTTTTTTCTTAGCCTCTGCTGCTAATGCTGCTTTACGAACATCTGCTTTAGAAGTAGCTAAACCTTCTGTTTTACCAGAGATTTTACTCGCTTTAGCATCAACCCAAGCAGTGAATTTTTCGTCAGCTTGTTCTTGTGTTAAAGCACCTTTTTTAACACCACCTTCTAAGTGTTTTTTGTATAAAACGCCTTTGTAAGATAGAATAGCACGAGCTGTATCAGTTGGTTGTGCACCACTGTTAACCCAAGCTAAAGTTTTTTCGAAGTTAATTTCGATAGTAGCAGGATTGGTGTTTGGGTTATAAGAACCTAAACGCTCAATGAATTTACCATCACGTGGAGAGCGAGAATCCGCTACCACAACATGGAAAAAAGGCTTTCCTTTTTTACCGAATCTTTGCAATCTGATTTTAGTTGCCATTGTTTTTCGTATTTATGTATTCAACATAGTTCCCGGAGCTACATACTGCGGGGCT
>Ga0308159_1002773_pt1 | contig 19318 bp, 21 predicted proteins | sample PhyCR1_FD_201040 | JGI IMG/M metagenome (GOLD analysis project Ga0308159, IMG submission 201040) | Phyllosphere microbial communities from UC Gill Tract Community Farm, Albany, California, United States - DLSLC.R1 | ecosystem: Host-associated > Plants > Phyllosphere > Unclassified | place: USA... | reverse complement strand
TGGGCGACGGCGCCCCGGGCTGGTGGGACACGCCGGCCAAGCAGTCGGTGCTGGCCGCGTTCAACGCCGAGCCAGACCCGGCCAAGCGCGGCGCGCTGTGGGGCAAGGTGCAGCAGACGGTCTACGACGAGGTGCCGTATGTGAACGTGGGCAAGTTCAGCGGCCTGTCGGCAAAGAGCCCGGCGCTCGAGGGCTACACCCCCGCCACCTGGCCCTTCTTCTGGAACGTGAAGGTCAAGTAAGCCCTGCAGAAAGCCGCGCGCGTGCACCGTTTCATCCTCTCCAAGGCCCTGGGCATGCTGGCCGTGCTGGCCCTCGTGGCCGTGCTGGTCTTCGTGCTCACGCGCGCCGCCTCGGGCGACCCGGTGGCGGTGCTGCTGGGCGACCAGGCCACGGCGGCCGACATCGCCCGCGTGCAGCAGCAGTACGGGCTGGACAAGCCGCTGCCGGTGCAGTTCGGCTACTGGCTGCGCGAGGTGCTGCACGGCAACCTGGGCGATTCCATCTTCCTGCAGCGGCCGGTCACGCAGGCCCTGGCCGAGCGGGCCGAACCCACGGCCCTGCTGACGCTCATGGCCGTGGGGCTGGCGGCGCTGATCGGCATTCCCTGCGGCATCGTCTCGGCGGTGTTCCGCGGCAAGGCGGTGGACCAGGCCTTCACCGGCGTCGCCATGCTGGGCGCCAGCGTGCCCAGCTTCTGGCTGGGCATCGTGCTGATCCAGCTGTTCGCGGTGAAGCTGGGCTGGTTCCCCGTCTCCGGCTACGGCAACCCCGGCGCACCGCTGGCCGAGCGGCTGCATGCGCTGGTATTGCCGGCCGTGGTGCTGGGCCTGCTCAACTCCGCCCTCATCACCCGCTTCACCCGCGCCAGCATGCTCGACGTGCTGGGCGAGGACTACGTGCGCACCGCCCGCGCCAAGGGCCTGGGCGAGCTGGTGGTGGTGCTCAAGCATGCGCTGCGCAATGCGCTGGTGCCCATCGTCACCGTGGTGGGCCTGACGGCCGCGCTCATGATCGGCGGCGCCGTCGTCACCGAGACGGTGTTCGGCCTGCCGGGCGTGGGCAACCTCGTGGTCAATGCCGTGCTGCGGCGCGACTACCCGGTCATCCAGGGCGCGCTGCTGGTCATCGCCGCCATCTATGTGTTCATCAATTTCGCGATCGACATGCTGTATGCCGTGGTCGATCCGCGCGTGAAGGTCTGAAGCCATGGGTGCGCTTCTCTCCCGACTCTTCCGCCGCCGCATCGTGCTGCTGGCCGCCGTCGTGCTGCTGGCCACGGTGGTGCTGGCCCTGGGCGCCTCGGTCTTCGCCAGCGCGGACCCCAACGACACCGCGGTGCTCGACCGCCTCAAGCCGCCGAGCGGTGTCCACCTGATGGGCACCGACGAGCTGGGCCGCGACCTGTATTCGCGCGTCATCCATGGCGCACGCTATTCGCTGGCCATCGCGGCGCTCACGGCCGTGGGCGCCATCGTTTTGGGCACGCTCGTCGGGCTGCTGGCGGGCTTCTTCCGCAAGCTGGACGCACCGCTCAGCCGCGTGGTGGACGCCATGATGTCCTTCCCCGACATCCTGCTGGCCATCGCGCTGGTGGCCATCCTCGGCCCCTCGCTCGCCAACGTGGTGCTGGCGCTGGTGCTGGTCTACACACCGCGCGTGGCGCGGGTGGTGCGCGCGTCCACGCTGGTGGTGCGCGAGCTGCTGTTCGTGGAGGCCGCGCGCGCCATCGGCGCCCGCACGCCGCACATCCTCTGGCACCACGTGCTGCCCAACCTGCTGTCGCCGATCCTGGTGCAGGGCTCCTTCATCTTCGCCTATGCCATCCTGGCGGAGGCGGGGCTGTCCTTCCTGGGCGTGGGCGTGCCGCCGGAGATTCCCACCTGGGGCACGATGGTCGCCGGCAGCCAGCAGTACGCCGACCGGGCCTTCTGGGTGGTGCTGTTCCCGGGCCTGGCCATCATCTTCACGGCGCTGTCGCTGCAGCTGCTGGGCGATGGCGTGCGCGATCTGCTCGACCCCAAACTCAAGAAGGCCGCCTGAGCATGGATGCCGCTGTCATTTCGCAGGACGCCGCTTCCATGCTGGCGATGCCCGAGCGCCGCGTGCTGGCGGTCGATGGCCTGTCGGTGGAGTTCCGCTCGGCCGAGCGCACGGTGCAGGCGGTGCGCGACCTGCGCTTCACCGTGGACCGCGGCCAGACGCTGGCCATCGTCGGCGAATCGGGTTCGGGCAAGTCGGTCACTTCGCTGGCGCTGATGCGGCTGGTGGAGCATGGCGGTGGCCACATCGCCGGTGGCTCGGCCCTGCTGCGCCGTCGCAACGGCCAGGTGCTGGACCTGCTGCAGGCCGGCAAGGCGCAGATGCGCGAGGTGCGCGGCGCCGACATCGCCATGATCTTCCAGGAGCCGATGACCTCGCTCAACCCGGTGTTCACCGTGGGCGAGCAGATCGCGGAATCGGTGCGCGCGCACCAGGGCATGGACCGCGCTGCGGCCAATGCCGAGGCGCTGCGCATGCTGGATCTGGTGCGCATCCCCGAGGCGCGCAACGTGCTGGGCCGCTATCCGCACCAGCTGTCGGGCGGCATGCGCCAGCGCGTGATGATCGCGATGGCGCTGTCGTGCAAGCCGCAGCTGCTGATTGCCGACGAGCCGACCACCGCGCTGGACGTGACCATCCAGGCGCAGATCCTGCGGCTCATCCGCCAGCTGCAGGACGACCTGGACATGGGCGTCGTCTTCATCACGCACGACATGGGCGTGGTGGCCGAGGTGGCCGACCGCGTGCTGGTCATGTTCCGCGGCGACCGGGTGGAGGAGGGCGCGACCGACGAGGTGTTCGCCCGCCCGGCCCATGCCTACACCCGCGCGCTGCTGTCGGCCGTGCCGCGCCTGGGCGCCATGCAGGGCAGCGACCTGCCACGGCCCTTCGAGCTGCTGCGCGTGGAAGACGGCGAGGCCGCCCCCGTGCCCGAGGCGACGGTCGACAGCCGCACGCCCGGCGCCGCGCCGGTGCTGCGCGTGAAGGACCTCGTCACCCGCTTCGACCTCAAGCCAGGCCTCTTCGCCAAGGCCACGCGCCGGGTGCATGCGGTGGAGCATGCGAGCTTCGACCTGCATCCCGGCGAGACGCTGGCGCTGGTGGGCGAGTCGGGCTGCGGCAAGAGCACCACCGGCCGCTCGCTGCTGCGGCTGGTGCCCTGCCAGGGCGGTGCCATCGAGTTCGGCGGCCGCGACATCCTGAAGCTGGCCGACGGCGAGGTGCAGGCCCTGCGGCGCGACATCCAGTTCATCTTCCAGGACCCTTTCGCCTCGCTCAATCCACGCAAGACCGTGGGCTTCTCGCTGGCCGAGCCGCTGATGGTGCACAAGATCGGCACGCCCGCCGAGCGGCAGGCGCGGGTGCGCTGGCTGCTCGACAAGGTGCAACTGCCGCCCGAGGCCGCCGAGCGCTATCCGCACGAGTTCTCCGGCGGCCAGCGCCAGCGCATCGCCATCGCCCGCGCGCTCGCGCTGGAGCCCAAGGTGATCGTGGCGGACGAGTCGGTGTCGGCGCTGGACGTCTCCATCCAGGCGCAGATCGTCAACCTCATGATGCAGCTGCAGCGCGAGATGGGCGTGGCCATCCTCTTCATCTCGCACGACATGGCGGTGGTGGAGCGCATCAGCCACCGGGTGGCCGTGATGTTCCTCGGCCAGATCGTCGAGATCGGCCCGCGCCGCGCCGTCTTCGAGAATCCGCAGCATGCCTACACCCGTCGCCTGATGGCCGCCGTGCCGGTGGCCGACCCGCAGCGGCGGCACCTGAAGCGCGCGCTGATCGAGGGCGAGATCCCCAGTCCCATCCGCGCCATCGGCGACGAGCCGGTGGTGCAGCCGCTGGTCGAAGTCGGCCCCGGGCACTTCGTCGCCCGCCATCCCATCGCAGCAGGGTTCTGAGCGGCCATCGCTTTCCACTTCCCATTCGTTCCGCATTCCCGTTCGCCATGACGACCGACCTGACCGACCCCCTTCTCGACGGCACCTACAAGGGCTATCCCCGCACCCAGGCGCCGCGCCCGCGCAGCCGCGTCGGCAGCGCCGGCTGGAACGTGCTGGCCGGCGACCTGCCGCTGCCGCTGGCGCTGATCAAGCGCGAGCAGCTCGCCCACAACCTGGCCTGGATGCAGCGCTATGCGCAGGGGCAGGGCATCGACATGGCGCCGCATGGCAAGACCACCATGTCGCCGCAGCTCTTCGCCCGCCAGCTCGATGCCGGCGCCTGGGGCATCACCTTCGCCAACGTGGCACAACTGGCCATCGGCGCGGCAGCGGGCGTGCGCAACGCCCTCATCGCCAACCAGGTGGTGCAGGACGAGGACCTGGCCGGCATCCAGCAACTGCAGTCGGCGCATGCCGGCCTGCGCGTTGTGTTTCTGGTCGACTCGCAGGCGCAGCTGGCGCTCATCGCCGGCTGGGCCGCCCGCCATGCCGGCGCACGGCCCTTCGAGGTGATGCTGGAGATCGGCGTCGATGGCGGCCGCACCGGCTGCCGCACCCACGAGGACGCGCTGGCCCTGGCCCGCGCCGTGTACGACAGCCCGGCCGCGCGGCTGGTGGGCATCGAGTGCTACGAAGGCCAGGGCGCCACCGGCCAGGACGGCCCCGATGCCGCCTACGCCACGGCGCTCATGGACCGCGTGCAGGCCGTGGCGGAGGCCTGCGTGGCCGAGCAGCTGTTCGAGGCCGACGAGCTGCTGTTCTCGGCCGGCGGCTCCGCCATCTTCGACCTGGTGGCCGGCCGCCTGCGCCCCGCGCTGGGCCGGCCGGTGCGCGGCCTGCTGCGCTCGGGCTGCTACGTGACGCACGACCACGGCTTCTACACCCGCATGGTCGATGCCGTGAACCGGCGCCTGGGCTGCGACTGCGGCGAAGGCCTGCAGCCGGCCATGGAGGTCTGGGCGGCGGTGCAGTCGCGGCCCGAGCCGCGGCTGGCCATCCTCACCGTGGGCCGGCGCGATATCTCCTTCGACCTGTCGCTGCCCATCCCCATCGCCCGTGCGGCGCGCGGCGCCACGTCGGCGCAGGCCGTGCCCGGCAGCTGGCAGATCACGGCCCTCAACGACCAGCATGCCTACCTGCGCTGGGAAGAGGCGGACGACGCGAGCGCACCGGTGGTGGGCGAGCGCGTGGGCCTGGGCATCTCGCATCCCTGCACCACCTTCGACAAGTGGCGCTGGATGCCGGTGGTCGACGCCAACTACACCGTGGTGGACGCGATCACCACGCACTTCTGATGGCCGACCTGCCGCTGCTCCAGCGCATGGCCCGGGCGCGCGAGAACGCGCCCGCCACACGCCGCGCCATCCTGGACCTGATGCTCGAAGACCCCCAGCGCACGCTGGACGAGAGCTTCGAGCAGCTGGCCGAGCGCTCGGCCAGTTCGGTGCCCACCATCATGCGCACCTGCCGCGACCTGGGCTTCGCCGGGCTGCGCGAGTTCAAGCTCGCGCTGGCGCAGGAGCTGGCCGTCAGCGGCTCGCCGCTGCACCGCAGCGTCAGCCTGGGCGACAGCGCCGCCGAAGTGGTGGCCAAGATCGTGCGCAGCGCCTCGGCCTCGGTGCAGGGCGTGCGCGCCCAGCTCGACATGGCGGTGGTCGAGGCCACGGCCGCCGCGCTGGCCGCCGCGCCGCACATCGACATCTTCGGTGCCGGCGCCACCTCCTGGTTCATGGCCAACGACCTGCAGTCGCGGCTGTTCCGCCTGGGCCTTTCGGCCAATGCCTGGGCCGACTACCACCTGCAGCAGGTGGCCGCCGGTGCGCACGGGCCAGGCTCGGTGGTGGTCGCCTTCTCGCACGTGGGCGGCATGCCTTCGCTGCTGGACAGCGTGGACGTGGCCCGCGCCCAGGGCGCGCGCACCGTGGCCATCACCCGTCCCGGATCGCCGCTGGCCGCGCGGGCCGACCTGCTGCTGGCGGTGGACGTGCCCGAGGACGCCGTGATGCGCGTGGGCATCGACGCCTACCTGGCCCATCTGCTGATCATCGAGATCCTTTCCGTGCTGGTGGCCCAGCGCCTGGGCGACCCGGCCGTGCGCCGGCTGCGCGACGTGCGGGCCGCCCTGCAGCGCCAGGGCATCGACGTGCAGGGCTATCCGCTGCCGGTCTGGGGCGCCGCCCCGGCCGCACCGCCTGCGGCCAACGACGCCGCCGGCCACGACGACAACGACGACAACGACAACAACGGCAAGACCCGTTCATGAACACCCCCCTGACCCTGCTCGAAGGCGGCCTGCTGGTCGACGGCTCGGGCCAGCCCGGCTGGCACGGCGACCTGCTGCTGGCCGGCGACCGCATTGCCTGCCTGGGCGAGCGGCTGCGCGAGCACCCGCCCCGAGGCCTGGACCTGGCTGCCGCCGAGGTGGTCGACTGCCGCGGCAAGGTGGTGGCGCCCGGCTTCATCGACGCCCACACGCACGACGATGCCGCCGTGCTGCGCATGCCCGAATACCTGCCCAAGCTGTCGCAGGGCATCACCACGGTGGTCACGGGCAACTGCGGCATCTCGCTCGCGCCCTACCGGGTGGCGCAGGCGCGCCCGCCGCTCACGCTGCTGGGCGCGGATTCCTTCCGCCACGCCGACATGGCCGCCTACCGCGAGGCCGTGACGGCCGCCCGGCCGTCGCTCAACGTGGCGCCGCTCGTCGGCCACACCACGCTGCGCTTCGCCGCGATGGAAGACCTAGGCCGTCCCGCGGACGCCGCCGAACTGGTCCGCATGGCTGCGCTGCTGGAAGACTGCATGAAGGACGGTGCCTTCGGCCTGTCCTCCGGCCTGTTCTACGAGGAGGCCTATGCCGCCCCCGCCGACGAGGTGACGGCCCTGGCCCGTGTGGTGGCTCGCCATGGCGGCGTGTACGCCACCCACCTGCGCAGCGAGATGGAAACCATCCTCGAAGCCATGGTCGAGGCCGGCGACTGCGCCTTCGAAGCCGGTGTGCCGCTGGTCATCTCCCACCACAAGTGCGCCGGCCCGGCCAACTGGGGCCGCACCGAAGAGACGCTGCCCCTGGTCGACCGCCTGGGCGAGCGCCAGCCCATCGCGATGGACGTGTACCCGTACGTGGCCGGCTCCACCGTGCTGCGCGAGGACCTGGTCGACGGGGTGATCGAGGTGCTCATCACCTGGAGCGAACCGCATCCCGAGGCGGGCGGCCGCATGCTGGCCGACATCGCCGCCGAATGGGGCGTGGACCCGAAGAGCGCCGCCTTGCGGCTCAAGCCGGGCGGCGCCTGCTACTTCCAGATGCGGGAGGACGACGTGGAGCGGGTGATGGCCCATCCGCGCTCGATGATCGGCTCGGACGGGCTGCCGCACGACCGGCATCCGCATCCTCGGCTGTGGGGCGCGTTCCCGCGCGTCCTGGCGCGCTACTGGCGCGGACGCAATCTGTTCACGCTGGAGCAGGCCATCCACAAGATGACGGGCCTGACGGCACGCAATTTCCGAATTGCCGAGCGCGGCCTGCTGCGCGCGGGCCACCATGCGGATGTGGTGGTGTTCGATCCCGAGCGCATCCGGGACAGGGCCACCTATGCGCAGCCCGAGCTGGCGAGCGAAGGCGTCGAGGCGGTGTACGTGAACGGTGCGCTGACCTACCTCGAAGGCGCCGCTGCGCTCATGGCCCGCGCCGGTCGGATGCTCAGCCGCGAGCGCAACGCCGGCGGCCCGCGCGAGGCCGCCTAGGCGCAAGGCTCAGCGGGCAATCACGGCGCAGGCGATGCGCGGGCCGGAGTTGCCGGCGGGCTGGCTGGTGTAGTCGTCGCGATCGCGGTGGACCACGAGCGCGCGCCCGACGACGTTGTTGGCCGCGCCGTCGGCCAGAGAAATCGAATGCACGTCGACGCTGAAGCGCGCCACGCCGTCGGCGCCCGCCACCAGGCTGGGCAGTTCGCCCGCATGGCTGCCGGCGGCGCCGAACTTGCCGTGCGTGCCGCCGGCCGGGTTGAAGTGGCCGCCCGAGGCGTTGCCGTTGTCGCCGCAGTCGCCCTTCTCGTGGATGTGGAAGCCGTGCTCGCCGGGCGTCAGTCCGCGCACTTCGCCGGCGACGCGCACACCATGGTCGAGGGCGGTGAACGTCACCTTGCCGGCCGTCGGATTCGGACTGATGGCGCCGGTCGGCGCGAGGTTGGCGGTGGCCGCGGCGCGGCCCATGCCCATGCTGCCGCAGGCCGAGAGGGCGGCGCAGGCGAGGACGGCGGCGCCGGCGACGGCGAATGTGTGCTTGTTCATGTCAGCTTCCTTCATTGGAGGGTCGGGTGGGCGCCCGGCCATCGCCGGTCGCGGTGGGTGACAGGGTAGCGGTGGCCGCCGCTGCCGCAGCGTCAGCCGAGGCCGTGATCTCGGCCAGCCGCAGCAGGCGCGCCAGGGCGGCGTCGTGGATGTGGTGGCGCTTGAGCTCCAGCAGCGTCTGCCGCGCGTAGTCGAGCGAACTGCCGTAGCGCCCCACGGCGCTGGCGAAGATCTCGCGGTAACGCGCCTCGGGCAGGTTGCCGGTGAAGTTGGGGCTCTTGCGCGAGAGCGTGAAGGCCAGTGCGCGCACCGCACCGCCGGGCGTGGTGCAGGTGAGCCAGCGCGGGTCGTACACGCCGGTGGGCATCTCGCGCAGCCACAGGCGTCCCAGCACCTCCAGCACGTCGGCGGCCGGGATGCGGAAGGCCATGCCCTGGCAACTGCCGCCGGTCAGCAGGCCGAAGACCAGGCCGGGGTTCTGCACGCTGCCGCGGTTGACGCGGCTCCACATCTTGAGGGCGCGGTGCCAGCCGTGCACGCGGGCCGGGCGGCGCTCGACGAAGTCGAACTCAGGCTTCCAGATCAGCGAGCCGTAGCCGAAGAGCCAGAGATCCTCGTGCCCGCCCCATTCGTGGATGACCCGGTCCAGCAGGGGCTTGGGATCGCGCAGCGGGGTGGGCAAGGGGTCCAGGCCGGGAGGGCCCAGGCCGGCGCCACCTACAATTTCGGCGTCATGGTTCACGAACCAATTATTTACCGACCTCTTTCCCTGGGAGACCACCCGATGTCCACGCGTGCGGATGACGACGATCAACAGCGTTTTGCGCTCGGCTTTCTCTTTGCGCTGATCGCGCTGGTCGTCATGACCGTGGTGGGCGTCGTCGTCTACAAGTACGGCCTGTCGCACGCCCCCCGGGCACCCGTTGCGGCGACCGCCCCGGCCCCGACCGTGGCCGTGGTCACCGAAACCGTCGTCGTGGTCATCCCGGACGGCGCCAGCATCCGTGTGGGCCAGGGCGTGGTGAACTTCTACTTCGCCACCGGCAGCGCCGACATCGCGCCCGGCGCCGCCGAAGCGCTGGCGCTGGTGATCCAGGGCGTGCAGAACGGCCGCAAGGCGCTGGTCTCGGGCTTCCACGACACGACGGGCGACCCCGCCAAGAACGAGGAACTGGCCAAGCAACGCGCCCAGACCGTGCGCGACGTGCTCACCGGCCTGGGCGTGCCGGCCGACAAGGTGGCGCTCGAGAAGCCCGCCGTCACCGCCGGCAGCGGCAACAACGCCGAGGCCCGCCGGGTCGAGGTCAAGCTGGTCGACTGAGCCGGCGCGCCGGGCCGTTCATCGACCCCGCTCGACCCACGACGCCCGGCCCCGGCCGGGCGTTCTGCTTCAGGGCGCGGATGCGGCCGCGGTGCTTTCGCGCACCACCAGGTGCCACGCGAGTTCCACGCAAGGCCGCGGCACCGGGTCGCCGCGCATCAGGCGCAGCAGCATCTTGGCCGCCTCTTCGCCGATCGCCTCGCGCGGCGTGCGCACGCTGGTCAGGCTGGGCATGAGCTGGTCGCTGCCCGGCAGGTCGTTGAAGCCGGCCACCGCCACCTGCGCGGGCACCGAGATGCCCAGCCGCGGCGCCGCCATCAGTGCACCTTGCGCCAGATCGTCGTTGCAGAAAAAGATCGCTTCGGGCGCCGATTCGCCCATCAGCCGCGCGAACATCCGGGCGCCCAGGGCGATGGACGAGGGCTCGGGCCGCAGCATCTCCAGCGCGGCGTCGTAGCAGCCGGCTTCGCGCAGGGCCTGGCGGTAGCCCTCGGCGCGCTGCATCACCCGGGCATCGAGCTGGGCGGCGGCGAAGGCGATGCGGCGCGCGCCGCCCCCCAGCAGATGCTGCGTCAATGCATGCCCGGCGTCCTGCTGCGAGAAGCCGACGCAGTGCACGCCCGGCGCGCGGCTCGTCTCCATCACATGCACGCAGGGCACGCCGCTGGCCTGGATCAGGGCGCGCGTTTCCTCGCTGCGCTCGAAGCCGGTCACGACCAGGCCCGCGGGGCGGTGCGCCATCTGCTCACGCAGCAGTTGCTCCTCTTCGCGCGGGTCGTAGTGCGTGATGCCGATCAGGGTCTGGTAGCCGTGGACGCGCAGCGTGCGCTGCAGCGCTTCGAGCAGGTCGACGAACAGGGTGTTGCTCAGCAGCGGGATCAGCACCGCCACATGCGTGCTGCGGTGCGAGGCGAGGGCGCGCGCCGCCGGGTCGGGCACATAGCCCAGGGCGTCTGCGGCGGCCCGGGCGCGGGCCACGAGTTCGGGCGCCACGGCACGCTCGCCGCGCAGCGCGCGCGAGACGGTGATGGGGCTCACGCCGGCGGCGCGGGCCACCTCGGCCAGCGTCACGCGCCCGCTGCGGCGCCGGCGGGGAAGCTCGGGATTCATGGACTGGATGGGGAAAACCCTCAGTGGTTCGATTCGAGTATCTTTTAGGATAGCGCTATCCAACCAGCGGGTAAGCCCGGACCCGGCCCACGACCGGCAGAATGTTGTCCACATCGGTGGAGGACTGCGCTGTCCTGCCGTCCGACATCGATTTCTCCCGTAAAAGATAGCGCTATCCAAGGAGACAGCAATGCAGAAGCCGAATTCGCCAGCCGCCTGGTTCGTCATCATGGGCGTGTCGGGCTGCGGCAAGTCCAGCCTCGGCCAGGCTCTTGCGAGCGACCTGGGCCTTCCGCTGATCGAGGGCGACGACTTCCACCCCGAAGCCAACATCCGCAAGATGAGGAGCGGCACGCCCCTGACCGATGCCGACCGCGCCGGCTGGCTGGCGCGCCTGGGCGAGGAACTGGCGGCCCGCCACGGCGGCGCGGTGCTCACCTGCTCGGCCCTCAAGCGCAACTACCGCGAGCTGCTTCGCGCCGCGGTCCCCGGCCTGCGCTTCGTCTTCATGCAGATCGGCCGCGACGAGGCCGTGGCCCGTGTGCAGGCCCGCGAGGCGGTGCACATCTTTCCCGCCAGCCTGGTGGACAGCCAGTTCCAGACGCTCGAATCGCCCGAGGGCGAGGCGGGCGTGGTGACGGTGCAGGCCACGGCGCCGCTGGCGCAGTCCGTGGCCCGGGTGCGCGACTGGCTGGCACTGCCGCCCGAGCGCGCCGCCTGATCGGCCTTCTTTTCCTTGATCCCCTCGACGGAGACACCATGACGACAACATCCTCCTCGACCGCACCGAATGCCGCCTCGGCGGTGCCGCAGGGCCGTGTGCCCGGCCGGCGCTGGCGCATCGGCGGCCTGCTCGGCGCAGGCGTGCTGGTCAACTACTTCGACCGGCTGAGCCTCTCGGTCGCGGCGCCGCAGATCCAGGCGGAGTTCCACCTCACGCCCGAGCAGATCGGCTTCTTCCTCTCGGCCTTCTTCTGGACCTACGCGCTGCTGCAGGTGCCCGCCGGCATGCTGCTGGACCGCTACGGCCCGACGCGCATCGGCCGCTGGGGCGCGCTGGCCTGGGGCATCGCCTCCACGCTGACGGCCCTGGCCGGCGGCTGGGCCGGCATCTTCGCGGCGCGCATGCTGCTGGGCATCGCCGAGGCGCCGGGCTTCATGGTCAGTTCCAAGGCCACGGGCTACTGGTTCCCGCGCGGCGAGCGGGCCCTGGCCACGGCCATCTTCGACGCGGCGGCCAAGTTCTCGAACGTGATCGGCGTGCCGCTGGTGGCCTTCGTGGTGGTGGGCTTCGGCTGGCGCTGGGGCTTCGGCGTCTGCGCGGCGCTGAGCTTCCTGTACTTCTTCGCCTTCCTGCTGATCTACCGCGACCCCAGTGCCGACGAGAAGCTCAGCGCCGCCGAGCGCCGCTACATCGTCGAGGGCGGCGCGACCCCCGAAGGCGCACCGGCCGGCGGCGCCAGCGGCATGCTGGGCTACCTGCTGCGCCAACCGAAGGTCTGGGGCCTGATGCTGGGTTTCGCCGCCTACGGCTACTCCTTCTACCTGTTCCTGACCTGGCTGCCGGGCTACCTGGTGCAGGCGATGCACATGAGCATCCTCAAGTCGGCGGGCTTCGCGGCCATCCCCTGGATGGTGGCCACGCTGACCGACCTGTTCGTCGGCGGCTGGCTCATCGACCACCTGATCGCCAAGGGCCACGAGGAGTCGAAGGTGCGCAAGACGGTACTGGTGTGCGGCATGGTGCTGGGGCTGGCGGTGTTCGGCGCCACGCAGACCACCGACCCGGTCTGGGCCATCGTGTGGATCTCCATCGCGCTGGGCGGGCTGGCCGCGGCGGCGCCGGTGAGCTGGTCGCTGCCCTCGCTGATCGCGCCCAAGGGCGGCGTCGGCACCGTGGGCGGGCTGATGAACTTCGGCAACAACCTCATGGGCGCGGCGGCTCCCATCGCCACCGGCTTCATCGTCGGCGCCACCGGCTCCTTCGTGAACGCCTTCCTGCTGGCCGGCGCGATCCTGGTGGTCGGCATCTGCGCCTTCGTGTTCCTGATGGGCCGCATCGAGCCGATCGCCGAGCCCGGCGCCTGAGAGGCCGCGCCCGCGTGCGCCGCCGGGCCGCCGTTGCCGACGCAGCCCATGGCATGGGCCGGATGCAAGAAGGTATCGGCCCTTGGCGCGCACGCTGGCATGCTTCGTGCCGTTGTCTCACGCCGCCGGCGGACCGAGGGCGGCCATGATGTTTCGACCGATGCCGCGCCCTGCGCGCCGGCTGCCATCCCCCACGCACCCGTCCCTGCCATGACCACGATCCATCCCACGCTGCTCGCCGTCACCGAGCGCATCCGTGCACGCAGCCGTGACCTGCGCGCCGACTACCTCGCGCGCCTGCAGGCCCTGCGCCGGCGCGACCGCGGCTCCGACCGCATGGGCTGCGCCAACGTGGCGCACGCCGTGGCCGGCGTTCCCGCCAACGACAAGCTGCGCATCGTGGCCGAGCGCGCGCCCAACATCGGCATCGTCACGGCCTTCAACGACATGCTGTCGGCCCACGCGCCCTTCCAGGGCTATCCGGACATCATCAAGCACGAGGCGCGGCGCCTCGGCGCCACGGCCCAGGTGGCCGGCGGCGTGCCCGCCATGTGCGACGGCGTGACGCAGGGCACGCCGGGCATGGAGCTGTCGCTCTTCAGCCGCGACGTGATCGCCATGGGCACCGCCGTCGCCCTCACGCACGACATGTTCGACGCCGCGCTGATGCTGGGCGTGTGCGACAAGATCGTGCCGGGCCTGCTGATCGGCGCGCTGCATTTCGGCCACCTGCCGATGGTCTTCGTGCCCGCGGGGCCGATGCCCTCGGGCCTGTCGAACAGTGCCAAGTCCAAGGTGCGCGAGCAGGCCGCGCAGGGCCTCGTCGGCCGGCAGGGCCTGCTCGACGCCGAGATGGCCGCCTACCACGGCGAGGGCACCTGCACCTTCTACGGCACCGCCAACAGCAACCAGATGCTGCTGGAGGCGATGGGCCTGCACGTGCCGGGCACCGCGTTCATCCAGCCGGGCGACGCGATGCGCGAGACGCTCACGCGCGAGGCGGTGCGCACGGTCCTCGGATGCGCAACGCCGTCTGGCGTCGGCGCGTCCGAGCGCCGCGCCGGGCCGCCCCAAGCAAGCGAGCACCCCCTCGGGGGGCAGCGAGGACACGCAGTGCCGAGCGAGGGGGCCAAGTACGCCGTGCCCGCCATCGGCGAGATGGTCGACGAGCGCTGCATCGTCAACGCGATGGCCGCGCTGCTGGCCACCGGCGGCTCCACCAACCACCTGATCCACTGGGTGGCCGTGGCGCGCGCCGCGGGCATCCTCATCGACTGGGACGACTTCTCTCAGCTGTCGGAGGTGGTGCCGCTGCTCACCCGCGTGTACCCCAACGGCACGGCCGATGTGAACGAGTTCCAGAGCGCCGGCGGTCCGGGCCATGTGATCGGCGAGCTGCTCGGCGCCGGCCTCATGCATGCCGACGTGGGCACCGTGCGCGCCGGCGGCATCGCCGAGTGGTCGGGCGTGCCGTCGATGGGCGCCGACGGCGCCTTGCAGTGGCAGCGCGCCGTGTCGAACAACGACACCGTGACGCGACCGGCCACGAAGCCCTTCAGCCCGACGGGCGGCCTCAAGCTGCTGCAGGGCAACCTGGGGCGCAGCGTGATCAAGGTGTCGTCGGTGCCCGACGACCGCCATGTGATCGAGGCGCCGGCGCGCGTCTTCGACTCGCAGGGCGCATTGCAGAAGGCCTTCGCCGCCGGCGAGCTCGAACGCGACGTGGTCTGCGTGGTGCGCTGGCAGGGCCCGCAGGCCAACGGCATGCCCGAACTGCACAAGCTCACGCCGCCGCTGTCGGTGCTGCAGGGCAAGGGCTTCAAGGTGGCGCTGGTGACCGACGGGCGCATGAGCGGTGCCTCGGGCAAGGTGCCCGCCGCCATCCAGGTTTCGCCCGAGGCCGCCGCGGGCGGGCCGCTGGCGAAGGTGCGCGACGGCGACCTCGTCCGCCTCGATGCGGTGGCCGGCACGCTGGCCGTGCTGGTGCCCGAGGCCGAATGGGCGGCGCGCCCGCTGGCCACCCTGTCCGATGCCCAGCGCATCGAGGACGGCCACGGCCTGGGCCGCGAGCTGTTCGCCGGCATGCGGCGCAACGCGCTGGCGGCCGAGGAGGGCGCCTGCACCTGGCTGTGACGCAGCCTGCGTTCGCTTCGCGCCGCGCTTTGCTTTATCGTGCCAGCCTCGGCCCGCGGCGCCGCGCGCCTGCTTGGCGCGCCCCTTTCCTGCATTTCTCTGGAGTCTCCCGATGACCGAACCCCTGACCGCGCTGGACGTGATGCGCGACGCCCCCGTGATCCCCGTGATCGTGCTGCACGACGTGAAGGACGCGGTGCCGCTGGCGCGTGCGCTGGTCGCCGGCGGCATCCGCATGCTGGAGGTGACCCTGCGCACGCGCGAGGCGCTGGAATGCATCGAGGCCATCGCCAAGGAGGTGCCCGAAGCCGTGGCCGGCGCCGGCACCATCCGCAGCGCGGCCGATGCGCAGGCCTCGGCCCTGGCGGGCGCGCGCTTCGGCGTCAGCCCGGGCTACACGCGCTCGGTGGGCAAGGCCTGCCACGACCTCGGCCTGCCGCTGCTGCCGGGGGTGGCCACAGGCAGCGAGATCATGCTGGCCCAGGAGGACGGCTACACCGAGCTGAAGTTCTTCCCCGCCGTGCAGGCCGGCGGCATCAACATGCTCAAGGCCTGGCAGGGCCCTTTCGGCGAGGTGAAGTTCTGCCCCACGGGTGGCGTCCACGCGGGCAACGCGGCCGACTTCCTGGCGCTGGCCAACGTGGCCTGCGTCGGCGGCTCGTGGATCGTGCCGACCGAGGCCATCGCGGCCAAGGACTGGGGCCGCATCGAGGTGCTGGCGCGCGAGGCCAGCCAGCTCGCGCGCTGACGCGTATCGAGCCGGACCGGGCTGCTGCGCCCGCTCGGGCGGTGCGGCAACATCAAGAACAATGACAGCGAGACCATGGACACCGATTTCGACCCCGCTTCCCTGAAAGTCATCGCCTTCGACGTCTTCGGCACCGTCGTCGACTGGCACGGCGGCATCGCCGCCGAGGTGGAGCGCGCCTTGCCCGGCGTCGACGGCAGCGCCTTCGCCCTGGCCTGGCGCGCGGGCTACCAGCCGGCCATGCGCCGCGTCATGGCGCGCATCGCGAGCGGCGAGGGCGGCTTCACCCTGCTCGACGAGCTGCACCGCGGCATCCTCGACGGCGTGCTGCGCGACTTCGGCGCCGAGGGGCGGCTCGACGGCGCTGGCGTGCAGCAGCTGAACACCGCCTGGCACCGGCTGCCGCCCTGGCCCGATGCGGGGTCGAGGGGCTCACCCGGCTCAAGCGCAAGTACACGATCTGCACGCTGTCCAACGGCAACATCGGCCTGCTGACCGAGATGGCGAAGCGCGGCGGCCTGCCCTGGGACTGCATCCTCTCGGCCGAGGTCTTCAAGGCCTACAAGCCCGACCCGCGCACCTACCTCGGCGTGGCGACCGTGTTCGACGTGGCGCCCAGCGAGGTGATGCTGGCCGCCGCCCACCACGACGACCTGGCGGCCGCGCGCGTGTGCGGCCTGGCCACCGGGTATATCGAGCGTCCGCTGGAATTCGGTGCCGCCCAGCCCAAGGACGTGTCGCCGCGGGCCGAGAACTCGCTGCACGTGCGCGACATCGTCGCGCTGGCCGAGCGGCTGGGCTGCTGAGCTGCTGAGCTGCCGCCTGCTTTCCGGCACTCCAGGAGAACCGCATGACCGCCGACCAGCTGCAGACCCTGCTCGAACCGCTTTTCCCGGGCCTCATGGGCGTGCGGCTGCTCGAGGTGGCACCGGAGCGCGTCGTCGCCGAGCTGGAGGTGCGTCCCGACCTGTGCACCAGCGGCGGCATCCTCCACGGCGGTGCCTACATGGCCTTCGCCGACACGCTGGGCGCCGTGGGCACCGTCGTCAACCTGGGCGCCGGCCAGCGCACGACCACCACGGACTCCAGCACCAAGTTCGTCGCCGGCGCGAAGGTCGGCACGCGCGTGCGGGGCGAGAGCATCGCGTTGCACCGCGGCCGCACCACGCACGTCTGGCAGACCTCGGTCACGAACGCCGACGGCCGGCTGTGCGCCGTGGTCACGCAGACCCAGCTGATCCTCGGCGCGTCGGCCTGAGTTCGGTCTTTTGCAGCCCAAATCGCCCGAGCTCGACACGACTGGGGCCCCGCGGTCTGTGCCCGGGCCTGCGTTTCCCGCGCCTGCGTTTCCCGCGCCGCATGTGCTGCAGACGGCGCGCCTGCAACTGCGGCCGATGCAGCCGGCCGATGCCGAGGCGCTCCACGCCATCCTGACCGACCCCGAGGTCCTGCGTTACTGGGACACGCCGGCGTGGCCCGAGGTCGCGCATGCGCGCGAATTCATCGTCGACGAGCAGCGTGCGCTCGCCGAGGGCGAATCGATCACCTTGGGCATCTACCAGGGCAGCCCGTCGCGCCTGATCGGGGAGTGCCTGCTGTTCGCCGTCGACCGGCAGGCCGGCCGCGCCGAGCTGGGTTTCGCGCTGGCCCCTGGCGCATGGGGCTGCGGCTACCTGCACGAGGCGGCCGGCGCGTTGCTGGCCTACGGCTTCGACAGGCTGCACCTGCGCCGCATCGAGGCCGAGATCAACGCGGGCAACGCGGCGGCAGCCCGCGCGCTGGAGCGGCTCGGGTTCCGTCGCGAGGGCCTGCTGCGCGAACGCTGGTCCGTGAACGGCCGCATTTCGGATGCTGCCTTCTACGGCCTGCTGGCGAGGGAATGGGCAGCGCGCTCCACCGACCGTAGCTAGGCGAGGTGCGCGGTCCGGTCGATCGCTGGCCTCGCCACCGGATCAGCGTAGGCCCTGGCCGCTGCCAGCGTCGTCCGCGCGCTGGATGAGCTCGATCTTGTAGCCGTCGGGGTCGGTCACGAAGGCAATGACGGTGGTGCCGCCCTTCACCGGGCCGGCCTCGCGCGTGACGTTGCCGCCGGCGGCCTTGATCTTCTCGCAGGCCGCATACGCGTCGGGCACGCCCAGGGCGATGTGGCCGTAGGCGGTGCCCATCTCGTAGCTCTCGGTGCCCCAGTTGTAGGTGAGCTCGATCTCGGCCTGCGCCGGGTTGCCCTCGCCGTAGCCGACGAAGGCCAGGCTGTACTTGTACTCGGGGTTCTCGCTGGTGCGCAGCAGCGTCATGCCCAGCACCTTCGTGTAGAAGTCGATCGAGCGCTGGAGGTTGCCGACGCGCAGCATGGTGTGGAGGAGTCGCATGGCGTTCTCGTGGGAAGCGGAAAGCCCGCAGTGTGCCCTGCGCCGCGGGCTCGTGCGCAGTGGCGCCCGATCACCGGGGCGCCGCGTCGGTCCATTGCACCAGGCGCCCGCCATGCATCAGCCCGGTGTGGTCGGCCATGGTCTGCGCTTCGGCCGCGTGGTGCGTGACGAGGATGGCGGTCTGCCCCGCGGCGTGCAGGATGTCGCGCACCTCGACCGTCAGGCGCTCGCGGGTGGCGCCGTCCAGGTTGGAGAAGGGCTCGTCGAGCAGGATCAGCGCCGGCGCCGGCGCCAAGGCGCGGGCCAGCGCCACGCGCTGCTGCTGCCCGCCCGACAGCTCGTGCGGAAAGCGCGCCGCCATCTCGGGCAGGCCGACCAGCGTGAGCATCTCGCGCACGCGGGCCTCGCGGTCGGCGCGCGCCCAGCGCCGCAGCCCGAAGGCCACGTTGCCGGCCGCCGACAGGTGCGGGAACAGCGCGTACTCCTGGAACATCAGCCCGATCTGCCGCGCCTCCGGCGGCAGGTGCGTGTCGGCCGAGGACAGCAGGCGCTCGCCGAGACGGATCTCGCCGGCGCGCGCGGGCTCGAAGCCGGCGATGGCGCGCAGCACCGTGGTCTTGCCGCAGCCCGAGGGCCCGAGCAGGCAGCCGATGCGGCCGGCCGCCAGGTGCAGCTCGAAGCCGTCGACCACGGTGTGCAGGCCGCGCGGCGTGTCGTAGCCCAGGCGCAGGCCGCGGATGTCGAGGGCCCGGGTCATGCCGGCACCCCCACGGTCGATTCGACGCTGCCGGCGTCGAGCTGCGTGCGCGCCAGCCAGACCACCGGCAGCAGGCCGGCCAGCACGATGGCGAGTGCGGCGATGGCGCCTTCCTCGTAGGTGCCGCGCGCGGCCTCGGCGTAGAGCCAGGTGGCCAATGTGTCGAAGTTGGCGGGGCGCAGCAGCAGGGTGGCGGGCAGTTCCTTCATGGCATCGACGAAGACGAGCAGGGCGCTGGCGGCGATCGCCGGGCGCAGCAGCGGCAGATGCACGCGCCGCAGAGCGCCCAGCGTGCCTTCGCCCAGCGAGCGCGCGGCCTGCTCGAGCGCGGGCGGGATGCGTGCCAGTCCGGCGTCGATGCCGCCCACTGGCATGGCGAGGAAGCGGATCGTGCACGCCATCACCAGCACCACGCCCAGGCCCATCAGCGGCAGGCCGGGCAGGCCCAGTGCGGAGGCCACACCGGCATCCAGCGCCAGCGCGGGCGACAGCAGGCCGATGGCCAGCACCGTGCCC